>JAABVA010001453.1_pt1 | contig 25487 bp, 20 predicted proteins | sample 5560331 | NCBI WGS metagenome assembly JAABVA01 (sample SAMN12812661, study PRJNA571458) | rock metagenome | isolation source: Antarctica rocks | place: Antarctica: Victoria Land, Mt New Zealand sud | collected 2016-01-07
GGCAACTGGCAACTGGCAACTGGCAACTGGCAACTGGCAACTGGCAACTGGCAACTGGCAACTGGCAACTGGCAACTGGCAACTGGCAACTGGCAACTGGCAACTGGCAACTGGCAACTGGCAACTGGAGGAATAGTGTGGACGACGCGCAACTGGCGGGCAAGCTAGCGGCCGCGCGGTACGCCGCCGCGCTGGTCGAGGGCGGCATGGTGGTGGGCCTGGGCAGCGGGAGCACGGCCGCGCTGTTCGTGCGGGCGCTGGGCGCGCGCGTGCGCGACGGCTTGAACATCGTCGGTGTGCCTACCTCGGACGCGACCGCCGCGCTGGCCCGCGCCGAGGGTATCACGCTCGCCACCCTCGAAGAGTACCCGCGCCTCGACATGGACATCGACGGGGCCGACGCCGTGGACCCCGCGCTCAACCTGCTCAAGGGACTCGGCGGCGCCCTGCTACGCGAGAAGATCGTCGCTTCCGCCGCCGCGCGCTTCGTCGTGATCGTCGACGAGAGCAAGGTTGTTAGGTCGCTGGCGGAGTCGCCGTTGGTACCGATCGAAGTCGTGCCGTTTGGCTGGTCGCGCACGCAAGCCGCACTGGAGGCGCTGGGCGCGACAGTCACGCAACGTACCCGGCGCGATGAGCCGGCCACGGCCTTCATCACCGACGGCGGCCACTACATCCTCGACTGCGGCTTCGCCGACCTCACCGACCCGGTAACCCTGGCCGCGCGCGTCAAAGCCCTGACCGGCGTGGTCGACCACGGACTCTTCATCGGCATGGCCGGCTTGGCCGTCGTCGGCACGGCGGATGGCGGCGTCCGCGTCATAGCGAAAGGGGCGTAATGTGTCCTCGCTCATCCTCACCCTCGACGTCGGGACATCCTCGCTGCGCACGATGCTCTTCGCCGCCGAGGGCGAAACATGCGGCAGCCCGCTGCCCGACCGCGAAACGCAGCTCAAGTATAGCGTGCGCGTGACCCCCGACGGCGGGGTCGAGCTCGACCCTGCCATGCTCTTCGACACGACGCTACAAGCCATCGACGCCGCGCTGGGCAAAGTCCCATCGGGCGACACGGTCGCGGCAGTGGCGCCGGATACGCTGTGGCATAGTACGCTCGGCATCGACGCCGACGGGCAGCCGCTCACGCCGCTCTACCTCTACTCGGACGGGCGAGCGGCTGCGACGGCGGCCCGACTGCGCGCGACGCTCGACCCGCGCGCCGTACACCAGCGCACCGGCTGCGTGCTGCACCCCTCCTACCTACCGGCCAGGCTGCTCTGGCTCAAGGACACGCAGGACGCGGTGTATCGGCGCGTCGCCCGCTGGCTCTCCTTCGGCGAGTACCTCTACCTTCGCCTGTTCGGCCACACCATCTGCTCGTACTCGATGGCCTCGGGCACGGGCCTGCTCGACGTGCATAGGCTCGCCTGGGACCCCGAGGTGCTCGGCGCCCTCGCGCTGGACGAGGATAAGCTCGCGCCATTGGGCGACCGCGACACGCGGCTCGGCCCGGTCACGGGCGAGTGGGCCACGCGCTGGCCGGCGCTCCAAGACGTGCCGTGGTTTCCCGCGCTCGGCGACGGCGCCTGCAGCAACATCGGCAGCGGCTGCGCCACGCCCGCGCGCATCAACCTGACGGTCGGCACCACGGGCGCGCTGCGCGTCGTCCCCGCCACGTCCGACGCCACGGTGCGCGAAGGGTTATTCTTCTATCGCGTCGACCGGGGGCGCCCGCTCATCGGCGGCGCCACGAGCGAGGGCGGCAACCTGTTCGCCTGGATGCGCGACACCATGCAATTCGACCCTGTGCCCAAGATCGACCACGAACTCGCCGCGCTGGAGCCGGACGCGCACGGCCTGACCGTGCTGCCGTTCATCGCGGGCGAACGCGCGCCCGGCTGGGTCGATCACGCCACGGCCACCATCAGCGGCCTGCGGCAGGCCACACGGCCGATCGACATCCTGCGCGCGGGGTTAGAAGCCATCGCCTACCGCTTCGCCCTCATCCTGGCGGGACTCGCCGACGTCGCGGCGCCCAACGCGCCCGTGATCGCCTCGGGCGGCTCGTTGCTGGCCTCGCCGGCCTGGATGGGCATCGTGGCCGACGTGCTCGACCGGCCGGTGATCGCGCTGGACGAGAAAGAGTCGACCAGCCGCGGCGCCGCTCTGCTGGCCATGGAATCGCTCGGCCTGCTCGATAACGTCGCCAACGCTCCCGCCGCCTTCGGCGCGACCTACGACCCCGACCCCACACGCCACGCCCGCTACACCGAGGCCATCGCCCGGCAGACGCGCCTGTACAGCCTGCTCATTCCGACGGAGACATAGCCATGAACAGCGAAATCGCGCGCATCGTCGCGGAGCTACGCCAACAACTCGACGCCCTGTATGGTTCCCGGCTCGTCCAGGTCATCCTCTACGGCTCGCAGGCGCGGCGACACGGAGGATAGCTCCGATATAGACGTGCTCGTCGTATTGGAGGGAGTGGTCCAGGGCGGCGAAGAGATCGAGCGCACCAGCGATCTCGTGACGGACCTATCGCTACACTACACCACGGTCATCAGCCTCATCTTCATGTCCGACGAGCACTGGGCGCACCGCCAGGGTCCGCTGCTGCGCAACATCCGTCGGGAGGGCATCGCCGTATGACCATGACTCTGCCTTTCACTGAAGACAGCGATAGCGACGACGCATGAATAATCCTCTCACCCCGATAGAAAGCCACCGCCTGGAGGAATTGCTCGACCGCCAGGGACGCGCGACTCTGTCACAAGCTGAACAGACCGAACTGGAAGACCTTATCGCCACCGATGGAGAGCGTTTACATGAGCAGAGCGTGCGCGAAATCGCCCACAAGAGAGGCGTACCCATAGAGCAGGTACGCCACGAAGCCGAAGTCGCGGTCGCGGAGGCCGTCGATTGGCTGCGCGACTTTGAGGCCGACCCGCGACGCCGGCAAGCGGCGGCAGAGCAGGTCAAACAGCGCGGGGCAACACAGGCCGAGTGATCAAGGGCTATAGGGTGGGGATAGCGGCTCATGCGACCGTAGCAGGCGCCTCGGCTCCCGCTCGCGCCGTAGCGGCGCCCATACTGCGCAGATAGAGCAATAGCCCCGTGAAGATGAACGGCAGGACCGCGAGGCTGACACGCAGCAGCGCCGGTACCGCGTCGGCGGAGGATACGCCGACGCCCAGCATAGCGCCAGTCAACTGCCCGACCGCGAAAAACCAGAACAGCAGCCCGAATGCGCGGCCCTGCTCTGCCGCTGGGACCTGGCGCTGCACGTAGACGGCGAAGATGAGATCTCCTACCGTCATCGTCACCGTGCTACAGGCGAGCACGAGCAGTGCGAGAGCGGCTTGGTGGACCAGGGCCAGCGCGCCGAGGAGCGGGACGTTCAGGGCGTAGATAGTGATGGCGGCGACCGGCGACAGGCGGCGTTGGTAGCGACCCATGGCGATCGCGCCCAGAGCGCCCCCGGCGCCCGCCGTCGCGTAGAGCAGGCCGACAATCGCTATCCTCTTTCCAGCGGCGATACGCACAACGAGCTATCGACGTGAGCTACCGCGCCGCGCCATAACCACACGGTGTGAAGCGCGGGCACGCGAGGCGCGAGTCGGCTTGTTCCATAGACCAGCACGCCCACCAGCAGCCAGACGCCCCCGCCGAGCAGACCCACGGGACCGCTTGCCGCGAGCAGCGCCAGACACATCACGAACGCCAGCGGCGTCGTCACCGTCGCCAGTGGCGCTTGAAACGCCGCTTTGGTCGTTCCCCGACGCCGCACCACCAGCAAGATGACAAGCGGCCAGAGGAAGTGAAGCACGTACAGGAAGCCGCCCACGGCCGTCGCCAACCCCATCGAGCCGGGCAGCGCGACCAGCGCCATCCCGACGCCGCTCACCACGGTCGCGATCCGTGGCGTGCCGGTAACGGCGTCTACGCGGCTCAACGGCCGTGGGAACACGCCGTCGCGCGCCATCGCGAAGGTAATGCGCGAGCACGCCAGCAGCGTGGCGTTGGTCGCCGCCGCGGTGGTCAGCACCGCCACGACCGCGATCAGACCCTGCCCGACCGGCCCGAGGCAGCGTGCCGCCGCCGCCAAGGGCGCGGCCGACGCGCCCAGCGTCCGGGCCGGTAGGAGGCCGATGGACACGAATACCACCAGTCCATAGACTGCCAGCACGACGCAGAGCGTGAGCAGGATGGCCAGCGGCAGGGTGCGCTCCGGGCGCTTGACCTCCTCCCCGGCCGTCGCCACCATGTCGAAGCCGCCGAAGGCCAGAAACGCTAGGAGCGTGGCGGGCAGCACGCCGGCCCCGTGGCCCGGTAGAAACGGGGTAAACAGCCGCAGGCGCACATGGGGTACTCCGAGCAGGGCGAAGCCAGCCAGCCCCGCCAGCGCGAGGAGCACCACGAGCGTCTGCGCATGGCCCGCGCAGCGTACCCCCCGCACATTCACGACGACGCAGAGCGCGATCAGCCCCAACGCGCCGGTGACAGGCGGCAACCCGGTGAGCGCGTGCAGGTAGCCGCCGCAGCCCAGGCTGGCGAAACCGCTGGTGAAAAGAAAAGCGCCCCAATAGAGCCAGCCCATCACGAAGCCGCCGTGAGGACCGAAGACCGCGCGGGCGAACGCGTAGCAGCCGCCGGCTTGCGGATAGCGACAGGCGAGTTCGGCGTAGGGTAGGGCGATGAGCAAGGCGGCCAGAAAGGCGAGGGCGAAGGAGAGCAGGGCGGCGGGGCCGGCCTCCCCCACAGCGCCGCCCACCAGAACAAAGATACCGCCGCCCAGGGTGCCGCCGACACCCAGCATGACGGCTTGGGGCAGCCCCAGCAGACGCCGCAACGGCACAGCTTGCGGGTCCAACGCGGCGGCGCGTGGTCCGGCGCCCAGGGGCTTTACGGCTTGATGTGCTTGCATCGGTCACGCCTTTTTCACTAGTCGACCTATCGCTTTCGACGTTGCGCGGATTCATGAAAAGCATGAGGGGGCGGATTGGTTCGTCAACACCCGTGTCCGCCCCTCCATCGTCCTGGCCGCCCCAACCTCGCGGGGCTGTTCCGCAAAAGCTTCAGCCCTTAGACGCCCTAGTAGCCCCAACCCTTCATGCAGACGATACCGCAAAGTGTGGTGTTCTGCCCCGACCATCCGCGCGGGTTCGAGCCCTGAAACCCCCAGCCGACCGGGTTCGCGCCGGTCGCGGGGGCCGCATGTTTCGCTCCCCAGCCGCTCGGGGTCACGCCACGCCAGCCCCAGCCGCTCGGAGTTACGTCGCGGAAGCTCCAGCCGCTCGGGGTCACGAAATTGGGCTTGGAGCCGGCCGCATGGACCGCCTGGGTGGATGGGATCGCGACGACTGCCGCCGTTGCGACGCCGAGGGCAAGGACGATGCGCCGGGTTGTGGTGGTGATGTTCCGCGTGGCCATTGTCGTTCTCCTTTGCTGTGTGAGTCGTGCCCTCCGGTCATTCGCCGTCGTGGCCTCATCACGTAAGCTAGTATGACCGACCCTGGAGCGCGTGACCATGACGAACTCACCGCTCGGCTCACCTTTTCGCCGTCGTTCGTGAAACGGTGGATGCGGTGACTCGGTGCGCCCAATCGTGCTATCATGGCGGTGAGTCCATGCCCCTACATTGGCCCACGACCACTCGTACCCGCCGTTCGGTAAAGGCAGGCCCGCGTGACAGAGAACACTCCACTCCCATCGCCCTCGTTCGCACACCTCCTGCGGCGCTTTCGACGCGCCGCCAGCTTGACCCAGGAGCAGTTAGCCGAGCGCGTCAACCTCTCCGCCCGCGCCGTGAGCGACCTGGAGCGCGACGACGACCGCGTGCCGCGCCGCGACACGCTGGAGTTGTTGGCCGACGCCTTGCGGCTGTCGCCCGAGGAACGCGCTGTCCTCGATCAGACCGTACGCCGTGCCCACGTCGAGCCACGGCTGGAATTGAGGCTCCAACCCGCCCCCCGGCGGCGCGACGACAGGCCCTCCGATGACCTGCCGGCGCAGCCCACTTCTTTCATCGGGCGCGAACGTGAGGTCGACGCGGTACGGGAGCTTGTACTGGATACGGATACGCGTTTGCTGACGTTGACCGGGCCTGGCGGCATGGGTAAGACACGCCTGGCTCTCCAGGTCGCCAGCGCCGTCCGCGCGGTGTTCGCCGACGGCGTCGCGTTCGTACCGCTGGCTCCGCTTAGTGATCCAAATCTAGTCCTGCCCGCGATCGCTCGGGCGCTGAATGTCGGCGAGGTCGCGGGGAGGGCGCTGGCCGATACCCTCGCAGCCTCGCTGCGCGCGAAGCAGTTGCTGCTCGTCCTCGACAACTTCGAGCAAATCCTGCCGGCGGCGGCGCCGATTATGTCCCTGCTAGCGTCCGCCCCCAACGTGAAAGCGTTGGTGACGAGCCGGGCCACGTTACGCATGCGCGGTGAGCGCGTCTACGTGGTGCCGTCGCTCGCCGTTCCCACGCCACCGCTCCCCTCCCTCGAAGCCCTATCACAGTACGAGGCGGTACGCCTGTTCATCGCGCGGGCGCACGACGCGCAGCCCGACTTCGCGGTCACGAATGAGACGGCGCCCGCCGTGGCCGAGGTCTGTGCGCGATTGGACGGCCTGCCGCTGGCGATCGAGTTGGCCGCCGCGCGCACACGGCTGCTGCCGCCCGACGCGCTGCTGGCACGGTTGAGCAACCGGCTCAAGATCGCGACGGGCGGCTCCCATGATTCCCCAGCACGGCAGCAGACACTGCGCGCGGCCATCGACTGGAGCTACAGCCTGCTCGACCCCGGCGAACAGGCGCTCTTCGCACGACTCGCGGTGTTCGTGGGTGGGTGGACGGTAGAGGCGGTTGAAGCGGTCTGCAATGCAGACGATGCCCTACCGCTCGATGTGCTCGACGGGATCGAGTCTTTGCTGGATAAGAGCTTATTGCGGCGGCAGGAAGGTGTGGGTGGACAGACACGCCTGATGATGCTTGAGACGATCCACGAGTACGCGCGTGAGCGGCTGGGACACACCAGCGACGCGGAGGAACTCCGGAGGGCGCACGCGGCCTACTACCTCGACCTCGCCGAAACGGCGGAGTTGGAGTTGATGAAGCCGCAACAGGAGGTATGGTTGCGGCAACTAGACCAAGAGTATGATAACCTGCGCGCCGCGCTCCAGCGGTTCCTAGAAAGAGGCGAGGGAGACTATGCCCTGCGCCTGGCAAGCGCGCTCTCACGGTTCTGGGAGATACGCGCCTACTTGAGCGAAGGGCGTCGGTGGCTGGACACCACGCTGACTACAGGTCGCACGCTAGCGACGACAGCCCGGGCAAAAGCGCTGCGGGGCGCGGGGGTGTTAGCGGCGGCACAGGGCGATTTACCCCGTGCGGCCGCGCTGATAGACGAAAGCTTGACGCTGTGGCAAGAGATAGGGGACAAGGCGCACCAGGCTGAGGCGCTCGTCGACCTGGCATGGATGCGTTATATAGGCCCTGACCCGCGTCAAGCGACCCCACTTTTCGCACAAGGCCGCACGCTCTATCACGAACTGGGAGGTAAAGTGGGCCAGAGCGCGGCATTGATGGGCCTGGGCTGTCTCGCCCTGCTGGCCGGGGATAATACGGAGGGGCGGGCTTTGCAGGAAGAGAGCCTGCTCTTGGCCCAAGAGGGCGGCAACCACTACAACATCGCGCACGCTCTCTACAACCTGGGCTGGGCAGCGCTGGCACAGGGCGATGAGACACGGGCGAGCGCCTGTTACGCGGAGAGTCTCGCGCGCTTCCGCGACCTCGGCGACAAACGTGGTGTCGCGATGGGCCTGGAGGGAATCGCGGCTCTGACAGCGCCACGCCAGCCAATCCTTGCCGCGCGCTTGATTGGAGCGGCGGCCGCTCAACGCGCGACGATCGGCTCTCCCCAGCCACTACCCGACCACGTCCGCTACGAGCGGTATCTAGCGCAGGCGCTGAGCCAACTGGGTGATGTGGCATGGACCGCGGCGGTGGAGATAGGGCAGTCGCTATTAGTGGAGCAAACAGTCGCTGAGGCGCTTGCCGCGATCGCCTTCTCCTGACATAGGCGCAGCTATGTGGTACACTAGCGGTACTATTATGCGACACGCGCGGTCGGATCCATATAGCAGCCATGTCATAGCTATGCCCCGCCGACGGTCCATCTGCGTGAGGTTGTCCATGTGATGGATGCCGTTTTAACGCCCTCATTCGCACACCTCCTGCGGCGCTTCCGGCGCGCCGCCAGCTTGACCCAGGAGCAGTTAGCCGAGCGCGCCAACCTCTCCGCCCGCGCCGTGAGCGACCTGGAGCGCGACGACGACCGCGTGCCGCGCCGCGACACGCTGGAATTGTTGGCCGACGCCTTGCGGCTGTCGCCCGAGGACCGCGCCATCCTCGATCAGACCGTGCGCCGCACCCACGCCACGTCGCCCCCGTCGCAACAGTCGGCGTCCGTCGCCGCCGAACCTGACGCTAATACCCCCGACGACCTGCCGCCGCAGCCCACGGCCTTCATCGGACGGGAGCACGCGGTGGAGGCCGTGCGGGCGCGCCTACTCGACCCCGAAACGCGCCTGCTTACCCTGACCGGACCGGGCGGCGTCGGCAAGACGCGCCTGTCCCTACAGGCCGCCGTCGCGACTCGTCCGGCCTTCGCCGACGGCGTCGTCTTCGTGCCGCTCGCTCCCATCGGCGACCCCGACCTCGTGCTTTCCACCATCGCGCAGACGCTCAGCGTGGGCGAGACGCCGGGGCAGGCCATCGGTGACACGCTCGCGGTCAGCCTGCGCGGTAAACGCATGCTGCTGGTGCTCGACAACTTCGAGCAAGTCCTGCTTGCGGGGACGCCGCTCATGGCCTTGTTGGCGTCGGCCCCCGACGTGAAGGCGCTCGTGACGAGCCGGTCGCCGCTGCATGTACGGGGCGAGCGCGTGTACCCCGTGTCGCCGCTGGCCGTCCCTACGCCGCCGCTGCCGCCGCTAGAAACGCTCTCGCAATACGAGGCGGTGCGGCTGTTCATCGCGCGGGCGCACGACGCGCAGCCCGACTTCGTGGTCACGAATGAAACGGCGCCGGCCGTGGCCGAGATCTGCGCCCGGCTCGACGGCTTGCCGCTGGCGATCGAGTTGGCCGCCGCGCGCACACGGCTGCTATCGCCCGATGCGCTGCTCGCGCGGTTGAGCAACCGGCTCAAGGTCGTGACGGGTGGCGGCAAGGACCTCCCGGCGCGGCAGCAGACGCTACGCGCGGCCATCGACTGGAGCTACAGCCTGCTCGACCCTGGCGAACAGACGCTCTTCGCGCGACTCGCGGTGTTCGTAGGCGGACGCACACTTGAAGCGGTCGAGGCGGTGTGCGACATGGGCGGTGGCCTACCGTTCGATGCGCTCGATGGGGTCGAGTCCCTGCTGGACAAGAGTCTGCTGCGGCGGGAGGCGGGCGCGAACGGCGAGCCGCGCCTGGTCATGCTGGAGACAATTCACGAGTACGCCCGTGAACGATTGACGGCAAGCGGAGAGGAAAAGGCGCTGCGGGAGGCGCACCTGGCATATTATCTACAATTCGCGGAGCGTGCGGAGCCGGAGCTTGTGGGGTCGAAACAGAAAATGTGGCTCGACAGGTTGGCGGTGGAGCACGACAACCTGCGGGCGGCGCTCGGCTGGACGCAAGAACAAGGGGAAACGGAGAGAGGACTACAGGTAGCGGCCACCTTATGGCGCTTTTGGCTCGCACATGGGCGCCTGAGCGAGGGACGTGACTGGCTGGAGAAGTTGTTGACGGACAGTCCAGGCGCGCCCACGGCCATACGCGCTCACGCGCTACATGGGGCCGGCACGCTGGCACGAGTCCAAGGCAATTACGTCCGAGCCAGGGCGCTCTTCGACGAGAGCATGGTCCTGTACCGGGATCAGAAAGATACACGAGGATGCGCGCGCGTTCTCAATGATTTAGGGAGCGTCGCCTATCACCAGGGCGACTACGCGGGCGCCAGAGCGTTGTACGCGGAAAGCTTAACCTTGCAGCAGGAGTTGGGTGATACGGTAGGTATCGCTAATGCGCTCGGCAACCTGGGGAATGTCGCGTTCGAGCAGGGCGACTACATGCAGGCGCGGACCTTACTGGAAAAGGGTCTAACGCTGCGCCGGGAATTAGGGGACACGCGCGGTATCGCCTATTCACTCAGTAATTTGGGAGGGGTAACCATCAATCTGGGTGACTACGAGCAGGCCCGCGCGTGGCTCGAAGAAAGCCTAGCTCTACATCGAGAATCGGGAGACGCGCGTGGCATCGCTTATTCGCTTAACAACCTGGGGGTTGTGGAGATCGACGAGGGCAACGACGCGCGAGCGCGATCGTTGCAAGAAACAAGCCTGGCGCTGCACCGGAAGCTGGGGGACAAGCGCGGTATCACCCGCGCCCTTAACGAACTAGGGGCCGTAGACATTAAACGTGGTGACGACGCGCGGGCGCGGGTATGGCTCACGGAAAGCCTGGCGCTGCATCAGGAGTTGGGCCTGACACGCGAAGTCGCCGACTGTCTGGAAAGCCTTGCTCAGGCGATGGCTCGGGAACAGCCGGCGCGAGCTGTGTCTCTCCTGAGCGCCGCCGCGGCTGTACGCGCTGCTATCGGTACGCCGCACAGGACACGTCAACAAAGCGTCCACGAACACTTCATCGGCGCCTTGCGCTCCATCCTGGACGAGACGGCGTTCGCACTGGCGTGGACAGACGGCCAAGCTCACTCATGGCAACAACTTGTCGCCGCGATACGCGGCACACAACCGGACCACGGTCCGCCATCGCTCGCGACGACTCCCCATAGCGACAGCCGGGAGCCTTCGCGAAAAACCAGGTAAAACGGCAGGGTTTGCAGGCAGGGTTTGCAAAAGATCACGGATCGTGCGCGATCTCGGCGGCGCGTTCGACGCCCCGCCCACGGCCTGACCGCCGATGGCGCGGAGCCGATAACCTGGTAGGAGCGCCGTCGCGCGGCGCCAACCGCGCCAGCGCCGCGCGCACGTCGCGTCGCACCCCGGAGGGTTGCAGGGCGGCCGTCTCCTCGACCGCGCCAGTGAACGACGCGCGCCACGAGCGCAGATACGCCGTGAACGCGGCCGCGCTGACACGCCCGCGCCGTATGCCCTCCCCGATGTCGATGTCGCGCGCCCAGCGCGCCGCGTCATCCGTCCACGGCTGCGTCTGGCACGTTTCCACGAACAGGTCGAGTTCGCGCACGAGCGCGCGCATGTGCCCGGCCTCCCTCATGCCGGCGCCGTCGGGACCCGCGGCCGCGCGTTCGAGGCGCGCCAGCGCGGCGGCGGTCTCCAGCTGACAGGTGATGGCGAAGCGCACCGCTTCGCCATCGGGTATGCGCCCGCGCGCCTCAGTGGCCGCCCTGATCACCCAGACAGCGGCGGGGACGGGATGGTTGGCGGCGTGTTCCAGCGCGCTTTGGTGCAGGAGCGCGTGCACGACGCGGTCCCATTTGCCGTTCTGAGCGGCGTACTCGCCATACAAAGCGGTAGCCAGGGCCGCCTGCTCCCCTGCTTGCCGGAACAACTCCTCCGCCTCCCCTCGATCGATCAAGATCATCCCGCGCGCCTCGGCCACGAGACACATGCTGCTCCAGTATTGGTACGTCGCCTCGGTGCGTCCCCGATCCCAGCGCTCCAACGACGGATAGTTCCAGCGCCGATCGGCGCTCAACCCCTTGCGCGTCTCGTCGGCGGTCTCACCCCGTTCGAGATCATGTAGATGCGCGCGTACCGCCGCGAGGCGGCGCACCGCCGCACGTACCCGCTCGGCAGACGCCTCGGCGTCGCTCAGCACGGCGTCCAGGTCGTCGCGCGCCAGCAGAATGTTGTACTCGACCACGCTGAGGCGCGCGGTCAGCAGGCACTCGCGCTCGGCTCCCGCCTGCGCCAGCAGCGCGTCGAGCGGAGGCAATAGGCCGCCGGTGAGGGCGGGAGCAGGTCCGCCGGCGCGGACGAGCGCGGCGCGGCTCGTCGCGCTGTCGCCGGCCTCCCAGGCGAAGAACGCAAGCTCGACCACGATCAACGCACGCTCCGCCGCCGGCCCCGCCCACTCACCCCCCGTCGCGTGGCTGGAATGCGCGCCAAGTAGCCGCCCCAGCAACTCATCGGCGAGGCGGTCGAGGCGCACATGAAGGCTTGTCTGCCCGCTCGGCCCCAGGATGTCCGCGAGCGCACGCCACATCCAGCGCAGCGCGTCCGCGGCGACGGACAGGTCCGCGGGCTCCGCGTCATCGCGCGCGCGCCGCGCGGCGGCGTCGAGGCAGTCCGTCACCAGCACATCGCCGACGATGGCGCGAAACAGCGCCGCGAGCGCCTTATAGGCACCGCCGCGCGCCGCGCAGGTGTCGCGCAGGCGCGGGATGAGCAGGAGGCGCCACAGGTGGACGATCCCTTCGAGGGCCAGCCGGGTCGTTTCGTTCCGGCCAGCCGCGTAGCGCCGCGCGGCGGGGGGACACACAAACCGTGGAGCGCGCGCTGCACCGGAGCCGGGGACAGCGACGAGCCACCCGGCCGCGACCAGGCGAGGCAAATCCAGGCCATCCAGGTCCGATCCAGTGGCGACGCTGTCCAACTCCGCGCCATCCCAGTCTCGGTTCGGCAGCAGCGCCAGCGTCGCCACGACGCGCCGTTCGACGAGGGTGAGACCCGACCATGCGCGCGCTACGCGGGTCCGCCCGTCGCCCTTACCGCCGGGCGCGTACAGTGTGCGCGCCCGGCGGACCTCCGCCCAGGCTGCGGTGAGCATCGTCTTCGCCTCCGACGTCGCGCTAAATGGGTCGGCCCGCGTCTCCTGGGCGACCCATGCGCGCGTCGTAGCCGCCAGCCAATCCACCTCACTGGGGTCCCCAGCCGTGAGCCGCCACAGCGCCGCGGCGAACGCGCCCGGCTCCCCCGGCAGCCGCTGCTCGTACGCCAGCGCGTCCTTGAACCGGCGCGCTACGGCGGCGGGCGAGAGAGGCTCGCTCCCCTCAGATTGCTCGGCGGGATCGGTCTCTGCCGCCGCATCCCCAGCCAAGTGCCGTAACACGGTCGCGGCCACGGCGTCGGAGAGAGTCCGGCGGTGGCCGGGATGAAGCGCGCGCTGGAGATGAAGGGCGTCCCAGAGCAACCCAAAGTCGCGCCGGAGCCGCGCGCAAAAAGCAGGGTAGGATTGCCCACCGATGGCGGCGCGTAGGGCCGTCACGGCGTCGGCGTCAGGGGCCGTGCTCAACGGCGGCGCGGCCGCACGCAGGACGGCCTCCAGGCGCTCGCGATGGCGGCTGATGGTCGGCTCGCTAGGAACGCCGCCGACGCCGGCGCCGGACGCCCGCACGACGAGTTCCCGCGCCCGCTTGACCGTGACGCCCCGGTCGTGCGCGACGTACAGGACGGCCAGCATGGCGCGGTCGCTGGGACCCAGCGCGGCCGCGGCCGTCCCCACCTCCCGCTCGAAGCGCGCCCACAACTCATCTACGTCGGCGGAGCGCGCGTCAGAACTGGTCATCGCCGGCCTCCCCCGCGGCGCCTGACGAGCGTCAAGCGGACCACAACGCTGTCCATCATCATACCACCTGGCCCGCCAGCACGTGGCCCCTTATCTTCATACTTTCATGCGCGGGTAGTCGTCGCGACGCGTAGCAAGGGGGTCCTACCGTGGAAATTGCATGACTTTGTGCCACGACGCCCCGATTTGTAAGATAATAGCCCCGATAGCACGATAGACCGTCAGAACATTAAGGAAGGAAGGAAAGACAATTATGGAGAAAAAACCTGTTTGGCTCGGCGCGGCGCTCGTCTGGGCTGGCGCGGTGATCGTTTGGCTGGGCATGTTCCTACCCTGGGAAACTTTCACCGGCGCGTTCGGCACGCTCACCGCGTCGGGCTTCGCCGTCGCGGGGCTAGTACTACAACGACGCTTGTGTAAAACCGCCGTTTTCAGCGGCAAATCTCGACCGATGTCGCGGCTATGCTGGCCTTCGGCACCCGTTATTGCTGCCATAAGGGTGTCAAGATCTAGCACAAAAGCGGCTCTTCGTAGCTATTGGAAGAATCCGTCGTTGTAGTACTAGAGAACGTGGTCAATGGTTTCGGACAACCTCTGCTCATCCACCACGACTACCTTTACCTCGTCCCAGTGTGCGCGCTCCTGGCCGCCCTCGTCGCCGGCAAAGCAGCCAGCCTGAACAAAGGCGGCATCAATTACGGCCCCTGGTTACTGCTGGGTCTCGCGCTGGTGACGGTGGTCTGCTGCGTCCTGTTCTACAGCGGCGTCGACACCGACCGGCGGATACTCATCATCAGCGCCATGGACGCGTCCGGTGGCGCGGCGGTCAGCCTTGTCGGCGCCGTGCTCATGGGCATCAGCGCGATAGGCGTCTGGTACAGCACATCCACGGCGCTGCTCCATCAATTGGCTACTCGTATGGCCGCCACGTCGCCCACGTCGCATGCCGCCGACGGCTCTATCGAGTCACCCCCTGTCTAATAGCCAGAATATCGGATAACGCTTGGATTAAGAAATTTTGGGGAAAGCAATGACGGACAAGAATAATATCACCTCCTCAGCTGTTCAATTATGAAGGAGCTACCAGTGCATAGCTGTTTAAGCAAGGCCATCACTATCATTGCAATGGTAGTGTTGCTGGCGAGTTCTGCATTACATCCCCAATCGGTCCATGCCGCATCTTTTACGATTGACAACAACTTTATCAATAATGCGAAACAAAAGGCCCAGGTAGAGGAGTCGGGCTATATTCAAGGCGAGGACTGCACTCATTGGCTTAGCTGGTTTCTTGAAACTGTTTATGGTATGCCGACTAGTTTCGGAAGTAGTTGGACTGATACATTAGTACATCACCTGATCAATGATGGTGATGCTACTGTGATTACTGGCAACGGTCAATATGACTCAGGAGGGTTCGTACCTGTTAGTCAGGTTCCTAGCTACCTGGCCTCTCTCGACTCAACCCTGCTCGAAAATGGCGGCAGCCGAGAGTATATATTCGCATATAAGTGGACCTCCAACTACGCTACCTCCGCGCTAGCCGATCACCTGGCAGCTTATGTCGGAGGTAAGCAAGTCGTTTCGCATGGCATTAACGATGGAAGTGGGATCTACACCTGGAGCCATGAGTACAATCTTGTGCCAAGAGCATGGAATGGCTTTAGCGGGATGAATCAGGTAGCGATTATTGCACTAAGCAACGGTTCAACCGCTTCGCCTCCACCGGCTCCCTCCGCGGGTCAGAACATCCTGCAGAACGGCAACTTCGCGGCGAACGCCCCGTCGACGAGCGACCCGCCTGGCTGGACGCGCCTGCCTGCATCCGGCGGCCTCATGAACGCGGCCACTTATCTCAACAGCGGCCTGCCCACCGCGTCCGGCTTCGGCGCCAACAGCCCCTTCCTCGAAACGAACACCTCTGTTGGCGGCGGCTCGGTGTATCAGGACATCACGAACTACACCTTTAACCAGGGGGCGCCCTTCCTCGCCGGCGTCTGGGTGCGCAGCCCCACCGGCCAGCCCCTCGCTCTGTCGTTCAACCTTTGGGAGACCGGTGGGACGCCTTCCCAGGGCGACAATGTCGGCTACACAACAAGTGGCAGCGACTGGCAGTTCATCATGATCCAGCACTCGATCGCCAGCCCTAACCGGTCCGCGCTGCGCTTCCAGGTCTACCTGAATACACCCAACGCCAACTACGATGTCGGCAACGCCTTCCTGATGGCGCAGCCCAGCCCCGACGTGCTCTATGGCGGTCAGTACGTCGGCCAGTCCGTCCCACCGGCGCAAATGACGCCGGGGCAACAGGTCACGGCCTCGTTCACCGTCCGGAATACCGGCCAGTTACCCTGGTACCGCGCCGACAGCACCCCGCCCGGCAACAACCCGATCTACTTGGGCGGCGACCAGCCGCAGAACCGTAGCAGCGCGTTCTACACGCCGGGTCAGGGCTGGCAGAGCCCGGGCCGCATCGCCATGGACCAGGCGCGCGTCGATCCGGGCCAGAACGCCACATTCACCTATGTTGCCACCGCCCCCGCGCAGATTGGCGTCTACACCGAGCACTTCGATGTCGTACTCGACGCCCAGAACCCGCTGTTGCCCAACCGGTGGTTCGGCACGGGACTGAATTGGACGACCTCCGTGTACAGCGTGGGCTGCGGCGACGACCGCGCCGATCAGTTTATGGACGCCTACAACCGCGTCGGCGGGACGGCTGAGCTCGGCGCGCCCTCACAGTGCGCCGACTGGTACGACACGAACAACCCCGGCACGCTGATGACGGTGCAGCGCTTCGACCACACCGCCGACTTCGGACCCTCCCTCATCTCGCATGACCAGCCCGACGATACACCCCGCGACAGCATCCCCGCCTTCGTCACGCGCAGCGGCGTCGGCGGCGCCTACATGAACACCTTCGGCGGGCCGGGCGGCAGCCTTGGTGTCCCTACGAGCGATGAGTATAATACCGGGACCGGCGCCGCCGAGAACTTCGCCCACGGCGCCCTCCTGTGGAACAACGGCAATCCGATGGCACAGTACTGGCCGACCACGTTCGCGGGCTGGAAAGCCGAGTACTGGGACCGGCCCAACAGCTTCGACGGACAAAACGCCTTTGTGGGACCGCCGACATACGTGGACGACGAGCCGGCCATCACCTACGACTGGGGCACGAACGGTCCCGCCAACGGCCACATCGGCGTATGGTCGGCCCACTTCAGCGCCAGGTGGACGCGCACGCTCACCTTCGCCCCCGGCAGCTACACCTTCACCATGGTCGTGGACGACGGCGGCCGCCTGCTCATCGACGGCGCGCCCGTCATCGACCAGTGGCACGATGCGAATCGCGCGACGTACACATGGACTGGAGATCTTTCGGGTAGTCACTCCATGGAAATGGACTACTACCAGAACGGCGACAACGCCGTGGCGCAACTGGCGTGGGTGCAGAACATCCCGCCGACCAACACTCCGACGGACACCCCGGCCCCGACTAACGTACCAGTCAGCACGCCGGTCCCGAGCGCCACGCAGGGCGATGTCAGTATTCCGACCAATACGCCGCTCCCGGCGACCGCCGTCCCGCCAGCGCCGACAAACACGACGGCGCCGGTCAGCACAGCCACGCCGACGCCGACAAACACAGCGACGAGCACGGCTACGGCCCTGCCGGTCCCATCCGCGACAGGGACGCCAACGCCGACGGACACGCCGATGTCCCCGTCGCCGACCATGACTCCGCCGCCAGCACCGACTATGCCGGCGCCTCCACCAGCCGTACCAACGAATACGACGGCGCCAACCAGCGCGGCGTCGATCCCGACGGCGCCTCCGTCGAGCACACCCGGCAGCAATCCAGTGACGGCGCCAACCCCAGCGGTCGCGCCGCCAAGCCCCATACGCCCGACGAGCACACCGGCGCGCCCGACCGCGCTACCGCCCATGCCCTCCCCAACCACGTATGCGCCGGAACCACAGACGCCGACCCCTAACCCCACGCCGCCCCTCACCGTACGCATGGCGGGGCAAAGCGTGACCAGCGGCAACACCCTGACGATCACCATCCACACATCGCCGCGCGCCAAAGTTACCCTGGCGCTATCCGTGACAACGTCGCGGACAACGTTCACCGGCACAGGCAAACATCGCCGGCGGGTGTCTCGCACGATTTGGCTGTATCACCTCACAGGCGGCGGTACGGCGGATAAGCGGGGCGGCTACATAGGCAAGCTGCGCGTTAGCTACGCGCCGGCCAAATCAACGCGCGCCAGCCTCACCGTGACGGCGCGGACGGCGCGAGGAGTGGTGACGCGCACGACATGGGTAGCTATCCAGCCACGCCGGCGCTATGGACGTCGTTGACGGTCCCACCGGTGCAAGCGTCAAACCAAGGAGGCTTATGAGGAAGTTAGCGGTGTTGGAGTAGGCGGCCACATATGGATAGCAGCCCATATCGACCCATATATCCTGAGAAGGCGCGACGCGCGCCAGAAAGATGAGTTTTATGCGCGCCCTTATGCGAGTCCTTGTAAGCCTCAGTGTTGTCGCGGCGTTCACCTTGAGCGTCGCCCGCCCGACCAATGCCCAACATCCTCTGGATGGAACGTCACAGGTCATACAAATCGGCGGAACGGGCGCGAAAGTATACTCACAAGGATCATCGGATGGTGACTATCCGCCGAACTGGACCGCCCCTCAATTCCCTGATAGTACCTGGAACCCACCGTCCCAGGTGTCACAGACAAGCTCGGGTTGCAACGGGTCGCTGATCGGTTGGCAGACACCGGGCTATTACGGCTCGAACCAAAACAACTACTATCTGTTTCGCCAAACATTCACCCTCAACCAAGCCCTCGACTACTACGGCAGCATCCTGAATCTCGGCGCCACGAACGGTGTCTTGGGTGATATCTACGTCAACGGGACCGAAGTCACCAGCCGTTACGACGCGCCGTCAAACGGCTTCGCGCGGATCGCCATCGGGCAGTATCTCCAGACGGGGCTCAACGTCATCGCCTTCTCCCTCAAACCGTCGACGAGTTGCAACGCCGCCACCTTCGCGGCGACCATTGTTAACCATACTGGCCCCGCCAGCGGACCGCCCCCGGCTCCCCTATCTGGCTCAACACCCACCGTACAGATCGGGGGCGGTAGCGCGAAAGTCCTCGAACAAGGCTCATACTCCCCCGACAGCAGCGCCTACCCCTCGTCCTGGACCAACACGCAATTCGACGACTCGGCCTGGGCGTCAGCGTTTCAGACGTCACAAAGTGTCCAGAGTTGCGCCTCCAACGCCATCCAAGGGTGGGGTAACGCGCCGAGCTATTACGGCTCGAACCAGAGCGGCTACTATCTGTTTCGCCAGACGTTTCAACTCCCCGCGGGCAATAACGACTACTACGGCAGCATCCTGAATCTGGGCGCCACGAGCGGTGTCCTGGGTGATATTTACGTCAACGGTACCGAGGTCACTAGCCGCTACGACGCGCCATCAGGCAGCTTCAGCCAGATTGCCATCGGGCAGTACCTCCAAGCCGGGCTCAACGTCATCGCCTTCTCCCTCAATCCAAGCGCCTACGACTCGGCCAATAACCCGTGCAACGCCGTCACGTTCACCGCGAACCTTGTCGTGTATCCCGCGCCGACCGACACCCCGACGGCGACCGACACGCCAACCGATACCCCAACGGCCACCGACATCCCGACCTCGACCAACACACCAACTAATACCCCGACCGCTAGTCCGACGGCGACTAACACGCCGACAAATACGTCCACGCCCGTCCCACCGCCCGCGACCGCTACCCTCGTTCCACCGCCCACGACCGCTACCTCCGCGGCGCCGCCCGCGACCGCTAGGCCCGTCCCGCCGCCCGCGACATCCGCTCCTGCACCCCCACCCGCGACCGCTACCTCCGCGCCCCCGAGTCCCGTGTTCGTCGCGGTTCCAACGGAGACACGAACACCCACGCGACACAGTAACAGACGCATCCAGGGTCCGGCGCTCATCATCCGCGCCCTACCCAAGAGCGTAGCGAGCGGCAGCAAGCTGGCGATTATCCTGCACACCGCTTCGCGCGCACAAGTCACACTGACCGTGCGCGTTACGACGCTGAAAACGGTGTATACAGGCAAACCCAAGCACCGCAAGCGCGTGACGCATACGCTCGTGTTGTATAGTGCCGTGCTCAAAGGTAAAGCCGATAAACAAGGGCTGTTCAAGGGCGAACTGCCCATCATCTACAAATCGGCCAAGCCGGTCTCGGCGCAACTGTCAGTATCAGTGCATACAACGAATGGCACGACCACCCGCAATACGCCGGTTACGATCCTGCCTCAACAGCACCAAAAGTATAGGAAACCATAGGCGCGAAGACATTGATGCGGCAGACGCCGTCGACGATGACGGCGGTGCTGCCCAGCCACAACGCCATCCTGACGGGCAACCGGCTGCCCTTCACCTGGAATCGCTTCTCTGACGCGTCATACTACTATCTCCAGATGTGGCTGGACAACGCGGGCTCCGGCCAGCGCATCACGTCGCGGACCACGACAACATATACGACGCGGTTGACGGGCACGAGTTACACCATCGACGTTAGCCGCTTCGCCAAGGGAACGTACTCGTGGCGCATGGTCGCGGTCGGCGGCGCCGGCAACCTGCTGACGGTGTGGACGCCCGATCAGACCGTCACGCTGCGCTAGCGACGCGGACGTAGACGCGGCCCACGTCCGGGTGTCAACGCGGGCGTGGGCCGCGTCTACGAATAGCGACCTCTTCAGCGGCTTCGCGTACGCCAATGGCGCGGAGCAGCGCGCCGAAGACACGCCAGCCCAGCACGGTCATGGAGGCGCGCCGCTCGGCGAACGCCAGGTTTTCGTTGCCACACTGCGCGAAGGGATCGAGCCGCACGACGTTGAAAAGTACGTCGGGCTCGTCGTCAGGGAGCGGCGGCAGATAGAAGTAACGCGTCGTCTTGAAGGCGATGAGGTTTGCAAGATCGTCGCGGAGCTTTCGCGGATCGTCGTAGTCGCGCGGGCGGCGCGGCTCGACGGGCAGGAGGTGGGCGGTTTCCCGCCGACCGGCGACGACATCGCACGTCGACGTCGCCACGACGAAGCTGGGACGGCCAATACGCCGCACCCCCAACACGTAGGCGGCATCGGTGCGGATAACGTCACCTTGCAGAACGTGGAAAAGTTCCGGCGCCGGATCGAGATCTTTCACGACATCGAAGGTGATGGGAGCGCACAGCAAGCGCTCGTTTAAAAAATCCTGACGCGCGGTGACCGGGCCAAGCCCCTTTAGTGTATCGCGCAGAATGGTCAGGGCTTCAACGCCATGAGATAGCGGCGCGAGACGCTGTCCGAGAGCTTCGACATCTATGGGGCTGATCATGTGTTAGTTTTCGCGGCCGAACGTAGGGCGACGAACCTTGGCGGGGTCTATCTCCACGCTCATAGCGTCATCCTCATCGTCGGCCCGCTCGTCCCGGTCAAAAGAGAGATCGGATGACTCTAGCGCGGGCTCGCTCTCCGGTTCGGGTAGCAGGTCGGTGAGATCGCGCAGGTGTTCGACCGCTACTTTGGACCCGCCTGTGTGTAGCGCCAAACGCACGCCCTGCCGGATCAATCGCGCGGCGCGGATCAACCGGCTAGCGTCTTGCGCCAGCCCATACAACTGGGTGAACGTGCCGGCGCGCATGATGACGAACTCGTCGCCTTTCACGTTCAGCCGGCCAACCTGCCCTTCGCCGATCCGCCCTTGCAGCCCTTTTGACCCACCCATGCGCAACTGCTCGAATGAATCCCAGTGCGGACCCAATTCGAGGCCGGGCGTACTTCCTTCGCCGACTTGCGGTATCGTATCGACAACGGCCATCGCGCTCCCTCCATTACATTTCCGATCTTATTACCGACAGTATAGGCAATTTTTCGCGGTGTAGTAAGCCTTTTCGTTGGATAAGAAAGACCTTTCAGCGGTTTCAGCCGTTGATTCGGCGGCCAACGTCTCAGCTTGAGGCATGTTGACGCGGCCCGTTGGGTGCTCGCCCTGTGATAGGATCACAAGGCGCGTTTGCAGTGGCGTACTGGGAGCGCCCAGGGTGAAGATGCTGCTTTGAGGTAGCACTATGGCTGGCGCGGGTCGAGGGCGTCGCGCAGGCCGTCGCCTACGAGGTTGACGCACAGGATGGCGCCGGTGAGGGCCAGGCCCGGCGCGATGATGAGCCCCGGCGCGTCGAGTAGGCGCTGCTCCGCCGCGTTGAGCATGACGCCCCACGTCGGCGTGCCGGCCGCGACACCGTAGCCCAGGAAGTCGAGCGCCGCTTCGGCCAGCATGTTGTAGGCGATCTGTAGCGTCGTGGTGACAATGATCGCGCCCAGCGCGTTCGGCAGCAGGTGACGCAGGACGATTCGCGCCGGCGACGCGCCGATGGCCCGCGCGCCCTGCACGAAGTCCAGCCCCTTGAGCGTCAGGATGCGCGCGCGTACGATGCGCGCCATGTACATCCAGCCGAATAGCCCCAGGTAGACCACGATCACCGCGGCCGAGGCGCCGCCTGTGATGGAGAACAGCACCAGCAGCAAAAACAGGGCCGGGACGGACAGCGCCAAGTCCACCACACGCATCAGCGCATTGTCGACCCACCCGCCCCTCCACCCGGCTACCGCGCCGACGGTGACGCCGATGACGGTGGAGATGAGCGCCGCGCCGACGCCGATGCCGAGCGAGTAGCGTCCGCCGTAGAGCAGGCGTGACAGCACGTCCCTGCCGTCCTGGTCGGTCCCCAGCAGGTGCGCCGGCCCCGGCGGCGCTAGCATGTCGAACAGGTCGGGCGTGGAGGGGTCGTAGGGGGCGAGCACGGGAGCCAGGATGGCGGAGATGACGATGAGCGCGAGCATGGCCGCGCCGGCAAGCGCGAGCTTGCGCGCGCGTAGGCGCCGCCAGATGCGCCAACCATCCACACCGCCTCGACGCTCATCCGACCGCGACCGGCCCGTCGTTTGCCATGCGACCGCAGTCACAGGCTTCCGCCTCTTCAAACAAACTCCTCTGAGACAACCCAAGGAACCGGCACTACGGGGCTTCCGCGCACGTAATGATTCATTATGCGTCGGTCATGCGTTGTATTACGAATACGTCACGCGCGGGTCTAGCCAGCCGTAGGCCAGGTCGGCGATCAGGTTGCCGACGATGATGAGCACGGACGAGATGACGATCAGCCCCATGTCCACCGGGTAGTCGCGCGCCTCGAGCGAACTGACGAAGAGGCGTCCCAGGCCCGGCCAGGAGAAGACATCTTCGATGACCACCGCGCCGACGGCATACGCCGGGAGGTCGAGGGCGATCACCGTCACCAGCGGGATGAGCGCGTTGCGCATGGCGTGGGTGAGCGTCACGCGGGCGCCGGTGAGCCCTTTGGCCCGCCGGTACGGATGAAGTCCTGGCCCATGACGTCGAGCAGCGCGCCGCGCGTGTAGCGGCTCCAACCGGCGACGCCACCGAGGCCAAGCGCGCAGGCCGGCAGGATCAGGTGCCGCAGCGCGTCACCCGGCGTCACGGTGTTAGCCGCGGCGTCGTACATGCCGGCCGAGGGCAAGGCGCCCAGGCGCACCGCGAACAGGAGTTGCAGCAGCAGCCCGACCCAGAACACGGGCATGGAAAGCGCGCAGAACGCGAGGACGGTGGTGACGTGGTCGAAGACGCCGTATGGACGGGCCGCGGCAAGCAGCCCGATGGGGACGGCCAGGGCGAAGGCGATCAGGAAGCCAGCGCCCATCAGCTCGATGGTCGCCGGCGCCCGCTCCAGGATGACCTGTAGCACTGGCCGCCCGTCCACGTAGGAGTAGCCCCAATCGCCGCGCAGCAGGCCACCCAGCCACAGCGCGAACTGTACGCCCACCGGCTTATCCAACCCCAGGTTAGCTTTGATGTTGTCGAGTTGGGCCTGCGTCATGCGCGGGTTGTGGGCCATAAGGGCCAGGGGGCCGCCCGGCGCCAGGCGCATAAACAGGTAGGAAATGGCAGCGATGCCCACGAGCAAGGGCAGCGTCTGCATGGAGCGGCGGAGGGCGTAGCGGCCCATCAATAGCGCCAGTCCTGGATGTTGTAGAACAGGTTGTTGAAGGCGTTAGGGTCGAAGCCGCGCAGCGCGCGCGGCTGGACGTAGAGGAGCGGCTCCCAATCCAGGAAGATGACGGGGACCTGCGCGGCCAGCAGGCGCTCGATCCTGGCGTAGATCGCCTTGCGCCTGGTCCGGTCGACCGTGGCCAGCCCCGCGTTGGTCAGGCTGTCGATCTCGCGCTGGAAGCTGAACCGGTGGAAATAGGCCACGCCGTTCCCGCCGGCGCCGGTCGGCGACGTGGGGATCTGCGCGCTGTTCCAACTAGTACGAGTCGTCGGGATCGTTGCCGTTGAAGTAAGCGTAGCTGATCCCTGTCATCGTTTTGGTGAACTGCGGGCCGTTGGGTCCAAAGATCGTGCTGACGTCCTGGTGGCGCAGGTCGACACGGACGCCGATCCGCCCCCACTCATAGGCGAGGATGTCGTCGATCTGCGCGCCGGGCGCGTCGGAGTTGTAGTACCACAACTGCATGGACAGCGGCCGGCCGCCCTTTTGCAGGTAGCCGTCGGAGCCCTTCGTGAAGCCGTCGGAGGCCAGCAGGGCGGCGGCCGTCTTGAGGTTGAAGGGGTGCGCGATGGCGGCGGCCGTGTAGGCCCACATCGTCGGGGCGATGTCGCCGGTGGACACCTGACCATAACCGTGCAGCACTTTGTCCAGGATCGCCCGCTTCGGCGTGGCATAATCGAGGGCCACGCGCACTTGTTGGTCGCGCAGGAAGCCGTACTGCTTGAGGTCGATGTGATACCAGGCCTGACTGGGCCGCGTGACGAGCGCCGTCCCCGGGATACTCCTGGCTACGTCGACGTGCTGCTGCGAGACGCGCGCCAGTTGTACCTCGCCCGTGCGCAGTTGCACCAGCAACGTGTTGACGTTCGGCACGATCTTGACGACGATCTTCTGGAAGTGCGGCTTGCGCCCCCAGTAGTACTTGTTCGGGACCAGTGTGATGTGGTCGGCCGACACCCACTGCGTCACCTTGTAGGGGCCGGTGCCGAACGGCGTACGGTTATAGGGGTCGTGGTTGTAGTTGCCCGACGCGACGAATGACGCGGAGTGCTGGAAGTAATGCGCGGGCAGGATGGGCGTTTCCCCCATGCTGGTCAGGAAGGGCGCGAAGACCTTGCTGGTATGGAACACGACGGTGTAGTCGTCGGGCGTCGCCACACTCGATATGTGGTTCGCGCCCGGCCCGCCGGTGTTGTTGTTCTTGGGGTTCGTGATCTGCCGGTAGGTGAAGAGGACGTCTTTGGCCGTGAACGGGGCGCCGTCGGCCCACCTGACGCCATGGCGCAGGTGAAAGGTGTAGGTCAGGTTGTCGCGGGAGATGTTATAGCTGGCGGCAAGGTCGGGGATGATATTGTCGTGCGCGTCCGACCGCACGAGCGGCTCGACCACGCCGGCCAGGATGTCGGACGCCGATACGAGCTGCGCCAACAAGCGGTTGAGCGTGTCCGGTTCCTGGTCGGTCCCATAGATGAGTGTCGTCGACGCCGGCGCCTTCTGGCGCACGGGCGCGGCATGCGCGCCGGCGGCCAGGCTGGCGAGCAACAGCAGTGTTGTAGCGGCCGCCAGGGGGCTGATGAGCCGGGCGCTTACCACGATGGCCTCCTTTTATTACCTGGGCGATACGAGAGCGAGACAAGCAACCCAGCCCGTCTGGATTGCTTTCAAGTGTAGGGATGCCCGCGCTACGTTGTCAATATGTTAGGAACCAGCTGTTAGTGTTCTATGATTATGTCACCGTCTAACTGTCCAGTGAAAATGTCACTCTGTAGATATGAAAGACAGAGTGACATTGACCATGCAGGAACAGAAGCGCCTCTTGGTGCTCAATCGGATGG
>JAABVA010001454.1_pt1 | contig 25486 bp, 25 predicted proteins | sample 5560331 | NCBI WGS metagenome assembly JAABVA01 (sample SAMN12812661, study PRJNA571458) | rock metagenome | isolation source: Antarctica rocks | place: Antarctica: Victoria Land, Mt New Zealand sud | collected 2016-01-07
CTTCTACCGGCTCATCGAGGGCGCCCTCGCCACCGACCCGCACCCCTACCAGACGCTCCTCACGCCCCTGAGGCGGAATCCCGGCGCTCATCGGGAATCGGTGGAGCGACGTGGATAGCCCACTTTCCCAATCGACGCTGAAGCCGACGCCGAAGCAGCTCGCGTTCCTCCGGCGCCTCGCGCACCAGACCGGGACGACGTTCACGCTGCCCCACACGCGCCGGCAGGCCAGCCGCCAGATCGCCGCGCTGCTCAAGCGCCCGATCAGCGACCAGCTCGAGTTCGCCCTCGACGACCTCGCCGTCCGCGGCGGCCAGCTGCCCGAGGCCGCCTGACATGCCCACCGTCGACATCACCAACCCGGCGACGTTTCCCGCCGCGCTCGCCTACGAGCACACCGACATCCCGCCCGGCATCACGCTCGACGCGTGGCGCCGTCAGCGCGCCCGGGAGGCGCGCGGGCAGCGCGCCGCTCGGCGGGCCGCTCGCCGCCAGGCCGTCCGTGCCCTGATCACGCTCCGCGCGGCACGGTCACCGATGCGTCGGGCGGTAGCGCCGGGCTCGCGGGGGGTGACGTCGTGACCGCCGCGACCAGGACTCCCCCGGCGGCTCTGCGCGGTGACGAGGGCGAGCTGTACGGCCAGCACCACGCGACGCTCCTGCGGGCGGTCGCCCGACAGGTGAACGCCCCTCCCGCGCTCATCGAAGACGCGTGCCAGCGCGCATGGCTCATCCTCCTGCGCCGCCAGCCGGACCGCGGCCCGACACTGTTCGCGTGGCTGCGGACGGTCGCCGTCCGCGAGGCGTGGGCGCTCTCCAGCATCCAGCGCCGGACCGTCGCGCTCGACGAGCTCACGGAGATCGAAGGCGACGAGTCGCCCATCCTGGCCGGCCCGAGCGACCAGCTCGACCACGCGGTCGAGGCACGGCGGGCCCTACGCGCGCTCGCCGCCCTGCCCGACCGTCAGCGGCGCTATCTCACCCGGCTCGCCGCCGGCCACAGCTACCGGGAGATCGCCCACGCCGAGCACGCCAGCTACACCAACGTCAACAAGCATCTGACCCGCGCGCGCCGGCGCCTGCGCGACCTCGAAGACCACGTGGCATAGCTCACCCGTGGGTGCGGCATCGCCAGCGCCGAGGGCCTGACGGGCGCGGCGCGCGGGCGGAGGACACGAGCCGGCAGCGTGCGACCGGGACCGGCCGAGCCCTGCAAGCCCCGCCCTGCGGGCCGCCTGCGACGGTCGCTGCCGCGACGGGGCTCCCTGACGGGCCCTCGCAGGCGCTCGGGTTCCGGGCCGCCGCCCGGCCGCCACCACCGGCCCATGACCAGCACCCACACCCCCACCCGACCCGCCTCGACCACCACCGACAGCGCGCCAAGCCAGGGACACCGCGTCCAGATCGCCCGCTACGAGACCGACACCGGCACGCGCATCCTGGTCGGCCAGCGCATCGACCGCACCGTCCATATCTTCGACGAGCCCACGACCACCGGCCCCCCCTTCCAAGTCGAAGCCGGCCTGGAGAGCAAGGCCGCCCTCGACGCCCTCGTCGCCGACTACCTCGCCACCGCCAAGCGCATCGGGTACGCCACCATGCACGGCTGGTTCTGACTCCTTGTTGGGCGCACCACCACCTGTCATGACGCGTTCCTGCGCTGCCGCTAGGCCGGCACTCGACCGTGCACCGCGAGGTGCTCGCCACCGAGGCGCCCACCGTCCTCACCCGGGCCTGCACCGAGCGCCTCGCCCGCGGCATTCGCAACCGCTTCACCGACGAGCTGTCGGCCGGAGCGCCCAGCGCCTACCTCGAGGTGCACCACGCGACGTCGCCGCTGCGGCGCGCCGGGCGCGAGCGAGGAGAATCCCGGGGTGGTGAACCTGGTGGGCGTGAACCTGGTGGGCGGGCACCGCGCCCCAGCTCACCCAGGCCCGCCCCGCGGTCGAGATCGTGCGGGAGCGCTCGCTACGCCGCGGTGACGATCGTCTTCGTGCTGGCGCCGCGCATGTGCTCGGTCAGCGCGGTCGCCGCGTCGTCGAACGGGGCGACCGCGGTCGTCACCCGCCCGGGGCGCAACCGTCCGTCCGTCATCAGCTCGAGCACCTCGGGGATAAGGGCGCGCGCGTGGGCGCGGGCCACGATTAGCGTCACGTTGCGCCCGTACATCAGCAGCGTCGGAATCCGGGCGTTCGCGTGCAGCGAGCCCGAGCTGCTGCAGATCCCGTCGGCGGCGGTCAGCCCGAGCGCGAAGCGCAGTCCGGCCGGCGTGGTGCTGATGTCAGCCACGAGAGGCGCCGGGCCGCGGCGCCAGACGTCCCTCGGCGTCAGCGCGCCGAGGCCGAGCGCCAAGGCCTGCCGGCGGACCTCGGGCCGGCAGTCGGCGAGCACCACGTCGCGCGCGCCGAGGGCCTGGGCGATCAGGCCGGCGTAGAGCGGCACGCTGGCCGTGAAGAGATGCCGCGCCGAGACGGCGCCGACGAGCAGCACGCGGGCGTCGGCGTCCTGGTCGAGCAAGCCGGGCAGATGCGGGCCGATATGGCGATACGCATCGGAGACGTTGTCGGCGACGCTCGCCGCCGCCACGGGATCGAGCTCCTCGGGGAACGGGACGAGCATCGCGTCGGCGAACGGCACGGCCAGCTCGTCGGCCACGGCGCCGCCCCAGTGCCCACCCGAGATCCCGAAGCCGTACATCGACGCCGGCGGGACCGTCAGGCAGCTGGCCGTGTGCCCGGCCCGGCACGGCGGGCACGTCCCGCAGTTGATCTGGAAGGGCACGACCACGCGCTGACCGGGCCGCACGCCAGCCACGTCTGCGCCGACGCTCAGCACCTCGGCCACGCACTCGTGCCCAAACGACAGCGGCGCGAGGAACGGAGTGGCGCCCAGCGCGATCGGGCGGTCCATGTCGCACGTGGCGATGGCGACCGGATGGACGACGGCCCCCAGCGGACCCGGCGCCGGCGGCGCGGCCATCGCGGCCCAGTCGAGCCGCCCGCCGGGCTTGAGCATCAGCGCCCGCATCCTCGGCCGCGACGGGCGCACACGCTGACGGCTGCGGTCCAGCGCCGCCGCGCGCAACCGCGCCACGCGGTCGGCGGCGTCGCGCTCAAGCATCAGCCGACCGGCGGTCGCGCTGGCCGGGTCGGCCAGGCTCTTTGCCTGGCGCAGCCACCACGCCGCGCTCATCGCCGCCGCCCCACGCTCGCATTTACCTCATCGAGGGCCCGCTCAACGACCGCCACCGCCGTGCGCCCGGCGACGGCCATGGGCTCGGTCGAGCGCAGCGTGCGGCTCATCAGGAAGGCGCCCTCGAGGAGCATCACGGTCGAGAGCGCCACCTCCCGCGCCCGCGCCGCGCCCAGCCCCTCCGCCTCGCCGCGCTGCGCCAGCGCGGCGAGCCAGCTCTCGAACGCACCGGCGCTCGCTGCGCGCAGCCGCTCGCTCGTGCTCGCCGTCTCCCCGGCCACCGTGGCGATCGGGCAGGCGTCAGCGTAGTCCGTGGCTTCTAGGGTCTCCCCCGCGCCCACGAAGAAGTCGGCGATCCCGGCCGCGACGCCAGGCGCGGCGTCGGCGATCTGCTCGTAGAGGGCGAGAAAGAACGCACCGCCGGCGCGCAGCACCTCCTCCCCTAATTGCTGCTTGCCCTCCGGGAAGTGGTGGTAGAGCGAGCCGAACGGCGCCTCCGCCTCCGCCGTCACCTGCTTGAGACCCGTCGCGGCGTACCCCTGGCGGCGGAACAACTCGGCGCTCGCGTACAGCAGGCGCTCACGGGAGGAGGGCCGGGCGGCCGGGGACTGCTCGAGGATCGACATGCGTAGTAGAGTAATCTATCTAGAGCCCGAAGTGAGTTGTTCCCGCGGTGACCGCAACTCCCCAGCTCGACGATGTGCGGGGGCGGGTCTCGACGCTCGAGCTCTTCTTCGCCGAAGCGCGTGGCGCACCCTCGAACGCGCTACCCGTCTCCAAGGATCAGCAGCGCAATGCGGCGTGATGCGACCGGTGGATGGTGACTGACCCGGCGCCCATTTTCGCCGAAGCTCCAGGGGGCCCGAAACGGGCGCGCCCGCACGTCCTCAGTTTGGGGGGCCAGGACCGCTCATGACCACACCGTCCATCAGACAGCGGTCGGCGGGATGCGCATCATCGCGCTGAGCTCCATCAGCCCCGGACCGGGGTTCAACCCGCGGACGGCGCATGACCCGAGCGCTTCGCGCAGCTCGTCGCCTCGGTCAAGGCCGACGGCGTGCTGCAGCCGCTGCTCGTTACCCCGAGCCCGACGGCGACCGCGTCACGCCCCGGCACGTGACCGAGCGCCTCGAGCTGCTCAAACTCCCCGAGGAGTGCGCTCGCAGATCGCCCCCGGGTCATCCCGCCCGCGACGCTCAAGCCGCTCGCCGCGCTCGAGCGCCCACCCCGGCCTGGCCGGGTACGCGGTCGCCCGGATCGACTCCCGGCACCCCACGCGTGGTCGCCGGCCGCTCACTTGGGCCGGCCGGATTGCCGACCCCCGTCCGCGTGCTCGTCGCCGACGCCGAGGGCCCGGGCACGGAGCTGCCCGTCGAGGTCTTCGACTTGGCGGGTCCCCGTCCCAGCCGGGCGGTTCGCGCTCACCGACCGGGCGCGTGAGCAGCTCGAGCGCTATGCGGCCTGATCGGGATGCGCATGGAGGAGTTCGAGGTGTGCTTCGGCCGCGAGGCGCTCGCGCGCGCCTCCCAGCTCAAGGCCGCCCACGCCACCAAGGACGGCTGGCAGCACCTGCTCGTCGGCAGGACCCCGCGACGAACTCGCCGCCGACAACGCGACATGGCCAGCGCCCATTTACGCAGACGTCGCGCAACGGCGCCGAAACGGCGGCCGAGGACGACGCCTCGGCGCCTTCAGAGAAGGAGCTCAACGAGCAGCGGCACGAGGAGCGCGCAGAGCAGAAGCGCGCCCACGCGGCGGCCGTCGCACACCACGCGGAGCTCGGCTCGGCGCGGGATGAAAGCGAGCCCTACGAGCGCCACCACGCGGAGCTGCGGCGGGCGGTGGGCGCGGAAAGCTTGGCGCCTGCCCGGCGCTGATCGAGGACGCCTGCCAGCGCGCGTGGGTGATCCTCCTGCGCCGCCAGCCCGACCGCGGCCCCGCCCTGTTCGCGTGGCTGCGGGACCGTCGCCGTGCATGAGGCCTACGTGCTCTCCCGCACCGAGCGGCGCACCGTCGCGCTCGAGGAGCTCTCCGGGGCCGACGGCGAAGAGCCAGCGGTCCTCGCCGACTCGGGCGAGGGACTGCACGACGCGCTGGAGGCGCGGCGCGCGCTCGCCGCACTCCCCGAGCGCCAACGGCGCTACCTCGGCCGCCTCGCCGCCGGGTACTCCTACCAGGAGATCGCCGAGACCGAAGGACGCGGGCTCAACCACGTCAACAAGCACCTCGTGCGCGCCCGCCAGACCCTGCGCGAGCAGAGCGCCGCCTGAACGCCACCGCAGCGGGGCACCCGACGGCACTCGTGAGCTCCAGCGCAACGCCACGAGGAGCGCTCCGCCAGGTCTCCGGCCGCCTCGGGGGCTGACCAGCGGGGAGCCTGCGAGCGGCCGCGGCTTCCTTCAAGCCCCGCCCCTAGGGGCCAGCCTGCAGCTGGTCGCTGTCGCGACGGGGCTCCCTGCCGGGCCCTCTCCCTTCGGGCTCGGGTTCCGCAACCCGCTCAACGGCCGCGCGCCCGCCACCCCCTGTCCAGCACCCGAACCGACAGGGAGAACCACGACATGAGCGCCACCACCGAAGCCCCCGCCGCCACCGGCCGCAACGTCAAGCTCGCCGCCTACACCGCCGACATCGGCCCCCGTCGGATCGTCGGCCAGCGCGTCGAGGGCCACGTGCAACTCCGCGACGAGCCCGCCACCGGAACCGGACGCACCTTCGTGATCGAGCCCGCCGTCGAGAGTTACGCCGCCCTGGAGGCGATCATCGCCGACTACCTCCGCTCCGCGAAGAAGCTGGGGTACGTGCCGATGTTCAGCCTCGGCTGGTAGGGAACCCACGGCGCCGGGAGCGCACGCCGGCCGCCAAGCCCCGCCGAGCTAAGGGGGCCCGCTCGTCTCCGGCGCGGCGTCGTCGCCGAAGGCCATCCGACACCTTGGGCCCCCTCTGGCGACGGTTCGGGCCCCCTCACGGCGCCGTCCGCCGCCGTTGAGAAGCTTGACGACGCTTTGGACCCCCTCCCCCGACGATTTGGGCCCCCTGCGAGCGGCCCGTCGCGTTCGATCAGACCCGTCGGGCGCTCGATGGGGGTCCGCGGAGACGGGCGCGCGCACCCGTGGGGGTCCGGGGAAGTGACCTCGCGCGGGTAAGGGGGTCCGCCGACACGGTCCCGCCTTCGCGAGGGTCGAATGCCGTCCGCAAGCACCGTCACGGTGAAAGCCAACCCCCGGAGACCATGAGCCAACTCGGTGAAAACCTTCCGCTGCGCCGCACCTTCGTCGAGGAGCGCGTGGGGCAGCTCGTCGGCATCTTCCAGATCGACCGCAAGCAGATCCTCGAGGAGGCCCACGCCCGCAGCCTCTCGACCACGGACATGGTCGGCCTCGTCGCCGTCGCCAACGGCGGCAAGCTCAGCGAGACCGCGTTCAACGTCTGGACGACCGCCAGCCAGATCTTCAAGGAGGCAGGCTGCCCCGAGAACGGGCGCGTGGACTTCTCCCTCAGCGAGATGGCGCGCCGCGTGTGGCCCTCCAGCGGCCGCTCGGCCGACAAGCGCCGGCGCATCGCCGAAGCCCTCGGCAGCCTGCTCGACACCACCGTCGTCGCCGTCGGCGTCGACCCCTACACCCTCGAGCGAAAGCCCGACGCGGTGTGGGAGATGAACCTGCTCGAGGCGGCCGGCGCCCAGGGGGAGCTCCAGCCCGTGCTCAACGCGGCGCGAGAGGGCGGCGAGCGAGCGGCGCTCGCGCTGGCGACGCTCGGCTCACTGCGCGGATCGAGCACGTGGAGCCTCGTCCTCCCCCGCTGGCTCGCCGACAGCGTGCGCGAGAACCGCGGGGTCATCCTCGACTACGACGTCCAGCGCTCACTGCGCGGGTGCGCCAAGCACATCTGGGTCCAGCTCGAGTCCCACCCGGACTGGACGCGCCACCTCATGCCCCGGCCCGCCGGCGAGGACGAGCTGCGCGACCAGCTGGAGATCCTCAGCTCCGGGGTGCCGCAGGTGCTGCCCCTCGAGGAGGAGGACTGCGTCGAGGTGCAGACGCTGATCGTCGACCTCGACGACGAGGCCTACGAGTCGCTCGGGATCACCCACAACAACCGCAAACGCGACCTCGAAGCCGCCTGCGCGAGCATCACCAAGACCGACGGCACCTACCTGCGCGCCGAGATCCGCCGCTGCCGCCACCACGGCCGGCGCTTCGAGCTCAACCTCGTGCGCGCCGCCGGCACCTACCGCCAGGAGCGGCTGCGCGCGGCGCTCCTAGCCCGGCGCAGAACGCGGGAGGAACCGCAGCGCAAAGCGGCCTAAACCACCCAGGCGCCCCCCGTGCCAGCGGACGGCGCCTCCCCCGCCCAATGACTGATCGCCCCGCAGAGACCAACCGCCGACCGGCGGAAACCGCTTGCCCGCCCGCCGCTCCACGGAGCAGAAGCGGATGAGCTCCAGCGACCGCGTGGAGCTACGCGACCGGCGCCGGCTGCCGTTCTTCATGGTCCACACCGACGCGCTCGCCGCCATCCGCGGCGCGGTCGGCGGCGCGCGGCGCGCCCGCGCCCTCGGCGCCTACGCCGTCCTGTGCGCGATCGCCAATGAGCAACGCGACCTCGGGGAGCGCGAGAAGCTCTTCCTGCGCCACGCCGAGCTCGCCAGCCGCCTGGGCACCAACGGCGACACCGCCCGCCAGTACCTGCGCGCCTTCGCCGACGCCGAGGTCGCCCGGGTCATCCGCCGCGTCGACGAGCTCGGCGTCCCCCTCCCCAGCCAGATCAACCTGCTCGCCCGGGAGGGAAGCTTCCTCACGCCGACCGCCGCCACCCTCGAGGCGATCCGGCGCCTCGACGGCGCCTGGCTCGCCGCCCTCGGGCTCTACCTCACCATGCTCGAGCTCTGCTCCGAGCAGCGCCATGACGGCGGGGGGGCGCGCTGTGAGACCACCCGGCGGCGCCTCGGCGAGCGCCTCGGCGTCAGCACCCGCTCGATCGACGCCTACACCGAGGCGCTGCGCAGCGCCGGCGTGCTCGCCGTCGAGCAGCGGACCTGCCACGCCGGCAACCTGCCCAACCTCTACGCGCTCATCGAACCCGCGCACGCCGCCATCGCCGCCCGCGCGCCCCAGGCGCCCAGCGCAGAAAGCGACCGACCCGGGAGCAGTGAGCGACCCTACCCCGCGCAGGATCCGGCTCGATGGGGCGAAGCGCTCGACCTCACCGGGCGAAGCGAGCGACCCCACCCCGCGCAGCAACCGACCGACCCGGGAGCAGACCCCGGGGTGGAGGGGAGCGAAACCTGCGCCACCGCCCCCTCGCTAACCGGCACGGCATACGCGCGCACGGGAGACACGCCAGAACCCTCCAGAGAAGAAGACATCTCTCCCCCATCGTCTACCAAGAGATCAACGAGCGAGGGGGAAGACGATGATTGCCAGCTCACTGCGGAAGCGGTCGTGCTGTGCGAGCGGCTCTCGGAGATCGCGGTGGCGCGCACCACCCCGGCGCGCCTGGCGCGCCCCGACTCGTGGCTCAACGCTCGCCAGAAGTGGCTCTCCGCCGCGCGGCAGATCCTCGTGGGCTCCGGCTACCCCGCCGCGCGCGCCCGCTGCGCGCTCGACTGGCTCGCCGGCGACGCGTTCCTCGGCTCGCAGATCCTGACCATGCCCGCGCTCGCCGCCCGCATCGACCAGGTCGTCATCCGCGCCGAGAGCACCGGCCAGAGCAACACCCCGACGCCCCCGACCAGCGCGCACGATGCGCCCGACTGGGAGGAGGCGTGGAGTCAGATCCGTCGCGCGATCGCCCGCCACGGCGCCGATAACCGCGCCGGCGCCCTCGACCAGCTCGAGCACCCCGCCCTCTCGGCCTTCGTGCTGCGCGTCGGCTGGCGCGCGCTCTGCCAAGACGCCGCCGACTACCGCCAGCGCGAATGGCGCGCGACCTACGAGCAGACCGCCGCCCAAACGCCCCGCGACCAGGAGGCCGCATGACCCAAGCGCCCATCCCGCCGCACAGCATCGACGCCGAGCAGTCCGTGCTCGGCGCGCTGCTCCTCTCCCCCCGCGTCCTGTTCGGCATCGCGATCGAGGACGGCCTGCGCCCCGAGCACTTCTACCGCCCCCAGCACGCCCACATCTACCGGGGGATCCTCGACCTCAACGCCGCCAGCGAGCCGATCGACGCCCTCACCCTCACCGACCGCCTGGAGCGCAGCGGCCAGCTCGAGCCCGCCGGCGGGCGCCCCACGATCTACGACCTCGCCAGCTACGCCCCCGCGAGCGGCAACGGACGCCACCACGGCCGCATCGTGCAGAACCTCGCCCACAAGCGCGCCGTCCTGTGCGCCCTCTACGACAGCCTCGAAGACGCCGCCTCGCCCGAGCACGAGGGCGCCGAGCTGATCGCCCGCCTCGAGCAGCGCATCCTCGAGCTCAGCCAGAGCGTGCGGCCCAACGCCGCGCGCTCCCTCGCCGCCGCCGTCGGCGACGAGCTCGCGCGCCTGCAGCGCATCTCCGACTCCGAGAACCCCTACGCCGGCCTGGCCACCGGGCTCTCCGGGCTCGACGAGCTCCTCGGCGGCCTGCACCCCGGCAACCTCACCGTCCTCGCCGCCCGCCCCGCCATGGGCAAGAGCGCCTTCGCGCAGTCGATCGCCCACCACGTCGCCCTGCACGAGGGCCGCGTCCTCTTCGCCTCCCTCGAGATGTCCGAATCCGAGGTCACCCAGCGCTACCTCTCCGGCGCCTCCGGCGTCACCCTCGACCTCATGCGCAAAGGCCAGCTCACCGACCGCCACTGGCCACCGCTGCTGCGCGCCGCCGCCCGCGCCGACGACGCCCGCCTCTCCATCCTCGACGCCGGCGACCTGACCCTCGGCGCCCTGACCTCCTACGCGCGGCGCGCCGCCCACGAGCTCGGCGGGCTCGACCTCCTCGTCGTCGACTACCTCCAGCTCCTGCGAGCCGAGCCGCCCTCGGGCAACCGGGTCGAGGACGTCTCGGCGTTCTCCCGCGGGCTCAAGCGCCTGGCCCGCCAGCTCGACTGCCCCGTCCTCGCGCTCTCCCAGCTCTCCCGCGCCGTCGAGGCCCGCACCGACAAACGCCCGCTGCTCAGCGACCTGCGCGAATCGGGATCCATCGAAGCCGACGCCGACGTGGTGCTCATGCTCTACCGCGACGATTACTACGACCCCGACTCCGAGCGCCCCGGCGAGCTCGACGTCCTCATCCGCAAGAACCGCAACGGGCCGCTCGGCGAGCTCACCCTCACCTTCCAGTCCCCCCGCCTGCGCTTCCTTCCCCTCGCCGCGTAGCCGGCTTACCGTCGAGGCGAGTCTCGTAGGCCCCCCGAGCGACCTATCCTGCAACGCGCTCCTCCCTCGCCCAGGCGCTCATCGAGCCGGGCAGCGAGTCATCAGGGTCAGGGGGAGCGGTCAGACCGAAGCCGCGCCGGTCAGGGCAGCGCGCGCCGGTAGCGACCTCCTCCGCGCTCACGTCCCAGATCCGCGCCGTGCGCCGCGCGCCGTCGGGCGCCCACCCCTCGGCATGGTGCAGCGCCGGCCGCGCTCGTTGCCCACGAGGAGCCACAGGATGGCCTCGCTCTCACCCTCCCGCACGAGCCGACGGCGGGCGTCCGTGATGAGCAGCCGCCCCACGCCCGAGCGCCAGTGGTCCGGGTCGACGGAGAGGGCCATGACCTCGCCGGCGCGCCGCCGGGAGCCATCACGCGACGGCCCGTGGTCACGAAACCGCAGATGACTCCCCGCTCGTGCGCGACGAACCTGCGCGGCCGCGCCGCGGGTGTCTCACCGAAGGTGTAGCGCCGCGCCCGCTCCTCGGGCCGCAGCCCACCCGAGATAGCCCTGCGGTAGCAGGCCCCGGTAGCCCATCTGCCACGAGCGCACGTGCACACCGGCCACCTCGAGAGCGTCCTGTGGCCTCGCCGCACGCACGCTGGGCACCCGGCCAGTATCGAGCATCGCCCTCGAGGATCATGCCCTTGATCGTGACTCGCAAGCGATCGCGTCGCGGGATGCGTCCCCCCGCCGGCTCGTCACGCCGAACCCGCGGGCGGTGATCGAGTCGCGGCGCGCCGTTGTCGTGGGCTCTTCACGGGCTGGCGATGGTGCACCGCAGGTGGGGTGCGCGGCCGATCCGTCGGTCCAGGGTGACGAGCGTCGCTCCCGTGAGCTCGGCGAGGGCGACATAGCTCGCGTCGTAGCTCGACAGGTTCCTGCGCAGCTCCCAGGATCTTGGGGCGAGGAGCTCGTAAGGCCAGTGCTCGATCGCGAGATCGAGCAGATCGGCGTGCGCCTGCGCGGCCTGGTCGGCGCTGATGAGCCCGGCCAGCTCGTGGCGACGGATGATGTTGGCGGACTCGAACGCGACGAGGCTCGGGGCGGCGATGTCGGCGCCAGCGAGCGCCTCGGCCACCCACCGTCCGTCGGGCCCCCCGTCGAGCAGCAGCGCGACCAGTGCCGACGCGTCGCAGACGACGCGGGCGCTCACCGCCGGTCAGCGTCGCGCGCGGCGAGGACCGACTCGGCGTCGACTCGTGCTCCCGTCGCGTCGACGCGAGCGCGAGCGCGAGCGATGACGTCCTCGACGGCCGGCCGCGCCGCGGCGTCGATGAGCATCGCTCGCAGGTACTCCTGCAAGGACTTCCCGGCGCGCGCGGCGCGCGCCGCGATCTCGTCGCGGACCTCGTCGGGCACATCGCGAACGGTGACGGCAACGCCCATAGCAGCAGTGTAACAGCGACGCTGCTGGATTGCAGACAGGGCACTGTCAGTTTGCCAAGCGTCTTCGCCGCGTCCGCGGGCGGTCCCGGGAGAAGCTCCTCCTTCCCGATGGCTCCCTCGCGGTCCAGCCAGGCGGGGGTGAGGGCGGCACCGAGGTGCGCGCGAGGCGGAGCGTTGTCCGGGCCAGCCGGCCCAGGGGCGCCGCATTGGCCCACGATGGCGCGCAGCCCGGGCGATCTCGCGCGCAGCGAGGAACGCGCGCAGCGCCGGGTCCGGGGCGGTCAGGAGGGCCAGAAGGCGGCGGGCGCCATCGCTGGGTGAGACTCAGCAGACGCCCGGCACCGGCGACGGGCGCGGCGTCCCTGACGCGTGCGCGCACCGCGAGGCGGCAATCGCGCCCCGCCCCGGACCATGCGCACGCGAGACGACGAGACCGGCCTCACGGCCTTCAGGCCCACAGTCCCAACGCCGCGGCGTCACTCCCAACCGCAGCGGCAGCGCCAACGGCCAAACAGCACGACACATTTGCACCGTCCGGATGCGGGCGTAGGTTGCCGGCCCATGCTCAAGCTCGCGCGCCTCGGCGGGAGCCGCTCGGCGCGCTACTACACCGGGATCGTCGCCACCGGGATCGAGGACTACTACGCCGGGCGCGGGGAGGCGCCCGGCGAGTGGCTCGGCGGCGGAGCGGCCGCGCTCGGGCTGAGCGGCAGGGTCGACGCCGAGGCGCTCGAGGCGGTCATGGATTGCGTCGATCCGGGATCCGGGGAGCAGCTTCGCCGCCCGATGAAGGAGGGCGCGGTGACCGGGTTCGATCTCGCGTTCTCCGCGCCCAAGTCGGTCTCGGTGCTCTTCGGCGTCGCGGATGAGGGTGTCTCCCGCACGGTGCGCGACGCCCACGACGAAGCGGTCCGGGAGGCGCTCGGGTACATCGAGCGCGAGGCGTGCGCCACGCGTCGCGGCCGGGGCGGCGCGCGGCGGGTGCCCGGCAACGGGTTCGTCGCGGGCGCGTTTCGCCACCGCACCTCCCGCGCGGAGGACCTGCAGCTGCACACCCACGTGGTGGCCGCGAACATGACCCGGGGGCCCGACGGGCGCTGGAGCGCGCTGGATGGCGGCGGGCTCTACCACCACGCCAAGGCGGCCGGGTACCTCTACCAGGCCGCGCTGCGCGCCCGCCTGAGCGACGGGCTCGGGGTGCAGTGGTCGGCGGTGCGAAACGGGACCGCGGAGATCGCCGGGATCCCCACCGCGGTACGCGAGCACTTCTCCACCCGCCGCGCGGAGATCGTCGAGTACATGGCCGAGCACGGGATGAGCTCAGACGCCCAGTCGCGCGTCGCGGCGCTCGCCACGCGCGCCGCGAAGGGGCCGGCGAGGAGCACCGCGAGCCTGCGCCAGGCCTGGCGGGCGCGCGCCGCCGAGCACGGCCTCGACCCCGGGGAGCTCGCCGCGGTGCTCGGCCGGGCCGAGCGCCAGACGCCGGGCCCCGGCGAGCTCGCCGACCTGGCCGAACGGCTCGCCGGCCCCGGTGGCCTCACCCGGGCGGCCAGCGCGTTTGACCGCCGGCACGTCGTCGAGGCGATGGCCGCCGCCCACCGCGCCGGCGCCCCGGTGCGCGAGCTCGAGCGGTTGGCCGATCAGTGGCTCGCCTCCGAGCGAGCCGTCCGTCTCGAGGGCACGACGCCGGAGACCGGCGGCGGGAGCGTCGAGCGGCCGGCCCCGGGCGGCGCGCGGTACTCGACGCCGGAGATGCTCGCCAGCGAGCAGCGCCTGATCGCCGGGGCGCTCGCCCGCCAACACGCGGGAGCGGGACTCGCGGCGCCCGAGGCGATCGCGCGCGCGACAGCGGCGCGCGCGACAGCGGCGCGCGCGACAGCGGCGCGCGCGACAGCGGCGCGCGCGACAGCGGCGCGAGCGACGCTCGCGCCGCTGTCGGCCGAGCAGGCGGCGATGGTCGAGGCGCTCTGCCGCTCGGGCGCCGGAGTGCACGTCGTGCGCGCCGCGGCGGGCACCGGCAAGACCTTCGCGCTCGACTGCGCCCGGGAGGCGTGGCAGGCCAGCGGCATCCCGGTCATCGGGTGCGCGCTCTCCGGGCGCGCCGCGGCCGAGCTGCGCGACGGCGCCGGCCTGCAGACCTCCACGATCGCGCGGCTGCGCCTCGACCTCCAGCGCGGCTGGGGCCTCTCCCCCCGCTCGGTGCTCATCGTCGACGAGGCGGGGATGGTCGACACCCGCCAGCTCGCCGCGCTCGCCGACGCGGTCCGCGCCGCCGACGGGAAGCTCGTGCTCGTCGGCGATGACCGCCAGCTCCCCGAGATCCAGGCCGGCGGCGCGTTTCGCGGCCTCGCCGAGCGCCTCGGCGCCCTCGAGCTGCACGAGAACCGCCGCCAGGAGCAGGCGTGGGAGCGCGCCGCCCTCGAGCAGCTCCGCGACGGCACCCCCGGCGAATGGGCGAGCGCGTTCCGCGAACACGGGCGGGTGACCGCCGAGGCCAGCGCGGAGGAGACCCGCCGGGCGCTCGTCGGCGACTGGTGGCACGGCCAAGAAGACGCCGGCGGCCCCGAGCACACCCTCATGCTCGCGCTGCGCCGCGAGGACGTCGCCGAGCTCAACGGGCGCGCGCGGGCGCTGATGCGCGCCAGCGGGCGCCTCGGCGACAGCGAGCTCCAGGCCGCCGGGCGCGCGTTCGCCGCCGGGGACCGGGTGCTCGCCACCGTCGCCGACCGCCGCCTCGGGGTCCTCAACGGCTCACGTGGCCGCGTCGAAGCGGTCGACGCGGCCACCCGCGCTCTCGACGTGCGCCTCGACGACGGGCAGATCGTCCGGCTCCCCGCCGACTACCTCGAAGACGGCCACCTCGACCACGGGTACGCCTCGACCGGGCACCGCGCGCAAGGCATGACCGTCCAGCGCGCCTACGTCCTCGGCGGGGAGGAGACCTACCGCGAATGGGGCTACACCGCCCTCTCCCGCCACCGGCAAGAGGCGCGCTTCTACCTCACCGCGCCCCCGCCCCCCGACCGCGGCCAGCCCCGGCTCCCCGGCATCGCCGACGATCCGGCCGAGGACCCCATGGCCGGCGTGGTGCGCGCGCTCGGGCGCAGCCGCGCCAAGGAGCTCGCCCTCGACGAATGGGAGGGCAACCAGGACCTGCGCGCCGTGCCCACCGCGCGGCTCGCCGAGCAATCCGGCCAGCTCGCCCGGCTCCTCGAAACGTTCCCGCTCGAAGCCCAGCGCACCGACGGCGCCGCCGCGCGCGCCCTGGAAGCCGCCGAGCGGGCCCGGGAAGCCCAAGAGCGCCTCGCCGCCACCGAGGCCCAGCGCGAGGAGCTCGGGCGCCTCGAGCGCCGCCGCGGCCGCGAGCTCGACGAGCGCCTCGAGCACCAGCGCCATACGCTCGCCCACCGCCAGCGCGAAGCCGACGAGCTCGCCCACGCCGCCGCGCGCGCCGGGGCGGCCGGCGAGCACTGGATGCAAGAGCACGGCGCCCACGCCGCCGAGCTCGCCGCCGGCGAGCGCGAACTCGCCAAGCGACGCGAGCGGGAGCGCGCCGCCGCGCTGCGCACCGCGACCATCGACCCGCCCGAGCACGTCAGCGCCCGCATCGGGCCGCGCCCCGACGGGCCCGCCGCCCAAGCGCAATGGGAGCACGCCGCCCACGCGATCGAGGAATACCGCGTGCGCTACGACCAGCCCCCCGAGCGCGAACCGCCATCCGCCGCAGATCCCCCTCGTGCCGCGGCGTGGGAAGCAAGCTGGGCGCAGATTGCCGCGGCTCGAGACGCCATCGAGGCGGGCGCTGACTTCGAGATCGAAGGGGTCGCGTCCGTCGACACGCTGACGGACATGGTCGAAGACGCGATCGTGGCCGCGCGGGGCCATGAAGCTCCCCTCGGCCGCGATCTTGACGCGGGTCCCGAACTCGGGCCGTAGCCCGGCCTCCGCGCGGCCGGGGTTCGTGCTGGTTCCAACGAGTTGAGCGTCCGCGCTCGCGGCCGGGCGGTGATGCTGAGGCGAGCGCTGCTCTGGTGGTCAATGTGCCCCGTTAGGCCTTGCTCAGGAATTAGCGCTTGGCTTGATGGTGTAGTTCCATTCTGGGTGGAAGGCGTTGGGTTGGAGCTTGAGGCTGGCAAGCTTGCTGTCGGAGACCTTGATCGCTTTGGGGTAGCTTCGCTCGTCGAGGCGGGCGAAGACTTCGAGCCCGGTGCGGGTGGTCGTGGCGGTGATCAGGTCGATGACGCTCTGGCGCGAGACGAGCGGCTTGGCACGCCAGTTCATCGAGATAGAGCTGAACAGGCGGTGCTCGATCTTGTTCCACTTGCTCGTTCCCGGCGGGAAGTGGCAGACCTGGATCTCGAGGCCGGTGGCGCTGGCGAGGCGCTGAAGCTCGGTCTTCCAGAGTCGTGTTCGGTTGCCGTTTGAGCCGCCGCAGTCGGCAGTGATCGTCAAGGTCTTGGCTTCGGGGTAGCGGCTGCGGCCCAACTGCTCCCCATCGCAGGCCACTCTCCGAGGCAGACCGGGTGATCCTTGACGTGGCCCGAGAGAACCCGACCGACGGCACTCGCATGGTCGCCGCCCTGTCTTCCCGGGAGCTGGGCCGGGCGGTGAATCGCAAGAAGGCCCGGCGGCTCATGGCAGAGCACCGCCTGTTGCAGCGCCACCGGCCGTCGGGCCGGAGGCGCCGGCCGGGGTTCTTCCGGGTCGAGCGGCCCGATCAGCTCTGGCACATGGACATGACTTCGGTCTGGTCGGCCGAGCACGGCTGGAGCTACTTGAACGCGATCATCGACTGCTGCACCCGGGAGATCACCGCCTGGAGCCTTGACGTCCGCTGCCGCCACCAAGAAGCCACTGCGGTCCTCGAACAGGCCGTCGCCGAGCGGAACATCGAGCCCGGCACGCTCGTCTTGGGCTCAGATAACGGCACGGCCTACACCTCCCGCCCGTTCCGCGCTCGACTCACCGAGCTGGGTCTCACGCACCGCCGCGGCGGCTACCGCGACCCCGAGAGCCAGGCCTTCATCGAGTCCTGGTTCTCAAAGCTCAAAGAACGCTGCATCTGGAGAGAAGAGTTCGAGACCCTCGACGACGCCCGCGAAGCGATAAGCAGCTACATCGACCGCTACCACCACCGGGCCCCACAGCCGGCTCAACTACAACGCCCCGCGCGAGGTTGCGGCCATCTGGCAAGATCCCGACGACCACCTAACACCCGCGGCCTGAGGTGACAACGCCGAAGGGGACCAGGCCACTGTCGACCACTGGGACAACTCGACAGTCTCCTTTGTGGCCGCGGTCAGGTGGATGATGCTTGGCGCGGCCCCTTCCCTGGGCGAGGGCTGGCGGCTACGGAGCGACGCGGGTGACGCTGTTCGCCCCTGCGTTGGTGATCCATACGGCTCCGGCGCCCACGGCCACGCCGCTGGGTTCGAGCCCAACGGGTACGGCTGGTCCGGCCAGCGCCTGGCGACGCGGGTCGACGCGAAGGACGGTCGGCTGTCGTCGAGGTGCCGGTGGGAGCGCGTTGCCGGCGTCGGTCGCCCAGATGGCACCGGCGCCCGTTGCGAGCCGGAGGCCGACCCGTCCTGAGATACGGAGGGGCGCCCCCGAGGTCCGTCCGGTGGAGGGGTCGAGCCGGACGAGGTCGATCGGCTGAGCGAGGCGTGCGTCGGTCTTTGCTACCCAGACGGCGCCTTCTCCGAAGGTGAGCGCGAGAACCTGACCGGCTGGTTGGGCGTGTGCCACCGGCGTGCGCCCCGTTACGCGGCCGGATCGGGGGTCCACACGCACCACATGGCCGGCAACGCTGTCGGCGACCCAGACGGAGCCGTCGCCGACGGCGACGTCCGTAGGCCCCCGCCCGACCGGGAGGGGCCGCCCCTGTACCTGGTCGGTGCGCGGATCGATGCGTGTCAGGGTCCCGGCGGCGCTGCTCGTGGCCCATACCGCGCCTTCGCCGACGGCCAATCCCGTGAGGCCGTCGATTCGGGCGCCGCCGCGGGCGACCTGACCCGTGCTCGGATCGAGGCGGCGAACGTAGCCGTCTCCCGTCGCGACCCAGACGCCACCTTCGCCGGTGGCCACGGCGAGCGGGCCGGGCCCCACCGAGATCGCCCGGCCGCGGAGGCGGCCCGTCGCCGGATCGAGGCGATCGACGGTTCCGTCGGTGTTGTTCGTGACCCAGACCGCGCCGAAGCCCACCGCCACCGCGGTGGGATTGGTGCCCACTCGGGTCGTGGTGGGCGGTCGGGCTGGGGCCGGGCCCGGCACGGTACGTACCGTGCCGGGCGGGGGAAGCACGGACGGCGCGGCGCCGCATCCGCCCAGCGCGAGGAGGAGCCCCGCGCCTGAGACGAGCGCCGTGCGCCGGGAAAGCATGGTGGGCATGCGCGGCGACGGCGCGCACGGATCAGTGCGTTTGTCCCCCGTTGGGGCTGTGAGTGCTGCCGCGCCACCTTCCCGGGTACTGCCGCGCGCCTCGTGATCCGGACGTTAGGTTGTCGCGTAGCAACGCTCAGATCGGTCGTCGCCCGTCGCGACGTTTTGTTTGACTCGTGAGGAGTGAGATGCGTCTCATCAAGCGCTTGGGTGTCGTAAGGGCGTCCGCCCTGTCCGCCGCTGTGGCCGCCGCTGTGGCCGCGGGTGCGATCGTCGTGCCATTGAGTCTCGGCTCGAGCCATCGCGAGGCGCCGAACATCATGCTCGACCCGACGGCCGACAATACGGATACGTATGCGTTCGTGGCCCCGAACGCCACGAAGGACATCACCATCGTCGGGAACTGGGTGCCGGGCGAGAACCCGGCGAACGGCCCGAACTTCTTCCGTTTCGACGATCGCGCCTTCTACTACCTGAACATCGACAACACGGGCGACGGGCGCACCGATCTGCGCTACCTCTACAAGTTCAAGACGCGGTTGCGCAACCCGCGCTCGGGCCTTTACGCCGTGCGGCCGGTGAACTCGGTCTTCGACAAGACCCTGAACACGTTTCAGACCTACACGCTCTCGCTCGAGCGCTTCCGGCGCGTCGGGCACGGCCGCCGCGCCCGCACCCGCGTCTCGCGCCGCGTGCTCGCCCGCAACGTCCCGGTGTCGCCGAGCAACGTGGGATCCAAGACGATGCCGAACTACGGCCGTCTGGCCGCTCAGGCGATCCACAAGGTGCGCGGCGGTGGGCTGACGTTTGCGGGCCAGCGCGACGATCCGTTCTTCCTCGATCTCGGCGCGACCTTCGACTCGATCCACATCCGGTCGGGAACCGGGAACCTCGGTGGCGGCAAGGACGACTTCTCCGGCACCAACATCGAGTCGATCGTGCTCCAGGTGCCGAAGTCGCAGGTCACGAGCAACCGCCGCCGGGTGTACGGGCCAAAGGCCGGCAACGCCGTCGTCGGCGTCTGGGCCTCGACGGAACGACAGGCCCTCCAGGTCACGAATCAAACCTTCAACTCGAACCGCGGCTCGCGCGGACCGCAGGTCCAGGTCTCGAGGCTCGGCAATCCGCTGTTCAACGAGCTCATCGACCCACTGAGCCGCAAGGATCTCTACAACCGCACGCAGCCCCAGAACGACGGGCGGAACTTCAGCCGCTTCGTGCGCACGCCCGAGCTCGCCGCCGTCATCAACAAGCAGTTCCCGGTCGTCCGCGCGCCGGAACGCGACCGCACGGACCTCGTTCAGGTGCTCCTGACCGGCATCCCGGGCCTGAACCAGATCGGGCGCCACCCGGCCCAAGCGGACACCCTCAAGCTCAACCTCGGCATACCGCCCACGAGCAACCCGAATCGGTTCGGGGTACTCGGCGGCGACATGGCCGGCTTCCCGAACGGGCGCCGTCTGGCCGACGACATCGGCGACATCGAGTTGGAGGCGGTCGCGGGCTTCCTCAAGGGCAACCGGGCGCCGCTGGGAGACGGGGTGGACCAGAACGACAAGCCGTTCCTGACCACGTTCCCCTACCTCGCTCTCCCGACCGGCGGGTTCGACTCGGCGCCCTCCGACCGGTTCGAGCCGGCGCACACTCCGGTGCCCGCCGGGGGTGGCCCCTCGGTGAGGACCGGCCCCGCCCCGCCCGTCCCGGGCGCGCCGTAGCACGACCCCGGGCAGCGGGTGGAGGACGTCGACGCGGATGTCCTCCACCCGCTCGCCCGCGAGAATCCGTACCTGGATGCGAGGCATGGCTCTTCCGCAACCTCACCGAGCCGGTGTGGCCACGGTGATCGTCAGCCTCGTGGCGGCGCTCGGCGTTTTCGCGCTGATCGACCGCTCGACGTCGCCGAGCCGATCCGGGGACGCGAGCCAAGAGGGAGTCGGAGCCCTGCGGTCCGGCCAGTCCGCGACTCAGCGGATCGCGGTGCTGCAGGGGACGCTTCGCTCCCATCCCGGCAACGCCGACCTGTGGGCCGCCCTCGGCTCCGCCTACTACCAGCGGGTGCGCGAGACCGGAGACGCGAGCTACTATGCGAAGGCCGACGGCGTGCTGCGCACCGCCCTGCGGCTCGATCCGCGGAACGTCAGCGCCACCGTCGGCACCGCGACCGTGGCGCTCGGGCGACACGACTTCCGTGGCGGTCTGGCCGCCGCCCAGCGCGCGCAACGCCTGGCGCCTCAGGCCGACGCGGCCTACCCGGCGCTCATCGACGGACTCGTCGAGCTCGGTCGCTACCCCGAGGCGGGGCGAACGATCCAGCGCTTCGTCGACCTCACGCCCACGCTCGCCTCCTACGCTCGCGTGTCGTACTTCCGCGAGCTGCACGGCGACCTTCCCGGAGCCGTGGAGGCGATGCAGTACGCGGTCTCGGCGGGAGGGGACGCACCCGAGAACGTCGCCTACGTCCAGGCGCTCTTGGGCGACATCCAGTTCGTCCGCGGCCGCGTCGCCGCGGCGGCGGCCGCCTACCGTCTCGCGCTGGCCCGCGTGCCGGGCTACCCGCCCGCCAGCGCCGGGCTCGCTCAAGTCGAGGGTGCCCGGGCAGAGTACGCGCCGGCGATCTCGCGCCTGCGCGACGTGGTCGCTCGCTTGCCGCTGCCGCAGTACATCGTCGCCCTGGGCGAGACGGAGCTCGCCGCCGGGCGCCGAACGCAAGCCGCGCACGATTTGGCGCTGGTCGGCGCCGAGGAGCAGCTCCTGCGAGCGAACGGGGTCAATACCGACGTCGACCTCGCGCTCTTCGAGGCCAACCACGGGACCCCTACGCGGGCGGTCACACTCGGACGGCGGGCGTGGGCGCAGGCGCCGAGCGTGCGCTCCGCCGACGCGCTGGGATGGGCACTCACGCGCGCCGGACGACCGGCGCAGGGGCTGCACTGGGCGCGACGGGCGCTCGAGCTCGGCTCGCGCGATCCGTCGTTCCTCTTCCACGCGGGAATGAGCGCTCGCTCCGTCGGGGCGCGCGCCGCAGCGCGCGAGTACCTCCGCCGAGCGCTCGCCCTCAACCCGCGCTTTTCCCCCCTCTATGCGCCGCGCGCCCGCCGTGCGCTGCGAGGCATCGCGTGAGGCGCACTCTGATCTCGTTCGCGGCGTTCTGCCTGCTCCTCGGAGCGACGGCCACCGCCGCGGGGGCGCACCCCCTCGGCAACTTCTCGATCAACCACCTGACCCAGGTCCGCATCTCGCGCGACCGGGTCGACCTGCGCTACATCCTCGACCAGGCCGAGATCCCCACCTTTCAGGAGCGGGGCGTACCTCCCTCCGAGATCCTCGCCCGCAAGCGGGATGAAGTGGGACGACGGTTGACCGCCACGCTGGACGGTCGCCCGCTGGCGCTGCGGCTCACTCCGGGCGGCGCGATCACCCATCCGCCCGGCCAGGGAGGCCTGCCCCTGACCCGGGTCGAATTGCGCCTCACCGCGCCGGTCGCCGGAGCGCACCAGGTTGTCCTGCAGGACGGCACGTACCCCGATCGGGTGGGCTGGAAGGCCATCATCGCCCAGCCCGGGACGGGGACCGCGGTGCGCTCGAGCGCACCCTCCGGAGATCCGACGAACGAGCTGCGCTCCTACCCCACCGACAAGTTGCAGAGCCCGCTCAACGAGCGGATGGCGTCGTTCTCCTCGGCGCCGGGACAGGGGTCGCTCATCGCCCCGCGGGAAGCGGGCGCCGGCGCCACGACGACGAACCTCGGGGGCGACGGCTTCGCCGGCGTCTTCTCGAGCGCCGCCGCCGGAAAGGGCGTGCTCGTCCTCTTCCTGCTCGCCGCGTTCGCATGGGGCGGGATCCATGCACTCTCCCCGGGTCACGGCAAGACGATGGTCGCGGCCTATCTCGTGGGCACCCGCGGGACCGCCCGGCACGCCATGGTCCTCGGAGCGATCACGACCGTTACCCACACCATCGGCGTCTTCGCCCTCGGGGGCGTCACGCTCGTGCTCGCGCAGTACGTGCTCCCCGAGCAGCTCTACCCATGGCTCTCGCTCACCTCCGGTCTCATGGTGGTGGCGATCGGCGCCGTCGCGCTCCGCTCGCGCATGCGCTGGCGACAGGCCCAGCGGGGGCACCCGGCTGGTGTTCCCCACACGCACGGGTCCGGCGATCACCACCACGATCATGGCCACTCGCACGAGCACGGCGATCACCACCACCACCCACCGGAGCGCATCACGTGGCGTGCTCTCGCCGGCATGGGGGCATCCGCCGGACTCATCCCCTGCCCGTCGGCTCTCGTCGTCCTGCTCGGGGCGATCGCCCAGCACCAGGTGGCGCTCGGCCTGATCCTGATCCTCTCCTTCTCTCTGGGCCTCGCGGCGACCCTGACCGCGCTCGGCCTCGCTGTCGTCTGGGCGCACCACGCGAGCACTCGGCTCTCGTTCACCGGCCCTCTCGTCACGGCTCTCCCCGCCCTCTCGACTGCGCTCATAATCGGCCTTGGCCTGCTGCTCACGGCTCGGGCGATCCCCAAGCTCGTGTAGGAGGTTCTCCGAGTCCTCGGCGTTCGACGGAGGATCGGCTCTGAGTGGGACGTCGTGTGGTAGCCCAATCCCAGGCGGCGGCTGCGAGACCGTCCAATCCTCCAAATGGTCCACCTCGCCGTCATGCGGCTCCTCCCGCGCAGGGTGAGGAGTAGATCCGCCGCAGCCCGAGGCAGTGGCATCACGCAGCCTGGGGATACCCGGGGCGTACGTGTCGCGCACGTGCGGGGATCTGAGGCCAAGCATGGCGTAGGCCGAGGGGACCTCTTCTCGCTGATCTCGATGACGGGGCGGCGCGCGGGCCGCCCGAGTTGGGCCGGTCGTTCGCGTCAGCTTCGTCTTTTTGGCTGCCCCAACGCTGGTGTCAACTTGGGCTGAGCGTGGCTGTCAACGGGTGCGGACGGTGACGAGCGGGTGGCCGTGGGTGCCGAGGATGGTCAGCGCGCCCAGGTCGCGGCGGGCGATGGCGGTAGCGGCGGGGATCGGCTCATGCTCGGCGTAGGCGAAGGTCCAGGTAGCGGCGATCTCCCGGCGGCCGTCCCGGGCGACGGCGAGGAGGGTGCAGTGCTCGCCGCGGGGCACACCGCGCAGCTGTACGGTCATCGCGGTGCCCCACGGCCTCGTGCGCAGCCCGATCGCGGCGGCGGCACCGGAGGCGGGGTTGCGTCCCACGAGGGCGGCGGCCGGGGGCGTCGCCGGGTGGGTGGCCAGCCCGATCCCGGCGCCGGCGACCAGCACGACCGCTGTCGCGGTCAGCGCGAGCACCCGGCGCCGCCGACGCTGCCGGCGGCGCGCGGCGCGCATCCGAACGAGCAGGCGGTCGAGCAGCGCGGCGGATGGGGCGGGTGCTGTGGCGCTCGCCTCCTCGGCGCTCAGCCGGCCCAACAGGCCGGCCAGCTCGGCGAGCTCCTCCCGGCAGGCCGCGCACCGCGCCAGGTGCGCTTCGACCTCGGCGCGCTCGGTCGGGTCCAGCGCCCCCAGGACGTACGCGCCCAGGGCCTGGCGCTGGTGGGCGTGGCAGCCGGCGGTCATCCGCCCCAGCCCCGTTCCTCGAGCAGGAGCCGCAGCGCCCGCAGCGCGTAGTAGCTGCGCGACTTGACCGTCCCGGGCGGCACCGCAGCATCACATCGGCCCACTACTCCATGGAGGTTTGACCCTGATGATCCCGACCATGCGCACCGCCCGCCCCGACGACCACAGGCCGCTGGGACCGGCGCCGCCGCGGCGCTCGGGGTGCCGGGTGCTGCCCGCGTTGGCCGCCGGGGCCGCAGCGCTGGCGCTCGTCGCGGCCGGCTGCGGACCGAGCGGCGGCGGCTCGTCGAGCTCTTCGAGCTCGTCGGGCAGCGGCGCGTCGTCAGCAAGCGGGTCGTCAAGCTCGGACGGCGGGGCGACGGTCGCCGTCAAGACCGAGGGCACGCTCGGCAAGATCCTCGTCGACAACCAAGGGCGCACCCTGTATTGGAGTGCCCCTGCTTCGGCGGACACGGTGATCTACCCCTGAAGTGATGGAGTCGGGTTTCTAGAGTCTTCCGGCAGCTAGGAGACTCTGATGCCTCGCAGGTACCCGCCGGAGATACGTCGTCAGGTGATCGAGCTAGCTCGATCAGGGACGCGCGTCAAGCAGCTCGCCGCGACGTTCGCCGTGAGCGAAGCGACGATCTACAACTGGACCAAGCAGGACAAGATCGACAGGGGTGAGATCGAGGGCCAGAGCACCGACCAGGCCATGGAGTTGACGGCGGCCAGGCGCAGGATCCGCCAGCTGGAGACCGAGCTCGCGGTGTCGCGCAGGGTCAACGAGGTCTTCCTCAATCAGGACCTTGCCCCAAAAGCCTCTACCCGGTGATCGACTCTCTGACCGGGCAGGGAACAGACGTGCGCCACGCTTGCCGAACCCTCGGGGTCTCGGAGTCTGGGTACTACGCGTGGAAGGACAGGCCGACGTCGCCGAGGGAGCTCAGGCGGATCTGGCTGGCCGGCGAGATCGTCGACGTCCACAAGGCTTCAGGCGGCACCTACGGCGCTATGCGCGTCAGAGCCGAACTGATCTACGGCCGCGGGATTTATGTCGGCCACAACGCGGTGGAACTGATCATGCGCCAGCTCGGGATCAAGGGCCTGCCGACGCGGCGGCTGCCGCGGGGCGCGCGCCTGGCCAGGATCACCTCGCTGGACTTGGTGCGTCGCGACTTTCGCCGCGACGCACCGGACGAGTTGTGGATGACCGACATCACCGAGCACCCCACGCGCGAGGGCAAGATCTACTGCTGCGTCGTCCTTGACGCATTCTATCGACTCGTGGTCGGCTGGTCGATCGACAGCACGCAGACCACGACGCTGGTCCTCAACGCGCTCGGGATGGCGACTCGACGTCGCAACACCGAGGGCGAACTCGTGATCCATTCCGACCGCGGCGCGCAGTTCACCTCCTGGGCGTTCAGCCAGAACGTCAAAGACGCCGGCATCGCGCCGTCAATGGGCGCCGTCGGCAGCGCCTACGACAATGCCATGGTCGAGTCGTTCTGGGGCTGGCCCGACCCCCTGAGTTCGGTCCGGTGCTTGTGAGAGTTCTACCCGCCCACGATCATGGGCGAGGGAGGAACGACTCACGTGAAGCGACGCAGGCATACTCCGGAGCAGGTGATCCGCAAGC
>JAABVA010001455.1_pt1 | contig 25473 bp, 28 predicted proteins | sample 5560331 | NCBI WGS metagenome assembly JAABVA01 (sample SAMN12812661, study PRJNA571458) | rock metagenome | isolation source: Antarctica rocks | place: Antarctica: Victoria Land, Mt New Zealand sud | collected 2016-01-07
GGGAGTGCTTGACACCTCAGGGCGGCTTCCAGGGCAAATTTTAGCCCTGGAGACCGCCAGGGGCCGTCGGGTTTGCCCAAACACATATAATATATACTCATTCAAACGGAGGCGATGCCCGATAGCATGTAAGTGGCAGCTAAAGTACTCATGTTAAGAGGACGAGATGACGAACACTATTGCTGTTCAAGAGTTAGGCAGTGCTTGAAATCCAATGTGCGTCGAAAAGTTGGAGACGTTCGGTTGCACCATGAATCATGCAAAAAGAAACAAAAATCAAAGTTAACCAATCACGTATACATCTAAAGCAACCCAGACCAAAAGCATATTTAATCCAATCCCGCCCACCCAGCAGCGAAACTGCTTTCGCAGACTCTGTGCATAGGCTCTGGGCACTAGCACATAATAAATTGCGGGATTTCAATCTCGACCGACTAAGGCATTACTCAACTAGAAGACTCACACTCGCTTTTCTGCACAACTGTGCTACCCAGCGTTCGAAGTACCAACGATACCACTTCTTGTTCCAGACGACGTTGATACCCGCCATGCCACAAGGGTAAGAAGATATCATCCCCATTCGTGGATCTGGTCGATACCACCATCGTTTCAATCGAATATAATCTCGAAGCCACCCTTGGGCTCTTCTAGACCTTTCACTCGCCTGAAGTTACGTGTCGGGAATCCACCAAAGCCGAATAGGATGAAGAGCCTGAACAATAACTACCGGCCGATATCAGAAGATCGGTGAAGTAGTCTTTTGTACCAGCCGGGGTTTCTATCAAGTCATTTGTTAGCGCTTATGGGGCTGGGAGATTGGAGATGAGGTACGGCGTTTCTATACTGGGTCGCCTCTATATGTGGAGTATCAGAAGCATTCCATAAAACTCCTTACCAAGGCCAAGTTAGAGAATATGGATGTTTTGATTTCCTGTCGCAAATCCAACCTAAGCGCGGCTTTTAAACACACGCGCAAGGCTATCATGCCGTGTAGATCTAGAGTCTGGATCCTATTAGGAAGGGGAAGGACCTTTTCCGGGGCATGAGAAGTCGTCGCGAACCAAAAGCTATTCATTCGAAAACTCGAAAGCGGCATGGCTCTGTCATACGCAGAAGGGTGTTTGGAGAGAATACATATACAGCTTTGGTCCCTCACCTCGAATTCTATGAGAGACGTTCCCGGCTTTCTGATATTACCCCCCTCCTCTCGCCAAACCCCCAACCTGGCCGTCTCCAATCTCAGCTATGACCTAGTCTCCCAGACCTGGACTTATCACTTGTAAATTTCTCCGAACCAAAAGTCGCACCTCTTCGCTCCGGCCGGATCGACTTCCTGTCCCTCTCCCGTCAGGGCCAAAGTCTGCACCTTTCCATTCCTCCCGTACATGCCAAACGTCTCCTTTCCTGCTGCCGCCGGTCGTTCCTCAACTGCAAACGAGCTCACCTAGCGCTGTACCTCCACCGCGGCCTTGCTGGTCGGATCTGATGGCTGCGTAGGTCCGGTGTAGAAGGTATAGGCCAGATCTATGGTATGGGTTGTAGGCGGGACCGCGAAGATAGAGCGGATCGTAGACAGTTTGTGGTACTTGTGCGTTTATCCTGCGTAACACCTGTAAGACTCATGTTTGTTTGATCGCTATTCTGAGTCCATAAGCGGCGCGGACTCGATGCCCCGATTGTGGAATAGGAAGTGGATGCTGGATTCAGATGTTAGTCATGATCTTCATGAAGCTCGGTTAATCTGACCTGAAGTTAGACGCCCCTCATTTCTTTGGAAGGAACTTGGTGTTAAGATCTCGAAATTAACGTCATCTGGAGTGACGGGCGTGCTCTCGGAAGCAGCATGAACTTTGTATATGCTCTCGATTGACTTTGGCACCCGATCCGAGGGATAACCAAGGGCGGCGCATATTTCATTCATCCTAGCTCGTCAGTATTGTCTTTGCGAACGGACGGGAATCCATACGAGGGTTTGTTGGCCGTTATGTTGCATGCGTCAAGCAGAGATACAATAAGACCAGGAATGATGTACTGAGGTCTAAGACAATCGCTGTAATCATCTTTTACGAACTCGTCTGTTTAAAGATGCTCGAGAGTTGATTTTGAGTTTTCATTGTTGTGAATGTGGGTAAGATACGTAAGAGACAGCGCGTCTGAGAAAGACAGTGAGTTCAACTTCGCAAGTAGGGAGCTTAGAGTAGACACCAGTGAAGAAAAGTCCTGTGGCTCGATAAATCGTTCAACTATAGCTGACCAGGTCAACAATAACGCGATTTATCCAGAGGGCGCTCTCTAGTAGTCTTCTGCGGGAACGCTCCTGCGTGGCGAATTGTTTAATTATTCCATCAATAGTTACGTAAGGAATATCCCTTTCCTGAGGACTCCGCAGTATGAGAGCAAGATGAGAGCTTGAAAATTGTCGAATGATCTCTGGAGTTTGGTGTTCCTTCGGAAATCTCTTGTGAGTAAGGCAAATCTTTTCGCCAAGTCGATAAGTTCGTCCTCTAAATGTCCGTCTCCTTCGGTGTTGACTATCACATTGGTGGAGCCAGTCAAAGCTCGAATGATCTCCTCGTACTGCTCCACAGTATTTAATTCAAGTTTGGTCTGTATCTGACGCCATTCATTGGCCTTGGGAGCATTTCGTATAAACCAATCCACGGCCTCACTCTTTCGTGGTTTCTGTCGTAGTCTCTTTTGGTGTACCTTTGGACGTGCTCCTTCAGATATTTTGTACTGAGAAGTGTTTGATGATTGGGACGCGAGTTCTGATCCAGCCTGTTGTAATGATTGCAATGGCAGTTGTTGCTCTGGCTGATGTGATGAGCACGATGGTTCTTGAGCTCCTACTTCATGCGGACTCTTTCGTTTCTTAGAAGGTTCACCAGATGGACGTTTTTGGTGAACGAAAACCACACGCCCGTCCGATAAGTCTTGCACTTGCTCATCGAAGTCAGGGCAATGTTTGCAGTGCTGGCGTAGACAGTCAAACAGTCTTTTCTGAACTGTCACAAATTCATCATCTGCCGCCATATAATGGGTGGTGGGTGGGCAGCACGCGAAGATCTCTCCAGAGGTCGGAGGCTGGGATCCCTGTGAGCGTTATTCAATTTCAGTGACATCCGTGGGAGTCACGAAAATGGATTAGCGCGTAACGAGCCAGACACAACCGAAACCAAGACTGCCACCCCACCCCACCCCACCCCTTGCGCAGCGTAGATATGCCATCGATATATTTCACTAGGGTCTTTTCTTGCTGGTCGTCGGGTATTGGGCGTCGCGTGATCCCCGAACATTCCGATATCGCCTCGACAGTGTATCTCGACCACAATCGAATTCCCTAGCCGTTCGAGCAGTTTTGGCTTTTCGCCCGGCTTTAAGGATTCTAATGAGGCCAAAGCGGCCTCGATTGGGCTCATTATGATGAAGATATAGGTGGTTGAAGACGACGGAGGATTTAGGGCAAACGATCGTCAGCTGATGTAAATAGGTAGGCCAGACGGATAGTATAGCGGTTGAATCAACAATATCATTACAGATGTTGGTCTGTCCGTGAATCCGATTCCTGGCTACAGAGGTCTTCTTCCACAAAAGTTTTCCTATTTTGCCCTTATCGACCCTGTCTTGCCGGGTAGCCACAGTGAGGCCTTTCCGTCCAGTTAGTGGGGCCGTAAGTCCCGAAATTCCAAGTATCTGGGGGGTTTGACAAAGCAAGCCAATCTAGGCTCCCTATACTGCGTCTTTTCCTACATGAGTCCCAACTCTTTGCTCACTTTCCTGCTCGAAAACGACCAACCCTAATCCCAAGTCCAGGGTGTATATAATTTGCATGTTATTGTATTTCGTCCATTGCGCACCTTTGACAACTCTTGATGGAAACGAAAGAGCTGAGAAAGCTCGGCTTTCCGGAATACTGGAACGAGCGATATGAAGACGAGAATGTTCGTATTTCTTCCTTCTTAACATACTGAGTGTTTGATTTCAAGCAAATCTTGGGCAAAAGGAATATGACTGGCGGCTAAAGACTCTATTCTATGTTGATCTGAGCGGATTCTCTGGCTACATGTCTTTTCGCAAGTAATCTTGGTATGGAAATGATAGCTTTTGGAAGGAGTTCTTTGCCATTGAATTGCTCTTGGGATGGCATAGAAGGAAAGGAGAAGCCTACTAAAAGTATATAGAAGTCACATGAGTGGTTTCGGTCCTTCGAAAAGCTGCAGCCTTTCCTGCAAAAAGAGCTTCCAGATCCTTCAACAAAGCCAAGAATTCTCCATCTTGGATGCGGGGATAGTGTACGAAAGAACACCAAAGTTATTTACAGAGAGCAATGCTAAAAGGAGGATCAGACTCTAACATCTGACCTGGCCAAGCTAAATTACACAAATCAGACATCTGTCGACTTCTCAGATATCGTTATAAGGCAAATGCAGTCGAAATACCCTGATCTCGATTGGCGCGTTGACGACATACGCCACTTGCAGCTAGAGAATTTATCGTTTGATGTTGCTATTGACAAGAGCACTATGGACTCGATGTTCTACGGATCGCCATGGGACCCTCCAGAGAAGGTACGGGATAATGTTGAGAAGTATGTGAGCGAAGTTGCTCGTATACTTTTGCCTGGAGGTATGTAAAGGGTCATAGTATGAAACCCGTACGGATCTTTCGAAAGAGCAGTTGCGCATCGCTGCAAGGCGTTCGAACTGGAGCATAGCGCTCGTGCGAACGCTTTACCTTGATGGTTTGCGGAGCTACAATTCCTCTCGATTTGATGAAAGACCAGGTTCAACGACAGGCTAATTGCTACTTCAGGGAAATGGATATACATAACTTATCGGCAGCCTCACTTCGTCAAGCCCCAACTGACTCGAGATGGCATCTGGAAATTGCAAGTCGATGAGCTAGATGACGGCCCCGGAACATTCGAGTATTTTATATACATCATGACAAAACATGAGTTGTAGGACTAAAAAGTAGCATTAGATAAGTGAGAAGGGATCTTCTTGATTGATGCTGCCTATTGCCCATCTAGTAATCTCATAGCTACCATTGGCATTTCTGTAACAATCTAACGAAATCCTCCGTCTTATGAATTGGCGCATTATACGTTCGGTCTCCAATCGATAGATTCCTGGCTCTCGATCCGATCTCCCATGGCTTTAGAAACCAGTACAAGTAACCTACTATAGCGATGGAGCGAGGTTCAGGGAGATTCCATCACCAATTTGACACTTCAAGAACATAAATTTGTCTAGACTCTTTGCAAACCGGGCACCGTGGTCATTGATGGAACAGATTATCGAGGGAATGAGATTGAAATCAAAATTGCATTGATGTTTTCAAGCTGCAGCCTTACATTTCTTACGTAGTACGGCACATCATTTTGTTCCGAATCCACTAAATCATACCAAGGATATATGCATCTACAGTCAAACCTTCATAACGCTATACATCAAGGTGAACTCTCCATTATCAGGTTATCGAGATATTCAGTATCTATGTAAAATATGATGATATTACCGCCTGCTTTCGACTGTTCTGGCTCTGGTAGAGTAGCAGCTGATCTTGATGATTAAGTATACTGATAATCGACTGATCACTGACCGACTGTTTACCTTCCTGCTGTTCATAGAACAGCCTCAATGTACTTAACGTCTGCAGTGCCTGTGATGTAGCTATCTTAGGTAGTACCTCAAGCTCCTCATCACTCTCCTCATCGATTGGTAAGTCGTATTGAGCTGCAATCTGTTCCATCAAATCTCCAGATGTATCTTACTATCTTATCTTAGGGATTAAGGAAAGTATCGATTGACATTAATAGTTGAATTCGCTTCTGTTCGTACAAGCGCTCCATTAATGCTGTAACTTCACGAGTCTCTTCTTGAGGAGTGTTTATTGCTGTACTAGCTGGCTTAGTAATAATTGTTGAGTGATACCAGCAATTAGCAAGACTAACGAATTGCCTTTAATACATTTATTCCCTTACATTAGAAACACATGTCATTTTTCAGTAATATGACCATCTAGCAACCATCCTCTCTGCCACAGCGAGCTAAAATGGAACAGCCAACAACAGCACAGAGCTGGGTACAGGTACCGCAACACCGTCAATGGGGCTTCGAGGAACCCAGATCAGAACTACTCAAGATCATAATCGATCTGCGCGCAAAGGAGCATCAGCCAACGCACCGCCCACCTCCAGAAATAGGGTATGGCCCGAGCCTATCCTCTTTACTTTCCCATCACCAACAAGCTAAGGCCAGTGACTCCAGTTGTCCAGGATCTCTAAGACTGCTAATTCTCAGCAGAATTTGCAGATCGGATGGCGACAGTCCAGCGGGTCTTGTGTCCCAGAGCTCTTTGTATTTTGCTGCCCTAGGACCCTTTTGTTTTTATAGAATACTGATAGTTGAATCAGCGAAAAGAGAATCAGCGACCTGGCTCATTCCAGGACGAGAACTTTCATCCATTTGGAATCGAAGATGTCGAAGGAGCCAGAGACAAATACTTTGGTGGTCCTATAATGGATAAGTCCGTGCTCAAATGGCGGGAAACGCACTACACCAGGGCATGTGGAGATGTAATCGGAACGCCAGAATCCAATATACCGTTGCCCTTTAACATGAGCCAAATCGTGAAGTCAGTTGCTGTTATGTCAAGCGCACACATGACCCAGACAGCAATTTGGATAGGACCCCGCCTTCTCCTCTCAACATTACATTTCCATCACTGGGTCCAAGGTCTTCCATCGAATGAGGAATGCGATCTAGTTCGTAAAACAGGCCAGACTTTCGACGTCGAGACCGAAATTTGCTCGCAGTTCCTGTCAGTGCACTCGCCAAAAGTGCAGCTTCTAGAATTCAGCGCTGAAGACGACATCGGAATTTTTAAGCTCCAAGACCGCTATCCTCCAAGATCGGACTGGGTGAACCCTGATTGGCTGATGGAACGTGACGATGCATACAGACAGGATCTGAATGCGGGACGGAAGGTTGCCTGTGTGGTTTACAATGGAAAAATAAGCGAAGGAGACACGAGGAAAATCAAGGATGAAGCTGCGATTCAGTTGCAGAAAAACCTGCAACAATTCGCTTTCTCGGTGAGCCTTTATTGAACTTCGTGAGACTTACAGGCACTAACAATCAAACAGGCTGAGCCAATAGATCTGAACATAGTCACAAAACCACAGATGAAAAGTTTCGCCCCAGGAACCCTAGACAAAGCAGACGCCAATGACAAACGCACTGTTTTTGGAGTAAGCACTTCCTTGTGGAAAGGCTCCAGTGGGGGACCATGTGTTTTATTAGACGGATCCGAAGGTGGTGCAATCATCGGACTGGGTAAGAATTTTTCCTCGTTTTCAAGTCGAAAGCTTGCATGAAGCGATCTGACTAACTCCTATTCTTGTATACAGTACGGGGCTACGAGCTTCTTTCAGATCCATACAACTTAATTAATGGGTTTCCCGTTGGCCTGAAAGCAGCGTTGAAACAATTTTAGGGCTTCTGGGTTTACCTGGGTTTCGTGATAGTTTTACGCCCCGTATGGTAAAGAGAAGGGAGGTCCTTGACGTCAAGAAGGGATTAAAGTCGACCAAAAATCCGCTTGTTAAACAATCTTACACTTAGAAGAAGTATTCGACGGCGAAATAGGCAACAGGAATATTGTCATAAATACTGTGAGCAGCAGTAGCCGGTTACGAGGCAGCCAATTCCGGCTCCTCTGTGCTGCGCCACTCCTAGTACGAGGAGCCAGAACAGACCTCTCCCTTCACGTCCCCCCTGCTCCTCCTTGCCTCGCGCTTGCTCCCTCTTTGCTCCCGTGCTCCCCAGTACTCCCTCGATGCTCCCCCAATACTCCCTCGGTGCTCCCTCTCAAGCGGCCTTGCTCCCTTTCCCGAACCGAAACGGCAATCCCCAACCCTAAGTTCGGGGTGTATATTATTGGTATATGAGGGTCGGAAGGAGTATGTGCATGTAGGAACTACGGAGGGAGGAAGAAGGTGAAAACTCTGAACCCCCTAGCGCCAGCCCTATAGGGCTCGGAGCGGAGATTACTAACCTCAGGGGTAGCAGTACAGTCAAAGCCATATTGAGATTTTCCGTTAGCCCCACCTGGAATCCGGGCCGTGTCTCCGTTATGGCCAGGTTTCCGTTATTCGCAGCGTGCGGTTGGCCCCATTGTGGGCGTCAGCGCTACAGTTTATCGCTTGCTGCACGCGGTACAGTCAGATTGCCCAGTTCTTGCCTTGGCGAGCGCCACAACATGGAATCAATTGTTAATTTCTTTTGTATATCATCAACTGATGTTCGCTTTGGTCTTCTATGGTTGGTGGTCAGTCCTGCCAACTACTCAGTCGATTATATGAACCGGGGCTTCGAAGGCTTGACGTTCTCTTCCAATTCTGGAGCCGCTGTTGTCCTTTCCATCTCCAGTCCATCTTTCATTTCTCCTTGCCAGCATAACAAAGATCAGAATGGCGAATTTCAACCCTCTCCCACCCCAACTACCTGGCACTTTCCAATTCGTTCCTTCGTTTTCGGGCACGCCAGCGCCTACAACGTTGGCTTCAGCTTACCTATGGACTCTCCCTCAGGTATGGGTTTGAGTATTATCCTCGTTTCCGTCGTAGGACCCTCGAGAGCCGACTGAACCCGGTGCAGGTAAAACTGTTTATCGACCATGTTGGGAGTAATGCTACACGGTTCGTTGATGCCAATGGAGGCGCGGGAGACCCGGTCGACCTCGCAAGAGCTGCACAGGATTTGTCATTAGCTATAGCGTAAGATAATGCCCCTTGCACTCCGAATTGCCCAACATATCATCATTGGATGTCAGTCAACTTTCCCTTTTTGAGAGGCTTTACTGATATAACCATCGGTCCAAACCGGCCTGCGAACAACCCGATAAGATCTGTAATATACCCGAATGATCTGACAGATCCACGCCTTGCTTTCAAGTATTGCGGTGTGGAGATTCGATCCGCCACGCTTTATGACACACTTGCGTATTTACTGTCATGCATCAGCACCCTACCCCCAAATAGGACCCCACAACCGGAAAAAGAATACTTTTTCCCGCTTGTCACTATCTACGCAAAATGGTGCAGTATGCTCGCCACCCACGCTCGGGACGCTAACGGGGTTTTCATGTACCACATCGCCTATTTCGGTACTCCAGGTACCCCAGGGACAAAGGTGTTCCTCGGCTCAACGATCGGTTCCAACCCAGCCTTCAGAAATCCGATAAAAGATGCCAGAGCCACGCAGATGTCGAGGGGTCCTGACCTGACCGCTATCCCTCCTATTCGATCACAACCTTTGGTGAGCACTGGAGATCGTTTTGGAGGGTGCGCCGAGTCTAATTTCTTCCTTTTCGCACTACGGTATGTTCATTGCCTTTGATCTTCAGCTCTTAACGGCTTCAAACGTTGGCACACCGCTGAGCAACGTGGTTCGTGCCCCAGGTTCAATTTGCCTCCCAATGGAGCAAGCGGCTTCGCATTCAACGTCAATCGCAACGAAGCCTTTCCGCCGCAATATGACCCGCAACCCCTGCTGGGCTGGTTGGCAAATCCCTGCGCGCAATCGTGCCAAGGACTGTTCACCCAGTTGGGGTTTGCCGGGAACCAAACCTTCCGCATCGGAAGGATCCAGAACGCCCTGAACGCAGGCCCTACCCCACCCCAAAACCAGCCCCCGCTTCCCCCAGGGCCACCTCCACCGTTGCCGGCTGGTCAATCGCCTCCTCAGGGCCCACCCCCTGCCCAGACGCTTCCACCACCGGGGGTACCCGGCCCGGTTCCTCCACCGCCTGGCTCACAGCCTGGTCAAGGAGCACCGCCTCCCCAGACGGCCCCGCCACCGCAGGCTGCAGGCCAGGGACGTGGCCAAGGGCCTCCTTTGCCGCAGGGCGCGGGACGAGGCGGTCCACCCCCGCCAAACACATTTCCCCCAACGCAGGGGCAAGGGAAGACCCAAAGCCCTGGATCCGCGCAAGGCCTGGCGGGAAGACGCACAAGGCCAACTCGGTTCGGTCCGCCGCTTCCCCAGCCGCAAGCACGCGCTCCGTTGGCGCCGGTGCAGAACCCGATGACGAGCGCGCTGGGCACGGTATTCTGGTCGGCGTTCGGGTCGGCTTTCAAGCCTGGTGGATAGAAGGCGTCGGGGTCGAGGTGATTGGTTTTGGGCATGTTGATTGTTTGGGTGTGAGTGGATGATAAAGTAATGGGTTGGGTTGGGTTGTCTTGGGATGTTAAAATGTAACGATTGTCATAATTGTTTCGCTCTATATATTGTTTAGATCAACTTAAGTATCTTCCTATAATACTTTTTTTTATCTGTCATTACGATAATTATATTCGACCTACAACTTATTTTGATTTTGTTATCACAATTAATCATAACACCAAATCAATAACTGATCCTTTTCTTTAGAACGTATTAATCTGTTCACTGTTATCTTGGTTTACTGCTATGGAACAAGCTAGAAAGTGGCAAAGATGTATATATGTACACAGGGAAGCGGAAAGAGAGAGGAAAGAGAATGCCTACGAAGCCAAAGCGGACAAAAAGAACGCAGAAGGAACTGGAAAATCCAATAGAGAACAAGAGAATAGGCTTTTTGTCCGCCACAATATTTTCCAGACTCACTTCTTTCTCACCAGCGTCTCCATCACCCTACCACCCCTCGAAACGTGCACTCACCCACCCATCGAATAGTAAAACCCCAGCCCCGCCGAACCCACCTATCCGTCCAACATCGAGAACCCCCCCCAGAAGGGAAACGGGGAATCTGACATCAGAAGGAGGAATGGAGTGGGGAATCATCCGGAATGGAAGAAAGGGGGTAAGTATGGAAAGCAGAGGGTAGGTTTGATTGGATTGGACTGGACTGAGTTGAAAGGAGGAGACGGGGAGGATCCAAGTGGAAATGATAGCATATTCGTTCGGTGTCTGATGAGTTTACGTATCGGCTGTTCTATGAAGGGCTAAGTTCATTGCTTCATGGAGGCTAACGATTCCCTCCACGCGCTGCACCCATTGATCGTAGTGATCGGATATTTCATCCCACGGCCGCGTGCCTACAATCTCTGCCTCTGTGATAACCCAAGGGCATAGTAGTTCGTGCTCGTAATAACCGTAACCACCCATGTATGGGTCTGGCACACCATATGTCGTCATTTCGTCTATGGCATTCAGGAGAGGCAGTCCTGCCCGCAAACAGGCTCTTGGGTTGATCACAGTGAGATACACCCGGCCTCTGTTTTTCGAACTCTGGCGGCGGGCTCGTATAGCGGCATCGTCGAAAGAGGAGGTGGCCGATACAACTGGTGTTGGGTAACCCCAGTTCCCCCAATTTGAATGGTTGGTCAGAGCCTCAACACGGCTTGCTCTGGTTCGAAGAGGCATTTCTCCCGCTTCTGCAAGGAAACGCTCATTACTCTCAAGCTGACTTCTCGAAATGCTATCCCAGACTCGCACTGCCGCACCAGGGTAAGATCTATAGTTGTCGATAAAAGGATCTGCGCCTTCTAATAAGTGAAAGTCCGTGGAAATTGGACTCCGGCTTACTTGTAGCAGGCTGAGGTTGCCAGTGTCGAATGTCCTCCTCGGGTTGAAATAAATCTCTATCCTCGAGCAGCAATGTGTGTACCTGATCATGCCAAGTCTGCATTGAATCCACTTAAAAAAGAAGACGCAGTTTAGAGTGCTCAGGCTCCTTGTATCGCTGAATGGTACAGAGAAACATCTAAATCTAATAAGTGGATGGACGAGTAGAAGTGCTGAGAGTGTGACTCAATGTTCTTCAAAAGGCGCTGATTGGCTGAGTGTGAAACAAGGCGAAAAGAAGCGATTATTCAGAGGCGAGCCTCGTGATAAGCTGAGATCGATGCCCTCTTAACTAATTCGTCGAGAAAAATACTCAAATCTAGATTATATGTCAACACTTACTTGCACGGTTGAGAACTACACAACCTGATGCTTTCCACCATGGATCCAATGCCACAAAGGTCGGCACCCTTCTTAATCAATAGTCTCCCGGACGGTTCACCACTAGATGTGCGATTCGAACGCGCAATCAGAAAAGAACCGTAAGCAAAGCAAAGAGACCTTGAGAACGGAAAGGCATCTGCCCGACAGCAGCGGAAAGCCGAAGCGAGCCAGGCACTGAATACCACACGGTAACCCTGGGTGTCTATATTGTGCCCAAATCCGTTCAATACTAAGTGAGCCATCCTTCCCCATGTCCTGCCTGTCCCTATGAGCTCTCCGTTGCGCATGAGAGTATACGGGCGGATGACCTTGAACGCCGGCGCGACCTCCTCGGTCCAGAGCGCCACGCCCTTGTAATTGCATTGGAAGTCGTTTGCGCCGGAAAGGATGGTGATAGCTGTTGATGCACGTGATGCTCAGAGCCTATTCCAATCGGGTTAGTCAGAGGTATCTGTTGGTTTAGTTAGCTGAACCTTCACCTCCATAGAATCTACACACTTAGGAGATCGAGAGAAGCTGGGGTAAGGAGCTTCTTTTCCAGGGAATAATCTACTATTGTCGCGCCGAGTTCATACCAACCGATGCCGGGGCTTTGAAAGACCATGGCTTTCAATCTCAAAGGTCTAGCACCTTGGAGACGGCCATTGGCTATGGCGTCATTCTGGATTATCGTGTAGGTGGCTAGGTGTATATTCCAATGAGCGGCGTAAGATGGAGCGTACAAGATAAGTTCTCGATCCGCTAGTACTAAGTTGGGGTGGTCTTAGATCCCACACGTGTATTGAAACGATTCTGTCCTTGTTGACTGGGTCACCACCGAACGAAAGGCCCGCTCCAATCATCTGGTCGACATATATGACATACGCATAGTCATTCAGAGCTGGACTCGAAATCGTCGGTTTTCCGGCAGCATTCAACGAACACGGGCCAAACGGCATGACAATATTCCCCATCGTGCCAGTGGCAGGACCACCTCGTTGAAAGACCGCCCACGGGGCGTTTCCCTTGTCGGTACGAGATTCGAACAGCCAATAGCGTAGATTGTATTGTTATATGAGGGTCAGAGCGAATATGTGCATGTAGGTATATTGACTATCTAGTAGGTAGAGCATATATGGTTGAGCATACAGATGAAGGAAGAAGTGGGAGGACGGATAAATACCCCTAGCGCCAAGCCGCTTCGGCCGGAGCGGAAATAACTAACCGCCGGGGTATACGTATGAGCATACGTATGTTCATACGTATGTGCATACGTACCCCGTTTCCAACAGATTGTTGCCATTTTCTGCCGTGAGATAGCCACCAAGCACGGGGATCATGGCAGATTGGGCCATTCTCCAAGGAACCCGGAAGCTCCAGGGCACGTCCAGAGGCCAATAAAACGAAGATGGTTAAGGCTTTTGAGAGGTACTGCAATAGATAACCCCTGCCGGAGAAGGGCTGCCGAATATTGAAGTTTGGGTTCACGCAAGGCCGATGTAGTCTTGAATCAGCTTGAATGAGTCAATACTGAATCAATTTAACTCAAGATATTTAAAGCTTTTAAAAGAAAGAACTTAGAAAATCTTTTTAAGAGAACATGATGACAGTCAGTGAACTTTCTTTCATTACACCAGAATAAAAATTTAAGAAGTCTTGCAGCTCGTCAACTTGGGACCGTGCCTAGAATCCAACCAGTGGGACCGTGGGTAGAATGTTTGAGTCAATAGAGGTAGTTGTAACTAGGATACTAAGAATACAGAAGAAAGAGCCCAAGGGGAATCCGAGCGCCTTTGGATACACACCACCTGAACTTTGCATACACACCACCCACCCCACTAAGCCTAATCAGGTAATTATTTTACCCCTGAAAGAGATTTGGCAATTATGATTCTGTCGGCGCGTCTGAGGTGTGTTCGGATCGGATTTTCATTCCTCCGCCACAACGACGATAACAAACACGACACCAGCCCACCACTCAGAGTCACTCACCGCAACGGCTCATGGCGTTGCAAGCTTCAATCAAGAAAATTACACCGCCAGGAAGTATCATCAACGGCCCGCCAACTCCACCACTTACCGATACAAAACCCGCTGCGCGTGTCGCAAGGATCCTTCGAGCGTTCAGGGACTACCAGGAAGGTGCCCCTCCAAGGACTCCTTGGACAGTCTATAAGCTCAGCAGCGAAGAGTACGATGGACTGCTGGATCGGCTACAGCACGACGAGCTACTTCGGGGATTCGTTGCAGACAAAATTCGGTAGGCCGTGAACGGACTGGTGTTGCTGGCAGCCTACTAATTTAGTATCCAGATACGACTACGATCCTATTCAGAGCAAATTCATTCTTCGAATACCCACGACAATACACGATACCTTCATTGCTAGGCTCGTGACGGAGATAGAGAAGAAGTTAGAGAGTCTTGCCGATACAGAAATCGAAGCACGGCCTTTCATTGAGGGTATCAAGCCTGTATGCGGTGTACTGAATTTTCTTATAGGCGACGAAGATCAGCAGCAAAATATCAGACATGAACCTGATATTAGGTTTCAGCATAAGGATGCCGCGTGGCCAGGTGTTGTGATCGAAGTGGCACACTCACAGACAAGGAAATCCTTAGTCGACCTTGCAGACAACTACATACTTGGATCATACGGTGGCATTACTGTTTTGGTTGGTCTGGATTTGGATTACAAAAAGTCCAAAGAAGCTTCCATTTCTGTCTGGCGATTGAAGAACTTTACGAACGAGGACGGAGAGGTTGAAGGGGAAGTCGAGCAAGTAATTGACAACCAGGTAACTTGCACCCTACCATTTGGCGAGGTGTCTATTGACATGGACCAGCTATTCAAAGATGCTGAAGGCAACCCCGTCCTTTCCTCATCCTCCAGCCTCGAGCTATCTCTCAAAGACTTCGCCATCAAGGAAGTAACACATGGCGTTCCTGACTCATCTATCGTGATCGATTCCGGCACTTTGTGTAAGTTGCTGGATGAAGCAGAGAAATGGGACAACAAAACAATAACGATGCAAGGCGCTAAACCTCCACGATTCAAGAGAAAGTGGCGTCTGCAGACGCCCCCTGAGCAGCCAACATTTTCGGACGAGGAGAATTTTGTGGAAGAGGAACGGCGGGTGAGGAGGAAGTCGGAGAAGTTGGACGACCCTATGGTGAGGAGGATGTATCTGCGGAGAATAGCAGCCAGAACTCAATCTAAAAGAACACATCTATCTCGGACCTCAACTATTTTCTGACCTTCAATTAGATTGTGATTACAGCACAGCATAAAAGTCGAACATCTGGCAAAAGCAATAATGGGCACTAGTGTGCCAAGTAGGATAGAAACCCAGCTATATACAGTGAACTGCCGCGACCCTCACAGTTGTATCCTAAAAGTATGCCTCAGGCATCCAGTTTACCACTCCACGGGACCTGTTTTTGAACATTGGCTGACTCCTCTGAAGTGCTTGTGCTTACTGGACTCCCAGTGCATGAAACACTTCGCAAGTTGAAAATTTGACCAAGGCACAGGTATATTCCATCGAGAGCATTTAGTATTGTATCCAAAGCTTGGCAGGGCCGCATGGGGGAATAGTACGGAAATGGCAACGTTCGGGAAGCGATACCAACAAGAACAGCAGCAGCATCACGAAGGAGATGTACCAGGAGTGGCCCTTTCAGGGCTTTCTGACAAGAATCGGGGCCGCCTGCAGTCCTCAGATTACTCTCGACGGTGTCCCCACCTTCAACAGTCAGCGTCTTTCGACCCGCCAAAGAAGGCCGTATCCTCTCAGAGCCCAAGTATGTTCTCTAAGCAGCATGCATGGCACATTACGGCCTCTAAGGAAACGAAACCCGTGGACGAAGGCGGAGGATGAAATTTTAAAGAAGATGATGGAGGACAAACCAGTCCCACCCCCACAGCAGAAAGAAACTCAACTTCCTTCAAAAACCCTCGAGGAGATCAAGATCAAGATCAAGATATGGCTCGTATGCCTCACGGTGCTCTTGGTCTGTATCAGATAGGATAGAAATCCGTAAAGGTATGGCAAACTCTGTATTTTTAAAGAAGTGCCTGGAATTACTACAAGTGTTTATATCATCTTGGATGCAGAGCGCATAAACTGTACATTGTCCGTCCTCAAGTCGCGAAAGACCATAGGTCCAAGGGAATAACGGCGGTCCTGAGCGGGGGAAGGAGGAAATCAAAAAACTCTGGAGTCGTTATGTGATCTCCTTCCCGCTAACAGCAACTGCTGCGTTCTAGCCGATTGTAGGCTGGATGGGATATTGTAGAGGGGAGGCCCGCGGCCGCTTTTGAGAGGGAGTAGGGGTAGAGAGGAGGGGGGTTTCGTCTTCTTGCGATCGTTTTCGTTTTCGACCTTTAGCCTGTGGAAGCTTGACTCGAGCTAGCTTTACAGAATAGCAGGAGGGTAATAAACATGCCTCTTCACCGGGAGTGTTGCTAGTTGGGGAGGGAAGCGGGTGCTTTAGTTCGGAATTCATATCTTTGGATATAGCTCGTTCTAAAGGTTGTTGTATCTCTTGTAGGCGTGCACTCTTACGAGAAGACAGCTGTAGCCGTTCCTTCTTGATACCTTGAGGTCGATTCCCTATCAATGATCAGCCCAAGTGCACAGCAACGGGGATAAATGACTTACCTAGGTCTTTTTTCAGTGAGGGTTGACGCCCAACGTTTCGAGTGGTGATTGAGATAAGTGCGCTAAAATATCGCACCTTCAAGACTTAGGCACAAGCTGAGGACCAACAACGTCATCTCCCACGCGAGGTCACCTCCCTAAACTCTAAATAATCTAACAACCAAACTCAGACCAACAAAGCATACCAGCCTCAGTCATGGCATGCGCTGACCCCTTCCTCCAACTCGACGACCAGAGCTTTGCTCTGCAGCTTCAACTCGAAGAGATCGAAGCTCAGCGCGAGCTTCAATCCGGCAAATGGACTGAAGATAGTCCTCCGGATTTTGCATTAGCATTCGATAACTTCGAGGCCGAGCTTAAGAAGGCGATTGTTCTGGTCGAGGATCTGAAGTTCGCTCACAGCATTGCTAAAGCTGTTGATTCTGATGCTGTGGCCATCGAAGAATCAAGGGTCGAGGAGACACAGTCTGTTCAAGATCGAGACTTCGCCCTAAGCTTGAATGAAGATGAAAATCTGCCATCTCAGGATGTCACCGATATGCCAGGGATGTCTCGCCTCGGAGCGGAGTCGATTGAATGGGACTATGTCCTGCGAGCCACAGAAGCTTCGACTTTCAGCATCGAGTCCTGTAGCACCGTTGCGGGCCCTTCGGCCCATTACGCTCACCGCCAGAGAGCTGTCCTTGAGCAATTGCCCCAGCTCAAAGTCGAATGCATTGTCTGTGGAGAGTCCGTTCATCCTCATCTCACAGTGCGTTTGGTATGCAGTGATGTATATTGCAAGCCGTGCCTCAAGTCCTTCTTCCTACGTGTTGCCAAGGACGAAAGCCTTTTCCCACCAAAATGTCACCGCCAACCAATTGATATCTCGACCATCGAAGCAGACTTCTCAGTCGAAGAGTTGACCGCCTATCGAAGTGCTGAGCTGGAATTTACCAGCACAAATAGAGTCTACTGCGCTGACCCGGAGTGCGCCAAGTTTATTCCCATGCCGCAGCGAACCCCGGATTGTGCTTCCTGTGAGGCCTGTAGTGGTAGAACTTGTATGCACTGCAAAGCACTAGCACATGATGGGGATTGCCTAGCAGATGAAGCAAGGCAGAGCCTCATTAATTTCGCGGATGAGCAAGGCTGGAAGCCCTGTTTTGGATGCGGTGAAATGGTGTTTCGGTATGAGGGCTGTGACCACATGACGTGAGTGATACCTACTGCTACCCGTTGTGTAAGTAAAAACTGATCCAAATTACAGTTGTAGATGCAGCGCCGAGTTCTGCTACAGATGTGGTGTAAAGTGGAAGGAATGCCTATGTGGCGACTGGGTGCCGGAACTACTCAATCGAAGAGCTCAGCAGGTTGTTGACAGAGAGGCTCCATGGCCCTTGGAACCTGCTATCCGTCAACAGCGCGTAGTGGCTATGGCACAGGAGCTACAAACAAACCATGAGTGCGACCACAGTGGCAAGTTCACTAAACTTGAAGGATCGCGCCGCGGCAAGGTCTGCGAGATGTGTGGCACGAGACATCGCAAGTACATCCTGTCTTGCAAACGTTGCCATATGCTGGCCTGCGAAGACTGTCGACGCCACAGACTGTAGGCCCTCGAATCTGTTGTTATCGAGGAAACGGCCCCATCAATTCAGGCATCCTCCAGACAAAGCGTTCTCCGCATGATCTCTTCATGGCATTGAGGCCCGAAAGAATGCTATAAAAGGTTATACAGCGGGCGAATTTGGGAACGATGATGGATGTTTGGACCGAAGTCTTTGGACATCAAGAGTCATGAGTTATTGTAACGCCATAGGACAAAGCAGGCGTTTCTTTCAATCTTTTCTTCATAAAGCCAATTGCAACTGGGCGGGTGAGCTCGTACAGTAGCAAGTAGGTAGAGCAACAATCTGTGCAGCCAATTTCCTCAGATACCTCTGGTTGCCTTCTTCCCATCTCTTGATCTTAGTTGCTACATCTTCAACCTCTGATTCCTGAAATGTACCCTCTTAAATCTCAAGAGCACATCACATTTGAATGCTTCCACACTCCCGGTTTCTGAGGGGCCAATCTCAGGGTGGTTTTCCCGTCCACAACCACTTTATGACAATGTCAAAGTGACTGCACGGCTCGAATGCCTTTCTCGATATCTTCTCCCAGCGGTTCACCTGAAAAATTCAAACGGCTAGCCACAGTCTATTCGAAGTAGGTGACCCCTCTTTTTCAGGTTCAGCTCCACCAAACCCTATTGCCAAATTTTGTATCACTACCGAGATTCTCCTCAGCAGATCTCGGCCATCCTGGATACGACACAAAATGGAAAACTTCAGATAACTTCAGGCCAAAACATTTATCAATCGAGGCTACATTACTGACTTTTGTTGAGGTTCAACGTTTGACAATACGGATGGGGAGGGATTTTCTCGGTGCAGATACAGTGTTATATTCTCACTAAATCTCAACCTAGAAGCTGCTTGCTGCTACCATCAGGAAACTCAACGCTGTACTTTGCTAATATAGCAATTTGAGGTACATCGTCTTCTGTCATTTGACCTGTTCTAAACCTCTCTATTGCACCCGTCTCGATGGCCGAATGTATTTCCGGATACCGAAGTTCTAAAAACACGGATTGATTTAAAAGAGATAAGACAGTTGTTTGAGGGCAACTCACTGTGTTTCTCCAACCCCCTTTCGAAATTCCTATCTGATTCTAGCTTCTTCTCGAGGCTCTCATTTTCGTACATCTTTTTGATAACCTTCGCAGTAATATCCACCATGGTATACGGCGTATCAATATACTCATGGCCCATACCCAAACTACCCTTGTGCTTTACCAGAAAGACGTCCCCCCTAAAAAAGAGTCGTTCCGTTGGTGGGTCAGATTTGATAACGTCTTTGCAGGCCTGATTGACTGGCAGCTTGGGGGAAGTGGTATAGTAAAGACAATAGTTCCCCCAAGTGTCCGGGTTTTCAGATTGTAACCATTCCTTGCTTGGGGTATTGTCAACGTGGAAGTCGGCGAAACCTCGTTCTAGGAAGGCGGGCTCCAGCCATGGCCTTAAGTCTGGGAGGTAGTCATAGAAGTCGACCGAGCCATCTCCTTCAGATCTTTGTTTGATACCGTATGATACAAGTCGAACTAAGGTACCATCGGCAGGAAAAACAAGAGCGCTCCGCTGAATGGCACTATCTGAGTTGCCAACTTCCATCATTCGTGACTTCTACTGTACTGTATCGTACTGTACTGTGGTTGGTAGGAAAGGAGTAGGTTATCGACGAATAACACCGTGAGCAGGATTCTAATAAGAGAAATATAGTGTGCAGGCATACGTAGAAAGGAGCAGAAAATCAGGAACGATGCTGTGCTGTCAATGCTAGGTGGATATACGGAGCTAGCAAGATCGGGTTCCAGTATAAGCTAATCCAGATTAGTATTGAGCTGATGCATCACGTGATAATAGTTAGCTTCTGCCTGAGGATTGACATTGGACACTCTAGAATCATGCGTCCTACTCTTGTGCCCCCCAGACCTGGTTCTGCTCTTTTTGATTTACCGTGATACCATCAACATAGGATATATCCCTCGTATCACCATCGAATGAAGGCATAGGTTTCAGCAAGTTATGGCTTACAAAAATAACCTTTCTAACGACCTTCTTGATGAAGCGTAGATCTGATAATTGTCTAATGTGTAGGTATTCTACAGTAAATTGGCGCTAGCCCCAACCAGGTTAGCGGGCAGTGTAATGGCACTGCAACAACTATGTTCCTAATTAGGAACTATGTTCCTAATTGAACGACTGGTGACTACTCCTCCTGCTCCTACTATTGCTCCTACTGCAGCAGCTTCTACTGCAGCTTCTATTGCTTCAACACTTCTTACAGTGGTACAAATTGAATACCGTGCTACCGTACCGGCCGCAGCTACGAGCGTATCTCCTGTTGCAAGGCCACCCTAAGCCCAGAGCCGTTCGAAAGGCATCGATGTAACGATGAGCAGCCCTGTCCCTTCCGACGATCTGTTTGTATCCGATTCATATGAGCAGCATTGGGATCCATACGACGATGCCAGCCAGCAACAGACACAGGCGAACAAGCTTGAGTTTTGCCAGTTTCTTGATTGGGATAGCGAGAGAATATATGATGAAGATCCGCCAAGCCATATTCACTACCTACTCAATCGAGTGGAAGGTGACAGTGAACAACAGGGCAATCATGCCAAAGGACACGAAGTAGGACATAGTTCTAACATCTGCTGACTACTGGGAACACTTCCTTGAGCCTACTAAGCTGCAAAGCTTCTTACGCAGAAAGAATAGACCACTTAAGTCCGAGGATACAATTGTTATGGTTTCGGTTACGGCATGCTCTGAGCGGAATCTCACAAAACGATTTGACGAGACAAGTATTAAATGGGCAGTCATAGAAAGTCAGCTCGCTGCATCTAAATTGTACTGAAATAGTCGCCAAGCTTTTGCCAAGTGTTACATCAGGTGACCACTAATCACCTGACCGAACATCGAAATTTTCATTGACCTGTTTACCTGTACATAAGGTGGCCTTGCCAGCGAGTGTGGAACAAGATCAGGAGAAAAGAACGGGCTATTGATGTTATGACCAAGGTTCTTTACGCCATACGTTGCTGATAGCATCAATTGCGTTATCGTTCTGAAACTTAATCATTATTGAAAACCTATCTCGAAACGAGACGGGAAGGTTACCATACATTTCTAGTGGCCCCTCGGGCTTTTCTTTTTAAGGGCTGGTGACATGGGAGCTTCTGAACCCAAAAAGGCTGCTCTGGTAAGGGAAATGTTGGGAAATCACTCCTTAGCCTGAAATACTAGCCAAGGAGCTTTAAGTAACAGCATCACTCCATAAATCCTTCATAACCATCGCCATAATTGTCAGTTGTTTCTGTAGGACGCATCAAAGCTACGTGTCTAATTGTACTTAACAGCCGTGAAATTCAACAGTGAAATGATCTCACTTATCTGTTCTTTGATGAATAGACTCCCTATATAGATGATTACTGACGTGGTCCTTCCACTAGTCTCATGGTTCAATGCCATACCTCATGCTAACTTTCACCGTGTTGGTAGGTAGCTTTGATAAGTGCCCTTCAACTACCCTCGCGAATTCTGCCTGAACACCTTGATACCCCACGGCGGGTCTTTTCCAATTTTCTGTTTCAGTCACGGCATGGACTGTTATAGTCGTGCCGCTGAAGCTCTGAATATTCTTCAGGAGTTGAGTTGTTGAAAGCACAGATACTGGGTTCGTGAAGGCTTAGAATGTCGATGTAAAAGTGGTGCAGAGTAAACAAACAAAATCGCGCAGGATATCGGGTAAAATTCCTGCAGCAGAGTTGTGTACGAAGTACTGTCACTTTAACCGGGATTTTAGCGTATGCAGAAAGCTATGAATTCCTTGGCATCGCAATTGTCGCGCCCTCCCCCAAATTTACTATTGAATCCAGACATTCTTGACATTCTCAAATCTCAACGCTCTATTGAATAAATCAATAGAAAAATCAAACCGATAAATTTGAAGCTGTTCAAACCTTTCACAGTGCTGACATCCTTTTAGCCCTCCCTCGATCCCCGAAGTCATCATGCCGTCATCACGTCGAAGTCAGAAACTATCTCTGAAGAATTCACTCATTCTCTCAAGCATCTCATCAAGATCGAAGAAATCTTCTGGCAAAGTCAAAGCAGACGCTGCTGACAAAGTCAAAGCAGACGTTGCTCGCAAAGTCAAAGCAGACGTCACTGCTAGAATCATTGTAGAGATTGCTGTCAAAGCAAACACTGCAGACGCTGCTGTCAAAGTCAATTGTCTTCGCAATTTCAAGAAACATATCATTGATAATTTCAAAGCAGCGAAGAAAGCACGCAAGACTCACGTCGCTGAGCTTCAGTGACGAGCGAATGCTGCAGATCATGTCAGAGCTCAGATAAAACAAGAGAAAAAAGCTCGATCTGCAGAGATTGCTCGATTTGATGAAGAAGAGACTCTACGTCATCGTAGAGAGAAAAGAAAAGCTAGAAACATCATTGATGAACTTTCTACTTCGAATATCAAGACTATGAAGTTGAAGAATTGAATTGCTGATTCAACGCTCAAGATTTTCATCTGTCTTCAAGTCAATAAATGAATTGAATGATCAACTTTTGTAGAAACTCAGACTAATAGTTTCTTCAATATATGAGACTTCGAGCAATTGCTGAAGAATGCAATCAGCAAAAAAGATGATCATAACAAGAAAAAAAAAATCATTCATCAAATGATCAGCGTTCAAGCTTTTTGATCAAAGATCACTTGAAAGCTACAGTTTATTGATGATTTCATCAAAGCAAAGTGAAATAAAATGTTAAAAATCATTGCTTTGAAGATTGTCATCAAGTATGATGTAAGAATAAAGCTTCAGATTGAATTTTCAAAGAAGAAGAGTTTTTTAAAGCGATTCTTGAATGTTTTATCATTCAATTCTCTGAAGTCTTCGTCACTTAAAGCAACAAGAATCACTTGCATTAATAAGCTGCTTAATCATGCACATATATGAGTCAATAATCTCATTGCAGTCAATAATTTTAATCATAAGCTGCTTCATTGCTGACAATGCATCGATAAAGCATGTTGAAACTTCAACGACTAATGTTTCATTGACTTTGCAGACAAGCACTTCAATATAAATCACACTCAACAATTGCTTTGAGACAAAGTCATCATCATCGATGATAATAATGTTACTATTGAAAGATCTTTTATCTCTCTCTATCGCTTCTGAATTGACTCACAAGAAGAGATGACTCAAAACTCTCAATGATCACTGATGCATCAGAAAAGACTGAAGATGTGAACAGATAAAGAAGAATTGAAGAACTTTATGAATAAATTCATGAGATTCAATGAACAACAGTTGAAAATGCGTTTAGTCGAGAATATGATTGAACAGATGAAAAGAATGATGTCTCATCAAAGATCTTCTTCATCTTCTCAGTTGATTTCTTCTTTATCTTCTCAGTCGATTTCTTCTTCATCTCAATCGCAGTGACAACAGTCACAGTGACAATAATTGTCTGTTAATAATTCATATTCTGCATATCAATCATCATCATACTCACAGTGACAATAGTCAGTTTCAATCTCTTTGCTTCATCAATGACAAGAAGCTTCTTCTTCATTCTTATTTTTCACTTCATTATTTCAATCACAACGCTTCAGTTTCATTGAATCATCTGAAGAGAAGAAAGCAGTGATTGAACAGTTCTTTTTATGAAAGATAACTTAAACAACACATCAAGCAACAAAGAATAAAAGAGTTGAAGTGAGATGACTTGTGAATAATCAAATGTGATGCATTGATGACTTAAAAGAGATGTCAAATTCTACAATCTTTATATATTGAACAGCTATAAAGTTAAAAGTTTTAAATGAAATGACTTGAAGCTTCAAAAATGATCTTAAAATCTTCAAGTCTCAATGATGTTAAATAAAGAATCTTCTACATATAAAACAAGCTTCAATTTAAATAGAATTGAAATCTATGTTACTCATTTTCAATTCTCTTTTCAACGCTTTGATATTCATCTCAAATATATAATCATCAATGTTATGCTTGAAATGCTGTTTTGAAAATCAATCACAGTGACTTTTAACTATTGAATAGTGCAGAAACTCATCAAAAGTATCTTTGAAATGAAATCATATTTTCTTAAAATGTCTTCTGATTCAGATTTTCAGCACATTTGTCACGATTCTAGCCTTGCCAGGCTCAGCCTTCTAGCCTTACCAGACCTATTCTCGCTCCGTCACCTTGACTAGTCCCTATTGGGCCTAGCGTCGGCTGAGAAACACACATATGTAGTCAGCTTCTTTTCCGTAGCTATCTTTCTTTCTTAGCATTTATCTTCTAGTTAAATGACACTTCTATCTGACTCGCTCTAGACAGACTTCTAAAATTAGATAAATGCTCATCATCTACTATTCTGCTATCGACGAATAGACGATATGAAACAATCTATTCAGTAAGGAAAATTTGCAAGAGATTCTTCAAATTTGCACCATCATTTTAGATCGCAAGAAATTCTTCGATTCTACACTCATTTTCATCATTCTATTCGCAAGAGATTCTTTGAATAAAGCACTCAATTATTACCTGAAATTCACAAGAGATTCTTTGAATTTTCACTCATCAAAAAACATCAATTCAAAACATCAATCTCTCATCTATTCTTATCTCAACAACTTCTATCTTCTCTCATCATGACACGTGACGTTGAGTCAGTTGAGCTTCGAACAACTCGCCTGCTTAAAAGCACTGTCAATAGAAGAGTTTCACTTCTACTCATCGATGCTTCAGTCGAAGCTGAGAAAGCTGTCATCTCATGAAACATAAACATCGAAGAACAACTGTTTCATTAAGTCAGCAATCAATTCGACGAAGTCATCAATATGCTGAACGAGCTTCGAAGTCAGCGAGACTTGACTCTACAACTCAATGAACACTGACTTCTCGTACAAGATGATCACAAAAAGAGAGCGAAACAACTAGAAGTCGCTTTTGATAAAAACGATAAGCTAGAGAAAAAGATCAATCAGTTACAAGGCGAGCGGTTGAACTTCAGAGCGAAACAACGTCAAGCTGATCGATCTATGTCTCGTCAAGATACTCAGTCAGCTGAACAACGAGTCAATCAGAAAGAAGCTCTGATTCGTCGCTCTGAAGTTGAACGAAGCTCGACTTTCGAAGCTCGCTCTCAACGAGAATCTTCTACTCTATCTGATAACGAAAACGAAAACGATCATCACAAGTTCGTCAAGCTTCCGAATTCATTCATCTTCATCG
>JAABVA010001457.1_pt1 | contig 25452 bp, 19 predicted proteins | sample 5560331 | NCBI WGS metagenome assembly JAABVA01 (sample SAMN12812661, study PRJNA571458) | rock metagenome | isolation source: Antarctica rocks | place: Antarctica: Victoria Land, Mt New Zealand sud | collected 2016-01-07
GCTGCGTGGTGAACAGCGAGTCCGTGGAAATGAGCCCATTGTCCCAAAAAAGCCTGCCTATACGAAGGATCTGGGTGGCCCACAACAGCCCTTCGCTGCTCAAGAAGCCGACGTCATGAAGTCGCTCAGCCGTGCGAAGAACCATACCGACGTTAGGAGCTTTACGACGCCCGAAGCTATCAGAAATGATTTTGCCAGCACGAAGGAGCTCGTTAGCGCGGAGAGGCCCGTCGTTGCGGAGAAATCGTCCATTGTGAAGGATCATAAGCATTGCGTTGATCAATCGGGGGAAGAGGGGGATGGTGTAGTTCGGAAACGCTTGCCTCCAGGCTTTTGTAAATTGCGTACTTTCTTCCCTGTTCAGGACCTTTGAGACGATTCCTTCGAAATGATACGCCCATACTATCATGTCGAGATCTTCGCTGTCCGTTGTTGCTTTCTCGGTCTCGCTTGTTTCTAGTTGGGTCATTCGATCCGTTATGACCCCTTGAAGCATCGAGTAGAGGTGCTCGCTATTATTGGAGGAATGATCTGCACTTCTTCTAACCTTCGAATGACTCAAAACTATTAACGATATCATCAGCACAGAAGCCATTTGTTCATTATTCATATCATTGGTCAACATATGTTACGACTCTTTTACGGGCAATACAACTTGCACGTGCACATCATAGAACCTATGATTCCTGCACTCACCTTGTATACCGCAGTAGTCAAAAGTTTGGTTACAATTGGCTCCATGGTCGAGGAATAACCCAAACTCTTCTGGGATTATTGCGAAAGACGAAGCACTCATTTCCTCTATCCCCTGTACGTCAAGGCGGAGCCTTGAAACAGGACTATTAGCGTAGGTCCTTTATGAGCAGTAAAATGAGGACCCTTCCAGAGGCAACTTGCTAGAATGAGCTCATTGAAGAGGGCACCAAGAAGTGTTTTCTTCCTTCGGTAATTGGCGGTGTTTGGGAATGGCGAAGTATCGGCCGAATGACAGCCAAGTCATGTACATTATGGGCTGCATTGATGAGAAGGTTGAACTCACCTCCATGCCGTTTTCCCCTTGTACTCAAAGTTAGGATCAGCGCCCTGATCAAACAAAGTTCGCAGGAGACTGTGCCACGAAGGTTTGGAAAATCTCTCCAGTAACCCTGGATGAGCTCCACAGTGCATGGCGTGCAGTACCGGCATTCTGTCGGATTTTTGAGATAGTGATGGATCCTCTGAAACTTTCGCTCTCGCATACAGGAAGAGCTCAAAGACTATCGCATATGATACGAAATCGAGCTCTGTCGCTAAGTCGAATTGTTGAAACTCGGCGGTTTTGCCCGTGCCGTCAATGCCTGCACATGTCATAGTCGTTATAATATCCTTGCTGTGACGGTTGTCCGGCGAATACCAAGTTTGGTGACCCGTCGCTCTCGCGCACGCCATGCAGCTGCGATTAGTCTCGTCTAACAGTACAGTGTTGGTTTGCTGGGTCTGTTCTTCCATATGCTGTGCGATGCAAAGGCAGTAATCTGCCAGATCGTTAATTGCTTCTTTCTGGAGTCCTGGCTCGAGGATTGTCTTCATTGTAATGACTCGCGCTGCGAGAAGTCTTTCATGGTCCGAGTATGTTACCTCAGAGGAAAACGCTGTGAGATGTTAACCAATGAATGCTCCTGTTGTTTTAGCCACCACGTGATGAAATACCTGGTAGAGCATCCTGCTCTTCTAGAAATTCTTTGACAGACCGATGTAGGAGACGCGGTATGGTGTGAACGAGCTTTGAAGCCTGTGGGACAATCTGCCCAATCCAATCTCCTTCATAGTCTCCATGGCCATGGATGAATTCGATAAGCCCACAGCACGTGGACGCTATTCGGCACTCAAAGTCCAATACTCTGTAGATAATATTGTTAGTCTTATTCTTTCCCGTATTCCATAGGCGCCGTATTAGTCGGTTTCCATTGCAGGATACCATCTGATGAAACTACTCAACGACCCGAAAGATTCCTTGCGTTACTATAACTGGTAAGCCTTACCTAGTTTCTAATTGCTTCCAATCAGTTTTGCCACCCGAATGAGTCAAAGCACTAGCGACAGTAGCCTCCTCAGCAAAGAAGAGGTCCAGGATTGACAGCGATGGGGCAAATTTTGAGTTGCGTGGATTGGGTGCTGCAAAGACGGTTCGAAAACTCCTTGCTGCCTCTTCCTGATGCTTCGGATCAAAAGACCCCATCATACTACGGAATAGCTGTGTAAGGTCACCCGGTAATTCGTCGAGTCTTGCTTTCAAAAATTCTATTGTATCTCTGTTGTCTAAATCCTTTAACAATCTGTCGACAACAAGCCTCACCCAAAGGAAAACTCCAGACGCTTTGCGCAAGATATCCTCGACGAGACTGCTGTAAGAACTTGCCTCATCTATGGCAAGCTTCTTACCTCTTGGGTTTCTTTCAAGTCTTTTGCTGACGTACTCCCGCATATCGACGGCGGTAAGGTCTTGCAATTCGAGGCTTGGGCTGTCAGCAAAAGCATCCTTAAACGCGGGAACAGGCCGGCTTGCGACGCAGATTTTGATGTGCTGTGCGGAGCACAGTCGTTGTAATAGACTAACAAGTAGTTCATAGTCACCATCAAACTCGTCAAGGCCATCAATGAAGAAACAGAAGCGTTGTGAGATACTTGAGACAGACACTAATTGCTCCAATGCGCTTATAAGCTCCTTTTCTGTCCAGTAAGAATCGCGGAAGTCTGCGTCACGAAGAGAAGCCATCTGAGCAGATTGGCAAGAAGGAAATAACGTCGACGCCAGTTCTGGGCTCTCCTTCAAAACCTGGTAGAGGAGTGTGCGAAGGAGACCTTGCTGTGACTTTTCGAGAGCTGAACCGCTATTCCAGAAGAAAACTTTTGCAATGATGAGGGGAGTATCTCCTGACCAAGCTTTCAAATAGCCCCGGGTTTTGGGGTCATAGCTGGTATAGTTCATGAGGGTAGACTTGCCCGATCCCGCTTTTCCGTTAATCCAATAGAGACCTTCGCCATTCTGGAGCCAACATACGAAGCAGTCCCACGCTTTTTCAGCCTCCTTAGCATGCCTGAAGATCCAATGGAAGGTTCCAGGGTATGCTTCTGTAATTTGCTGATGGCGATGGTGCATCTGAGGGAACCAGAGCGCATCTCTCAGGACTTTTGCCTCACTGAAAGCGCTCTTTTGCTTCTGAAGTTGGGTTTCACTCAATTCTAATCTCAAATCGGTCAACATACGCGTGTTGAGCGCCTTTTGGTATTCATCGACTTCTCTCTGCAATTCGTCGACTTCATTCTGCTTCCACTTTGCTTTGATAGTCTTGAACAGGGCATCTCTCTTCCGTGGCTTCGCTTTCAATTTCTCGAGAAGATCGTTCAACTTTTTCGCAGATCCGGTGCATTTCAAAGCGATGTCGCGCAATTCGCTTTCTGCTGGAGAAAGGCGCTGTCCATCTTGTGTACTGCTTAAGCATGAGCGAAGTTGGCCGCACGTGGAGTCCAATTTGTTTGCGGTCTGCTCTAGAACATTGTTGCGCTTTTGAGCGCCGGTTTCTGACTGGTACACATCTTTGACCTCCGAGGCGGTCTTAATGCCAACCTGGATGATGGTAATGATACTGGCAACTAAGCCAAATGCCGTGGCGGGATCCATGAGTGCGAGCTTGAACCGCGTTCAATGCGACTAAGAAAAACCAAAAGTGGGGGAGAAAAGTCGTGAGGCCAGAGAGGCTGAAGGCAACAGCACAGAGGGCGGGGTCCAAGGTAAGCCTGATCATCGCTAAGGTACTTTCACCAGCTCTACGCCTCGAACATGAAAAATACTACAAAGACTCAGCAATGCACAAAATCTCGGCGCGCCCTCAAGTATCGTCGCGGAGATAGATTCTGTCAAGCATAAGCGCCGCCGCATGTTTTAGAATTTCTCTTCTTTCGTCAGTGCATTTTTAAGCTGAAGACTATGCTCATGAAGGAAATTAACTTCTGCTGTCAGCGTTTCGACGAGCTCTACGCAGCTGGACGCCCCATCAGGGCGTCGCTCACCCCCCGTCTCTGGCCCCCCTGTGGCGCCATCCTCCCTGATGAGCGGTTTCTCCCCGCCGGCACCCGCGTCGGCATGGTTATCCACCACCTGCACTACAACCCCGACATCTTCCCTTCGCCGCGCACGTTGGGCCCCGAGCGCTGGCTCGACAATGGGGACGCGGATGTCACGGGATCAAGTAAGTAACCTACCATCCCTCCAGGCGTTACGGGAGGGAGGGAGGGGGGGGAGGGAGCGGAGTAGATTCTCGTGGCGCAACCTACGCCCGAGAGGGTTGGTAACGGGTGTGGGAGCGGTTTGTTCACTTGGCTGACTTGTGGTCTCTAATCTCGCGTACATGGAGCTGTACTTGATCGTCGCGTACTTGGTGCGGAGGTTCGCTTTCCAGACCGGCACGACGGAGGCGGATATGCAGATATGGTTGTCGCGTGGTTCCATGGCGAGTTTCGACGAAAGAGTATTAGATTACACATCGCTACGTGCAGAGCATTAACTTCCGCACCCCCAACAATGTCCCCTCCCGAATTTTTGTCGCATCGTCAGAAAGTCGTGAGTCGAGGTGAGCTAGCTGAGAGGAGCGCAGCCTTGTCAGACCGAGCCTTATTCTGCCTGAAATATTCCAGTGTCAGTAGAAGATCTGATTGACGGAAAGCAAAAGGACCATTGCCAGTTAAGGCATCAATCCACGAGCAAGCTCAGCAGATATGTCTCAACTCCAAATCCCTAAGAAAGGACCACGCAAACGAATTAGTAGTGAGGCGTCGGGGGGAAATGAGAGCCGAAAGAAGGTGGCCGATCTGCTAAGAAAAAAAGAAATGGATATGAGTGAAATACTGGCGGAGATAAACGGAATAAAGGAGGAGATAGAGGCAACGAAGGAGGCGAGGCGTAATTTTGAGGAACAGGCGAAAGAAGATGGGAAGAGGGTTGAGAGAAAGACTCGCAAAAGAAAGCAGAGAGAGTTGCAAAATCCCGTCCTAACAGAGCCAGAACGAGGATCACGATGAACATCTCCGGCAGAATCCGGAATTGAAACAGGAATTTGACTTCCAAATTGGTTTGGAGGAGATCGGGAAGATGAAGGCGCCGATTGAGTGGATCAAGAAGCGTACGGAGGAGCTTGGTCTACAAGGCTCTAAGGGAGATAGATAGAACCCTAGAGATATTGCAATCAATGCTATGATAGGCGTGCCTAGAATCTTCGATACCTTGTGCGGTAACGTGGCTGCTTGATCTGTCACCCATTCAGCAATCGATGTGTAGGGAATGCTGTCCCTGTGGTTTAATGGCGCTTCTCATAGGCCTCTGACATAGCGCTTGCAAGCGGCAGAGGGACCTTATACTTGCCGTGGCTAGTGGTGGCTTAGATTCCGCCACAACGGCTTGACTCATCACATTCTATTTCCCATGCGGATTTAACTCAAGCTGGGTAGGAGAGCAGCTTTCTATAAAACATAGCAGTCTTCTTAAATTTTCTGAAGCGTAGCTGCCATGTCTTTTCTGCAGCCCAATCTCGTTCTTCGTGGCAATTGGCGAAAAGCTACGTACACGGTCCTTCGGCTGGTCAGAAATGATTGTCCAAATGTCTGGCTTGGACAAAGGTACGAAGCTCAGCCAGAGGCAACCTACATGTTTTGACGTCTTTGCTAATGTGCGATAGCAATGATCAACAGCGCGTAATTCTCAAAGAAGCCCATAACAACCAATCTTTCAACGCCGAAGTTAACCCCCTTGACGGATATCTTCGTGGCCACGGCTCCTTTCGACAATTAGTCAATGTGATTCCGGATCAGAAGATCATCGTATATGAATATCTTGCCGACAACCTCCACAACGTATTGTACACGCGGCCTCAGCGGAAGCTTGAGGAAGAGGAGGTCAAAAAGGTGACCAGCGTCGTGCTTAAGGGACTGGCGACAATGCATGAGAAGAACATGGCACATACAGGTATGCTATGAAACCGAACCTCTCCATGAGTTCTCAGCCTCCAAATTGTTATTAAAGCCGGACTACAGATATCAAATCCGACAACATTGTTGTCGATTTCGACCAGCATGGTAAATTCAGCAGAATCAAACTGATCGACTTGGGTGATTCTGTCAGAATAGAGCCGACTACAGACCATCCCTTCACTCATCCTACTTATCGCGCACCAGAAGGGTTATTCGGACTGCCTTGGACGACAAAGGTGGATCTATGGGCTCTTGGTACGCTGGTAAGTGGCAACCACGACCGTTAATTAACACATAAGACAAGTCTCCTGACTTTATGCGTAGATAATGTGGGGACTTACCGGAGCAAGAATGTTTAGTCCACTTGGGGTGGATGAGAAGGACGAGATATATCACGTTATGATCCTTACGCTCCAATGTGCTTATTTTGGACCTTTCCCTAACAAATATGTGGAACTTTCGGACGACATCACAATGGGAGTCCTTGATGGTATCGAGAGGCTTGTTATTCAAAGAGGAGGTAGAATGAAACACAGAAATACACTTGCTACTCACATGAGTAAGGAGACCTTGAGTTTCCTCGATAAATTTATGAAGCTTGACCCGAGAGATCGACCCTCACCCCAAGAGCTTCTGCAGGACCAATGGCTTTCGGGCGTGGTGGATTAACATCTTGCATTCCCATCTCAGGTTCAGCGGAAAAAATGCACAAAAATTCAGCCATTCGATTGTAAGCACCTTCCTTCATCCAAGAGATTTGGCGCAACAGCTAATTTTGCACAGGTCACCCGCAACATGGTGTCATACTCCTCCGCCGACGCTGATTTCCCGCTTTCGTTCCACCATGTCTTCCCAAGGCATCTCAAAATGCCTCTCCATTCCGCCTTATTCGAGCCGAGAGACATTCTCTCAATAGTACCCCAGACGAAAGTAAAGAAAATCAACGCAGTCTCAACATCTCCATTGCTCATGCCCGCCTACAACAGTATCCCATCGGCCTTCATTTCTTTGGTACGATTTGCTCGGTCTTGATGTATTTGTCGTCCTCGTCAAAGCAAACTACGTCGATATGGTTGTCGGCCCCATGTTCAAAATCGCTTCATCTAAGATCAGTACTGTGTCTGTGTCTAGTACCCTTATCAATGACTCACCGCACAACGGCTTTCGCCGTATTCGTGGGCAAGAGCTTATCGCTATTCTGGACAATACCGATTGATCTGGATTTGGCTGCGTTAACCTGTGCCTCGGATCGTTTAAACGTTTGTGTCTCGGTCGCTGCTTCGAGTACAAATTGCTGGGAGGCCTTTTGAATTGTGACTAAAGTAATTTTGCGGACGATTCGGTTACTAGCCATAGTTCGTCAAGGAACAATTGCACAGGTGGGTTTGGAAAATCGGATTGTTAAAAGTGGCTCAGGGAGATCGTGGAAGGATGTTTACGAGATCAGAATGTGATGGGTAGAGAACGAACTGATATGAAGATGAAGCAGGTATTTAAAATGAAACCACAGCCAAAAATAAGAAAGAGTGAATGACTAAAACATTCACCAGAAATTTAATGACCCATTTCGATTCTGAACATGCCCCCTGCCCGTTCAGCGCGAGCTGCGGCCTCTAGGCAGTAGTTTAGGCAGCCATCAGATCGTTCCGAAAATTATTGATCAATACCATTTCGCATTTCAGGCGCTTAAAAATAAACAGTGAAAAAAAGATCATCGCGTTCTCACACAAACTATGCGGGTCTTACGACCTCATCTTGTAAATGACCTACAAAAACACCATGAACTGCTACACATTTCATTGATAAGCAGAACTCTTGTTACTATCTAAAGCTACACTATTACATCGAAACACTTCAGACCGTTTACTGCGTTGTAGAATCAAAATGATGCGCTAAAAGTCACAGCACGCTCGTACAAGAACTTGAGTCAGAAGAAGTATGTGCATGTGCTTGTATTCATTGAACTTCTCTAGAAAGAAATATCAATTAAACAACATTATTTTCCAACCTCTTCTTAAGTAACATCGAGTTAATTCGTGACATTAATCGAGCTCAGGATCGTTCAGCTCTCTCGATGCTTCCCTCTGCTCCCTTCTGCTCCTTCGGTGCTCTCTCTAAACGGGTGATGCTTCCTTCTGAGATTCAAAACGGCAACCACCAATCCTAAGTTCGAGGTGTATGTAATATATATATACAGTGCCGAAGTCTATCGATAGGGACTCTCAGCGATCTTCGACGGTTAAGCTCTCGAGGCTTATTCGACTGCATTTCGGTCAAACCATTGTTCTGTTGGGAAAGAGGCTTTGCCAATAAAACACTATATGGGCTATAGGGTGGCCTTCGGTAGGAGTTGGCTCTCGGATCCAGCGCCCACTACGATGGAAGGTATACAAGTTGGTTGGAAAGTTGGTACGCTCAGGAAGAGGGGGAATTAACGACGTGTCGTTTGGGTGTCAGGGACTGTGCAGGACTGGATCCAATTGTCAGTCTCCCCCATACACCTCTATACCTAGAGACATCGGTGCATTTCTACGGTTTAGAGTTTCCACCGGACCCGGTGGTTTTTCGTTTCCGTGGGGCTATTCTACAAAGGCCGGCTATCCTGGAGTACTGAAGGAGGGGGTACGAATAAGGGGAATCTCGTGTATTGAGGGCCTGTCTTGAGGATGGTACAGTTCGGTAGCGATTGTATAGTCTGTGGGTAACCAGGCCTACATACTAGCGAGTGCATATTGCTTCGGTTGAAACAGCGCGCCGCTTCGCGACGCCGCACTCGAGTCAATAAAAGAACATCACTAATATATATATAAACATAGAGAGATAAATCCCAGGTTTTCTTTCCAGTAAAGGGAGGAGGGAGGAGAGGAAGGGGGATGGGTGTGGGCGATATGGATGGTGAGGGTGGGGGGAGGGTAGTCTGACAGACGGTTGGGCGTGTTCTATATATACCTGTGTCCTACGCAGTTTCGCGGAAACCTCGTGAACAGGAGCCACTGGACTCTCGAGGCTGAGCTCACACGAACAGACAAGGAGCAATTACTGCTCGACGCGCATTTTGGTTATTCAATTTGATGTGATGAAATTTAGACCGTGCATCAACATTAAGTGTGGCCCGAGCCCCGCTTCGATGGAATCCTTCAGCCTCGCCCTTAAACTATGGATCAAAACCATCATCGAACACTCAAGTAACACCTTGCCGTTGAACGGCAGTCTTCGCTGTGACTCAGAGTATGCAAACGACTATTCTTCAGAGATGGCCAATGTCGTCACTCTCACTTGTCATTAGACTCGAAAGACTGTCTGAGGAAGTACTTCTTAGGCTCAAGAGCCTCTCAGCCTCATCGTCCCCACACTTCTTAACCATAAGGCACATGCATAAGACTCGTTCAAGACCCTTTGCCGGAGTGGACTCCGATAACTTCTCAAGCGTCTTGCTGAAGCTTGCCGTTAGTCGCGCTAATGCATTACACCGCCAAAGATGGACGTTTATGCAACATGATTACAGAAAGGCTAAGAGACACAATTTATACAATTGGTTCACCACAAGGCTTAAGCCTACATTGCTGTTTTCCGAGTGTACCGCCCCCATGCGTCTTTCGCAATCTAGACTGACACGTTGTATTCTTGGAACGCCATGCTCTCCTTACTGGCCAATTTGGCCGTCGTGAGCCTCACTGGTGGTGTGCAATGCTTCTTGACGCCGCCGACTAGTCAGAGAATCATGCAGATAGGGAGAGACTCAAGACTGAAAAGGCCAGCGCCCCTTCACTTTCTTCAGTCAGTGTGATTATTAAAAGCTTCGATCGCTGTCTTCCTTGTTGCTATTGAAGCCTACGCTACATTCTTGTCGAACGAACGTGAGAATACAAATCGGGCATTAACGCTGCTCCTCCTCGCTCATAGCTATGCATTTGAATTTAATTCTCCTCCTGTCGGCAGCTGCGCTCACGCCTTGCATCTCTGCGCATGGAGGACCGAAAGGTGTTGCTCTCTATCAAAGACAGGTCACTCAGTCAGCTGCTCTATCAGCAGCGACGACCAGCACCACTGCTCCAGCATCTACGACTTCCAAACCTCCAAATGAGTTCACCGAATCCTTCAATATCACTCTTGATGGGCAGATTTTCCCCCCTAGCGTACACGTAGGGGACGTGAACTCAACCACGTAAGTCAGAAAAGTTTAGCTTCTTAGTGGGAATTAAAGTGTTTAAAAATCTCTCAGGACCACTGATTTTACCATCGACTGCATTAATTGCGCAATCACTGGCAACGTTAGCCTTTCTGGCGGTGGCAATATCTTGCTCGACTACATCAAGCCTCCCCCCGATGTCCTAACAATCCCCTCCAACTTCAGCTTCAAAGACCACTGGGTTGCCGCTACATTTGACAACTTTGATGCCTTTTTCGAATTAACCATTGACTTGAACGCGTCCTCCCCTCACAATGAAATTAATGTGCCAATTCCATTTACAAAGACATTGTCGAGAACAGTAAGCCTCTTGCTGAAGCTTCCAAAAAACCATCTTAACTTAATCAAATAGATCGGCATTCTCACACTTTCGGCTACTTTAAATACAGAAATCCATGGATGGGTCAATACTACGAATGATGTCAACCTCACCTACGGCTTCAATTTATCGGTAAGAGATAAAGTGAGTATACTTTGATGAGCACACGAATTTACCATCAAACAGGTTCCCCGTGGATCTGAGATCATCGTTGATCTAAGTGACATTGAGAAGTCCACATCTCTTGGATTGTAAGCACTCCCAATGACACGACCAGCATTCCGTAAAGCCTGACAATAGCTGCAGCAACCAATCAACCCTGACCCCAACTCCCTTCAATTCAACCCGCAGCGACCTAAACATCGACTTCGAGCTCTCCTTCCGTCCATCAGTCGTATTTGTCGTAGCCATCAACGCACTCATCGCCGACGCTTCCGTCCAACTCACTGTCGACCTCGACATCCCAAAACTCGACGTCGAGATCAAGCAAGTCCATAACGTGACCTCCAACTGCGATTCCGCTCCGGCATCCACACCGACCGATCAAGTCTTCCGGAATGCCACCCTCCTCGTGCCATCGATCGGGTTCGACGCCATAGAGATTTTCAATGAGACGGCCCACTTCCTAGGCGCCAAGCTGTCGGGGGCCCAGCATTTCGAGCAGAACAAATCTTTCGATCTCCCGACGGCTTGCTACTATTTTGACAAGGCCAAGAAGACTATGGGCCCGGCGGCTGCGGCTAAGCTGTCACTGTCACTTGCTGCAGGGTTTCGCGTTCCGCTCGCTCTGGCTCTCTTGACAATGACTATGGTGGGTTTTATGCTGATGTGATTGCTGGTTGTGCGGTATCGTCGATGAGGCACGGGCCCTTTTTCAGGACTCGTTTTAGTTAGTTTGGTGTTTTGTGGTCTATGAGCTGTGGCTATTGCGTGTTTTGCTCAAGATGAAAATCGTCTGTCATGTAGGAATTCCACGAATCGGGAGAGGAGTTCAATGGGATCATCGCTTTCTTTCCGTGTCTCACCAAGCCGACACTTTTTTTCTTTCAGAAGACAAGACTGACCTTGTGTGTCGTGTTTTGCGTGACGTCGTCCGCGATGTATGGATCTGCTATGGAGAGTTGCCTTGGAAGTTTCTGCTACCTAAGATCTTTTTTTTTCAAGTAATGAAAACAAATGGAAAGGTGTTTGCATATCCTTCGCATAGTCCTGGATCTGCACTTTGCAAGGCACACACGCTAACGTACTTACCAAGGTATCGCAACGGTTCTAATCGCGAGTTCTTACATTGTTATCGTATTTTAACGTGCTTTATAAGGTGCTCTGCAAAAGTACTTTGCAGGTTGTCTCGGTGGGTATGTGCGCAGTTTGCTTGATGACAACCTGCGCAAGTCACATGTCTGCTCTTCATTGACATACATAAACACAATGTTAAACGACACGTTATAAACATTACGCCCGTCACTCTACTCATCGGGGATCTGGTAGCTCTCAGTTGGAAAATGGCCGCCTCGTTTCGGTATCGAAGATCCCTGGCACATCTCTGATGAGTACTTCATCTCCCTTCTATTATGAAGGCTGTCAGTCTTCCTCTTAATCAAACCTTTAAATTTCTGTCTTTGATTACGTTCCTTACCTTCTCCCCCACCTCGCAGGCTGAGTCGTTGCGAGCACATTCATTCCAAAGCCCGCTGGAGTACGCAAGTAAGTAATCTTATGAGTCTCCTTACAACCCCCCAGGACCAACATGTTATTTCCGTATCAAATTGTATGAAAGGTTCAGCAATAGCTGTAGTCTAATTGAATAGATCGCCGCTATTCACGGCTGCCTTGTACGCCCTAATCTTCGCTCTAGCCTTTCGAATTTTTCTAATAGCCTCTGGCACAGAATACCGAGATAGGCGTTGAGACGGGGCCAAGAGATGTTAAAGATCTCGGTGATGGTCGTGTCGTGCTTTTCGAGAAAGGCGGTAAGGTAGCTCGTTGATCAGGGCGACGAATAGGTAGCTAGTCAATGACGTGTTGCATTGTTTGTAATTCGTTCCTTTGGAGAGTCCTTGGTTATAAATTGCGTGGCTTCTTCATCAATTCCTCCCCCCAGAACGTCTGTCCTCCCCAAGCCAGATCTTACAAATTGTCCATGCCGTCTCAGCCACTGCAGCCAGCTATTCTTGTCGAGCATTGCAGCACGTTGATCTACTCATTGTTGCACCTCCGTCCGTACTCTTTCCGGAACTACTACCACTTTGCATTATACGTCATCTCATTAGTCGGTAAAAGACCGCTCCGTTGTTTTCTTTTTGGTTGTAAGCTTGTGTATCTGTCCATGCCAATCAGAGCGTTGTCCTGGCTCACGCATAACACATAGCCATGGCCTGCTCGGTGTTGCACTACCACGTTTCCTGGATATCCATCTCAAGTGTTCGTCAAGGTCTGTAGCATTATTGATCAACCCTGTTCCAAATGAAGTCCGTGTGTATGAAGCTGTAGGTAGTTTGTTCCGGAGCTCTATTTGAGAAATTTTTCAACACATGTAGTATCGTTATGTAGAGCTTTTTCTCGAAAGAGTTATTTCGATACCTCGTTCAGTTGAAGCTTCTAGTGCCTGATCATCAATTTTAGATGGCAGTCCTGGCGATACTTCCGCCAGAATCGTAAAATTGGTTGCAGTCTCCTGACCCCTTTTCTGCCATATAAACCATAAAGTGCTCATTCATGTCCTTCATTTGGCTCCCTCGAGTTTGATATTCCAGTACCGGAAGCACATCCTCCCCCCCTGAAGTGAGTAAGTTTCAGATTATGTCGAGTGCTAAATTTAGGGGTCATTTCCACCTTCAGGGGCTAGGTCATCGATTCTCCAAAATACCATGATAGGAGGAACATTTTAGCAAAAAGCGAATCGAATTGGGCGCTGAGGGGCTTGCTGCGCTTCCAGCTAGCAACGATGACAGGGCCGCCAATCCAGATGTAGAGCCTGACCTGAGCCCACAGAGGGTTGAAACCATGCGTGTGAACTTCATCTGTCTGTGATAGATCTACTTAGGTTTTTTGCGGTCGGATATGCCGCACGAGAAAGTGATGGTGATAGTGATGGTAAAACTCGAAATAGATTAACTTCAACGATTCTTTCTCGGGGTAAAGACAGGTCATGCGATGGCTCCGGGATCATTGAGAGTAGCAAGTCGATATTCCTGGACCCAGTCTCATATAACAGGTACACCTTGTATATCTTGGCCACTTTTCGGTCCTCATAGGGCTTATGTTGTGTCTCCAACGTATTTGGGCCGAGCAATGGTTGGCTTTCAGTGGTTGATGTATGGAAGGAGACATTGCAGGGAGAGTAGGACGCGGCACCAGTTGTCCGGGTGGTTTTGCTCAACGAAACAAATCCTGGAATTACTAGTAAGAAGGCTCCAGCGGTGACGAGGCTGAGTCTCTTCGAGACAGGACGAGGAAATACTCTGAGGTCAGAGTTAGTCAATATGAGACCAAAATTCGTAAACGAAGCGGAGAACCTGTAAGCCTGTATTAGTCATGGGTCCACTTGATAAAAATAAGTTGCTAAGGAAGCACTCACCATAGAATAGGTATTGAGGGCTTGATTCGCGACCAGTAGAGAAGAGCTGCACACGAAAGAGCAATACAACACAGCAATGGCCTTGGATGGATAACACACGTAAACCTGGTACTAGTAAGCTCACAAACTAGAACATGAAGGGAAAATTCAGCTTACCAAAGCTACAGTAACATCAGTGTTAAGCGGCATCTGCGACAGTGATTTAGAGCTCTTCTCCTAACTCCAACGCCGTAGCGTGGAATAAGTGTAGTCTGCCGTCTCTCAACCCATTCTTGTCACGCTCATCAATGGAAAACATATAGTATACAGTATGCCATGTATAACACGTAAACACGGTGGTGGTAAGCCCCGAGCTACGATTCATCCAAGATCCACAAGCCCTAGTTAAGCGAGAAGCCGAATAGCAGCGATTCAAAATCATTGGTAAACAACGCAGCATGTATAATATATACAACGAGGAAAAATACACGTGTCAAAGCGTGCAAGTGAGGTGAATATGATGCTTGGTCGTCTCAGGAAGTGAGAGTGAACACAGCGGGTAATTTTGTTGTGAGGTGGGCGCAAAAGGGACGGGAATCGTAGGGCTGGGACTGCGCAGCCGCGATTTAGAAATTTAGGGTTAAAGTATATAGTAGACAGAGGAGACCAAGGCGGTATGACACTATATGGAAGAAGCTCTTGAATTAAGACGTTTTTTTAGGTTTAAAACAATGAGATCGTGGACTTCGAAGAGATATCATTTGGAAAAAGTCTCTCAGGCAAGATCAGCTTTCCAGTTCAAAGATCTCCAGATGGCAGAAAATCAAAGATAGACATGCTTAATCCGAGACACGATTTTCCGGAAAGCACAAGTCTAGATAGAAGTCACAAGAAAAGATAATAGTAGAAAGTAGAATAAATTGTCCACTCAACCCAAAGCGCACTCAAACCCCTCGACCTTTTAAATCGCCAAAGTTAGGCGGACGAATGTGTCGAAAAGAAGGCACTTCTGGGGGGGAATTGGGGTTCTTATAGGACGCAGTGAACGGGTTCCTGGTGAATTGGGTTGCTGCCTGCAGATGTGAAGGATTGTGAATTGGATACGGAAGATTAAGATCCATATCCAAATGCACTAGAAGAGACGGGCTCGAAGAAGTCGATGATCAGTCAGTTGGATGGGCTCACAATCGGTTGCGCTTTGGTAGCTTGGCCTAAAAGAGATGTTTCTGAAGGGAGAACTTGTCAAGGGGTTGAGGTGGTGGTACACGTGGAGGATCGTGTAGAGACTTGGGATCATATCAGCTCATAGAAATATTAGACCATCAGCGTGTCCATTTTCCGTGAAGGATATCCACCCCGGTTTCAATTTACAGGAAGTGATATAAATTAGTTGATGTTCAGACGGAATCATGGAAAGTGAGAATAGGTGAACGCACGAGGTTGGAATCCCTATGGTACCGATAATAACATGCCATAGATCTATTTCCAGGCGACGAACAATACAATAATGGTACAAACCGCTTCTGGGTGATGCATATGTAAGATTAACGCCCCTGGAAATGCAGTGGCGAAGTATGCCCGCTAACCCGCTTCAGCCTGCAATGAGAACCCATAGGAGGAAGAATATCTGGCTTCAGTATTAGTATTTCAAAGTACATATTGAGAGCAAAATTTGATTACCATCAAAACGCCAAACATCTTAGCAACAAGCCATCTATTGCCAGATACTCTTGACCAGTACTTCATTAATTCGCGTTGCGCCCCATCAACGTTGTCGACAACATCTTCGGTGTTGGCGTCTATTCTCTGTACCATCTCACTAGATCCATGTTAGTGAAGTGTTTCTCTTTAGGGAGAAACCTCTTACCCCTGTTCCGACACCATAGCTGCTAGTTGACCGAATACGCTTCCAAGTTCGTTTATAGTGCGCTCAATAACGTCTATTGCCTCCCCTCGCATATTTATGTATGTATTTGTCGGCTGGGCCTCCTCCATCATCAATAGCTGTTGATCCGATTGCGGACCATGGGTAAGTGCTGAAGAAGACGAAGGATCGAGATTAAGAACGTCCGGATTAGGATTCTGGTAGCCAGGCTGTGGTGTTCGAGACTTTGTAGGGGTATTGTATAGGGGAGATGCAGACTGCTGAGCGTCAAGCGAGGGTTGTGAATGGGATGACACTGAGGAAACGAAGTTTTCTGTTCGTGAACGGGATGCCTGGATGTTTTTCGTGCGGACTTCTAGGACTTCTTTGAAATTTACGCCTACGTCGGCGAGCTTGCCTTGTAGTAGAACGACCACCTAATCGACTATTAGTTGGCTGCTCCTAAGGTTCTGTGAGATACATGCATTTTTGTTGTGTTCTCCTTCTTGCTCGGCACTGGTATTTCGCGAGATTTGGGATTGTTGCGATTTCGAAAGTGATTGCAGGGATGATATACTGGAGTTGAGAGACGAGAGATCTTGCTTAATGACATATGTAAGTTCGGCGATTTCGACAGGTCTATCGTCAAACAATGTTTTCCTTTTGGCTACTGTGTCTCCCACTCTACATCAGTAAATATCCGAGCCATAAAGACCAATGGTTAATGATTTTCTTCTGACTTTGCTTGTAGAGACAAGAAGCCGGTATGACATACACTGTGCCAGCCTTTCCAGCTTCTCCATCGTCCCTGTTATGCCACGCCCAATCTCGGCTGCTTTCCGTGCGAATTCCGACCTTGCGCCTCTTCTTGGGCCCTTGGTTTCACCATTTGGGGACCCATTAGCTGCTCGTCTTTGGGCATCTGTCAACAGCGACTGCCGCTGAGCGCCAACCCTGGTGGAGTTTCTGTTTTTCTGCGCCTGTGCTAGAACCGCCCTGAACTCCGCCGTCCGGTCTTGTATTGAACTAGTCGTCATTGTGATTCAGGCAGTGTAGGCGTACCCAGGCACACCCAGGCGCCACTGAGTATTGGAATTGCAATCAAGTTGGTTCTTTTCTTGCTGCGCTGGCGGGGAGGAATTAAGGAATGACTTCTTCTGTATACCAAGGATGAACAAGGGTAGAATGGACCAAGACCGTTTTTGAGTTTCTGTTACAGCTCGCTCCTCATGTATAATGCGCGCTGCCTTTTAATGTTGTTCGTTGTTATGAAAGGGAGGTCTGTGGAAACATTATTTCGATTGTCGAGCCCTACGAGTGTAAAGCCACTTCAAACAGTGAGCACCGATTCCAGAAAGGGCTAGCTTGAGGCTCGTGACCAGTAAACGCTATCCCTGTTAAAATCCGTGTAAGAATTACATACCTACCTTAGGTCCTTTGGGGCTGTGCCAAGATTTCCTAGAAGACGCTGCGAGTGCTACCGTATAATTATATCCAGCGGTGTATCTTTGATGAGGCTCGCTGTTGATGCTTGTTATCAATAAAGGCCGTCAAGTATCTGGATTTGTTAAATACAAAAATCACCAACCTCGCATAGCGATCGCCGTACACGCGCAAAGCCAGATGCGACTAGAGGAAAGCTTTCAAACACTTGGCCCCCTCCTCACGGAAACGAGCCTAGCATGTCGATATCGCAGTTGACTCTATGATACCTATCACACCGCTATCTAATATTATCACTAGGGCTGGCAAGCGTTTGTGTCATGAATCCACCCTCTGCTGGCGGGCAACCGCCATCCTTTAAAACCAATGTCAACCGAGCCAAGACAAAACGCTGGGTGGAGGCAAAGTCATACTCGTACGACGGTGATGATTGGGGAGACGTAGATGACTACGATGAGTACGGAGGGTACGATGAGCCGCAACCTCCTTCGAGGCCTACAGGCTTGAGGCAACAAGGGCAATCCGCGACTCAGACACCTCCTGGAGCATACATCAACCGAACGGATGTCTATCAAAGCCCGGTCGACAATAGGCAGCAAGGATACCATGATCTGAGTGGGCTGCCATCTGCGCAGCCGCAGTACAGCGATCATGGAGAGTTGCACAGATCAGGTTCATTCCGTGAGGGAGACGAAAGCCGTACTTTTTCGGCTGGTGGAGTTCAGCCAGGCACAGGGGCTCATGACAGTGGACCTTTATATCAATCCCAAGCCCTGCCAACTCAATCTCATGCGACAAGATTCTCGCAGATTGAGGGCATCAACCAGTCACACCCCAATTCGTCGTCTCCTGAGGACTACCCAACTGGTTCGCGGCGCTACAATCAGCAAGTACAGGGCCAGTCCGGCCCTTCCCGCCAACCTCTCCAAGTTCAGAGCCGCCTCAGCATGGATGATCAGTCTCGGAATGTTGAGCAGACCTATTCTCCTGGTGGAAATTATAGGGGCGTTTCTTACTCAGACCAACCCCGTCACACAAGCACGGGAAGCAGGGCTCAGTCTATGACCAGCAATGTCTCCTCGCAAGACTTTCACAATCGACGTGATTTTACGCCTTCTGCGGTACCTCCACCACTACAAACTCGGGGCTCTCCATCTCCTCATAGCGCAGGCGACTCCCAATCATCTACTCGGCATCCCCCACGTAAAGATAGTTTAAGCCAGCAAGCTCCATCAAATTCTTTGTACATGAGCCAACCCACTCCGTTACCTGCCTATACAGACCCTGACGATGATGTACCATCTTCTAGAGAACGTGCAGGCAGTAATACCAGCAAGCCGCTCCCTTTCGTTCGTCCAGCAGATATCTACAAGCGGATGCAAGAGGAGAAGGAAAAGGAAAGACAATCTCAAGAGTCGTCGAGACCAAGTATGGATGCCATAATGGGACGTGAAACAACTCCAGTGTCCCCCCACGGTGATCGTTCTAATACGGATAGTCTTGCAAGAGGGCCGCAGCGGCGTAGTAGCTTCGAAACCTCAAACGACGGCGATAGTAGCCAGAGATTGAAGCCGACGCTGGATCCCGTCAAGGAGCGAAAGAGTGAATATGGGTTCGAGGGATTTTCAGTGAACGATCCTGCAATGGGCCCGCAAGAGCTGCCGGTCACTTCTGCAAGAGATGAGACATCTTCAACTTTACTACTTGGCCATCAGAGCACGTTAAAGCCAATGTTGCCCGACGTCACTCGGATGTCCGGCTTTGGCGAATCATTCCTCAACACTGTTAGCCCTGAAGAACTGCAGCCTGCAGAGACCGAAGATTTGATAACACAAGTGTCAACCCAGATTCGGAACAGACAAAATCCCGAATTTCCCCCTACCGATCTACAGCACACACCTTCTGTCGGATTTCGATCCATCGTGAATCAAGCCTTCGATACACCAGACGATCAAATACCACCTACGCCATCCTCTACCGCTGATTCAACTGTTGGCCGTAGCGCTAGTGGAGGCACGAGCGTTGTCAGTCCTATAAATATAAGTAGAGAGCCAAGTGCGGCTGCAATTGCATCGAATGCGAAAGAAGCCGATGGGCGGCCTGTGACACCAACGTTACCACAAATGCAATCCGGCTACGGCAATTCGAGACCTATGTCTACGGACTCACTTGGAACGCCACGACAGATCGCGAGAAAGGTTTCTCCATCTCAAAACAAAAAGCCAGGCTCAAATGAAGCTAGAGCAACCCCGTTTATGCCAGGCCACCGAAGAGACTTAAGTACACCAAGCCCTGACAACAGCCCCGCAAGAACCCCAGCGTTGGAGTCAACTCAAAATCTTCGTCAACCACAAGAGGTGGAGTTGGCCATGGCAACCCCAGTAGAGACGAACTTTCCGATGAGGCCAAGTTCACAACATATCGATCTTGCATCTAGCTCCCAACTAGAACTCGCTGCAAGTACTGGTCCGAATGATGTCGCCATCGATCCTGCAAAACAAAAGAGCAGCGTGATAAGTCCACCCAATTTGCCTCCAGATGCCTCTCGGCGCTCTCGCCCGGAATCACCAGGCAGCAACAGAGTGCGTGATCTAGCTGAAAAATTCGAAAGTGGCAGTAGCAGTCCGCACGGATCTGAGAGGTCTTTGAATCAGCGGGGGAACGTGTTTGCCGCGACAAGCCAGAATGATGCCATGGCTGAACCTCGGCCGGTCGCTGATCGTATGGAGAGTTTCCGACCTCGTCTACCAGGCGGTTGGGACTCCTTTGCGTCAAATGCTCCATCTATGGCGCCAAAGAGGCCAGAGATGCTTCCTAAGAGCGAGCCACGAGAGGGCGGTATCAATTCCGGCACGGTTGGCAAATCTAGAGCCTACACCTCCTCACCAACAAGCACTCAAAACACACTTGGTACAGAGAAAAATGGAACTCCTGAGCCAGATGGTCAAAGTATCACAACACCCAAACAATCAGATCCATTGAGCGACCCATTCTCTGCTGTTGCCGCAGCTGGTAGTGCACTTGCTGGAGCGCTTGCTGCCGCTGTTGGCATGGAGAACCAAGAATCTGTGGATTTGCACATGAAAAATTCTTCAACCCCAGACCTACCTCAAGGTGCTCCAAAGGACACTCAAACTAGGGCTCAAGTCAGCACCGCTACCGTTAACACGGAATTCCACCCAGATGCCTCAGCACCTTTACCGCCGATGGCGGACAAAGACCGAACGTTGAGTTTAGCGCCGATACCACTTTCTAAAGACGTTCCGCCGACGCCGAATGAAAACTCGGAAACTCGCGATTACTTTCCGCCGATTGTTCCTTTGAATCCAAGGCCTGGTAGCTACATCGACGCTGATGAAGTTGCAGCCGCCCATCGGCGTCCTCCAATGCCACCATCTCTTAGTACCGACACAGGGTCTCAATTTGAGAGCGACAGACTGCGCCGGGAGATTGTTAAGAATCTTGATCCTGCACAATCTAGCGAGCCTACTACCGCAGAGTCAGACTCGCCGTGGCAGGATGACTCAAGATTGTCTGCTGACCCAAGCCTTATTCGTCGCGGGCATGACAGTGGTGTTCTCCCAAGTGAGTATGATAGTTATTGGAATGGTTCAAGCAGTGGCTCCATAAGTCGAACTAACAGTGCCCATGACCACATTGGAGCTGCAGTCGCAGTAAAGCGACACGACGGTGCTGCACTTGTGGGAACAACACCATCACTGAACGTTGGCAGCGATCATCGAGCCCAGCCGCCTAAAGACACTAGTCCAATGGATATTGTGCCAGAGCGACCCATTATGCCACACCGGTTCTCATGGGAGCAGTCTACGGATAATGTCACGGCCGCGCGAAAGGAGAGTCCACGGGAAAATGTGGCATCGCATGCTTCAACCGACCTGCCACCGTCATTAGGCCACCACAATCTAGAAAATTCAGTTGAGCTGCCTAGCGGTCTCGAGAATCAAGAATCTATACTCAACAACAGCCAGGGGCCAAGTCAGGACCTTCAACCCGGTGGAGGCAGTCCCGCTTTTGAAGGCCCAAACTTCGCTGCATCAGGAGTTAGTGATACAAGAGATATCCTCGATAAGGGGCCTGAAGGCGTATCTGATGATCCAACTGGGAAGTTTACTGGAGCACCGTTCATTAGAACAACTCATCTACCGGGATATCCTGGAGGCCTGGAAGTAGCAGAGCCAGGATCAGGGCAGCAACTAGTTGACTCGACCGTTAACCATTACCCTAATCAAGCTGAGTACAGAGAGCCCAGTATTTCACAGCAAGGATTAACACAAGTGCCCGAGTCACCTAGCCGGTTTGCTGCCTCACAACCTGTGCGAGATGGTAATCTGCCACCATTACCGCCTACTTCTGACCAGCCGAAACTTCGTGCTTTCCGCGAGATACTAGCATTAAAGAGCCCCATGGACCGGATCCATGCTTTCAATGAGACGCGTGAGCAGTTTGCACATTTGAATACTGGGCTTGCACACTGGCTCGACGTGAAGGTTCGAGAGCTCCCTGAACATGCTCATCTGCTGTCAAACCACGGGCAATTCGCCACTGGAACTTTAGGCCACAAACCATCGCCGTCGAGGACTAAAATTCTCGGAATGAGAACAACTGGATCTCCTTCTGCCCAGCAGCCATACTATCAGCAATATCTCAACGCGAGCTCCCAACCTACTGCTTCTGATGGCAACCCCATATCGAGCTACCACGGTAGCACCCTACCACAAAGCTCTTCACCTTCTGGAGGTGGAACCGTGAAGCTTTCCAGCCAGCAAGTCCAAGCCAAAGGCAAGGATCTTCTACATACCGCTGGTGTCTTTGGAGGAAAGGCAAATGTTGCGGCGAAAGGATTTTTCTCGAAGGGGAGAAGTAAGCTCAAAGGCAGCGGTGGTGCGGATAAGGTAGATAAATGATTTCTTAGTTCTATTCACTTCCTTGTCCCTATATTTTGATATGATAAGAATCATAATTTGCTGCAATGCATTGTACTTCAAGGGTGGAGGACGGCGTGTGTTGTCGCAGCGTTGAGGATCATGTACTCGTATGAGATGAGCAAGAATGAACGCTAGAATCTCGGCCCAGTGCTGATTGATCGCCGTTCTATATAATCGTTTTTAATCCTGCACCAATATTCGAAGTTGAAGTGATTGATATTCGTGTTGTGCCAGGCTTCGACTTCGGCGCTTAGCCCCGATCCAATATCCCAAGGAATGCAGCCACAACATCAGCCACAGCCTATATCCATTTCAAGTACTCCATCTCGTCAGACTTCACCAGATCTAGGAAGCCGGGCCACAGCCAATCCCTTAAGATCCCAGGCATCTCAATCGTCAGGCACATACGGTCCAGCGCCGTACAACTCCAGGGCACTACCTCAACTTCCTGTTTTACCATCTCCAAATGACGACGTACAAAGCCAGCACCAGTATGACGATAGAGGCAGGCACCTGGCCGAGGAGGAGGAGGCGTCAGGACCCGCAAGCTATAACAAGCCCTCAAGGCTTCCTAATACACTCGTAGACCCTGAATTGGGAAACGAAGACTCCCGGCCACTGCAGTCGAATCTCTTAAGCAGATCTGCGATGACTGATAATGTTCTACCAAAACCCTTACAACGAACAGATACTCGAGAGTCCTATAATGAAGCTTCAGCAGGCCTCAGTAGTCCGCACTCCGCCGACATTAGCAACAAAACGCCTACGCAAGCAGATTTCAGAAGCTCAAATCAGAACTACAATGTGACCGGTTCAAATACTGCTCACGGAAACCAATCCCAATATCACGAGCCCGAACCTTCCGCACGACCAAGATCTGCCGGAAATGCTACAGATCTGGCAGCAGATCCCAAGAACGGACACATGAAATCGCTTGTGGGACCCCAGTCTCGCTATTTCCCCCAAGACGAGGGCACGGTAGATACCTCAGTCATCGCTCTACCGGATCGGGACGCTTTAGATCGCTCGCGAGCCCTGAGGGAATCTGAAGAGTCGGACGCTACTGTTCGTTATGCAGCTAGCCATACAGAGCCGCCCGTCGTGCAGCCATCTAATCAGTATTCTAGATTGGCCCCGCTAGATGCGCAGCCTCGGCTGGAGGAGCAAAGGTACATAGATAGCCCACCCATTCTAGGAAGGTCTTCGTCCAATGTACCGCCGCCAGTTCCGTCCACTGACGCAGGTGTCTCCAACCAACCAGCACCGCGACCGTTCTCCTTCGTACACGGTACACCCAACCAGTCCGAGCAACACTCGAGGCAGAACTCGCAACGAGCGCCGAGCATTGATAGTCTCCCCAGTCAAATGCACCCAGACCATCCGCCATCACCAGTCTCACCACAACCTTCTGTAGTGCAGGAAACACCGGCTCATCGCGGTCGAGCCGGACCGGTTCATCATGGGATTGATCATGACTTTCTCCCTAATGGTTCCCAGACTTCTACACCGAAGCGGCGTTCTCGGTCTTTCTCAAGGCTTTTCAAGAACTCGGACCAGAGTCCCGTCCCGAGTGAAGAGCAGGCTACATCCAAACGACGTTCTCGGTCGATATCGCGGCTATTCAAGAATCCCCACCTTACTGATCATCCCGCGTATAGACAAGATGCTCTACCAGCTGGCGGCACAGATATGCCTATGCATTACTATCCTGAGCAGATCAGCCGCGAAGATGCCAGTATCCCGCGGCAGCAAGCTACAGAATACCAACTCGAAGGACTTGGCCCACCACCCGCTCAGCCGATTGATACTAGATCTCGATCTAGAAAGAACTCGAAGGGGTCTTCCTTCTTCAAGGCATCAAATAGTCCTATAAATGAGGCAGCGGTAACGCAGAGCAGAACAGAAGGGCAGTTTGTTGCTTCGCCAATTCAACCGCCGATCGCCAGTCAAAAGAGACCTAAAAGGGCTAGCCTGTTCCGCTCTCTAACCGGCCAAAGGAGCCACGATCGTGATCAGGGTAGAGAAAACTCATCCTCATCAATATCGACACCTCGCGGTGAACGGTCACAGCGATCTGGCTCAGGGATATCAAGAGACAACGATACCAGCGTTCCTTCTAAAGGCGAATCCAGCACATCCCGCAATAAGCTTCAGAGGGCATCGACGTCCGGGTTCCAAAAACAGGAGCAAGACGGTGGCAAGAAAAAAAGGTTCTCCGCAATGGGGGTGAGTAGCAAATAGGAGGGTTTCCGAACAAGAAGCTAACGTTGCCCAGAGCCTTTTCGGTCGTTCGAATGAAGTTAGACGGCAATCAACTTTCCAGTCCTCCCAATTACGAATGCCATCGCAGCAGCCCCCTACCGCTGACCAGTCTCAGAGTTACGCGTCCTACAACCAGTCGCCAGCGCCAACAAACCAACCTCACGAATACTATACACCGAGGCAAGACTATGTAGAACCACCACTTGGAGGCTACTATGCCCCAGGAAGGGTTGATCCGAGGGATCTCGAAGCATTTGTGACTAGGGAGAGTCCAGATGCACATAGACCTCCGCAAATTACGCAGCTCGTGCAACCCACACCGCCGCCAGCACAAGCGCCAGAGCCTGCTGCTTACGTCCAGGACGCCACTATACGCCAGCATATCACCCCACCGAGTCAAGAAAACCCACCCCCTAAGTCCCGAACTTCTTCATGGATGCCCCAACGATCCTCCAATACTTCCGACCCGAACGCAGCTAGAACCTTCATCTTCAACCGCAGCAAATCCCGCGACAAGTCTGCGGGACGTCGAAGCAAAGACCCCCAATCTCCAAGTGACTCTACATCCGCCCAAGCCCAACCTCTACCTCACAACCGCTCCTCCAGCCAAATTCTCCCACCACTGCCTCTACCCGAAGACCCCAATTTCTACCACCCACCACCCAACCCCCCCACCCTCCCAACCCACCCTCACCACCCCTACCCTCGCCGACTCGAAACCCCCTCTCGCACAGGGGACTCGCCGCCCCCACCTCCCCTACCCCCAAAAGACGAATGGCGCCAATCGCAACCCCGCTACGCATCCCTACACTCCCGCTCCCCCTCCGGCATCTCAAACCTAACCTCCCACACCCGCTCCCCCTCCCAATT
>JAABVA010001458.1_pt1 | contig 25429 bp, 17 predicted proteins | sample 5560331 | NCBI WGS metagenome assembly JAABVA01 (sample SAMN12812661, study PRJNA571458) | rock metagenome | isolation source: Antarctica rocks | place: Antarctica: Victoria Land, Mt New Zealand sud | collected 2016-01-07
CAATCATGACGTAAATCGTTACAATCAAGGCGTCGTCCATGGGTCCTCCGTCGGCTACTCCTGTCGTTGAACAACAGCAGTGTCCAACCTCGGACCCATGAACGGCAACTAGCAATCACGGTACGTTTCATTTTACGTGACAGCGCCATCTGTAGTCGCTGGTCAAGCAGGTTGGCGAGCATGCAGGGCAATCTTATTGTCGGTCACGACCGCCGTGGGGTATGCGCTACGCCCCTACGCACGCGACAATGGCATGGCCTTGGTGGGTATGAGGCCACGCCGCGCGCCGGCGCGCGGCGTCATCGGCGCCGGTCAGTGATAGGCCAGGAGGGTATAGCTGCCGTTGGTGTGCGGACCCCACCAGCGGACCACGCGGTAATGCCGGCGGAAATATGGGGTATGCCAAACGATGCAGGTCAGGTCGCCCCAACAAGGGCTGGTCACGGGGCTGATGGAGGCCCAGAGCAGCACGTAGCGTGGGCGCTCGGCTGTGATGACCCAGCTGTAGTCGCGCATGCGCAGATGTGGCACGACCTCGGGGCTGACCAGGCCCAGGACATCGACGATTGGGTCGCCGCTGTAGTAGCCCAGCGCCCCTATCTCGGCCGCCGCGACTAGCCCCCGTGGGTGTGTGTTGAGATAGCCGGCCGCCTGGTAGAAGAGGTTTGGCGGCGATGCGTGATAGGCAAGCGCCGCCTGTGCGACTGCAGGTGCAGGGCGCAGGCCGAGCACGGCGAACGTCGCGCACAGCGCCGGCAGGATGAGGCGACGCGGCGCCAGCTTGCCGTCAATGCGCCGAGCCTGACCAAGGGCAACCGCGATCAGGACGGGTAGAACCCACCACACCGGCACGACGTACCACGGCTGATTGGGTACGTTGGCGACGCCGACGTAGAACGTGACGTAGAGGATTAGCCACAGCGTGAGCATGCGCGTGGCCAGCGCGCGTAAGCCGGCTAGCGTGCCGAGCGCCGCGCTCAATAGCAGCCAGACCGCTGCCTGCGCGGGCCAGCCGGGACGCAAGAATGATCGCCAGGTTATCTTACCGCTAATAATAGCCGACTGCGCATGTTTGGCCAGGAAGCTGGTCGGCAGCAGGCTATGGAACTGCCACAGCGAGAATAACTCCCAGCACGCCAGCGGTAGCAGCGCGGCCAGCGCCGCCGGCCAGAGCTCGCGAGCCCGGCGTTCCAGGAGCATGGCGACGCACAGGACGCCCCACACCAGCAGACCGTCGCCGCGCACCAGGGGCAGCAGCCCGGCCAGGGCGAAGGCCGCGCGCCGGCGGTCACAGTGCCAGGCCAGGAAGCTTGCCATGAGCAGGGCGCCGTAGAGCGGCGTTTCCATGCCCGCGCACGACGGTAAGAGGACGGCGAAGGCCGCCGTGATAGCCAGGAAGATAGCCGCCGCTACGCGTCCCGCCAGTTTGCCGACCAGGAGGTAGCCGCACAGCCCGAGCAGGCCGTAGAAGACGGCGTCGAGGGCCAGCGTCGCCGGCACGAATGGCAGCAACGACAGGGACACGCCGGCGAGGAGCAGCGTCCAGAGAGGGGCCGTCGTCCCGTCGGTAGGAGCCGCGCCCGGATTCCAGGCCCAGCCGTAGCCATGCGCCAGGTTATCGGCGTAGCGCGCCGTGATGTAGGCGTCGTCGATCAGGTCTTGGTGGCGCAGGATAGCCCACGCCAGCAGCGTCAGCAGGACGAAGCCGCACGCTGCGAACAACCGATCGGCGGTCGCGGCTGCGCTCGTGCTAAGCGGCATGAAAAACTTGGTCGGGCTTTGCGCCCTACCGGCGACGAGCCTACCTTGCAACACAGCACAGCCCTCCTGAGCCTCAAGATGGTTAGCATAATTCGACAGATCGCGTGGCCTATTTGTCTCCCTAGCAGCGTTTGGCGCTATCAGTTCAGGACGGCAAACGCAGCCAGACGGGCGCTCCTGTAGAAGACGGTCAGGGCACGATTAGCGATGGCAGCAATCGTATTGTTCCCGAGTTGTTCCAGGGCCAGGCGTGGTCCCAGGCTGTCGAGCACGGCGCGGTCGGCGCGGCGCGAGGACAGTACTGCTGCGCGAGCGGTGAACTCGCGCCGCTCGCGCCAAAGGCGCCGGTACGAGCGCCACTTGGCGCGTGTGTAAGCTTTGCCCTGCCGTAGGCAGAAGGCCCAGGTTAGGGTCTCGGTCAGCAGGAGCGCGGGCGAGAGGAGCGCCAGGGTGCGCGGTGAGAGATTCTTGCGCAGCATCAGCAGGCGGTTGCGCTCCAGGTGGTAGAGCTTGGTCGCGCTGACCTGTACGCTGTAGCGGTGCCGGATGCGCGAGGCCGGCACGTGCAGGATGTCGTAGCCCAGCCGGCGCGCGCGCAGCGAGAGGTCGGTGTCTTCCAGGTACATAAAGAACTGTTCGTCGAAGCCGCCGAGCCTCTCCCACACCTCGCGCCTTATCGCGAAGGCCGCGCCCGAGACGGCGGCGACCGCGCGCGGTCGCTCAGACAGGGGTGGCGCGACCCCGTTGAGCCCGGCGCAGAAGGCCAGCCCGGTCAGGTGTACGTCGTTGCCGCAGGCGTTGACCTTTTCGCCGTCACCCTCTAAAAGGATCGTGGGCGTGACCAGCCCGACCTCGGGACGCTCCTCTAGCGTGTCGAGCAATGGATCGAGCCAGCCGGCCTCGACCTGGGTGTCGGGGTTCAGGATGACGAGGTACTCTCCCGTGGCCAGCCGCGCGCCGATGTTGTTGCCGGCGCCGTAGCCGCCGTTGCGCCCGGCCATGACGGCCGGGACGGCCGGATACGACCGCCGCACGTGGTCGAGCGTCCCGTCGGCGGAGAGGTTGTCCACGACGATGATCTCCGCGTGCGGCGAGTGCGTCCGCAAGGAGGTCAGGCACGCGTCGATGTCGGCGCGGCTGTTGTAGGTGACGACGATGATCGAGACCTGCCCGTGCTGGATGGGGCTGTCGTCCACCTACGCCGGCTCCTCGGGCGCGTAGGATCGCAGCTTGGACGTGAGCAGGGCGCGGACCGAGTGCAGCATGACGCCGGAGAAGAGCGACATAGCGCCGATGATCACGCACAGCACGCTGAGCAGCGCGTAACCGATGGCCAGTTTCTGCGACGCGGCGTAGATGGAGACGATGTCGACGCCGATCAGCAGGCCCGCCAGCAGCAGGAACACGCCTGGCACGCCCATGAACAGTAGCGGCCGCGTCTGGCCCACCAGCCGCATCACGCCGTCGATCACCCCCAGCCCCTGCATCACGGGGCTGCGCTTGGCCGGGTCCGCGTAGTCGGCGCTGATGGTGACCTCGACGACCTTGAAGCGGTGCTCGCGCGCCAGGAACTGCATCTCGCTCTCGACCGAGAAGCCCGCGCCCTGGAACGTGAGGTCGCGCAGCGCCCGCGCCGAGAAGGCGCGGAACCCGCTCTGCGAGTCGCTCACGGAGACGCCCGAGAGCAGGTTGGTGACGGTGGTGACGGCCTTGAGCCCCACGCGCCGCCCGCCCGGGATCTTGTCCAGCTGCTCCTTCTCGCGGAAGCGGCTGCCCACCACCATGTCGGCCTCGTGCTCCCGCATCGCCGAGAGCAGCAGCGGGATCTCGTCGGGGCTGTGCTGGCCGTCGCTGTCCAGGATGACCACGACGTCGGGGCGCCTTTTGCGCGCGGCGCGGAAGCCGGTGGTCAGCGCCTGCCCCTTGCCCCGGTTTGCCTCGTGCCGGATGAGCTGCGCGCCGGCGGCCTGGGCCACAAGCGCCGTGGCGTCGCGCGAGCCGTCGTCGACGACGATCACCTCGTCGACATGCTGCCGCGCGCGCAGGATGACGCTGCCGATGCATCGCTCTTCGTTGTAGGCGGGGATGAGCGCGACCACGCGCCGGCGCCGCTCCGGCGCGACGAGGATCGCCCCGTCCTCTCCGCCTTCGTCAAGCTCTCGTAACGATTCGATCATCGAAGGCCTCTCCTCACCCGCGCCTATCATCGGCCCGTCCCCCCGTCCCCTTACAGGGGTAGGTTTTTGTTTGGAGGGGTATCTCGGAGGGCTGTGCCCTCCGAACCTCCCTCCTTCGCGAAAAACCTACCCCTAAAAGCCCCCCGTCCCCCCGGCCTCGGAGGGCGCCGGCCTTAGTGATGCGATGATAGGAGAGCGGCGGACGCGCGCCTATGGGAAGATAGGGCTACCCTCCGATAGGCTGTCTGGGGAACGCGCGCGAATGCGAAGACGTATGAGCCATCGGCCGGACAGGCCGCGGGTTCGCGCGCTGCCCCGCCCGCACAGTGCGGCGCGCTGGCGTATGCTAACGTCAGGAGCGGGTCGGCGAGCAAGCGCGGCAGGCTGAGGTGGCGCGTGGCGTCGGGGCGTATCGCCGCCCCGTAGTAGACGTAGCGCACGTTGTATTGCTGGATGTACGCGGCCGCGCGCGGGGGGAGCGGCGCGTCGGCGACGTGGCGCGCCAGGTACAGGCGCTCGGCCGGCGCGCCCGGCGCGGTCCCCCGCGCGAAGACGGGGCGCGGCCCGCCCAGGATGTCCATCCAGCGCCCCGCGTCGATGGGTGGGTCGAAGGTGTCCGTGTGCGCGAAGCTTCCGTCATTCAGGACGAGCGCGCCGGGCGGCGCGTGGCGGGCCAGCCAGGCGATCGCCCCGAGGTCTGACGGCGCGGCCACCCGGAGCGCCCTCGCGTAGGCGGAGATGCGCCCGCTGGCGACGCCGAACGGGAGCGCGAGGCCCAGCAGGATCAGCGGCGAGGCGACCAGGGCCAGGAACACGGGATCTCGGCCGCGCAGCCGTCCGCCGATGCCGCGCCCCGCCGCGTCGAGCCCGATCGCGGCCAGCGGCAGGACGAACCAGTAGTGCGTCGGGCACAGGCGCTCGAGGTAGGCCCACGGGAACGACACGACGTAGAACGGGCGCAGGATGCTGTAGCTCGTCACGTCCATGAAGAGCAGGAAAACGATGGCGTAGGCGACGGCCAGCCCGATGTGGCGGCGCCGCGCCACGCACCAGGCGACGCCGATCACCGTGGCGATCAACAGCGGATAGCTGAGGTTGCGTCCGTAGATCCATTCCACGTAGGCGGCGAGCGTGGCGCCCAGGTCCACGTGGGGGAGCACGGTGAAGCTGTGCCGCGCCGCGATCTCGCTCTGCGCGCCGGTGGTCATGGTGCGGCGCACGGCGACGAGCGCGGGGGCGGCGGCGATCGCCCACGCGGCGGCGACGAGCAGCCCGTACCCGCCCGCGCGAGCCCACGCGCGGCGGTCGCGCAGCGCGCCGGGCAGAACGGCCAGGGTCAGCAGCCCGGCGGTGACGAATTCGGTCGGGTGAGTGTAGAAGAGACCGGCGCCGAGCAGCGCGGCGAGGGCCACGGCGCGCCGGTCGCCCCCGCCCAGGCCGTCGCGCAGGGCCACGGCGATGGCGGGGATAGACAGCATCGAGACCAGGAAGGGGTAGATGCCGACCTCCTGGGTGAAGTAGGGCAGGGGCTCGAAGGCGAGCGCGGCGATCGTGGCCAGCCCTCCGATGCGCGCGCTGCCGGTCGCCGCGCGCACGTAGGCGAACAAGGAGAGCGGCAGCAGGGTCATGGCGGCCACGACGCTGTAGAAGACGGCGCGGTACGGGGCGATCGGCGCGACGGCGAGCACGAGCGCGTCGAGGGCGTGGAAGGCGGGGGGGTAGAAGGCGCCGTTCGCGTTGTCGCCGAGGCGCGCGGTCAGCAGCGCGATCGGGAAGACGTGCGCCCGCGCGATGGCCTCGGTCCACAAGACGTGCAGAGGCGTGTCGAAGCCGCCGGGCGTGGTGTCGCGCGCGTAGACGAGCGCGGTGCTTACGAGTTGGATCAGCGCGACGCCGACGGGCGCCAGCCACCAGCGTCCGAGCCCGCCGTCGATTCTCCCGCCGGGGGCGCCGGCATCGTGGTCGCGACCACGGGCCGGCAAGATGCCGGCGGTCCCAGCGGGTACGCCACGTTGTCCGGGCAATCCATGATCCCTTTTAGAGCGTGCATGAACGCCCAGTGCGACGGCCGGCACGGCCACCACGGCGTAGGCGGGCAGGCCGAAGGGCAGATGTAAGAGGGCCGTGGCCAACCCGCACAGGACGACGAGCGCGTAGGCGCAGGGGATGGCTACGGCCAGGCGCTCGAGGCGCGGCGCCGCGGGCCGCGCCCAGGTGGCCACGGCATAGCCGGGCACGATCGCCACCAGCAGGTAGGCGAGGATGAACAGCCCCGCGTCCGTGGGCGCAATCAAGCCGTCGGTCGACATAAAATCAGGCATGCCTTCTAACCCTCCTATTCGCGACCGTGGCGGCGGCGGTCTCGAACGTGAATACGTAGGCGCCCGGCAGCCCGCAGGCTGCGGGGCGCGGGGGACTATCCCCGCGACACGCCGGCGCGCTGGCGTAGACGAGGCGTAGGCGTGGATCGGCGAGCAGGCGCGGCAGGCCGAGGTGGCGCGCGGCGTCGGGGCGTATCGCCGCGCCGTAGTAGACGTAGCGCACGTGGTAGCGGTCGGCGAAGGCGGCCGCGCGCGGGGGCAGCGGGTCGTCCGCGACGTGCGCGAGCAGGTACAGCCGGTCGGCGGCCGCGCCGGGGCCGTCGCCGCCGTGCCCGAACAGGGGCCGCGGCGCGCCCAGCAGCGGCAGCCAGCGCCCGGCGTCGATCGGGGCGTCGTAGAGGATGACGTGCGACGGCTCGAGGTCGCCGTCGTTCAGCGCCACGGCCCCCGCGGGCGCGTGGCGCGCCAGCCAGGCGGCGGCGGCGAGGTCGGCCGGCGCGACCGTATGCAGCGCGCGGGCGTAGACCCCCGCCCGCGCCGCCGAGACCGCATAGGGGACGACCAGGCCGAACAGGGCGACCGGGGCGACGCAGAGCGCCATGAACAGGACGCCGCGCGGGCGGCGCCGTGTCAGGCGTCCCACGGCCGCCGCCGCGCGGTCGAGTCCGACGGCGGCCAGGGGCGGGACGATCCAGTAGTGCGTGGGGACCAGGCGTTGCAGCAGCGCCCACGGGAACGAGAGCACGTAGAGCGGGCGCAGCAGGTTGTAGGAGTTGGAGTCGACGAACACGGCGAAGGTGACGACGAGGACAGCGACGAGCCCGCGCAGGCGGCGGCGCCACAGCAGCCAGGCGGCGGCGCCCGCGGTCGCGGCGAGGAGGAGATAGCTGAGATTGTGTCCGTACAGCCACTGCACATAGCTACCCAGTACAGGACCCAGGCGCGGCTGCGCGGGCGGCGCGAAGTCGTGCCGGGCGCGGATCTCGGCCTGGGCTCCGCGCACCATGGTGTGGCGCACGGCGACGAGCGCCGGCCCCGCGGCGACGAGCCAGGCGGCGGCGATGGCGATGCCGTACCCGGCCGCGCGCGCCCCCCGATTGTGAACGAAGTCTGGCCTCGAAAGAAGGGGGCAGGAGACGGACCCTGAAGGGCCGGCGCGCCGGAGATCGGGCCTGGGCTTTTCAAGGTCCGGTCCCTGCTCAGGGTCCGGTCCCTGCCATGCGCGCGGAGCGGCAGGCTTGTAGGGGGGGGTGAGGGCCTGCCGTCCGCCGAGGAGGGCCAGGCCGGCGAGGGCGACGCTCACGAACTCGGTCGGGTGTGTGTAGAAGAGGCCGGCGCCGAGCAGCGCGGCCAGGGCCGCCGCGCCGCGCTCGCCGCGCACGAGCCCGTCGCGCAGCGCCACGGCGAGCGCGGGGACGAACAGCAGCGAGGCCAGGAAGGGATACAGCCCGATCTGCTGCGTCGCCAGCGGCGCCCCGTCGAAGGCCAGGGCCGTCAGCGCGGCCAGCGCCGCCACCCTGGGGGCGTGCAGGCCCGTGTCCGCCCGGTCGAGCGCCGCGCGCACGTAGGAGAAGAGGGCCAGCGGCAAGAAGGCGGCCGCCGCGACGACGCTGTAGAACACGGCGCGGTAGGTGGCCATGGGGACGAGCCCGAGCGTGAGCGCGGTGAGCGCGTGGAAGACCGGCGGGTAGAAGCCGCCGTTGGCGTCGCCGGCGTGGTTCGAGAGCAGCGCGATGGGGAAAAGGCGCGTCCGCGCCACGGTGTCGGTCCAGGCGACGTGCGACACGACGTCGAACCCGACCGGCACGGTGTCGCCGGCGTAGACCAGCAGACAGGTCGCCACCTGCGCCGCGGCCACGCCGATGGGGACCACCCACCAGTAGTCGCGCGCGACGCACGCGGGCCGGGATAGCGCATCGTCGCTACTACGCGCGAGATCTGGGAGAACAGGCGCCCCACGCCGGCGACCTCCGCGATACAGGGCGGCCAGGGTGACCGGGGCCGCGACGGCCGCGTAGGTGGGCAGGCCGAACGGCAGGCGCACGGCCAGTGTCCCCAGCCCGCAGAGGGCGACGAGGGTATAGGCGCAGGGGATGGCCAGGGCCAGCCGCTCCGGCCGCGGCAGGCGCGGGCGGGCCAGCGTGGCCAGGGCGTAGCCGGGCAGGATCGCCACGGCGAGGTAGGCCAGGGCGAAGCGCGCCAGGTCGAGCGGCGCGATCAGGCAGTCTGCGCCGTCTGCGCTGAGGGGTGTCATCGCCTCAGGCGTCCCGCGGATGGTCGACGGCCGGGCGCAGCGCGAAGAGGTACGATTGCCCGCGGGGGCAGGCCATCCGGCGGACCCCCCGCGTCGCACTGGCCGTGCGACACGCCGGCGCGCTGGTGTAGGCGAGGCTGAGGCGCGGGTCGGCCAGCAGGCGCGCCAGGCTGAGCAGGCGCGTCGCGCCCGGCGGAACGGCCGCCCCGTAGAAGACGTAGCGCACGCGGTAGCGCGCGATGTCGCGCGCGGCGCGTGGCGGTAGGGGCCGGTCGGCGATGTGTCGCGCGAGGTAGAGCCGCTCGTCGAGCGGACCCGGCCCGGCCCCGCCCTGCGCGAAGAGGGGCGAGCCTGCGCCGAGCGCGGGCATCCAGCGCCCCGCGTCGATGGGGACGTCGAAGATGGCCGGGCGCGTGGGGTCGGCGTCGTCGACCACGAGGGCGTCCGGGCTACCGTGGCGCCGCAGCCAGGCGAGGGTCCCCAGGTCGGCGGGGGCGACGACGGTGCGCGCCGTGTTGTAGGCGATGCTGTGCCGCGCGGCGACGTCGAGCGGCAGCAGCAGGCCGAGGATCGCGCAGGGCGCCGCCAGCAGCGCGACCAGCGCGCGGTCGCGTGACCAGCGCCGGCGGCGGAGCGCCCTGAGCGCCGCGTCGAGGCCGAGCGCGGCCAGGACCGGCGTGACCCAGTAGTGTGTCGGGGCTAGCCGCTCCCCCAGCGCCCACGGGAACGACAGCACGTAGAGCGGCCGCAGCAGGTTGAGGCTGCTCGCGTCGAGGAAGACCGCGACGAGCGCGAGTTGAACGGCGACGAGACCCGGGTGGCGGCGCCGCACGAGGAGCCACACGATGCCGGCGAGGGCCAGCGCGCACAGGGGGTAGCTGAGGTTGCGCCCGTACACGCCGTAGACGTAGCTGTCCAGCACGGCGCCCGCTCCGGTATGCGGCGCCGCTGCGAAGTCGTGCCGCGCCTGTATCTCGGCCTGCGCGCCGCCCACCATGGTGCGGCGCACCGCCGCGAGCGCGGGGAGGGCGGCCGCTCCCCAGGCGGTGGTGACGACGGCGCCGTAGCGGCCGGCGCGCAGCCACGCACGGCGCCCGTGCGGCCACGTGGGGGTGAGGGCGAAGAGGAGCAGGCCGGCGGTGACGAACTCCGTGGGGTGCGTGTAGAACAGCCCGATGCCCAGCAGCGCGGCGAGGCCGGCCGACCGGACATCGCCGCGACCGAGGCCGTCGGACAGGGCCAGGACGAGCGCGGGGATGAACAGGCACGAGACGACGAAAGGGTAGAGCCCCTGCGCGAGGGCGAAGAACGGCAGCGGCTCGAAGGCGAGCGAGGCGAGCGAGGCGAGGGCGGCCAGGCGCGCGCTCCCCAGGGTCGCGCGGACGTATGCGAAGAGGGCGATGGGCAGCAGCGGGACGGCGAGCACGGCGCTGTAGAACACGGCGCGATAGGCCGCGACCCCGCTCGCGCCCATGAGGAGGGCGGCCATGGCGTGGAAGGCGGGCGGGTAGAAGGCGCCGTCGCGCGCGCCGGGGTGGGCGGAGAGCAGCGCGACGGAGAAGGCGTGCGACCGGGCGATACCATCCGCCCAGACGACGTGCGAGAGGACGTCGACGGCGGAAGGCACGACGGCGCCGGCGTGGATCAGCAGCGCGACGAGCCCGTCGAGCAGAGCCACGCCGGCCGCGGCCAGCCACCAATGGTCCCGCGCGCCGGGCGCGCTCGCGCCCTCGCTCCCCCGGCGCCGGCGTCGCTTGTAGGCGTGGGCGACGCCCCCCGCGCTGATGGCCGCGACGATGATAGCGTAGCCGGCGGTCGTGAACGGCAGGCGCAGCAGGGCGGTGGTCAGGCCGTAGAGCGCGACGACGGAGAGGGCGCACGGCAGCGCGAAGGCGAGGCGCTCGATGCGGGGCGCGCGCGGGCGCGCCAGCGTCGCCAGGGCGTAGCCGGGCAGGATGGCGAGCAGGAGATAGGCGGCCGCGAAACGGATCAGCTCGAGCGGCGCGATCAGGCCTGTCCCGTCCATCGCGCCCATCGCGCCCATCGTGTCTCCTCTCGCCAGGCTTTTTCGCGCGTGAGGCCGCGCCGGCCGCGCGTGTCCTTCTAGCCAACCTATCCTAAGGCCTATTAGTCACGGCGCCTATCCCCCGAAAGGGCTGTCCGCGCGAGGGTCGAAGGCAACCTGACCCTGAAGGACAATGGTTAGGGACAGGACCGGGACCTCAAAAGGTCTGGCTGGTCGTCACGCCACTACAGACCATTTATGGTCCGTTCCCTGCGATGATCCTTCAGGGCCAGGTCCCTGCCGGCGTCGTATAGACGCCAACGCGTAGAGGGGTGAGAGAATGCGACAGGAGGCTATATGGCGGCAGACGCGGCAGACGCGGCAGACGCGATAGACGCGCCTGCCGGGGTGGCGGGGGTGGCGGGGGCGCTGGCGGCGCGCGGCGAGACGCTCGCGGTGGCGGAGTCGGCGACAGGCGGACTGATCTTGTCCCTGCTCACGGATGTACCCGGCGCCAGCGCGTGGCTGCGCGGGGGGCTGGTCCCCTACACCAACGAGGCGAAGCGGAACATCCTGGGCGTCCCGGCGGAGATCCTGGCGGCGCACGGCGCGGTGAGCGCGGAAACGGCCCTGGCCATGGCCCGCGCGGCCGCACGGCTGTTCGGGGCGACGTGGGCCGTTGGCGAAACGGGCATCGCCGGTCCGCAGACCGGCCGTCGCTCCCGTAAGCCGGCCGGCCTTTCCTATATAGCGGTGGCCGGCGCGCGCGACGGCCAGCCCGTCGAGCGGGTCGAGGAGATCCTTCTGCCGGACCCCGCCGGCCGCGTGGCGACGAAGCGAGCCTTCGCCGATGCCGCGCTCGCGCTCCTGCTCGACGTGCTGGCATCGTGATACGCATCCCCGGATTCAACGGCCAGACCCCTGCTCTCCGCAAGCCTTTTCGCGCCTAACATGCAGTTGTAGTTGCAAGAGGACGGCATATTTGTTACAGTAGCTGACGGGACCGGCGCTCGCCGGTCGCCCATAGCCCGTCGTGACGCGACGAACGTACGACGAAAGGAAGAGATTGTGCGGAAACGGTCCCTCTTCGCGCTCCTCGGCGCCGGCGCCATCATCGCCACCCCCACCCTCGGCTTGCATGGTACCGGGGCGCACGCCGCGCCCCCGCCCCCGCGCGTCCTCGTCGGGCAGACCCCCGACATCGTCGTCAACGGCGCCGCGCCCCTGCACGGGCGCCACGATCCGCGCGCATCGCTCACGTTCGACATTGGGCTCGGCGTGCACGAGGGGGCCGCTCTCGACGCCCTCATCGCCGCCGCGAACGACCCGACCAGCCCGAGCTACGGCAGCTACCTGACCAACGACCAGTACATGGCGCGCTTCGCCCCCACCGACGCCGAGGTGCAGGCCGTGCGCGACTGGGCGACCGGAGCCGGCCTCGCCGTCGACGCGGTTTCGCCGGACCACCTGCTGGTGACGGCGCACGGTACCGCCGCGCGGGCCGAGCAGGCCCTCGGCGTCGCCATCAACGAGTACACCGTCCCCGCGCAGGGACGCCTGTTCCAGTCGAACGACCACGACCCCGTGGTGCCCGCCAACCTGGACATCCGCGCCGTCAGCGGCCTGTCCACGCTGCACGTTTTCCACACCGCGCTGACCCGCCCCGGCTACGCCGGCCGTACCCGCGCGCACGCGCTCCGCTCCGGCGGCTACTATCCGGGTGACTTCCGCGCCGCCTATAATATGGGCCCCGTCGGCGACGGCAGTGGGCAGACCATCGGGCTGACCCTCTGGGGTAGGTCGGTCGCGCAGAGCGACCTCAACGCGTTCGCGAGTAATTCGGGGACGGCCACGCTGGTGGGAGGTCAGGCCGGCGCCGACGGCATCGACTGGATTCCGGTCAACGGCGGCAGCTCCGACTCCCACGAGCTCGGCGAGACGGCCATGGACGTGGAGTATGCGCACGGCGTGGCCCCGGGCAGCCACCTCAAGTACTGGCTCGCCGACTGTACGACGCAGGCCACCGCGCAGGGTGTCGTCTGCAACCCCAGCGATACGGGCCTGGAGCAGGCCATCAGCGCCGCGGCCAACGACACGAGCCTGCACGTCGTGTCCAACAGCTGGGGCGGCGGCGAGGCCACCAGCGCGACCGATCCGTTCGTGTCCAACACCAACGCGTCGTTCCAGCACGCCGCCTCCACCGGCACGACCTTCTACTTCTCCAGCGGCGACAGCGGCTCGAACTCCGGCGGTACCGGCCAGGCCAGCTACCCCGCCGATAGCCCCTACGTCGTCAGCGTCGGCGGTACGTCGCTGAACACCGGCGCGGGCTACGCCTACGGCTCCGAGAGCGCCTGGAGTGGCTCGGGCGGCGGCTGCTCGACCGTCTTCGGCCGCCCCTCCTGGCAGACCGGCGTGGGCGCGGCGACGTGCTCCGGCCGCGCGGAGCCCGATGTCGCGGCCGACGCCGACCCCAACACGGGCGCCGACGTCTACTATGGGGGCTCCGCGGGGCAGATCGGCGGCACCAGCCTGGCCGCTCCGCTGTGGTCCGGCATGGCCGCGATCACCAACCGCTACCTGGCGGCCAACGGCAAGGCCCTGATGGGCTTCGCGGCCCCGCGCATCTACCAACTGGCCACCAACGCGACGACCTACGCCCGCGACTTCCACGATGTGACGAGCGGGAACAACGGCTACCCGGCCGGGACCGGTTGGGACGAGGCCACGGGCTGGGGCTCGCCCAACCTCGCCAACCTCGCCGCCGACTGGTCCGGCGCGTCGAGCGCGCCGACGGCCACGGCGACCGCCCCGGCTGGCCCGACCGCGACGCGCCCCGCGCCGACGAGCACCTCGCTGGCGCAACCGACGAATACGCCGACGCGCCCCGCGCCGACGAACACGCCCGCGCCGCCGGCCGCCACCAACACCCCGGCGCCCCCGACGAGCACGCCCGCGCCGACGAGCACGCCCGCGCCGACAGGTGGGGCCTCCTCGGGCACGCACTCGGGGTCGATCGCGAGCTCGGGCGCCTCGGACAGCTACACCTTCACCCCCGGCGCCAGCGGCGCCTCGACCATCGGTACCTGCGCCACCAGCACCGCCAACGACTACGATCTCTACGTCTACAACAGCGCCGGGACCCAATTGGCCAACTCCACCACGAGCTCGTACTGCGAGTGGGTGGGCGTCAGCGTGGTCGCGGGCCAGACTTATACGGTCAAGACCCTGTCCTACGCCGGCACGGGGACCTATCGCTCGGCCTGGAACGTCAACGGCGCGCAGGTGGTCTGGAGCGTTTCCGGCTCCATCGGCGCGAGCGGCGGCAACCAGACCTTCAGCTTCCCCGCCCTGAGCTCCGGCGCGATCAGCCTGTCCTCCTGTGGGCCGGCCGGGGCCGACTTCGACCTGTATCTGCTCGACGCGGGCAACGCGCAACTCGCCGCCTCCACGACCTCCTCGAACTGCGAGGCGCTCACCTACACACCGAACGCGCGCGGGCTCTTCCGCCTAGAGGAAGTCGCATACAGCGGGACCGGCGCCTGGTCCGGCACGATCAAGACGTATTAGCCGCCGGCGGCTGGCCGCCGGCGATCAGCCGCTAACCACCATCGGGCGGGCCGCGTAGCTATGCGGCTCGCCCGCTGGCCGACCCTGAGCGCGCCCCACAACCCCCCTTCCGCTCCCCGCGATGGTCGTAGCCGAGAACGAGATGGCCTGGATCGCAGGGCAGGGCTCGTGAAAAGTCGAAACCTGCGACCGCGGTCGGAGGCCTATAGGCGCCACTAATTCACGAGCCCCGGGACGTCAGCGAGGGCGGGCGTCACATTGTGTGCGGTACACTGCGAAGCGTATGGGCAAAACAGATCGCTTTATCGTCCCCGGCACGGTCGTGGCCGCCATGCTGGCTATGTTCCTCGTCACCAACGCCTGGATCGCGCGCCCTGTCGACGCCACGCAGTGGAAGGTCACTATGGGGCCGCTCGGCATCACCTTGCTGCGCCACACCTACGGGCTACGCTTCACGCCGCGCAACATCCTCTCGGGCCACGCCATCAAGACGCTGATCCCGCTGACGCGGGATTGCCCGCCACCCTACCATGAGTGCGTCGACGTGACCATCGTCAACAGGTCGCTGACCTACATCTATCGCGCCAAGGCCTATCGCTACACGGACGGCAGCTACAAAATCTATAAAGGATATGCCTTCCCGCGGGACGACGACTACGTGATCTTCGTCGAGATGCAGCCGCCCAACGGCCCTTATCAGGCCAACCGCATCCCCGCCGTCGGCGCCTTGCGCCTCGGGCGCTGCCGGCCGCGCGGCTGCGCGACGCGGACGACGCTGCGCGGGAAGGAGGACGTGCGCAGCCAGAGCGTCGGCGGGCTAACCGTCGTCCTGGGCGCGCCGATGCGCGTCGCGGAATCAGGGCAGCCGGCCGCGTTGACGCTCGTCGCTCTGCGCGGGAGCCGCACGGCGCTCGACGTCGGCCCCCCGGCCGAAACGGTCGGCGACGCGATCGCTATTTCGATGGATACGTACCACTTCGTCCGCCTCAACGTCGATCGAGCGAAGAGCGGCAGGGGCGTCTTCGCCTACACTGGCTCGTTCAGCGTGCCGAGCATCTACCGCGTGTGGGCGCCCGTGCCCGTCGTGCCCGTCGTGCCCGTCGCGCCCGTCGCGCCCGTCGCGCCCGTCGCGCCCGTCGCGCCCGTCGCGCCCGTCATGCCCATTCATCGTCGAACGGCGCGGCCGCAGGAGACGGCGCAGGCCAGCTTCGTCGTGGACGTCGACCGGGCGCCCACGCCTACCCCGGTGGGACAGTAGTCGATGGCCGGCGGGCCATAGCCCAATTGGCATGTGTCTTGCGCGCCACGCGGCGAGGGCGCTTTCTCGCGGTCTCGATCGACGTACGACGTAGAGGGAACGGGCGGTCATGCCCATTCTGTACCCAATCGCGCTGACAGAGTACAAGGGGCTAGGAGAGGTTTCGATGTCCAATAACGATCCCGGTATCCAGAACATCGCCGCGGACACGGCCGAGCAGGGCGGCGGGATAGCCGGCAACGGCGTGCTGGGTGGGCCACCAGAGCCGCCGATCGGCCCCAACATCGGGAACGGCGTGGAGTCTGTCGCGCCCGACGACACCGGCGCCGCGACCGGCGCTGAGGACGACCCCGGGTACGAGTCGATCCGCCCCATGGGCGGCTCGATCGACCGCGATGCGGGCGCGTAGCGACGTAGGGGGAGCCCCTCTCCTCGAGACGGGAGAGGGGTGGCTTACAAGGGTAGGTTTTTTCGTGAAAACCCTACCCCTAAAGAGGGGGGGTAGGGGTGAGGGCTGTCGTGCTACACCTGCAGGTTCTCGAAGATGCCCGTGGCGCCCTGTCCGCCGCCGATGCACATGGTGACCATGCCGTAGCGCGACCCGCGCCGCTTCATCTCGCTCAGGAGCTGGATGGTGAGCTTGGAGCCCGTCGCGCCCATGGGGTGGCCCAATGCGATAGCCCCGCCATTGACGTTGACCTTCTCCTTGTCGATGCCCAATTCCTTGATCACGGCCAGGATCTGCGAGGCAAAGGCCTCGTTGAACTCGATCAGGTCGATGTCCGCGAGCGAGAGGCCGGTTAGCTTGAGCGCCTTTGGGATCGAGTAGAGCGGGCCGATGCCCATGACCTCGGGCCGGCAACCTGCCACGGCGAAGCCCATGAAGCGCGCCAGCGGCTCGAGCCCCAACTCGTCGGCCTTGCCGCGCTCCATCACCACCACCGCCGCCGCGCCGTCACTGCGCTGCGAACTGTTGCCGGCCGTCACCGTGCCTTTGACCTTGAAGACCGGCTTGAGCTTGGCCAGCCCCTCCGGCGAGGTCTCGCGGCGCGGCCCCTCGTCGCGCGCGAAGATGGTCTTGCTGCACTGCAGCCGGCCCTTCTCGTCGACGTACTCGACCGCCACGTCGACCGGGACGACCTCCTCGTCGAACAGGCCGGAGTCGACCGCGCGCGCCGCGTTCACGTTGCTGCGCAGGGCGAAGGCGTCCTGCTCCTCGCGCGTGATGTTGAATTCTTTGGCCACCTGCTCGGCCGTGAGGCCCATGCTCATGTAGTACTCGGGGTGGCTCGACACGAGCGCCGGGTTCGGTGAGAAGGTCGGGTTCTCGATCGTCATGGACATCGATTCGGTCCCGCCGGCCACGATGGCGCCCGCGCCCCCGGCCATGATGCGCTCAGAGGCGCTGGCGATGGTCTGCAGGGCCGAGGAGCAGAACCGATTGACGGTCTGCGCCGGGACACTGGTGGGCAATCCGGCCAGGGCGGCGGCCAGGCGCGCCACGTTCATGCCCTGCGGCCCCTCGGGAAAGGCGCAGCCCAGGATGACGTCGTCGACCTCGGCCCCCTCCAGGCCGGGGGCGCGGCGCAACGCCTCCTTGATGGCCACCCCCGCCAGGTCGTCCGGCCGGGTCGTGCGCAACACGCCGCGCGGCGCCCGCCCCACGGCCGTGCGCGCCCCCGACACGATCACTGCTTCTTTCATCGATGGATCTCCTCTACCTACATAGGGGCGCCGGCGCGCGGGCACGGCACTGCCCGCGCGCCGGCCCCTCCCTCCCTATAGTTTAATTCCTCAGTGGCTTGCCCGTCGTGAGCATGGCCGCGATGCGCGCGAGCGTCTGCTCGTTGTGCAATAGCTCCAGGAAAGCGTCTCTCTCCAGTTGTAGTATAAATCGTTCGGGTACCCACTGGGACGCGGAGAGCTCGCCGCCGCACAGGACGCACGCGAGTTGCCCCGCGACGACGCCGTCGTAGCCGGTGGCGAACCCACCCCACTGCAGTTCGTTGACGCCGATGCGCAGCGCCGCGGCCACGGCGCTGCCCGCGGCGTACACCGTGGCGCCATCGGCCGGGCGCTGGTACCCTTCGGCGAGCTCCAGCACCTGGCGCTTGGCCGCCGCGACCAGGTGGTCGGGGTTCATCACAATGTGGTCCTCGTCCGAGAGGAAGCCCATCTCCCGCGCCTCGACCGCACTCGTGGAGACCTTGGCCATGGCGATGGTCTCGAAGACCCGGCGCACGAAGGGCAGCGGCGGCGCGCCCGGCACGGCCAGGGCCGGCGACACGACGCGGCGCAGCAACTCTTTGCAGCCGCCCCCGGCCGGGATCAGTCCCACGCCGGTCTCGACCAGGCCCATGTACGTCTCGCCGGCCGCGACGACGCGCGCGGCGCTCATGACGATCTCGGCGCCGCCGCCGAGCGTGCGCCCGTGCGGCGCCGCGACGACCGGCGCGGGGCTGAAGCGGAAGCCCATCAGCAGATCCTGTAACGCCTCCACCGCCGGGCCGACCGCCTCGGCCCCGCCCTCGTTCATCGCCCCGGCGACCTCGTACAGGTTGGCCCCGACGCAGAAGTTGGGCGCGCTGTTGGCGATGACCAGCCCGGCCCAGCGGCCGCCCTCCAGCTCCTGCAGGGCGCGGGCGCCCATCTCGACCACGCCCGTGTCGATGGCGCTGGCCCTGGAGTGGATCTCCAAGGCCAGGACCCCGTCGCCGAGGTCGAGCAGGCTGGCCGAATCGTTGCGCGCGACCTCCTTACCCTCGGCGCGCAGGTCGTCGAGCCGGATAGTCTCCGGGTCGACCGGGACGGGCGCGTACGCCTGCGACACGGGGCTATACACGGTCTCGCGGCCGCCTTCGCCTTGCTCCCTGTAGAAAGAGTCATGGCCCGCGTCGAGCATCACGCGCACCCAGGGGGCGACCGCGATGCCTCGCGCCTCCATCAGGCCGGCCGTTTCGCGCACGCCCAGCATATCCCAGGTGCGGAAGGGGCCGGCCTCCTGGCCGAAGCCCCACTCCATGGCGCGGTCTACGTCGACGAGCGAGTCGGCGATCTCGGGGACGCGCCGGGCGGCGTAGGCGATCGACGGCAAGAGGGTGTCGCGCACGTAGCGCGCGCCCCGATCCTCGTCGCCACGGGAAACCAGGAAGCGCAGCCGCGCCGCGAGATCGTCCCTCTTCTGGGCCTCGGCGATGATGGGCAAGTCGGGCTCGCGCGCCGGGCGGTACTCGTGCGTCTTCAGGTCGAGCACGTCGAAGACCGTCTTGCCGTCGCGCGTCGCGCGCTTGTAGAAGCCGCCGCCCGTCTTGATGCCGAGCAGGCCGGCCTCTTGCAGGCGCAGCAGGGGCGCGGGCGGGCGCAACTCCTCGCGCGACTCGTCGCCGGGCACGGCGTCGTAGAGGTTCTGGGCCACGCCGACCATGATGTCGAGCCCGACCTGATCGGAGAGGCGGAACGTGGCCGTGGAGGGACGGCCGATCAGGGGGCCCGTAAGGGCGTCGACCTCCTCGATACCGTAGCCCCCGTCGAAGGCGTAGCGCATGCCCTGCATGCCGGCGTAGCTGCCCAGGCGGTTGCCGATGAAGTTGGGCGTGTCCTTGGCGATCACCGCGCCCTTGCCGAGCACGGTCTCGCCGACGTGGCGCATGAACTCCACGACCTCGGGGTCGGTATCCTCAGTCGGGATCAGCTCCATCAGCTTGAGGTAGCGGGGCGGGTTGAAGAAATGCGTGCCGAGGAAGCGACGCCTGAAGGAGTCGGAGCGCCCGGCGACGATGCTGTGCAGCGGGATGCCCGAGGTGTTCGACGACACGATCGCGCCGTCTTTACACACCGCCTCGACCCGTTCCATCAGGGCGCGCTTGGGCTCGAGCCGCTCCACGATGGCCTCGACGATCCAGTCGGCCTCGCGCAGGCGGTCGAAGTCGTCCTCGAGGTTGCCCAGGCGGATACGCCCGGCCAACGTCTCGCTCATCAGGGCCGCGGGCTTGGCCTTGCGCATGCGCTCGAGGCCGGCCTTGACGATGCGCGCGCGCACGGTGGGCGACTGTAGCGTAAGGCCCTTGCGCTCCTCGTCCGGCGTGAGCTCGCCGGGCGCGATGTCGAGCAGATCGGCCTCGAGCCCGGCGTTGACGGCGTGGGCGGCAATGGCGGCCCCCATCGTCCCCGCGCCGAGCACGGCCACTCGCCGTATCTGGTAGGTCATTATAGCTCCTTCGTCGCGAGAAGTCTTTGACGTGTAGTGGGGCGCGATGGGGCGCGATGGGGCGCAATATGGTACAACGCCTCGCGCGCATATACCGTGCCAGGACGCCATGCGTTTATAGCAGGCGATGCGCGTCATCCGCCCACCTCTCGCATGGCCGCGTGCGCGTGCAGTATACTAGCCGATAGATCGGGCGCTATAGCGATAGAAGCCGTGGCGGTGGCGATAACCGCACGAGAGGCAGTGTCGGCCACGAAAGATGGACGAGGGAGACTGGAAATATGAGCCAGGCGCGCGCGTTCCCGCCGGACTCCGTGGCGCCATGGGCCGAGATTGTGCCCAACACGCCGCCAATGACGGAGGACGCCTTGCTCGCCCTACCGGACGACGGGTGGGCGTACGAGCTTGTAGAGGGGGTGCTGGTCCGTATGCCTCCCAGTGGTAAGCGGGCGACGCGCATCGCGCGCCGATTATCCGCACGCTTGGGCGACTTCGTGGACGAGCGTGGGCTGGGCGAGGTGACCGGCGAACAGGGTGGTTATCGGCTCGCCCCACGGACGGACCTCGCTCCAGACGTCGGCTTTATCCGCGCCGACCGCCTCCCCTCTCTGGACTCGCCCGAGTACGATACCCTCGCCGATGGCGCCCCGGACTTGGCAGTCGAGGTCGCGTCGCCGAATCAGTGGCGGCCGGGTCTACGGAAAAAGGCCGAGCGGTATCTGACCGCGGGGACGCGCCTGGTGTGGGTCGTCTGGCCGCGCTGGCGCCAGGTTGATGTCTGGCATCCCGGCGATACGGCTCCGGCGACACTGGACATCGGGGCCATGCTCGACGGCGAGGATGTCGTACCCGACTTCACATACCCCGTTGCCGACCTGTTCGCCTAACCAAGAAGGCCGGGCATACCCGCGCCCTGCTGCATCTCGACTACCACCCGCTCAACGCGCTGGCGGACGGAAGGCGCATCCTCACTGCCCGGATAATCCATTGACAAATATAGAACAAGTGTTCTATACTCGCAGATATTAGGCCATAGGCGGTAAGTCGGCGACTCACGTAGATCGGAGCGGGTATTATGGCGGTCATGCGGCGCGAACTGCCGAGCGGAACGGTGCGGATGCGCGAGCATCGCCCCACCTTGTGGAACCATCCCCTACTCACGGCGACGCTGGGCGCGCTCGCCGTCATCGTCGCCTATCAACTCCTCTCGGGGACCCTCTTCTGGGCGCGCGTGAAGATCGACGATGTGCGCTACGGCTACCCGCGCTCGTACCAACTCGACGGCTTCGTCGGCTTCGGCGAGTCCAACGGCACGCCGACGCACTTCGTGGCCCTCAACCTGCACCGCCAGATCGTCGTGCTCGTCACCGCGGGCGACGACCCGGCGCACACCAGCGTGCTGAAGGGTCCCTACCTGTTCGGGAACGACGAGGAGTATTCTCCCGTGACGCTGCGCCTCGTCGACGTCACGGGCGACGGTTACCCGGATGTCGTGCTCAACGTCGACCACCAGCAGGTGGTGTGGGTCGATCAGCCGCGCCAGGGCCTTTTCCGACCGCTCACACCGCAGGAGCGACTCGCCGCCGCGCAAGTGCTGGGGACGGCCCCGTGAGCGCCGCGACGCCGCGTAGGCGACCCATGGCCACCCGCCGCCCGCCGGCGCGAAGGGGCCGGCCGACTTTGCTAGGCCTGGCTGGGGGCACGGTCCTGCGGCGGCTAGTGGCGTGCGCGGGGCTCCTCCTGGTACTGGCGCTGGCGGGCGGCGCCATCGCCACGGGGCTGCGGCGCGACAGTCCATTGCCGCGGCCCCCTCGTGCGCCGGCCGATGTCGCGCGGCCCGCCGCCCTCGCGCCCGCCCCATCACCCGCCTCCTCGCCCGTCGCGGCGCGACGCGTCGCGCCGGCGTCCGGGGTCGCGGGCGAGGGCGAGGGCGAGGGCGCTCTGCCGGTCGTGGCGCCCCCGAGCGTGCCGGCCGCGCTGGTCGACGCGGTGCTGGCCCGCGAGGGCTCGCCGCTGGCGGGACAGGGCGCCTACATCGTCGCCGCGGGGCGTCGCTCGGGCGTCGACCCCGTGTTCCTACTCGCGTTCGTCTCCCACTTCGACCTGTCGCATCCGCTCCCCGCGGCGGCGCACAACGTCGGCCACATCCGCGCGAGCGGCGGCGAGCCTGCCGTCGACGGCTACCGCGTCTACCCGACGTGGCAGGCGGGGGTCGACGCCTGGTACGCCCTGATCCACGACCGCTATGCGGGGCAGTGGGGCCTGCGCACGCTCGACGCCATCGCGCCGGTCTACGCGCCGTCCACGCAGGCCGGCGTCGAGGCCGAGCTCGCCGACCTGCGCGCGATGATCGCGGCATGGCGGGCCGGTAGCAGGTAGGTGTCTGGCGGCGCGCGATGCGGGCGCGACAGCGCGACAGGTTGGCCGCCGGTCAGGCGACCGCGCCGGACTTCTCGCACACCCAGCGCTCCACCTCATCGGCGGGCATCGGACACGCGAGGTAGTAGCCCTGCGCGGTGTCGCAGCCCGCGCCGGCCAGCAGCGCCCACGTTTCCCGATCCTCGACCCCCTCGGCCACCACGCGCAGCCCTAGATTGTGGCCCAGCCCAATGGTCGACGAAACGACCGCGGCGTCGACCGGGTCGACGGCCATGTGGCGCACGAACGAACGATCGATCTTGAGCTCATCCACGGGCAGGCGCTTGAGGTAGGCGAGCGAGGAATAGCCCGCCCCGTAGTCGTCCACCGACAGGCCAATACCGAGGGCGGCCAGCCGCGTCAGCACCGCCTGCGCGCCGGCGGGATCGATCATGAGCGCGCTCTCCGTGACCTCGAGGCGCAGCGACGCCGGCGGGACCGCGTGCTCGCACAGCAGGTGGGCCAGCGCGTCGGGCAGCCCCACGTCGCGCAGATCCACCGCGGAGAGGTTGACAGCCATGTCGAGACGCAGGCCCGCCCGGCGCCACTGCCCGGCCTGCCGCAACGCCGCCATGAGCATCCACCGCGTCAGGGGCGCGATGAGGCCGGTGTGCTCGGCCAGCGGGATGAACTGGTCGGGCGGGATAGCGCCGCGCTGCGTATGCGTCCACCGCACGAGGGCCTCGACACCCGTGACCCGCTTGGTCACGAGATCGGCCTTGGGTTGGTAGTGCAGCGCCAGGCCGTCGTCCGCGATGGCCCGGCGCAGGTCGGCGATGAGCGCGAGGCGATCGGGGGTATACGCGTCGCGCTCCGCCGTGTACACGGCGCTGCTCTCTCCGGTCCTTTTCGCGACATACATCGCCACGTCGGCGTGCCGCAGCAGCGTGTCGACGTCTTGCCCATGGTCCGGGGCCAGCGCGATCCCGACGCTGGCCCCGACATGGACCGATACCGCCTCCAGGTCGAAGGGTAGGGCGAGGGCCGCGACGACCTTATCGGCCGCCGCGCGCGCCCCCACTTCGTCGGTGGCGGGGAGCAGAACGGCGAATTCGTCCCCCCCGAGGCGGGCGATCGTATCCGAGTCCCGCAGCGTCGCGCACAGCCGCTCCGCGACCTGGCGCAGGAGGAGGTCGCCGTGGTGGTGGCCGAGGGTGTCGTTGACCTCCTTGAAGCGGTCGAGGTCGAGGAGCAACAGGGTCAGTGGCGGCGTCGTGGCCGGCAGTGTCCCGCGCCCCGCCGCTCGCAACGCCTGTTGCAGGCGGTCCTAGAGCAGTGTCCGGTTCGGCAGGCCGGTCAGGGCGTCGTGCAGCGCCTGGCGCCGGAGCAGAGCCTCCATCTCCGCGCGCTCCGTGATGTCGCGGCTGTTGACCACCCAACCGCGAATGGCCGGATCGTGGAAGCGATTGTTGCCGATAGCTTCGAGCAGCCGCCACGAGCCGTCCTTGTGGCGGCCCCGGAACACGACGGTCGCCACCCCGTCCCCGTTGGTTATGGTCGCGGCGATGCCGCGCCGAATGGCCGCACGGTCGTCCGGGTGGATGAAATCGAACAGGTAGCGCCCCTCTATCTCGCCCGGCTCGAGCCCCAAAACGCGGGCATGCGAGGGACTGGCGTAGCGGATGGTGCGATCCCGGTCGACCACGAGCACGAGATCGGTGGCGTGCTCGGAGAGGGCGCGGAAGCGCTCCTCGCTGGCGCGCAGCCCTTGCTCCGCGCGGTGGCGCTCCGTCACGTCGGTCGCGACGCCGATGACCCCCGTGACAACGCCGTCCGCATCGCGCTGAGGCATGTAGCGGGTCTCGAACACGACGCCCCCCACCTCGCTCGGAGCGGTAAAGGTGTCTCCGGCGAGTGCCCGGCGCAGGTTATCCAGCACGGCGGGCGCGTCGCGGTAAACGTCGAAGGCCGAGCGCCCGACTATCTCGTCCTGTTCGCGCGTGAGCGCCGCGAGGCCGTGGCCTTGCGACAACGTGAAGACCCCATCGCGGTCGCAGGCGAACAAGACGACCGGCGCGTTGGCGATGGTCGCGCGCAACCGCTCCTCGGAGGCCGCGAGGTCGCGCAGCAAGTGGCGCTCGTCCGTCGTGTCCGAAAACACGACGACGGCCCCGGTGACCTGCCCCGTGGCGTCGTCGCGCAGCGGCGCAGCGGAGGCCCGGCACCAGCGATCCTCGGACTCCCCGGGACGGCGGTGCAGCAGCGTGTGACCCTCCACCAGCTCGCCCGCCAGGGCGCGCCCGAGGGGCGTGTCCGCGGGGCGTGTCCGCGGGGGTCAGGGGCCGGCCGGTCTCGGCGGCGCGCAGGTTGTACAGGGGGGCGTTCTCGGGGACGGCGGGCAGCGCCGCCTCCGACGTCCCGGCCAGGCGCCGCCCGGCCTCATTCATCAGGAGCACATGGCCCCGCCGATCTACCGCGACGACGCCGCTCGGCATCTGCTCCACGATGGCCTGTAGACGCGCCTCGGAGCGCGCCACATCCTCGGTGCGTGCGGCCACCTCGGCCACGAGGCGGGCCTGTTGTTCCCCGGCCCGCGCGCGTTCCACAGCGGCCGCCGCCAGGTGCGCGTACAGCGAGAGCAACTCCAACTGCTGGGCCGTGGGCCGGCCGGGCCGATCTTGATAGGCGGCGAACGTCCCCAGCACCCGGCTCTCCGCGCCGCACAGTGGGACAGACCACACGGCGCGCCATCCATAGGGCGCGACCAGGGCGTGATACGGCGCCCAGTTGGGGTCGGTCCGCAGATCCTCGGTGACGACAACCTCGCCTCGCCACGCCGCGACCCCGCACGTACCAGCCATGGGCCCGATCGGAAGGCCGTCGATGGCCGCGATGTAGTCGTCCGGGATGCCGACCGCCGCGGCATGGCGCACGGTGCGGCCCTCGTCGTCGAGCAAGAGCAGCGAGTTTATGGCCAGGCACGCGCTCTCGGACGCCGTGCGCACGATGCGGTCGAGGACACGCGGCAGGTCGACCTCCCCCACCACGGCGGCCGCCACTTCCGCCGCCCGGCGCAGGTCCGCCCCGTAGGCCGGCAGGGCGTCGACCAACCGCAACTCCTCGTTCCGCGCGGCGGCCGTGTCCCCCGCCCGCACGATCGGGCCGGCGCCACCTCGTCGGCGCGAGGACAAACCCTGCGCGTACGTATCGAGATCGGCCGGGAGGAAGCGGAAGGCCCCGCCCGGTGTCTGCCGGGCCGGCGCCACGTCCCCGCGATGGACGGCGCGCAGGAGCGTGCACTTGGACATCCCGAGGCGCCGCGCGGCCTGGGCCGAGCTCAGGTAGGCGTCTGTCGCGGCCGTGTCGCTCGGTGGCATAGCTCCTCCACCCGTGTCATTCGTATCATCTCTCCTAGTAAATCAGGCTTCGTGGTCCGCCGCAATTCCCCACCTGGGGACTGACAGAGGTGTGCTTTTTGTACGGAGGGGTGGGGGGCGCCCCGGCCCACCCCCCAGCGC
>JAABVA010001460.1_pt1 | contig 25410 bp, 33 predicted proteins | sample 5560331 | NCBI WGS metagenome assembly JAABVA01 (sample SAMN12812661, study PRJNA571458) | rock metagenome | isolation source: Antarctica rocks | place: Antarctica: Victoria Land, Mt New Zealand sud | collected 2016-01-07
AATCAAAACGAGAAGAAGAAGGGTCTGAAGGCTGTTGAATGTAGAGAAGGTTGGGGATGGTGCAGTGCTGGAACTGGGGGGGGGGTTTCTGATGATTGAAGAGCTTTGAGAGATCAAGTATATTCTGGCTTGGTTGATAAAGGGGGGTCTGTGGTTGAGCTTGGAGGCGCTAAAGGAGCCTCAACACTCATGAGTCTCAATAGAAGAACACTTTTATTGCCTCGTCTCTTACTGTACCTCTTACCTCTTACCTCCCGTCTTTCAATTCTCTATTCTCCCCCTTTTCCCTCATTGCTTACTTTACCCCCTTCATGCCCGGCTCTGCATCCATCCCCTCAAGATCGTTTCGTAATCAGCACGGTATTAAATTCATCTCCCATCTCGGGTTTTGTGTCGCTTGGAGTATGTGTGCATGCAGCTTTTGTCAAGAAGCAATTTTCCTATCTTGGGGCTGCCCCGAACGTTTGAACCAGTGATTTTGTTGAACACGTTGGGGGAGGGGCGGGGATGTGTAGGTGGTCTAGTTGGTTGGGGTTGAGTGGCTATGGAGTCGAGAGTTGAGGCTGGTGGGGCCGGTGGGTGCGTGGGTGGGACTTGGACGGGTGGATGGAGATGGGGTTGGTGGATGCGGTGGGGTGGGATGGAGATAGGGGAGTGGTTGCTGGAAACGAGGGAGGGGAGGTAAGAGGGGAGGGTGGGAGTTGGTTGGTACGGCTGGGGTGTGGAGGATGTGTGCATGAGGGGACGGGAGGTTGGGGAAGGCGCAGGGAGGTGGAGAGGTGTCTGTTGAAGACAAATCCATTCCGAGCGGCATGGCAGAGGCGGTGTGCGAGGATAAATGAGAAGGATGGGTTGGGGGTGGTTTAGTGGACGAGATGCGGTTTGAAAGAACGGAAGTTTGTGAGGACTACATAGCTTCTGCAAACTGGAAAGGTGTTGTTAGAGATGGAAATAGAATAGAAGAGGTGCTGTTGCGGGGGAAAGTAAACAAGTAGTAAAAAGTTTGGATTCGAGCATTGTCGGTCGTAAGATGTGAAAGTAAAAGAATATTTGACGTGCGAGGGGTGAGACAACGGGGATGAAGAGGGGTCTGGAACTTGGGGAGGTGGTTGTTGCAGATGGACCGATCTGGTACAATTGCACATTTATGCTGTTTAGAAGCGTATGACATCTTCTCGCCCAAGACGAAACGCACTTGAGTCGAGATATGTAGCTCTGGTGTCATCGCTTATTCAAGTACCGGTTTTATGGTTTCTCCAAGTCTCCCTTTGTCAGCGTATCCAAGTCTCTCTTGTCAAATTCTCCATGGTTCTCTTTCCCAACGTCTCCATGTCACTCTTTGACTTCGTCGTAGTAATCCTTGGGCTCGCTTGACGAGAACGCTTCAAGGGTCGGAAACCCTTCCATCCTTTCTACCATGGTGATTGCAAGGTCTGCAGTGAATTCCGAGGTTTGTTCGAGCCAGCCTCGTATGCTAGGTAGATCGTAATGACCGGCCGTCATATAACAAGAGAACAACCCAACCAAGAGCTTTCGAAATGACGACTGTTTTGTAGAGTAGGCGTAAATATAGGTCACCACGGAAGGTGGAAGTGGTCGTGACTCGAAATTATTCCCAAGCACGAAGAACTTGTCAACGACAAGATTATTGAGTTTGCTGATACCATATCTGTCTGCGAAAACATGCAGCTCTGCAAGCTGTTGGTAGCAATCGGGAGTTCAAAGTCTTTGGTGTATAGCCATTGGACGAAGCGTTCCACAACATCTTTGGATTCGTGTGGGAGTAGCATCATTTGCTTGGAGTTTTCGGCGACTCCCCCCATAAAGTTGGCTTTAAAGACCAGTGAGGCTTGGCAGATTAGGTGCTTGTGGACACGAAAGATTCCTGAATCTGCCTCTTCACCGACGTGAAGCATAACGATGGTCGCGTCACAGAACCTATATCGAAGCTGTAGCGCTCTGTAAGAGAAGGACGTCAAAGATCACTGCTTACCTTGCACGATCTGGAATCTGTTTAGCCATGTTGTAGTTGGTAGGTACAGTCAAGAAATCAAGTTGCTTGCAGTACGGTTGTGGCGAAGTGGATGGTAGCATGTGAAAGCTGTAGTGAGGTGAGATCGAGGTGTAGATAGTTTGGAGTAAAGATTAATGCGAAATTGACGAAGCACACTACTTGAATCCACTGAATGGACATCGATATTAGAACTGTACATGTTTGCGTTTCCTGGAATAACTCAGTATACACCACCTCTGGAAATCCGTTTTCCATTACGTTGTCTATAATATGGCTGAACCAATATTAGCTCTTCGTGGCACGCTCGCATCACTAATTCCTTTCAACTGTAGAAGCTGGACTACAGCATTCCAGATAGATTCACTGCTACGGGAATAATATTAGCAGCAGTGAGGAACAAAAGATCTTCTAAGGCTCGACTTACCCACCAAACCCGATTGTCAGGTATTTGAACACGAGGCTCAGACACTTGTATAGCTTTGGTCTCTACTTCTTGAAAGATCGCTGGACGTGCCTGCAGTGTCCCAAGGTCTTTAAGAATTCATGTACAAAAGCTTTTCATAATTTCCGGACTATGTTATTGTACTTTTGCCCATTGCAGATATACATCTCTTCTAGACCCCATTCTTGACATCTTCGTAGTAGAAGGATCTCTCTTTTGTAAAGGGGCTCTGCAGCGCCGGTCTGTGGAGTCTCTTGCCCAAGGCAATCGCCAAATCTGCTGCGTACTCTGGGACTTCAAGAAGACATTCTGGGGTGGATTCTTTGCTAAACCAGCCGAAGTCGATATGCCATGCAGCCCAGCCAACCAAAAGTTTCCGGAATGACGACTTCATAGTAGAGTTGTTATAAACATAGGTCACCACATGGTGGGAAGGTGGACGACATGACGCCTCATGTAGTTCGAACAACTGATCGATAATCCCGTTCTTTAATCTACTAACATCATATTTGTCCGCTAGCACATAAAGCTTAGCCAGCTCCATATAGCGTTGGTCCTTGCCCATACACGATAAATCATATCGTTTGGTGTACAGCCAGGCAACGAAACGCTCGAAAGTATTCACATCGTCTTCCTCGAGATGCATCGAAAGCTCAGCAGCCTCTGAAAATTCAGACGAGAATGCAGCCTTGAAGAAGGTAGATATAGTGCAGAGGAGGTTCATATGAACTTGAAATGCTGCTTTTTCTTGTCCAACATAAAGGCTGACCGTCGCGACATCGCGAAATCTGAGAGTCAATGGTCAGCAGTCGCAACGTCAGATCTTAAGTAGAGAATGTGTACCTTCGTTTCGCCGGTGTTTCACCCATTTCGATACGATTACAGGGTGAATCAAAGACTCGGTAAAATGAGTTATACAGTATCTCTGAAGCGCCTGGGCGGGAAGCGGTTGATTGCCGCCGGTGTTTCTGGGCGCCTGGGGTACTTGACACATCTCCTGTAACTTCTACAGATGTGTATAATATGGTTCGCCTTTCTCACTTGAGATGGCTCTGTGCTTTACTATGGCTCTTGGATGAAGCATATCGTAACGGACAAAGCCCATCTAGCTTCCTCCCCGATCGCTCGCTAGGTCTTCCAAGTGAAACGCACCCATGACAGAAGGCGGTGTCTTGACTTTGCGCCTGCTCTTCGGAAAGATTCCTTGACCTACTCCTACTTCCATCGTTACAAGGCCAGTAGAGGGCCTCATATCAGAAGAATGTAAGCTGCCAGGCGACAGTACCTTGCGGAAGCGTATTAATGTATACGCAAACCCTTCCTCTTCCAAATTGGAAATTTAAATCAGCTATATAATGGCTACTGAAGCTTTCTTCTCACTTTCGCTATTGTATGTATTCATCCTAAATTGTATATAGTACATCACTGTTGATTCTCGTTTGTGTTGAGTTTACGAATCGGCCAAAATGTGAACACACTTTGGAACAATCCTATTCAGGTATGTATAGCATATTTCAACACTCCCCCATGTTATGCATACCATACTCTTCCGATTGCCACGGTTGTTTTTTGGATGTGTGATTAATTATGTCATATAACATATTTCAACAATCCCCGAATTACGCATATCGTACTCCGATTGCCATGGTTGTTTCCGGATGTGTGATTAATTGATCCTAGCCTTACTTCTACAAATGGTTTCTGCAGCGCTAGAGCACTTTGAGCATATAAATTTTTGCAGTCGAGTACAACCTCTATCCGGAAAGGGCTATTTTGAGGACGAGCATACATTCCTCTACTTTCTTTATGAAATGCTTCTTGAGCATCACCTCAACCGAAGACATTGAATTTTATTGTGCTAGTGCCAGGTACTTGGCGTGTCTTATTCCTTCAGATTCTACGCAATACCCCACAAAGGTGGACATTGTACAGAATAGACGTCCGGGGTCCTCCCAGTTCTCTCATTATTCCGCATTCAGATTCCTCAGACGGGAATTATGCGGGATCGATGGCTATTCTCAAATACATTGTTGCCTTCGACAGTACGACAAATTAGGCAGTCTGGGTCTTCGTGGCACCGCTTACTGTATTCGGGTTGGAACAAGTCAAGATTGAAAGCTCTAAAGGAGGTTAATGTCTTGTTCTCATGATAGAAATCCCAATATCGAAAGCCTTAATAGAGGGTGAGGCCCTGGTTCCATCATAGCTTAGATGAACTTTTCCGAACTCCTGAGAATCTCATCGCCATCACAATCGAGGGCACACTGGCTGTCTTTGAGAAGGAAGCCTACCCTACCAACCGTTGATCTTGATGCTTACCTTTCAACCACCACGGAGTAAGGCAATCTTCTTTTATCTCTAGGGTTGTGATAACAAATGTCAAAATGGCACGCAGAAGAGGAAGGGGAGCCGCCAGGGGAAGAGAACGTGGAAGTGCGAATCCTTCTCCAGATGAGCCTCTAGTCGGGCATGCAAGTGAATCGCTATCTGACCATTGAATCCTGCTTCAAACCCCAACAATTCGAATGACAACGCCTTTGATAACTCAAATGAACACGTCACGGCATTCTGATGTAGACGATACCCTCGACAATCCAATGACCCGGATGACCCCAACGACCCGGATGACCCCGACGACCCCGACGACCCCTCTAATCCTTCTACTCAGACGCCGACGACGCATCACAGCATTCTGTCTTAGGTCCTTGTCCCTTTGGGTGCTTTATCAAGGGTGTAACGACGACAGCAACGAGCCCAACATCGAAGGAGACTGTATGTGCGATTGTCCTAGGTGCGACCCAAGCGTCAGCCAAAGACCTCAAAGACTCCGTAGTGATTATCGCCAAGGTCGTTTCGCCGCTCCGGGATGGGTCAACCTTTCCACTCCTCTACCTCTAGGGCCACCCCGAGTTCCCAGCATTGGAAAACTGATCTTGTTCCAGATGTAACGCATATAGTCAGCGAACATATTGGCGGATTCGATGGAGGCCAGACCCGTGAAGACTATCCTCGCAATGTTAGTTACGACCACAATTCTCCGGCAGAAGCCATGTACAGAGTGGATTCTCTGGAACAGAAGGACAGAATCGTCGATGAGTGGGTATTAGAAGATTGTACGAGGGACGCATTGAGAAGTGCCAATCAAGTCGGTTTGATTGTCCTTCAATCGATGAAGGCCCCCACCCTGGTAAGCCCCAGACACTAAACGGAAGACGTTACGTTTGTGAATGACACATAAATGACTCGAGAGACTTCTATAAGGTGGAAAAGCTTAAGGAAACTCACCTTATTGGAACATGCAGATGGCATATTGCGGCGTACAAACGGAGGTTCCCCTTATGGTTATAAATCGTGTACATGTCGAAATCTTCTGGAGAAGTGGCAATGCCGACGGTGCTTCAGAAGGAGTGTAGAGAAGCTTCAAAATCACTTCCGACGCCGTGTTCTAGGTTGCCATTATCATCGTGGAGGGTGGATCAGATATACGAATGCTATCTCATCGAGGTTACCATCTTAGATATGAAGAGGTAGAAGCAACGTTGGCCAAACGGCATCCGTGTCATCATCGATGTGGGGAAAAGCGCCTCCTCCTTAATTACGCGGTCATGGGTTATCGAGCTTGTGGAGAAACCATGGTCAAACCCACGAAAGGCACCAAGGAAGTCAAAAGCCAACCTTACTACCAGGTACCGATGACGCCTAACGAAGACATAACCCCGCCGGAAGATCGCATATGTTCGGAAAGATCAGTAAGTGAAACCTCATTCAAGTGGGGTTTAAGTGAGCCGCCTACACCTATTCCAAGTCCGTCGCCGCCTACTTCCCCTTGGCTAGGTAGAATAGGAGAGGCCAACGGAGGGAGAGGAGGTCACATAGGAGAGACCCGTGGTAAAAGAGGGCCAAGAGGGGGAAGGGAAGGAGGACAATGCCAGGGCATCTTTGGCCAGAGACCACCAAGGGTAAGAGTAGGCGCAGCTAGCATACCGCCGATGCCATCAACGTCACGCATGAAGACGAGATCGAGAATAGAAAAGGAGGGTAAACTTTCAGACATGCAGAGCCTACTATAAAAGAAGGTAGCGACGAGCGCTCAGGAGCCTTGTTTAACAAGAGTTCCTTCGCAGGTTAGAGAAAAAGGATCGACTGAATTGACTGATGTAAGACGGATTGGCTCGAGGAGCTGGGACATAGGAGAAGAGATTTATTCTCTAATACATTAGCCTCGTGATAGCGAGGAACTGTGCTTTATATCTGTATTTAAGGTTTGAAAGTTGACGGAGTAGTAGATTATCGGCACCCAAAAACGTGATGACGTCACTGCAGAAGTACCATCCGCCAATCATACTGGTGTACTTTATTGGTGTATCAACGAATGGCGTAAAATGTTTTCTTACCTGAGTCTCTACATCTCATCCCTCAATGATTATAAGCCATGCTAGGGTACTCTACGCTACTTTGTTGCGAGGCCAGCTTACCAGACACAGCAACCTCTACCTCATACTGTCAAAACGGCATTTGACAACCGCTATCGGCAAGATGAAGCGTAAGGCCGATAACTCCCTGACGGTACCGAAAGCAAAGCGTGTGAGAGAGCCATTACCGGAATACTGTGATGTAGCGCCGCAACGGGATGATCATGGCTCCGTTGTCTGGCCAGCTTCGGCTGGAGCTATGGAGAACGCCAGGAGCTTTCTTAGAGAGTGGTATGTCTTGATGAAGATAACCTATCATTGGGTCTGGGCTGACTCTATTGACCCAAGTGCTACCTCGAACTCAAAGACGCTCATAATTCCAGACAAGGATGCAGATGGCCTCGACGCTGGTGTGATCGTTCATAGAACCCTCATAGCTTTGGGACTCCCGCGCTCCCTTATCGATGTACATCTACTCAGCAAAGGCTCGAACATACATGATGAAATAGAAAGAGAAGCGATGCTGGTGAAAGAACCAAAATATATCATTGTTGTGGACCACGGAAGTCGAAAAGGACCGCCAGTGGTAGATTCCACAGAAACAAGAGCTTTAATTATAGATCATCATTGTAGTGATGAGTTTCCGCAGAATGCGACGGTACAATAAGTCTCGGGAGTCATCTATTCCGACTGATGGGAGACAGGTCGTTTCTGCTTGCCATTATCCACCAGTAGCAACATCCTCATTGTTGACGTACGAGATTTGCGAACCGCTCTACCCTGACATCGAGTCGCAATGTGGATATCTGTGTGCAATGGGAACACATGGTGATCTGGGGAACACTCTCAAATGGAAGCCTCCTTTCCCTGACTTGACCGAGGTTTTCAAGGCTTTTTCGAAGAAGAGTATCAACGATGCGGTATCATTAATAAACGCTCGTAAGTGTCCCGCCATACCATGTCTGCAATCTGATTAACTGTTAGACAGCAAGAAGGACCTCGAAATTCGACGTTATCTCCGCCTGGGAAGCTCTGCTTGAAGCCAAAAATCCAAAAGAAATTCTAAGCAATCCGAGGCTACTCTCAGCTCGCGCCGAGATCAATGCAGAAGTTGAAAAGCAGACACATACGCCGCCAAAATTCAGCAAGGATGGGAAGATAGCTGTTTTGAGAATCCATAGCGCAGCTCAAGTTCATCCCGTAATTGCTACAAGATGGGTAGGTCTCCACTGAAGGTATTCATTCCAAAGAGGACAGAAGCTGATTTCTAGCCTAGGCCGGTCATCTTCAATCCAAGGCTCTTGAGATTGTAATGGTTGCAAACACTGGATACAGCCCTGGCCTTGTCAACTTTTCCTGTCGGATTGCCCGTTGTGCCCGTGGTCGTGATCCTCCCGTAAACATCATATCATCACTGAAAGCCGTAGCAGATCTAGACACGACAGACTTGGTGCAGCGACTGGGCGAGAGCTTTGCTAGAGGTCACAAGGAGGCCTCTGGCGGCATTGTACCTGTTGATGAGTTCGAGGAGCTAATGGCCTTGATGAAAGTTGGTGAGAAGCCAGATCCTGTTGAGGGAGGGGATTCAAAAAAACTGAAGAAAGGTAAAACCACACCTCAGAAAAATAACTTAATGAATTACTTCGGTAAGAAATGACACGGGTAAGAGACATACTTAATGTCACGGGAGGCTTAAGAGCGGAATACCTGGGACATCGCTACCGAGACATAGCGACCAAGTACTCCTCGTCGTCTATCTCTCCACTAAATCCATGAATAGCGACCTTCGGTCAGGCACTTTGCAGAATACTTCGAAATCAGTCTAAGACCTCTAGAACGACCTTTGCCCACACTTTGGTAATATTAAAGGTTGCTTAATAAAGGCGCTTACGCCAATCGATGAATGGATGAGACTGGGAGATTCTTCATTTTGACGGACCTAGGATTTGACCACGCTAGCCCTTGATATTAATCATTGCTTCTAGCCAAACGGGTGCTGCAGAACTGTGATACTCCTCGTGCACAGATCTTGTCGAAGCCACCGTGTTAAGCCTTGATGTGAAATCCATCAAGGGCAGTCTGGACGACGAAGAGAAATCGCTCTTTAGTGGTATGGGGTCGATCGGGAGGAAGGATGCAACGCGACAGGACAGATTGGCTACAAAGATCGAGAAGTATGTCCGATCTCTTCTCAACATACTCGGTGATAGATGGTAGAAGAACTTATGAGCTTGCACATTGATAGAATATGTATTGGACGGTGCGGAGGCCATCCATGCAGCCCGGCGCGGGATGCAGATGAAAGCTTGGATTTGGAAAAGAAAAATCATGGATGAAATGTACCTCAAGTCCGCTGTCCTCGACTTCACCACTTGTGTCTGTGTAAGCGGTTGCTGTCGGCTCTTCGAGTCGGTTTTCGGCGACCACGAACGTACCTTCGGCTGCCGCCACCATTATTGGCCTGGTTGCGGTGTTTCTAAATTAGAGAGAGTAGAGGTTTTCGGTTTGCTCAACGAGGGAGAACTGGAGCAGGTCAAAGCAATGGGCTGGGTTGGAGACCATCCTACGGAGAAGAAGCGCGCATGGTTCATGAAGGGCACCGAAAACGACTCTGAGTAATTCGCCCGCGGAAATTGTGTGGAGAGCCGGCACAGACGCTAAGCTTTACCATGGTTCAAAACTAACACACATGTCTTTCTCGGCTTATTACGCTTTATTCAGAATGTTCTACAACTGTGGACGTCATCTGGTATTTTGTGAAGTTTTCTTGTGGCCGACGGAGCTGGAATCAATGTCAAGTGCTGGCCAAAAGGAATTCTAACGAGGTCTGGAACGAGTTGATGAGAACAGATGCGAAGCCCGTGCAATGCATTAGGCTCAAAATTCTACAATCTACAGTCACAGAATTTTCCACGCCACCCGAGAAGTAAACCATCAAGTGGGCCTATTCCACATTCACAGCCCATCCTCCAGGCCAAACTCCCCTTGATCAGTCCACCTTCGCATGAATCCTTTATCATCCCACATTCGGTATAACAAATCATCCCATGCCATCGCGAGTCGTCGAAAGTTAGTAAACAACAACCAATCTCCATGATAAGTACACCACAGGCTGCTGAACTAAATGAGAAACTTGTTATTTTGTATCGAGTAATCGTGTGTTCATTCTGACCTGTGCTAGTGAACAACAATCCCAAGAGCTTCTCGACAAAATGTAGTCGCTAATCTCGGCACCTACGAACCTACCATTACAGTCAAACCTTCAGACAACAGACCCACCTACCAAATTATCTTTCTATACTTCGATCTGTAAAGAAGGATACTCAGTAATCGTTCGAAAGGTGTAGCCTGAGCCCTACTATCGATTTGACTTTACACTCATAGAAATATCGAAATCCAAGACCACATCATCTCAACACTCGAAGGTCCTGAATCACTCCCAACGATCAAACTGGGCCATCTCACACTTTCTCTTCCCTTATCCAGCACTGCTCTTGTTACAAAAAGAACAAACTACAGCCTAGAAGAGTAACAGGCACCTGCAGCCTCGTCAAAAGGTACGTTACCCTGCGTAAGCTATGACACCATCCGGTACTGATCGCAATTCATATCGCTAGTTGCAGAGCTTGGTCGCGAACTCAAATCATCTTGAAACATTGCCACAATGCCTCACTTCCTTGATCTACCCCCAGAGCTACGGGACACGATATACGAGTATTGTCTCGTCGTTGAGGGAGAAATCAATCCATATCCCACGGACTACGAAAAACAAGAACTCATGCGTCCCTTTCCGCGCAAGCCTGATGTTTCTTTGCTACTGGTCAGCAAGCTTATCCGAGCCGAAGCTGAGATTGTGTTGTATGGGCAGAATCTTTGGAGGCTTTCCTACAATAAGGCAGAATATCCGATGTGGAATGATGCGATGAAGCTCATCCGCAGATTGGTCGTGAATTTTGATGTTCGAGATCTTGACAGCACGGATCGGCTTGAGACCAGTCTCAAAGCACGATTAACTTGTTACGAGATTCATGACACTTCTGTAAGCGACCAATGCCATGGTTACCTCGGTGCGAAATTAATAGAAGAAATATGGTGGTGGAAGATACGCAAGATTTCTCAGATGATGCTCTCGACCCTGGCTCTCGACTTTACAAATTGCTATTGTCCGCATTTCTGCTGCAGACTGGTAGAGGCGCTCGAGTATGGCCTCACTGACCCTTGGAAGAACCCTTCATTTGATCCGGTGGTAGAAATTATTGGCTGGATCGATGAGGCCGAGGCCGAAGTCATTACTGAAATGGGGTTTACTTGCGAGGGCTGGGATCATGAATGGCGAACCAGATCTTGGAAACCCTATACGTATGAAGAGCTACGGAAATTCCATCGCAGCTTTGACTTATAGGCCTTACGCAGAGGTCAAAGCAATCTCCAAGAGGTTTCCAATGCAATTTCCAGCATCTCCCGGCCACACTTCTCAACTCCGGTGCTTCGCACAAATGCAGCCATCCCCAGCCTAAACACTTTAATTCAAGCGCATAATCATCAAATCGTCTTAGACTTGTATCACCAGAGCATAGACGAGCTGGTGAATTAAGGATCAGTCTCGACCTCAAACCATCGTATCGACTCCATCACTCGCGCAACGATACCTCAACCTCATTTTATGCCCACATCAATCATCATACGCAACCACCACGCTTCTCCCAACTACTCCTTCCCTGGGAACACATGAGTCGAAAGACAGAGAATCAGTCCAAACCTCAACCCTCATCTCAGCTTCAACATCTCATACAAGGAGAGCCACCGCATCTCAAACCCGGTCTTTTCATCGCACACAACTGTTAAATCAACCGCCACATCGTTTTTAACTTCTCATTACCAGACAACATCTGAGCCAAGAACCAACAAGACAGCCTCAATACCAAACTAGCATCCCAACTCCAGTATCTTAGACACTCGTCACACCTTTCCCTACATCTCACCACCTTACGATTCCTGAACCGAGAGAACCAACGACTGACTCACTCTCAACCTCAACCCATCGTTCCAATTTCGATTCTAGCATCTCTTAAAGCCATCACACCTCCCAGCACCACCTCACCATACCCAAGCCGAGAACCGACCAACCAACCAACCACTATCAACCCCAACCCCAACCCATCACCTTCGGCTCCGAAGCTTTACACAGACATCACAACTTTCCAACACCGCATCGCCGCACCATATCTTAGCTGAGAAATAACGACTCCAACCTGTTATTTCGAGTTCGGCACCATATCCAAAACCGCCGCCCCACGACCACGAATTCGGAAAGACCCAATAGCACAGCAATCCATAGTCTTGCCCTTCTAGAAAGCTGAATGGGGTTCGTTTCTCTACATCGCTTCACCATACCACACGCCCTGTGATAAAATTTTCATATTAGCCATCCGTAATACTGTAACCTCGCCCCTTGATATTTCCATCATTCAAACAGAGGGTTCATGCGCAACCGACCAATCGATCATGACTCCTTTCAATTCTGACACTCACAAGCTACTTTACCTACTACAATTACCCCAACCAGCGAATGCCAGTTCCTTGCCCAGGCCCCCCGTACCAATAACCCTCAGGTTCTCATCTTCCTACCTGCCATTAAACACCAAAACCCTCCCACTACGCCTCCTCTCCCTCCGCCAATCCCCCAATCATCCCCCTTGTAACATCCCCATAAACGACCAACTCCCCGTACCCAGGAAACTGATCCGCTCTCTCCGCCTGCGTCACCTCCTGCCCCACCACAAACACCTTCAGCCCCTTGATATCCCCGGTAGTAAGTGGCTTATCATCGAACCCCTGCACGCGCCAGCTCAGCTGTTTCTTTAGCAGGGGGATTACATGCTCGGGTTTCAAGTTAGGGATTATGCCTGACGAGACAAGAGGCATGAGTGCGTGCGTTAGGGGAATCTGGCCGTAGCTAATCGGTGCTGGCGTAGTGGGGGAGGATGGGGTTGAAAGGGACAGGACCGAGTGTGAGCCGACAAGGTTATGCGCAAAAGACCAGGTTGCTGGATCAGGGGAGACGGCGCCGAGGAAGAAGTGGATGAAGAGGGAGGAGACGCGATCGACGCGGATGTTGACGTAATATTGGTGCTTCATTGCGTTTGGGTTCAACGGTGCACTGCTATTACGTCTTCCGTGCAGCGAGCGCGTGGGGATGCTGCCAGTGGGGTTGTAGAGTTTGTTGAGGTTTGTGCGGACATTTGCGGCAAGCTGGGTGGAATTAAGGCCCCAGTCGACTACTTCGGGGTAGGTATAACCAAAAGTACGAGTTGAGCGCGCGGTTTCGGAGTTGTACAAGGTGCTGCTGTTGTCGGAGTGGAAGGGTGTTAGGGCTGCAAAATATCAGTCGAGCTTCGTGGGATGTAAAATCGGCAGTATATACCCGTGTTGACGTCCTCTGTGGAGCCGGGAGCGTCAGTGAAGGTGCCAAAAGTATTCACTTGAGGCGTGGTGTACGAGTCTGGGTATATGGCTTGCCAAATGGCGAAAAGCCTGTCGACTTGACTTTGTATGGGATCAGCTCGGGCGCTCTACCATCATGATATAAAAAGTCTTACGCATGGTGTAGCCAGAAGATGGGATCGAAGCTGGAATAGGGGATGATGCTCATGTGACCTCCATTTCCGACAAGACTATGGATAGCGTTATGCATATTCTCCAGACTGTTGTAACGCTGACCACGACCATCTGTATATCCAGTATTAGAAAACGGTGCGTAATCCGAGGTACCAGCGATGAGCTGGTATGTCAAGGTATGGAGGCTGGCTTTGCTTAGCAGAAGTAAATTAGGTTATTGACAGGATTGTAGACTTACAGCTGCGCGTTTGCTACCAGCTGCTTATTGGACAGGTCTGGCTGACTTTGGCCAGCAGTATTTGGATATCGTACGGTGCTGTGGTATGCGGCTAGCTAATTCTGGTCAGTATTTACCGAATAAGATGGAAGACGCTGAGAACATGGGAGTAAATTTGCGCAACCTAAGACTTGGATAGTCACAGAGATCAAACTTACATAGTCACTCGGGGGAAAATCCATTGCGGATGGCTGTGGGTGGAACGTGTAATTGTACAGCGGATTAACGACATCCATTTGTCCTTGTGGCGTGTTAACATTGATCATGAGCTGATTGACTTCATCAGGCATGGCTGGGTTAACTGCCCAGTCCCAATAAGGGATTCGGAATGTTTGAGCTGCTGCTTGGTACTTTGCCCTCTGATTTGAAGAGTATTCTGATGCGATCTGCTGCGCATTTCTCCACAAAATTTGCTACGTTAGATCAACATTAGCCTTCAAGAATAGTTTAGGTACTTTAGCATACTTCGTACAAAGCCATATAAGGTCGATGCCAAGAGGGGAATAAGACAGAATTATGTGTGCAATATCCCAATTGATACTGACCCTCCACCCCATCCCAGGATCTGAATGGATGACCATGAATGCCTTGCTCTATTGTCAACAAGATCGCATATAAACAAAGGAGCAAGTCGATAAATTACCGGCGACTAGGTAGTACGATAGCAGCTCTGTCTGGTCCTGCTCCACAAATCGCTGGAATGAAAGAATGTAAAGGTCAAAAGCAGGCCCGGAATCTTTGAACATCGAAAATTCTTGCCGCATAGGCCGCTGCCCAGAGTAGATATTTACGCCTCCTTGAGCGCCAATTATCGCCACACTAGCTTCCACAGCGGATGCGGCCATTGTAAGGCAATAGAAGAGTAATTGAAACCGCGCCATGACTGCGTTTGAATTGAAGGTTTTTCGGACAGAGAGGAATAACAATGGTGGGCATAGGGAACAAGAAGACAATGAGGATAAGTGGAAACGCGTGTGTTTTATAGGTCGAGGTGAGCGTTTGCAGGCACTGTTGAGGTGAATTGATATTTTCTCTAGTATGACCTAGCACAGTGTCGTACAGCACAAGCCACTAGCATCAATACGACCAACGTAGCAGTCGCGACCCTCAACAATCGCACTTTAGCAGGCAAGGCAGGTACCCACCAGGTATGAGCTGCTAGTCCTTAAATCAGTCGTACAAATCATCCATTTATCCAACCGGGTCCTTTCATGTCATGCTATGGAAAAAGAAAATTCTGCTTTATCGAGATGAAGATGTGCTGCACTCGTCCGATCGGAAAGTGATAAAAGCTATGCAGGGGACCATGGACTCGCATTGCGTCCCGCTGCAGTGGCCCCATATAAATTCAGAGACATACATGAAGACGATGTAACAGATCGAAATAGACGTTGTGATAGGGCCATTAGGAAGTACGGAATAGACCGTGCGAGAATTCTCCGATGAGCCACGAAACGTTGTCAAGGAAACCCACACGAGCGTTTAAGATCAACATGAACACGGTGGACACAGGATGCTGTACGAGGAAAAGCACGATATGTGGCTCAATCGCTGGTTGGTCAAGCCACTCGCTCTATGCTCACTAGGCTCACCTCGAAAACGTATACCACAGGTAGGACGTAGGACGGGGGACGGGGATACAGGGGATCATCGTCTCGTGACTCGTGACCTGGAACTCGCATGTCAATGATACACGCAACGCACAAGGTTTGTTATACAAGCTCTTTCCAAAGGTAGTTTGAACACATCCAATGGCAACAGATCAAAGTCCACATCAAGACAGTTTCAGGAGGGCTATCAGATGTACAAGGATACAGCTCTCCGCATAAGATACTAATCTGAATTCCAGTATTAGTGATGTTGAATGAGAACTTGACATAAGGAGCCCATATTAAAATAGCGGATCGACCCCGGGAAAAATGTCAAGAACTGGGAATACGTCAACAGACAAGCAAAGCTAGAAGATGGAGTCTGCCTTGCTTCAAGGCAGCGTCGAGTACTTCCATGAGCCTCGCTCAGTATCATCAAATTCAAGTCGTAATCAACATCCTATTCTTAGAAGAAGCACAAAAAGCACAGATAATTAAAGTTAACTTCCCTCGAAATGTGCTGCCTAACGATTATGGTTTGGCGGAGTGCATCAAGGTGTGTGAAGGTACGAAGTGGCACCGTATCTTAGTGATACTGACGACAAGAAAAGTTGGCCATGTTTTCGTGCTGCGATGGTAATTACCATGTCGGTGCTGAATGGAGAATCGACGAATACCTGTCTCATTGGTTGGCTCAGAAGCCTGGCAACTAAGTAATCTTGTGACAGCGGCTTTCGACTCGGCTGGTCTTCTAAGGGCAAGCTCTGCCGCGACTGCAGATAATATAGCAGATTTCAATGGGGCACTCCCACGCGATCGATGTGTACAGTGAGCGGTTTCGAGCTCAAATGGATGATTCTAAGGGCGTATTTCGGCCAGTAGTATGACGAACAAAATTCTTATTCAGCTTTCAGATCAAAATGATTGACTTTGGCAGTGCGTCATTGGGAAGGTTGTGACCTCAACAGGCTGCGGGCTGTCTCCATAATTAAATTTCTGTAGAACCGGTCGCTTTGCTGTTCAAGCATTGCCTTACACAATCAGAAAAGCGAGGTATAATGGACCTGATGATACCACATGACAAGGTGTGCAACGGCGTGTTGCCAGACACTAAAACAACAGCACCAGATAACGCTTTGTTGAACGTCAACCTGATAAACGCGAAAGCATTGAGGAGAAAGGGAACGAAGAATAGAACATTGTCAGCGGACGGTTCTAACATGGCTCATGCAGGCCGTACCATGTATCCTTATAGACTCTGAAAACAGGATTAAACACAGTGAAATCTAAATCGTTATGCAGTCGGTGGAGGGGATATTCGAGGTCTGATACAGTAACAACGCACTTTTCCCACGCTTCAAGTTATGTATTCTACTGTAAGCCCCGTGGCCCCGACGCTGGGCGCCTATTGGCTACAAACACATGCAGCCCCCTCCCAATACAATCTTTCCTGCCACACCATGGCGACAGCTCACTGCGAAGCTGAAGCAGCCCGCGATGACGATGCAAACGAGCTTGAGGCCACCGAACTCCACGACTACCAAAATGGAGCGCATTCTCGACCGCCTTCTTCCACGACAACAGCCACGGACGTCGATGCAGGCACTGGCGACTTGGAACCGCTTCCGAGACCGCGTAGGTCGGGGGCAGATGTGATGGGGGGGTTTTGGAAGCGGCATGTGGTTGTTACGGTGTCGCATGATGCGTGTAGAGACCATTTGGGTAGGTCTCACGTTAACGACCGATAAGTTGAATTCTAGGAATCTTTTATTTCTTGTGACCCCTTTTATTTAATGGTTTTCTTGTACCTGCTTATTGTATGTACAAGATGGCGTTGAAAGCATACCTGCTCTATGAACGATTGCTATTGGTTCTTTCCTCCCTCTAGTTTCTATTCTCTATATTTTCGACGAAGAAGTTCCATTGACCCACTCGTTCTCAGCCCTCGAACGTACATATCTCGGATATGTGCGAACCTCCCTAGCCCTCTCCATCGTCGGCATCGTCATCGCTCAACTATTCCGCCTCCAGCACACCCAAAACCCCAGTGTCGACATTGGCTTCTTCGTAATAGGTATACCACTTGCATCAACCTGCATAGTAGCAGCTATGCTAGTCATGTTAATTGGATGCTACCGCTTTTGGCGGCAGCAGAATGCCATGCTACGCGGAAAAGTCCACGCTGGGGGGTGGGAAGTTGATGTGGTTGCTTTTATTATATTTGCTGTATGTTTCTCTGTACCGTGACTAGCGATGGCTACTAATTCTTGAGGGTTAGGTGACGCTTGCGATCTTTGTGCTTATCCTTGTTGTGGATATCACTAAGAAATGAAGATTTTTGAGTATCGATTGGTTTAGTGAAGAATGTGTGGAGAATTTGCTCTGGACGTTGTCCCGCTGTGATCACGTACAGGACCTAGGCAGGTACGGGCCAAGAATCCATATTTCCTAGGAATATGGAAGATTTATTTGTAAACTAACAATGCCGAGAAACAGCCTCTTTGGTGGTAACCATGCTTAAGACGCTTCGTATACGACGCTGAGCTGATGATGACTTAGGCGACGTGTACAACTGGTGAACGACTGTGCCTTCTGCGCCGTGGCCCTCAGTCCACGAAATTATACTAGACCACCTCTGTCGACATCGCGTGTAAGTTTATCAACCTACTTTCCCGAGGGGGATCCAACAAGATAATGTACATGCTATGCCTTCAACGTATCAGAACATTCGTAGTATTTTACTTTCTTCCGGCTACCATAGACAAATCGCTAGGTTAGAATATAGAGAACAAGTCACCAGTATATCGAGATAAGCCACATGATTGATGCTTGGTGTGGCAGGTTTGTGGCGTGATGGAAAAATAGGAGCAATTGACGTATTCCTCCTTCGAGGTCACATTAATTGAACAATGGCATGAAGTAAGCATTAATACGTTATGTACCGAGCGCCTCTAACTCCTCTGTTTTACACCCTGCGTTTGGTTACAGACCCCGTTCCTCCCAACTCAGAACACTTTCAGACTTATCAATACTCAAGTAAAGCATAGAATCCACCACGTCTCATACACAATTTTAACGGTAACTGACTAGAATAGGTCGTGCAAACCAGCAGCCCTATTTCTACCTTCATTCTTCCTCCTCATAATGATCATCCCTTGACCCTCTGCCTGCGCTTCGGGTCTACTCATTGGCTCTTCCAGTGATATCCTGCCATGTCGCACCAAACCTTCGACCTGTGCTGGCAAGCAGGCCTTCTTCCTCGTCTTCTTCTGCGTCCTGGTCATTCTGGTACTCGTCCATCTTTGGCGTTCGGAATAGAGATGTAACAAACACAATCAAGTAGACAGCTATTGATTGAAGTCAATCAGGATGAATTCCGATGGAGGAAGTTTGGTACATACCTAGGAAAACGAACTGGGCCCAAAAGCACACAACGCCGAAGAACGAGAAGTTTACTGTGATCCTGTCGAGGAAGGTGCTTACAACACTCGGCGTACACACATTCTTGGCAGCCTGGGACTTAGATAGTTCCGTGCAAGGACGAATAAGATTTGTATGATTAGTGCAATCCGGCTGGTCTGTGGGGTGTGGAAGTGAACGATCACAATAGGTCTGGGGTCCAAAGTGAGTGTACTGCGGTGCAGCCATCATGGCAAGTGAGTAATTGATGGCAAAAGCAATCAATGTCAGCATCACTGTCGCCATCAACAAAGCCTGTGGAGACGTATAGCCTTTCCTAATTTGGAAGATCCTTAGCCATAGGAAACGAATGCCAAGGGTTGCGATACCAACAACTGAGCTGGCAAAGAAAAGGAGGACCAGCAGGAGGAAGATAACGTAGTCAATGGGAAAGACCTTGGATGACATAACGAGAATCCAATTGAGAGGGTTGAAGATATTGATATGGCCCAGAATGTAGCCGCAGTGGGTCTTGCAAATCGAGTTCTTGGCTTTGTCAATGCCAGTCAAGAGCATTGAGACCCAGACAAAGATAGCCATCAGCATAAGTAGAAAGCCGCCAATCAGCTTGAGCGGACGGAAGACAGCCTCAACTTTCATCCATGTCTTAAGTAACCAACCGTGACCTTCTCCACTTACTTCCGCTGCCAAGCGCTGGCGGCGGGTCAGAGTTAGCTCTTTTCTCTTAAGTGCCCCGAGTTCTCTGCGGTCCTTTGAGGACAGTCCCTCGGCACTACCAGTATTACGACCTTCCAACTGACGCTGGCGTTCACGATTTTGTTCGAGGGCAGACGCAGTGTCGGCACTAAGGGCTGGCCCGGAGACTGCTGGCGCAGATTTGATGAGGGCCACCGGCAACAATGCAAACCCCGCGGCAGTGTAGATGATATAGATAAGGGTTCCGATGGTGATGAGTAGACCAAGCCCAAATGTCAAGGCCCTCTCTCCGCCTGTTGTATTGTCAGTTTGTTAGCGCGTTATGGAGTGTCATGCTGAAGATGCTCACGGTTCTCTATGAGGATGTTCTTGAAGAAGTCGAAATTATAATGAGCACCCTCCCGGTCCCTCGCTGCCGGTACAAAGAAGCCAACCAAGAAGATGATCACCACTAAAGCAATAAATGCTATGGTATACTTGAAAGCGCCCCAGAATCGCGACCCGATGGTCTGATTGCCCTCCTCTGTAGCAACCTCATCGTACTCTTCGTACCAGAAATAGGTAAAAGGTACCACAAGAAGACAAAGAAGTGCGTCGAGCGAGTAGAGGGTGTAGTAAACGATCTTCAGCGTGAGGACAATGTTATCGACTCGATTTTGGGTTGCCCATTCCTTTCGCTGGCCGAGCTTCGAAGAGGTGGTAGATGATACCAGAGCGACATCCACAGGCAACAGAAGCACAGTCGCAAGCAGCGATGTGAGCGTGAATATGCACACAATAGTAACTGATGCGGATCTCGCACGCGGGGCTTGATAGACGTAGACGAAGATGGAGGCTATGGCGACAAGCAAGACCACCACAACAACATAAACAACCCAAATCAGGGCTGATTGTATAAGGGCCATGGTGCGTGATGCTCAAGTAGAGTGAGAATGCTGTGAGCCTTTGCCAATGTTGCCTGTCAGACGTTACTTTGATGCTGTTGACTGGTTCCAATGGATGAGCGGGGCTGCAGGTGTTTCTTGATTTCAAGCTGTTTCATCATGCCGTAGTTGATCCCTGTTGCCGATCATATCGCGTCCTCCACGTAAAAACATATCATTCCTCGACAGCTTGCGAACGCAACCAACATTTCTTCCGCACTTCCGCATCTCTTTCCAGCTCAATGTGTTGCCGGCTTGGCGAGAATTCCGCTTCATCGAGTTCTGCGCCAGTATGCCATGAACCACAGCTCTGGATCAGGCGTTATTCTCATAGCGGAAGACATGATTGATTGACTGACTCTTCGTGCTTTCATCAAGAGCAGCATCCCCAAGATGCAGTGCTACACCGAGCTTACGCCTCCAACGGCAGTGACTCACTCAATCTCATTACCCTTCTTGTCTTCTTCTGCAAACAACCTTATCGTCGCAAAAACATCCCTTCTCCAGATATTTGCGTTGAAGTCAATCATCACTTACACCCGCAGCGCTCTAGACAGTAATGGTGGACACAACGCTGTGCAGAGACCCGAGAAGGTGCACACTACCAAGCTCATACTATTAGCTCAGTACGAGCTATCTGGTACAGTCACATCCCTCTCTCGAGTCCGCATTCAAAGATCGAAGTCTGGGGGCGAAGCGCTGCTTGTCGCACTCAGAGATGCAAAATTAAGCCTTGTTCAGTGGGACCCGGAACGCTATGCAATCTCTACAATATCGATTCACTACTACGAGCGCGAAGATATACAGGGTAGTCCATGGGATCCGGACCTAGGAAACTGTGTCAATTATCTCTGTGTAGACCCTAGCAGTAGGTGCGCGGCTTTGAAATTTGGCAAAAGACATCTGGCAATATTGCCATTCCATCAAACAGTGGATGACCTCGCCATGCTGGATTATGAGCCCGAGACTGATGGCATACGCACTGAGCCTACGTCTGGAACGTCGAAAACTGCAGACATAAAGACTATAGACGGGACAACAAATGAAGAGAAGACGCCGTACGGAGCTTCTTTTGTTCTGTCATTGCTTGCAGTAGACCCTAATCTGTCTCATCCAATGCATCTCGCCTTTCTGTACGAATATCGAGAACCTACGTTTGGCATTTTGTCCTCACAAGTTGCCATCTCGTCAGCATTGATTCACGAGCGAGGCGACGTCTCATCATACGCTGTCTATACCTTAGATCTGGAACAACGGGCGTCGACGACCTTACTTTCGGTGAATAATCTGCCATATGACCTCTTCGAAGTCAAACCTCTTCCATTACCCCTTGGTGGTGCTCTTCTGGTTGGTGGAAACGAATTGATTCATGTTGATCAAGCCGGAAAAACGAATGCCGTTGCAGTCAACGCATTCGCAAAACTTTCGACAGCATTCCCAATGCTAGACCAGTCTGACTTGGCTTTGAGATTAGAAAACTGTGTCATTGAACAGCTTGGTTCTGATAATCGCGAAATGCTGATCATACTCAATGATGGAGAGCTAGCCGTTCTAAGTTTCAAGATTGACGGCAGGTCAGTTTCTGGGCTTTCGGTCCGTCGTGTGGCTCAACAAAATGGCGGGGATGCTGTACTTGCTGGGTCCTCATGCACAGCTGTTGTCGGGCGAGGTAGGATATTTATTGGAAGTGAAAACGCAGACTCGATTATCCTAGGATGGTCTCGTAAATCTTCCAAGCTGAAGCGACAACGATCCAGAGTGAATATGGAAATTGATGATGATGAAGGAGCATCAGATATAGATGAAGCTGAGCTGGAAGATGACGACGACGATCTATATTCTGAAGCCAAACCACAAGAGAAGATCCGAGATCTGGCGCCTTCATCTACGAGCGCAGATGCCAGCGATAATTACATTTTTCGTGTTCATGATTCGTTGCAGAATTGCGGACCAATCAGAGACATTGCATTGCAAAAGCCCATTCCTGAACATGGGCAAGACAGCTATGGTATAAGTAAAATACCTCCTAAACATGAATTGGTGGTGGCTGGTGGTCAGGGTAGAGCTGGCGCACTCTTAACATTTAAGCGTGATATTGAACCAGTATTGGCAGAGCAGTACAACATTCCCAGTGCGCACCGTATCTGGGCTATTAGCCTAGGTGAATTTGCCGAGAGTTCTGCAAATCGTGACCATACTAATAAGGGGTACGATAACTATGTCATTGCATCCATCGTTACAGAGAGGGATGAAGAGCTTTCCGTAGCATATAAGATGACATCTGCTAGCATCGAAGAGTTAAAGGGAACTGATTTTGACCCTGAAGCTGGACCAACCATCGAAGTCGGAGCACTGAACGGTGGATCACGAATTGTTCAGGTGCTTCCCGGGGAGTTGAGAACATATGAGGGTGGTGAGTGCAGTCTCCTATATCTTGTTGGTGCAAATCTAGCGCTGCATTTGAAAAGAAATCCAACGGCTCCTGGTCAAGGTTGTCGGACTACGTGGGACACAGGAACCCTATGGCGTTGCTCGGAGGCTGCTGCATGCACAACTGCATCTGTCAAGAGTTCAGGCTACCAAACTCACGTTCTACCCTATCCTGCAGTCATGTTCAATAGCATCAATACAATTAGTGACCCATCACCACCCCTCTTTTCCAAAGCCTCATATGACTCGTGTGTTGTATCTGAACCTATGATGTATTTCCCTGTGCCAATCTGATAGCTAATGCGTATTAGACTTCGGTCTCGCTCAGATATTCCCAATCACAGACGACGACACCGAGGCTGAATCAAAGATCGTTAATGCAAGTTTCGCGGATCCTTATGTGCTACTGCTTAGGGATGACTCCAGTGTGATGATTCTGAAGGCGGACGAGAAGGGCGACCTTGAAGAAATTGAACGTGGAGAAACAGTTCTCGGATCGAAGTGGCTATCGGGATCGCTGTACGAAGATTCCAATGATGTGCTCCGCCTAGAATCTGGAGAAGAGGATGATGATGAGTCCGGAAACGTATTAGTGTTTCTTTTAGCTACCGGGGGTGGCTTGCAGGTCAGTATACTCTCTACTGCTGTCTGGAGAAACGGTAGCAATTGGGACGTTTGTACGCAGAATTAACGAGTTGTGGTTGCACAGATCTTCCGTCTTCCAAACCTGCAAAAGCCCGTCTACGTTGCTGATGGTCTTGGCTTTCTTCCTCCGTTCTTATCAACAGACTTTACTGTCCGTCGTTCATCTGCCAAAGAGACATTGACAGAAATCTTGGTGGCAGAGCTTGGAGACTCGACCCATAAAGCTCCGTATTTGATTGTAAGTTAGCAAGATCGAATCTACCGGGATTAGTCTGACACTTCAAGCTTCGCTCCGCTAATGACGATCTTATTATCTATCAACCATACCAATCCACTATATCAGGCAGTCGAGATACTGCTCTCCGGTTCCTCAAGATTCAGATCCCGCAATTAGCAACCGCTACCGAGTTCTTGGAGGAAGGGATGGAAATCAGAAGCCAGCCGCTTCGAGCAATACAAGATATTGGTGGCTATAGCACCGTGTTCCTACCTAGAGCATCTCCCAGCTTCATACTCAAGTCTGCTTCAAGTCCACCATATGTCATTGACCTCAATAGTGGCCCAATCAGAAGTCTATGCAAACTACATATTCCAAGCTGTGAGAAAGGCTTTGTTTACATCAATGATAAGGTAAGTGCTTCAAATGGTGCGCCTAGACTACTCGTTAAGTAAGATAGGGAACGATCAACGCGGCTCAGCTGCCGTCCGACAGCGTGTACAGTACCGGCTGGGTCACAAGCAAATTCTCTATGGGCGAAGAGGTTCAAGCTCTTGACTATCATACCAAGATGGAAGCCTACGTGATTGGGACTAGTCACAAAGCTGACTTCAAGTTGCCAGAGGATGACTTCCATGACAATTGGGGTGGCGAAGGTAATGTTCAAACCTAGTAGACAACAAACACTTACTAAAAGTTCTATCCAGAGGTCTCTTCCTTGCCGCAGGTAGAGAACGGGACAATCAAGGTACTTGACCGTAAAACTTGGACCATCATCGATCAGTGAGTCTCGTTGGACATCTCTAGAAAATCCCCTGCACGGTGCTCACACTTCCACCAGATACGACCTCGAACCCACCGAAACAGTCCTCTGCATCAAAACTATGTCCCTCGCAACCTCCGAGCACAACCCCCAAAAACGCCAAGAACTCGTCGTTGTCGGCACCACCCTCCTCCGCGGCGAAGACCTCCCCTCCCAAGGCCGTCTTTACGTCTTCGACATCATCGACGTCGTCCCTGAGCCCGACCGCCCGGCCACAGGCCACAAGCTCAAGCTGATCACCAAGGAAGAGGTCAAGGGCGCCGTCACCGCGCTTTCCGAGATCGGCCAAGAGGGTTTCTTGCTCGCGACCCAGGGCCAGAAATGCATGGTTCGTGGACTCAAGGAGGATCGCACGCTCTTACCGGTCGCATTTATGGACATGCAGTGCTATGTCAGCTGTGCGAAAGAGCTGAAAGGGACGGGGTTGTGCGTGATGGGGGATCCGATCAAGGGCGTGTCGTTTGTGGGCTATAGCGTATGCAAGCCGCCTTCCCTTCTTACTCAAATCTAATGAAAAGAGCTTGAAACGAATAGCTAACTCGCATCGCAGGAGGAACCCTACCAACTCCGCCAATTCAGCAAATCCCTGCAGCACGTCGAAACCATCGCCGCAGACTTCCTCCCCAGTGGCAAACAACTCTTCGTCGTCGTTGCCGACGCAGACTGCAACCTGCACATCCTCCAGTTCGACCCTGATAGTAAGCCCCCCCCCCAAATCCCTCTAAAAACTAAACCCAATGCTAACCCCCTTTCCCTGCATCAGACCCCCGCTCCGCAAACGGCACCCACCTCCTCCACCACACAACCTTCCACACGGGCCACCCCTTCTCAACCCTCACCCTCCTCCCTCCCGCCCCAACCACCAACACGCAATCCCTCCTCCTCACATCCCCCACCGGCACCC
>JAABVA010001464.1_pt1 | contig 25351 bp, 7 predicted proteins | sample 5560331 | NCBI WGS metagenome assembly JAABVA01 (sample SAMN12812661, study PRJNA571458) | rock metagenome | isolation source: Antarctica rocks | place: Antarctica: Victoria Land, Mt New Zealand sud | collected 2016-01-07
CATTCAGCATCCACATTTTCCATGGTGGTTTGTTGCTTCCCGCCCTTTTGTTGTTGAGGTTTGAGCGTGGTTGAGGGCATGGCAGGGTTTTCACACCTTCCTTGTGATCCATCAGCGCCCACCATGCGACTCATCGCTGACATTGCGATGGCAGGTAAGGTGAAGTGACTCAATATTCTACTTTGATCAGCTTTGCTATGCGCTCTGTTTGCTGGGTGTGTTGCTGCTGTCGCGGCTTTTTCTTAAAGTGAAATTAATTAATCATTATAGATTTGCAGAAGATAAGTGAGATATATCTTTATACATTTTTTAAAAGTATAAGTTCTTATATATTAAGAATCTCTTTCATGACTTATTTATGATATAGTTGCTGAGCTATATAAGAAAGAAAATCTGATAACATTAAAGAAATTATAAAAGATAAAAGCAATCTTTTATACATTGCAGACTTACTAAAAAGATAAAGTATATTAATTAATGTATTTTTGCTCTATAGAGAATGAGTAATCTGATAATTAAGTTAATAATGCTTACATATAACATTTATAAAGCAGACATGTAGTTAAACAAAGAGAATTGTATATAATGTTAATTAAAAATGTTACAATAGTAACTGCTGTCAATATAAAGCTACTTAATAACAAAAGTTAACTAATTCTAATTTAATCTAAGCCATTAAGAATAGTTTAACTCAACTTTATTTAAAACTTAACTCTGTACAGAGTCAGATTGAGTTGCAAAGTAAAGCTTAATAAGTTAAGTTAAGTTTTAAAATCTGAGTCTGATCTGACTTGATGATTACTTTAATTAAGAATGATTTTATATAAATAATTAGTAGATACTTTATCAGTAAATTGATGTTTAAGAGCTTTAAGAAATTTATTATAATAATTTTATAAAAGAATAAAAAAATAAACTATTTGCTGTTAAGCAGTTGTCATTTTATTGCATTGAAGAACATAATTATAAAGTTACTGAAAAAGCTGATTGCAAAGTGAATTATTGAGATAATAAAGATACATAATTTTCTTTTATGAAATTAAATAAAAGTTAAAAAAAAGATTTATTTTTACAGTTTTAAAGCTGCTTACATTCTGTGTCAACACTGTGTAAAAGACAAAGTCAAAATGCATAATCTTAATGCTTAATCTTGATCTCAATAAGACATAAAGTTATATCTTATATAAAAGATTATTATACATTATACAATCTGCAGAATTTTCATTATAAGTTATTTACATTATAAAATGCTTTCTAATTAAATGTTATACAAAAATAGTCTTCTCAGAATTTAAAAGTAACTAAATATTTATAAGAATAAAGATTTCTTAAAGATTTTTACTTTTCTTAATTTTCTTTTTATTCTTTATGTCTAGAGTAACTGTCAAGTCAAGTCAGACTTAAATTTTAAAACTTAATTTAACTTATTAAGCTTTACTTTGCAATCTAACTTAACTTTGTATAAAGTTAAGTTTTAAACAAAGTTAAGTCAGACTATTCTTAACAGCTCAGACTAAATCAGAATTAATTAGCTTTTGTTATTAAGTAGCTTTATATTGATAACAGTTATTATTATAACATTTTTAATTAACATTGCATACAATTCTTTTTGTTTAACTATATATCTGCTTTATAAATATTATATATAAATATTATTAATTTAATTATCAGATCACTCATTCTCTACAGAGCAAAAATACATTAATTAATATATTTTATTTTTTTAATAAGTCTGCAACATATAAAGATTACTTTCATCTTTTGTAATTTCTTTAATGTTATCATATTTTCTTTTTTATGTAGCTCAGCAACTATATCATAAATAAGTTATGAAAGAGACTCTTAATATGCAAGAACTTATATTTTTAAAAAATATATAAAGATATATTTTACTTATCTTCTACAAATCTGTAATGACTAACTAATTTCACTTTAAGCTGTTATTATACTGATTAAAAATCTCTTCAATCAGTAATGAGAAGAATTCTAAATTTAAAGTAAAAGAATGTAGCTTTTATCAATACTGTTATTGCTGCATTGCATGAACTGATTAAAGAATATTAAAATTGAGCATTTTAATTTAATTTAATAATGCAATTATGTAACTCATTTAACTCTTTTTGTGCAGAAACTAATTTAAAAAAAGAAAAATAATTAATAATTTAATCTTTTTCTTTAAAGATGTCATGCTTAACAACTTATTCTTTGCTTTCATTTTATAAACTTAATTCTATCTCATACATCTTTATCTATAATTCATATTCTGTTCTCTTCAATAAATCTTATATTGTCAAATTCACAAGCTTTAAAATCTGCTTAATATTTCTTTATAACTTTAACTTTCATCATAACTTTATTATGTTATATAATATAATTTTAATGTCAGTTTCTTTACTGTGAGAAGATCTATACTTAATAAAGAAATTGCAACTAATATAATTGAGATACTACACTTTACAAATTGTATATATTGCTTTAAATTTCTTAGATAGTAAACTTAAGAAGAAATGATTATAAATTAATAAATTTAAATAATTGTGTAACTTAATTTAAATTGATCTTAATTATCTATAAATTCACTGATAATAAAAACACAACATTTATATAAATAAATGATAATATAAAAGCTTAGCAAGTTCACTTATCTTTAACACAACACTTTTTACATTTTCTTTCTGCATCATGTAAGTAAAGTAAGTAATAAAGAGATATGATGCTGACTTTTATTTTAGAGATACATCATCAGAACAGAGAAAACTGAGTGTAAAGATTATCTTTATTAATGTAGTAAAAGTATTAAACTTCACATTTCTCATTACTGAATTAAATTAACTCATTAACATAGTAAAAGCATCAGACTTCATATCTTTCATTATTGAATTGAATTAATTCATCAATAAAAAAACACATTTTACTAATATATTAGACTTCTCATCTCAATCTGAAAAGAAGAGAAAGAAAAAGATTAATAAAATTAATTAATTTATTTTAGACATTGCTGCACATTTAAAGAAAGAAGACTTTGCTGATTAATAAAAAAGAATAAAAACATTTATTAATTACTTTAAATTCATACTCAATGCTGTACTGTCTCAAAGTACTTTAGCTGCTTCTTTTACTTCTTTTGACTCAAAATCTAATATGTAACTTTACTTATTATAATACTTAATTGTAATGCACAAAGTATGTATTAAATTAGAGACTAAATTATATTCAAAAATTTAGAAACTTTTTATTTATTTTCTTATTAAATTTTTTATATTTTAATATTACTTAAAAATTGATCTCATCACATTCTTCAGTGATTAATACATTTATAAATACTGATATTGAAGAGATTTAAAAGCAGAATGATATGATAATGAATAGATTAAATATAGATTTTAAATACAATTCAGAATATAAGAAGCTTAAGATGAGAATTTAAAGAATAAAATATGCAGTTAAGATAAGAGAAAAGATTGTTGCTAAGAGATATGTAAAGAGTAAGCATAATGAATATTAATAAATAATTATAATATTTTATATTAGACTTTAACTTTATTTATAGTGATCTTTCTTACAGATTAGAATGTAATGACTAAATAAAAGAAAAATGAAAATATTATTTAATAAAATAACTTAATCATAGTTATTAGAAATATAAGCTCTATATAAGCTTCTTAAAGTAAAGAGTGCTTTCTTAATAATTAAAGAAGAAATATATTAACTTTATTTAATATTTAATTTGTGCTGATATGATTAGATTGAAAAAGCAGACAAATATATTTAAAATTGTTGAGATAACTGTTTAAATAAAGTAATTAAGCATTAAGAATAGATTATTTAATTTAATAGCTATAAATAACTTATTATAGCTAAAGATAAGAATTCAAATCTTATTATACAGATTTTTAATAGTAGTATACTCAATTCAGAGCACATAGCAGACAAGAAAAATCATTAATATATATTATACTTTTAATACTTTTTTATAATGACTTTAAAGACAAAAGTTAATGTTGTTTCATTCTATAATTATTAGATCTCAACAGTGTTCAATGTCTTTGCAGATAAAAATGAAAAAACAAAGATAATGTTAAGTAATAATGAAAATAAAGTTACAATAGTTTTTTCTATTTAAATGATGCTGAATGAAAACATTAATAATGAGTGTATCTTTTTTAAATTCAATGAACTTGTGCACAGAAATAGCAGAAAAATAATATTGAAAAAAAATAAAATATTTTATTTCTGCATTGTTTATCTATTAGAGATTTAACTAAATTTTAAATTTCATAGATTGCTATTTTAATGTTAAAGAATGATAAAGTTAAGATACAAATTAATTAAATATAATTATATTACTTTATTATAATGCTCTTTACAATTGTCTATTAGCTTCTTGTTAATTAACTATATTTATAAATTAAAATCAACAATAAAGATTAACTATCAACATTATAAGCTTTAATCTTCATTGATGATGCAGATTAAGAGATAGAAGACTTAGTAAAGATATAAAATAATGATGAGAAAAATAAAGATCATTATAATAATAATAATGATAATATTAACAAAAATACAAAGAATCAAAATAAATTCTAATACTTTAAGCAAAACTAAATGTTTTAAAAGACTCTTAAACATTATTTTCTATATCTGAGTACATTCAATTCTAATACTTTACTCAATATTATTAGCTTACATGTAACTTGTATTTATCATAAGCAATTTAAGAAAATTAAAGTGTTTATAAACTGCATAGAAAGAGTAAAGAGATCTGATGTTTAAATTAAAAATTATATTAAGTATATATTTATTAAGATTGTTGACACTTAAATTAATGAATATTAATATTATCTTTAAATAAGAAAGAATGAATTTCTCTTAACTTTAAACAATTATTAATAATATTAATAGATAAAAGATTCTGTCTTTTGTGAAATTGTAATACTGAAGTAGTTAAGAACTTAATGTATTTTATTTATATTTTTAAGTATAAGTACAATGCTTTTAATAATTTTCTGCTTTATTAATAAAGAAGACTTTTCTCTTTTAATTAATATTGTATTATATTCAAAACTGTATGTATATTGATAGTCAATGTACTCTGAGTAGAGTCATTTAAATAAATGATTTAAAAACTGAAATTAATGATTATTAAGTTATCATTAATGATCTTAATAACTGATGCATTAATTGCTGTAGTAAGTCTTTTAAATAATGAATTTATATAATCTTTAATCTTTCTTAACTCATAACTATGATCATCATCAGTGATTATATATTCTGAGTGTGTACTATTTAAAATATTTATAATACTTAATTGTATCACTTCTATATTTAAAGTTTAATCATAATCATTATTATTAAGTCTTAAATCAATATTCTTATTTTAATTATGATCATAAAGTCTAAAGTTAATGTTGTTCTCATAATCACTATCATTATAAAGATTATTATTACTGAAGTAGTGATTTAATAAAAGCTTTATATATAATTTAATTACTGTTAAATTTAACTTATTTATTGATGAATCTTTCTCATCATTATTAATAATCATTGTCAATACAGATCTCTCTTTAATTCTTTTTATTACTTCTGCTGCAAGAATGAATATATCATGATATTTAATCAGCATAATGTTCTTAATGATATTTAAATTCAGTTAATTTCAACAATATGTAATTACATCTTAAGTTATGTTGAACAAGCATTTAACTTTAATATTTACTGTAGAAATTGCAAATATATCTTTTATAAATTGTATCATTGTTAATTTTAACTTCTTTATCAGCTTTCAGTAATTAAGCATTAAAATGTTTACATTTAATATTAAAAATTTTTACAAATAATTTAAGACTTCTTTTGTCACAGATATGTCTTAATGCTTTTTTACATTTTTTATATAATTCATTATTGCTATCATTTTCTTCTTCTTTAAGTTAAGAATTCTCAAATTATTATTTAATGATTCTTTCTTTAAGTGCTGATAATTAATTCTGTAATATTATTAAAACTTAAATTTATACTTTAAATATAGATCTTCTCAATTCTCTCTTTATTGAAACAATATGTCAGTCTTGTTATGTAATATTTATTGAGAACTGAGAATATTTTACATTGTATATATTAAGCTTATTGCATAAATTTAATATGACATTAGATTTACAGAATAATTCTTTATTAATTTTTATCTTTTTATAATATTGAGTTAATTTCTTTTTTAATGCATCAATAACATTCTGCAACTCAGTATTAAAAAACAATTTAAATTTTCTGATTACTTCATTCTGTTTTTTAAGATGATTAAATAGATCATTGTATACATATTATAGTTTATCAATTATTAAATTATTAATAATATTTATTGTCTTTATTTAGTTCTTAAAGTGCTTCAGAAGATACAGTATATATTTAATATATTATTACTTTTTTATATTGCATTTAAGAAGTTTCATTCTGCTTATTGTTAAATTTAAACATTTTATTTATTAAAAAAGTTTAATTTATAACTTATATGCTTAACTCAGCATATTGTATAAAGAGTTTTATTAAATTTTTACATTTTCAATTATATTTTATGAATTTGTCTTCTACAAATCTTTGAACAACTTTAGACACTGTGATGATGTTATAATGACAATAGTTAATAATTAAATCTATATGAGACTTTTGTTAAAATATTAGCTTAATAGATATAAGCATTATAATAAAGCATTATAAAAGATATACTGATCTTTTTTAATATAATGTTAAAGAAGTAATCTTTATTAATTGTGAAATTTTGTAGCTCATCATCATTAAATATAATGATGAGTTAATCATTCTTTACATTCACTTTCAGATATATAAATAGCTAACTAACTACAAGCTAAATTACATGTATTATACAGTTTATAATTTCAGTTTCATCACTTTAAATAATATTCTTCTGACTTAGAAGCTAACTTAAATAACATTATAATGTATAATTATTGAATGCATTATCTACTGTAATTATCAGCAATTAATGTGTCAGATTTTACTTCTTCAACATTTTAAAAATATATTCAGCAAGATTTTCATCATTATATTAATTCTTTAGTTCTTTAAAGATTAAAAGTATCTCTATGTATTTTTATTCAACATCAATAAAATATGCAGTAATGTCTAGAAATGCAAGATAATTTAAATTAATTTATTCATTAAATATAATAAAGACTTTAATCTATATCTTAAGCTCTGTAAATACATTTTTTTAAACATTTACAGCATAATACTTAAAAAGTTATGTAATCTTACTTCAATCTAAAATCTTAATATTAATATAATATATTCAGATGAGCTTTCAGAACTTTATATGCTCAATAATATAAAAAAAAATATTGAGTATTATAATGAATTGAAGAATTTGCTGATTAAAGACTTTAAAAATAAAATTAAATAATTTAATAATGATCTTTTGAGCTGTCTATTAAACAGTGAGTATTATGTTAAAGTATTATAATTAAAAATCATAACATATCATTAAGTTCATTGCTTCAAAAATTAAAAGATATCTTTTTAATGCTGATTTTATCTTTCAGTAACTGCTGCTTTTCAGATAACATTTTATAATAATTGTTTCATCATTTTTTAATGTTAAATGATTCATAATATTATAACAGTTAATACACATTACATCTAATCTTTCATCATACTTGCTAACTACTTCAGCAAAGAACTGTCAGATCTTTATTAAGTAAGTTAAATTGTTTTATATTATTTAAGTATAATTTTTAATTTTTATATCTATGTTCTAATTTTATATAGTTATTTCTTATCAGTCTTAAAACTCTCACTTTATTGCAGATCTTTAAAGAATATATTTTGAGTTTGAAGTGTCTATAAAAATTAAAGAATAAGATTAATTTAATTGAAATAACTTAATTCTATTACTGAAAGCATTCAGAAATAATCTTTCTGAGTTGTTTAAGATTTAACTGAATAATGAGCTGTATAAAGACATGATGTTGAGTTATTGTAGTAAGTTAAGAAAATAAATAATACTTTATTGTACTTTAAATGATGTATTGATAATAATGTGTTGTAAGAGTTTCAAAATTAGTATATATAAGATTGTAGTCATATGACAGAATATGTATCTAAATGTAAAATGAATTTCTTATAATATTAATTATAATAAATACTATTCAAAAATTACTATGTATAGCAAATATTAAGTATTAATGAAGAGATTTCTCATTGAAAAATCTTTAATTAATAATTAAACATTTATTTAATTTTTTTTTATCTTACATCTTTAATCTCTGAAGATCAGCTTTCTATTTAATTAATAATGATTATTTATTATTTTTCTCACTACTCTTTTCATCATTAATAGATTTAACATTCTTCTTATTATCTTCACTGTCATTAATTAAGTCATTAAGAACAAATTAATTAATAAAATCATTATCTAAAAATTTCTTATCTTTAAACATCATCATATAAGCTTTATCAACATCTTTAATTACACTCTTTTCATCTTCTTTCTTCTGATGAAGTGCAGACTCTTAAATATAACTAGTTAATGTTAAAGTTAAGAAGTGTTATAATTGAGTAATATAATATTTATATATAATTAAAGTCATTGATGTGTTCAGAATCAAGAACTTCATTATGAAAGTGATGTATAATCTTAAAAGTCAAAATCTTCAGCATTATGTAGCTTTTATTCTTCTATATTATTGAGAACTCTTTCTCAATGCTTAATTATAACTGTTAGATGCTTTTCAATTTAATAATTAATGTTGATGCACTTCTGCTAAATAACTTTATCTTTATTGATATTCTAAAGAATGTTAAAGAATCTATAAAAGATATAGATATAATATATTTCTTACTTTATTTTCTTGAACTTTCACTCTTCTTTTAGCATAAAAGCTTCAGCAAATAATATCTTTTTCTTAATCTTCTCTTTAAGTTAAGCTCAATTCTCATTCTTCATTAACTTATTTCTCAACTCATCTTTATAATAGACATCTACAGATAGTTAAAAGCAATATAATTGAGTATAATAATTTTAAAGAAGTTTTATAAGAAATTTCATAATTATATTACTTTTTTAAGATCTTATCTTTAATCTTCTCTTTCATAATCTTCTTCAATGCTGAGTCTGCAGTCTAATATGAATTAATCTTCTTTAATGCATTTCTTTTTCATTTTACAGCTTCATAATTCATCATCTTTACATTTTCAATTTATTTAAAGTTCTCATTCTTCATATGTTTCTGTCATTTCTTTCTTGCATGTGCAGTCTTTAAATTATTTAAGTATTCACTAAATGTTTTTTTTAAATTATATATAGACTTCTATAAACAGTCATGATGATCAGATCTTTCTTTAAAGACTAAGAATAAATTAAAAATTAAATATTTTGCAATTTACAATAAAAGCTTAATGTCTAAATTCATCATGACAAGAATCTAAAATATATAGTTAGCTGCTGAGTTCTATACTGAGTGATATAATTAAGTATTATATGTATGCATCACAGCTACACATCAGAGTGAAGTATAAAAGCAATATTTAAGATTAAATCTTAAGAAATGAGCAGTAAAATAAGTGATAGCATTGAGCAACATATTTAGTAAGTATAAGACTGAGTGTAGAGACTGAGTAAAGACAGAGTGAATGTAGTAAGTTAAGTAACAGAGATAAAGATAAGAAAGTGTTAGATTGAGTGTTAAAAGTAAGTGTGTTAATATATTTATTTATAATATTGATGCACATATCATAAGTAAATGTGTTGTTTATCAGCAATTTAACATTTAAGTATTGTTAACATCTAAAAGTTCTCAATACATCTTTTAACTACACACTTTTAAACTACAACACACTTTCACATTACAATGCATCTTCAAACTACAAGATCACTCTAGAACTCATTGTCATTTAAAGATGCATTTAAATTGCTTTTTAATAATGCTTTTATTAACTTAATCTTTAAGCATCATTGTATCATTATATTATGTCATGATACATATTAAGAAACTTTAAAATGTAATACTACAAAGACTGTATCAGATGAAGAGAAGACAGCAGTAGCAGAAAGAACATTTAGAAAGATATTTAAGAAAGAAAAAACTGATGTTGATGAAAAGAAGAAAAAAAATAATGCTATAGATACAGAAAAAAGTACTGAAGCATTTAAATTAATTTATTATTGAAAGTCAGACAGTAAGCTTAATTTTAACATATAATATAATGCTTAATAATAATACTTTGTTTTATAGCTGTCATTCTTCATAAAATATATTATTATCAGAAATCAACAGATTTTCTAATAACAAAACTACTCTTTTAAAGACTTTGCTTCAAGATAACTTAAGATTATTTAAAGAGAGTTTTTTCTCAGCATAAAATGTTTTGTTTTTAAAGCTCAGTCATTAACAGTCTGCAGAAGACAGTAAAAGTATATACTGTTGTTTTCTTTAAAAGTATGTTTAATAAACTGTACAGTAATTATCATTTATTAGTTAATAGAATACAGATATTAATCTAATTGCAATTTATACAAAGCAAGTTATTATTCAGTACAAGAACATGTCTCTCATTAAAAGATATATACATCTAAAGATGCAAATTAAAGCAATTGTTATTAGACTATTTTAAGAATATCTAACTCTCAATATAGTAAATAAATAAACTAAATTGAAAGCTGTTTAACTGTGTATATATAATGCTTACTTATAACATTTATATATCAATAATATTTAAGTTTATAATCTTTACTCTTAAGTTAAGTCTCAAGAACTTACTTACTAATTAGTCTCAGAATTCTTAAAATCTGAACAGAGCTTCTAAATTAAGTTGAGCTTCAATGTTTAAGCTTAACTCAGATTCTTAAATTGACAATTAAAGTTTAATTTAACTTAACTTAAAAGCTCTATTCAGATTAAATCAAGTTAATCTGACTTAATAATCATTCTATTTATGTCAGAACTGCTGATAACATTTAAGTGCTTAAAAGATAAGATGATGACATTTAACTTTATAAATGATATAAATTTAATTATATAAAAAATCTCAACACAGACAAACTGTCACAGACTGAAGTCAGTTTACAATTAATGTATTATATAAGTAAAAAGATATGAAATGAGATTTATATTAAATAAATATAAGCTAATTTATTTTATAAGATGCTACAAAGATCTCAGTAAGAATCTAATGAGTATAATGTGTTTTAATGATTAGATAATCTTAATAAAGATAACATTGCAGATATTAAGTGTTCAAATTAATATAAGATTAAGATGAAGAAAGTATGTGCAATAGATAACTTAGAAAGATATTATGACATTTAAAACTTTTTTATACATTATATTATTTATATAAGACTCATTTACAAAGCAGTTCTGACTGCTCTACACAGCAGTGATTTAATTAATTATGTTATATAAGTTGTAAATATGAAATCTGCAAGATAATAATTTCTTATCAATTATCTTACTCATTAAATTATTAAAGTGTCTACAGAACTGTTGTTTAAGAAAGATAATGAAAGTTTATAAAAGAACATTTATAGCTGTTTTAAAATAGAAATTGAATGTTTAGTTTCTAAATCTGTACATAATATATAAGATAATGCAAAGATCTCTTGAAATAGCTGATAATTCAGTCTCTATAAGAATTAAATAAATAATTAATACAGTTTAAATGACACTTTAAATCTCTGTTAATAAAATGCTGAGAAGATATAGATATAATATAGTCTTCATAATTAGATCATAAACAATGATGAAGAATCTACAATAAAGAGTAATGACATAAATAGAGAAGTAGAGACAGCTTTAGATATAATTAAGAAGATAGTAAATAAACTTATAGAAAGTATTGATTAAATAAATAAATTTAAAATGAAAATAAAGATGAATCTGCAAGTTAGTAAGATAAAAAGCAATTACATAAAAGTTAAACTGAGCTTAGTTAGTTTATTAGCTTTATAACAATTTTTATAAGTACAAAATAATAATATTATTTCTATTTTATATAAAGATACTAAATCTTAATGTCTAACTGATCTCTATAAAAGTCTTAAAGATTGATAAGCAATATTTATGTAATTGATTAGTGCAAACTGTACAATATATATTTCTTTTTTACTTAAATTACATTAACTTCTACATTCACTACTTTTAGAAAACTAAAATCACAGATTTCTGCAGAGCTCTTTTTACAGCAATTAGCACTCATTAAATAGCTTAATAATTAATTATAAGCATATTTAGTTATCTTAATCTTGCACAGCAGATTACTCAGAAGAACATCTTAAAATATAAAGATTTTATATATTTAAATAATTACAAGATAATTTAATGAACTGAGATAGATTCAGTGAATTAAGAGAGATCATTTACTGTTTAGTAAAAGTAAATATTTAAGAAATAGACACAATACAGACTCATTAATGCACAAGCAAGATAATGATAATTAATTAATATTTTGTTATGTTAAATATATAACTCATGATAGCTGTACTATTAGTGTAATGCTTATTTTTAATAAATTATAAGCTCAAGTTAATGCAGTGATTTGATTTCTTGTCTAAAACCTCAGAGAGATATGTGCTTAAATTATCTTATTGATGATTTAAGTTCATGATAAGAAAGTAAGCTTAAAGATTGTAAATTTAAATTGCTGTCTGTGTGCATTCTTTATATCTGTGAACTGATCATGAATTAATTGTAAGTTAAAGAGAGTGTTAAATATATAACTTATAATAGCTGTGCTATTAGTGTGATGCTTACTTTTAACATGTTAAGATATTGTCTGTAAGATAGAATTAAAATTTTCTTACTTAAATTTTTTTATTGTAAAGATGCTTTGTTCTTATAGATCTAGATAGAAACTGAATAGAGAGTTAATAAAATAAATAATAATAATTGTGTATTGTTTTGATACTTTAAGTTAAGTAAATTTTTTTAAGAGTAATGATTCAGAAAATTTTCACTTAACAAGAGATAGTAAGTTTAATTCTTATCTTCATTGTTAAATCATTTGATCAGATCAATCAAGTTGTATAAGAGAAATAAGTAAGAAAATTTTATAAATTTTAATTGTATATAAAACACACTAAATTAACACTCATTAGTTACTTATTCTGATGAAAATTCTTAAGTTTCATTTATCACACAAAGATAGTTAATATTCACAGCCTCAGCCTAACTGCAAAGAAGTAAACAATAAGTACATTATATGTATGTTTTTATAAATATCTATACTTAAAATGCTCATAATTGCCATAGCCTTATAGGCTGCATGCAACATATAAAGAATAAATAAATAAAGAAATAGAACAGAGAGCTGTAATCATACTGAGTATGAAAATTATCTAATCATTGCATACTGTGTGCAATATAAACTGAAGTTGATATCTACATGCAATGAATGCAAAGTCTATACAATGTTAAGAATATCTCTAAGATAAATGCAGAGTTTTTACTGACTGTCTGAGTGAGTTAGATCATCATCACAATTCATTAATTGAACTGAAGTATACTTGTTAAGTCAAACTGAATACACTTGTTAAAGAAGGAAGATAGCAGAGACAGATAAAGAGCTTAAAGGATGCTGCAGCAATGCCTGTAAGGCCTGATTGAAGGCTGATATGGCTGGACAGTTTACCTGAGGCTCTGCCCATTCACCTGACCTCTAGTTGATATGATGAATGTTCGCTCTTTAGCTAGGGTAATATGAATAATATTAGGCAAACATTATTGGCTCTATGTATTCGTCCTGGAAGTCTGATGTCTCTGGGTCCAATCCCGGGCCTGCGTCCCCAACTCCCAAGGGGTGCGGTGGGCGTCCCATTTTGGTTGTGCCGGGCAAGGCGAAAGGGCGCGTACGAACGCGTTTTGATGTTGTCATATAGTTGTACACAGATGGATTTGCGTACCTGGCACATAGGCTTAAGAGGTCAAGCGAGCGTCATGGTACCCTTGCTACAGCCATGGGTCGAGATCTAGATCCTATGACGAGTTAGATAAAGCAGGTTTAGAGGAGGTTTTAGGCGTACCTTTCTTGGATCCTCTCCTCGTAATAGCCGAGATGCACCGGTCTACACTAGATGCTGTACCGCGTTTGTTCATGTCTGTAAAATCCGACCCATATTGAAGTCCTCTAATTTGCGCTTGCTTCGAGTTCGAGAAGCAACCGCACTGCAATCTTCTTTGACGGTCTGCGGCCTTTTACGGCGGTACGCCGAGAAAGATGCCTGTTGAGGCTGCCGGGCTTTAAGATAAATGAACCCGGAAGCGGATTGAGGGGGAGAATGCGGCGTTGCGGTTTTGGGTTTAACGCGTGATGCCGCAGAGGTCGGACTCCGGAAAGCAGGCGGCAGAGCAGTTTTATCTGGCAGCTGGATCAGTTTAGGGACTTTAGAATCAGCCAGCATGCTTACCTTGCCGATCTCTTCGTTGCAGGTTTCTACTTTCTTGTAGGAGAAGAGAAGCCTTATCAAGAGACACATCCCTTCCTTCTATTGACTGTTGGGGTTGATCTAGACAAGGCTTCTTTGGCGTGATATCATCATCGACTGCCGCCTCCTCTGCTGACTTCCTCTTCCGCTTCTGTCCCCTGTCGCCAGAGATATCTGGGGAAGAGGCAGTACCCTTGCTCTTACGTCCTGGCTTCGGACGCCTCGCCTGGAGCTCCTTTCCGACGGTAGAGCGACCAGAGCTGTTTGTTTCAGCGGGTGATGCTAGCGACATGTTTTGTCGCGTAGGTTTCAAGCGCCCTTCGCTAGAGCCGTCTTCGTGTACAGATTCAAGATTCCCAGCTTCGATAGCTGATCCGCCGGGCACAGTAGCAGTTGACAGCGTCGAGGCAGACATTTTCTCTCGTTGCTCCAAACAGCCTGGATGCTCAAGGTAATTCCTTTCTGCTTCCCAATACTCTGGTGAACGAATTTCCTTCAGTATTGCCCAGGGATCGGACTTGACCAACGCTCTTCCTAGCAAATCCATAATGTTCTCGCAGGTCTTCCTGATGTATTCCAAGTCGTCGAACCTGTCGGGATCAGGACGGATGTGCAGCTTCAGCTGTGCGGCCCTAGCGGTAAGATGTATCGCCTTTACTCTATGGTAATTCAAGCTCTCGATCTCGCGAATACATTTAGAGCCTAGCGCGCACTGATGCGGTTCTGGCGTATGGAGGTTTTTGGCTGAACGAGGCTGCTCTAGCCTTCGCGGCGCCTCGGCGTCGGGAGGTGGAGGCGGAGTAGGAGTCCGCTCGTACTGGATGGTGCGAGGCCACTCAAAATCAGAAGGGACCCATGTAGTTGTACCCGAGGATTGCGATGAAGGACTGTTGAGGCGCTTCAAATTCTTGGTGGTGAGAGAATTGATCACGGCCTTTTGAGCGACGGCGGTGCTGGGAGGCGGAGAGGGAGAAAGGGTGTGCTGCTCGATTGTAGCGCGCTTATTGCATGTAGCGAGCATTGTGCTTGAACAGAAGGAAGGCGATGAGGGAAGCTTGATGCGTGGGAAGTTGAGAGGTGACGAGGTTGTCAGAGACGAAGATCGGAGAATTCCGACGTGAGGGTTCCCCGCCATGCTGTACCAGGACCTCACGTACACAGCACGGCGTAAGCAAGATCACGCACCCATCTAACCCACCAGCACCACACGCTTGCACATCACTTGTGACTGCTAATACCTGGGCAAATCAGCATCAGATGTATCAGTATGTCCCATACACAACATAACGTAACGGGGGTTTTTCTGTGCAATTACTCCGCTAAGAGATCCGTGGAGCCAGTTCGGCGTACCTTGTCACCATGTGTGTAGCTGCCTAACCTCCTCTTTGCTACCATAGTTACCAAGCCTCAACGTTTGAAACAAGACGCATGCAGCGGACCAATCAACTAGTCTGCTACTCTAAGCGCCCGTTACTACTGTTACTGTTGCTATTTTCTGTGGCCCCGACTTCATCTTCACATCCAGCCTTCTTCTAGCGGAGCCTACGCTCACACTTTTCTCCACCATTATGGCCGACGACTTTGAATTTCCGCAGTGGGACTTGAAAGAAGCAGCCGTTATCGTTGTTGCACCTACCGATGATTTTTCTTTCCTCGAAGCAAATCCGACCGCAGTACATCCTTCTTTCACCCCTAATGGTACCTGGGATGTGGGCTTCAACTGCTGTGATGGGTACGATGGAGCCCTTACGAACCCGCGAAGTTCGGTCAAGAGCCACGCAGAAACAGACGTTCCAGGTGCTCATCCAGCCGTTCTACTCTTGCGCAGTCTGCCAAAAAACGGCGGAGCATATACCTTCGGACGAAGCGGTCGCAACGCAAATTCTGATGTCGTTCTGCCTTACAAGCCAGCGAGCCGCAGGCAATTCTGTATCTATCCCAATTTTCTGCACCGGACATGGGTTATTCAAGATCTCTCCAGCAAGGGGATAACCGTCAATGATTGCCGAATCAGCTCGAACGAGAAAGATCAATTACCTCGCTGGAGGGCCCTGCGATACGACTGTCTAAACCAAGTGGTCTTCGCGCAATCTGCCACCGGTCCCGGCATTACTTTATACATAAAACCTGTCTGGCCGGAGGATTCCCGTTACCCGTCATGGGACTGGGCGGATCCGACCACGCCAGGACTGGCAGGATTGAACCTCAACACTACTATCACTTCGCCAACGCGCACGCGAAGCCAAACTCTTCAGCTACAGCAGTCCACCACACCGTCCATGTACTGCGTCTTGCAGAGAAAACTACATGCTGATGTTGAGCTGTTTTACGCACAAGACCTGGCAACTCCAGCGATGCTAGCAGCGGAAAGGTACTCCTCGGAGAGTAAAGCAAGAGAGCAATTCGGTTGGCGAAAGGACATTCAGGTAAGAGTTGCCCATCTTCATTCCCAAGGGTTGCTGACTAAGGACAGGATCCTCATCTCTTGCGCGTGGAGAACATCTGTCTTCTCGATCAACCATACATTCTGACCGAATGTCCACGTGATGCCTACCCGCTTGGCGACTTCCTTCCGGATGAGCCGCTCAACAGTCGAGCCGCCTATGTCCTCTTACACGAGATTTTCTCTACATTAGCTGAGCTTTTCCGCAACCGTATTGCTCATGGCGCAATCACGCTTGACAACATACTGGTTGAGGATCTCTCTCCGGAAAATCCGCGCTTTTGGCTCATTGGGTTCTCCTCCTTTGGGCTAATACCAGAGGATAGAATCAGAGAAAGCCATTCTGCCGATGTGCGTATGGCTTTACAGACAATCGACGAAGCTCGGGTTCGCTCGGATCGCTTCGAAGATCCGGTGGCTAACAAGATCTTCAACCGATTTTTTCAGACGACCCGATCCAAACTCCTTACCGCACAAGAAGTACTCGACGAATTTAATACCTTGACCGATGGAAAGGTGGACTTCCCTTTTAAGTCGGCCGACCTTACGAAGATTTTCTCTCTCGAACAATTCCAATTTGGTGGGCAGCTCTACTACCGGAAGACTGAATTGGCCGCAATTGCTCGAGCTCTTTACGCTCAAAACGCCAGGAAGGGTCAGCAAGCGTCTGAAGCTGTATTGTGTACGAAGTCGAACGAAATTCTGCCTGGCCACGAGGATGAAAACCTACTCGATGGGAAAGCTGTGCAGTCAATATTCGAGCGACTTGACACGTTCAACGACATTCAATTTTGGCTTGAAGCGGAGCCAAAAAGGAAAAGAGACGCGCACCACATGCAAGACTTCCGCATCCCTATACAAATTACGTACCATGCGCCCTCCATGATGTGGAATCTTTCCCAGCTGATCAACACGATTCGGCCAACCAGCTTGCTAGAGCTTGGAGAGCCAGAGGACTGCGTGGAAGTCGGAGGAAAAGCGGAATTTGAGGGGCTGTATGTGGATCTCGCAACCTTTCAGCGCGCTTGTGAAGCGCTTGGTGTTTCGCCTCCCGCGCAGACTTCAAACAGCGACCTTGACTCTAGAACCAGTCAATTCCGATCCGTCAGCAGCAATCAAGGCGACATGGTGTTAGCCGAAGAGAAGCTTCTCGGTGCTGCCATTTTCAGACGGTCGTCGGGAACTATGTGCTATGGCGGCAAGGAATACACTGAGGCTAATATGCTTGAGCTCTGCAGACTGCACCAGTTCGAGGGGCTAGGACTTGGGATTCTGCAATGCAGGCTTCCTGCACAAAGAGTAGAGGAACTCTGCCAAGGGCAGCCAACACAAGAGCTTTCCGAAAGTCAGTGTCAGAGCCTCACTGAATCGCAACACTCGATCGATCCGCTCGCCTTTCCCGTACCTGAACCTGCTCAACTTAACCAAGGTGATATACGGCCTGCAGATGTCACAGAGGAGTGGGTCGACGATCAAACAAGTAGAAAGAGACGTAGGCCAAGAGCAAGCGATATAAAGCCCTTCAAGGTCGTGGATGGATACCTAGTACCGGCGCACGACGGTTCTGACGTTCAAGACCTCACCTCAGGACCTGAGAATGGGTACTCAAGCCATTTTGATTCCAACGTTCCGACAAGGGAGCCGTCATGGTATGTGTGCACGATCATGGATGAGTGAGACATGAGCAATATACTAACCTAGAGGGATAGCAGGGCGCCAATTCTGCTCACAGAATCCGATCGTGAGCTCTGGCAATATTTGGGAAGAGTTTCTGCACCCCTCAGTAATTGCTATCGATCATGAGGATCAATCATTTCAGCGTGATCAGTCTCTAACTGCTATGACGCAGAGAGGCCCTCAGGGTTGTCTTGAAGCCTGTTGGTTGTTGGAGGATTCTGCGCGAACAGTTAGCAACGATAATTAGCATCGAATATACCACTGGGCCCTAATCATCAACGGTATCACATGATTCATGTGAGATCAAATTACCTTCATGTATTTGACAAATCACTGTTGTATGACTGACCAAGTGATTTCTAGCACTCATGACAGCATTGACGCCAAATTCACCCCTCTAGGGTGTCCTTCTCATTAGAGGTGAGCAATTGGTACGCAGCATGCCTAAGGACTCGATTTTGACGCTTATGAAGATGGTGGCTAAGAGTGGATAGTAGTAAGGCATAGGCGCGGGCGGCGGCTGCAATTGTAGAGTATATGCCTGTGAATAGATCTTTTAGAGCTTTCTGAATGGTCTTCTTACAACTAGCTCTTGTGAACAGTTTCATCAGAAAGTTAGCGCACTCAGAAATGTCAGAGACTGAGTAAAGAAACAAAGAGATCAGCTGATTACAGTTGTGAATGACAGAGCAGAAGATATACATATTAAGATGTTCTCACTGAACTTGTCTGCTCATACTATACTATCTTTACTAACAAATGAATCTGCTCACATAAACTTTAAGACATTGATTGATGAGCTTGCTTTAATAGATAAGAGTAAAGATATAAATCTTTCTTACAAGCATCTAAGAAAAGCCTCAAAGATTAAGCTCAATTTAAAGAGATATTTCAAGAGCTTTATTCATAATGAGTAAATGAGATAAACATAGATATCATTTATTTATTAGTGCTGAAGTTTTATTAACAGTTACATAATCATTAAAATGAGAAGTTCATCTTATTTATTTTTACAATTAAGTTAAATTAAATTTCATCTCAAATTTAACAATGCTATTCTATTACTATGTGTTAACAAAATCAATTCAGTTTACATGTAAATTTAAGATTATTTTAGTACAAATTTAGTTTTCTTAGTTAAATTCTATCACTATGTGCTAACAGAATCAGTTCAGTTCACATATAAATTTAAGATTATTTTAACATAAATTTAGTTTTCTTAGTCAAATTCTGCTGAGTCACTAACAGTCAATTTCTCATTAAATATACATAAACACTCACAAGAAATTAAGTTCATTTTAAATATTCAGATTAATTTTACACTTCATATTATTAATTACTCATTACAAATCAAGTTCATTTTACACATCAAACACACTACAGCTTACAACTCTAAAGTTTAGATTAATATCTTAATGTAATGTTTTAATTAATTTGTTAACACCTATTATCTTATTTAGCTTACAAAGATTCATCATTTTCTTCTTTCTTTTTTTACTGAAATTATAATCACTAATTTACACTAATTCTTATGCAACAATGTTTCTTAATAATTTTCTTTGCAACATAATGATTATATTCATTATATATAATCAATCTACACACATAGAGAAGATAAAATTATCTATAAGATTTAAGATCTAGATATTTTTTACTTTTCTTAATTAAATTAATAAATACTTACTAATAACTGTTAAGATTATAAAAAATAAACTTACATAAAATCATTACTTGCTTTCTTTAAAGAGCTAGCTTTTTTTTAACATTATTTCTTTTTGATAGACTGCTCAGCCTAACACTATCACTATGTGTCAGTGAAATCAGTTCAGTTTATATATAAATTTAAGATTATTTTAACACAAATTCAGTTTTCTTAGTTAAATTCTGCTGAGCTGCTAATAGTCAATTTCTCACTAAATATACACAAATACTCACAAGAAATCAAGTTCATTTTAAATATTCAGACTAATTTTACACTTCATATTATTAATTATTCATTATAAATCAAGTTCATTTTACACATTAAGCACATCACAGCTCACAATTCTGAAGTTTAGATCAGCATCTTAATATAATGTTTTTATTAATCTATTAATACTCATTATCTTATTCAGCTCATAAAGATTCATCATCTTTTTCTTTTCATTTTCTTCAGCATCATAATCACTAATCTGCATCAATTCTCATGTAACAATGTTTTTTAATGATCTTCTTTATAACATAACAGTTATATCTGTCATGTGTGATCAGTCTGTACACATAAAGAAGATAAAATCATCTATAAGACTTAAGATCTAGACATTTTTTACTTTTCTTAATTAGAATAATGAATGCTTGCTGATGACTGTTGAGATTATAAGAAATGAACTTACATAAGATCATTATTTAATGTTATTAACAAAACTATGACAATAATAAGTTAATGTATTATGCTTTTTCTATTTGAGTCATTTCATTGTGTAAAAAAGAACTGTAAATCATAACTATAATTAAGAAGTCTTACATTTCTGATGTAAACTGTAATGCAAGAAAGAAGCTAGCTCTTTAAAAAAATTGTAATCTTTCTCTTTTAAAAAAGTGCTCAGTTCATATCTGCATAGCTAAAATTACTTTCATCATCATTACATTTAATGATGATTTTTACATTTCTTACTTTTCTCTTTTAAAAACTTTAAAATCAAATAATCATACATTATTAAGTTTTACATTATACTTTTTATCAATTACTTTCAATAACAATATCTTTCTCTTTCAGTTCTCTGTTGCTCAACTATGCTCAAAAACTTATCATTTACATTTTCTGTTTAAACAGCATATCTTTATTGTTGCTGACAGCTTATCTTATAAATCATTATAAGAAAATTCACATACTTGAAGTGCATAAACAATCTGTAATCATCATTATCATTAATACTTTATTTTTATTCTTAATTAAGTCTCTTAATCATGCTGTCATTCAGAAGACTGAGAAGTATAAATACTGTAAAGATCTTTAGCTTCATAAAAATAATCTTCAGTGTTTAATGCTTAACTATAATTACTGCAGCAAAACTCTCAGTTTCATGTTTAAACACTGATTAAACTTTTACTTATTGTTGAAAAAAACAGTTTTATCTTAACATTGCAGCTCTGTCTTCTATTAAATATTATTTATAAATAATTAAGATCACTACTTCATTATTACTTCTCTCTTAATAAGTTGTGTTGCAATGTTCTTCTTTAATATTAAAGTGCAGCTTCTGCAATGTTGAAGAGTGTTACATTCTGACTGAAGATTTCTCTGATATAGAGGCTAGAGGTTAGAGCTTGTGATATAAGAGAGTTTCAGATATGTTAAGTTAATCAGTAGCTAGTAGTATGTTAAGTAATGATTACATTGAACATGCTCATCTTCTTAAGAAAGATAGTCTGTATATATATTAGGCTGCTTATCTTGCTCATTTATGAGCATTATAAATTAGCTTACTCAGCTCACTCATGAGCACTGTGAGCTTACACTGAGCTGTATATCTTTAAGATATAATTTACTGAATCTACACATTCAATAAGCTTATTAAAACAATAACTATAACATCATTCTCTCTTCTTAGACACTAGTTCTCTAGAGCTTACTTAAATAAAAGTTTCTGTCTTTGTAATTTGCAAGCTTTTCATGATGAAGTCATTTAAAACACACAATTGCCTTTATCTTTATCAATTTATTAGTAAAGACAGTGATTCAGTATTGACTGTCTGTCTTCACTGTTTAAGTCTCTTAATTCTTTACATAAAGATGAAAAATCATTCTAAGTGTGCTGAGTGTGTTTATCACAGTCATTTATGTGTCAGTGTGTTGTGAGAATCTCTTGACTGCATACACAATAAACTCAAGTTCAATCTATCTGTTGCTGAGAAAGAACTGACACAGACTTTTGCTAGAGTTGCTTGTCTTTGTAAGATATTAAAATATATGAAAGATAAAGTTGCTGAGAAGACACTCTGTCTTGCTTGTGAACTTGCTGATAATAATAATGATGTTTTTAGAGATAAGAATAACTCTAATTCTTTAAATCTCTTATTCTTAAATTTCTAAGATGATCTTATCTCTACAGTCTTTTCTTCTTGAACTGCTGAAGTGTTCTTGCACAGTTAAGTAAGTTATTCTTAAGTTTTCATGTGCTTTTCAAAGCATCATATTCTTTTCATCTAATGAGATAATAAGCTTTTTCACTAATCATTTTCTTTTCTAGAATGTTCTCTACTTCATATTTAGTTTTGAGTTCAACAGACATTGATGTGGCTTGAAGTGATATGAACTGATTGTATCATTGAAGCATTGATGTGTAAAATACTGAGTGTATTTACATTTCTTAAGATAAGTCTAACTCATAATTTAGTTTCTTAATGTTTCTCTTGATCATAAATGACTCAATGTTCTTGTTTATGAGTTTCTTGCTCTTCTTCTTTGTTTGCATGTTGTTCATCTGTAGATATATTCTCTCATCAATCTCATATAATTTTATCTCTATTGTTCATCTCTTCTGCTCTTTAATTCTCTTTATAAGATCAGTATACAGTTTCTTAAGCTCTACAATGTTCAACATTACTTTCTAACTTCAAGATTCATGTGCTCATGAATCTCTTTAAATCTCTGAGTAATATTTATAGTTCACTTTAAATAACATCTTTTCTGTGATTTCATTTCATGCATTGTTGTATGTAAACTGTGTCATCAGCAGCAGTTATACTCAATTGTTTTGTTTCATGTTAACATAGTGTCACAAGTATATCTTAACTGTCTAATTCATTCATTTGCTCTGTTCATTCATCTATAAATGATATGTCATTAACATCTTATGTTTTATTCTGAGTTCTGCTGTAAGAATTTCTCAGAACTTACTCATAAACAGCTTGTCTCTGTCAATGATAAACTTCTTTAATAGCTTATAATTGCTAATTAATTCTCACAGTATGATGTATATCAATACTGATGCTGTTGTGATCTCTTTAAATGAAATAAACATTGTGTACTTCATTAATCTATTCACTATAATCAATATGCTGTCAAATCTGACTTCTCATGCTGAGTTCTTGAACTTTAATAGCTTAATAATAAAGTTCATGATAACAGACTCTCAGAGTGCATTCAGTGCATTTAGTTATGTTATTCTGTTGTAATGCTTATCTCTCTGAATCTTATTATGTCAGCATAAATTGCATCTGACAATGTATTCTATAATTTAATTGTGAAGATCACTTATGTTGCATCTTCTTCATACAAGATCTTCTGTACATTTAACTTCTAAATGCCCATCAGCTCTGCTGTTATAACATACTTTAATAAGTTCATCATTCATCAAGAGAGCATTCTCTATCTTAAATGTTGCTGCTAAGTCTTTTATGAGTGTTTCTTTCTTGTCTTTATGCAGAATTTCAGTATGAATTGTTTTCACTTCTTTATGATCAGATCATCTACTTAAAGTGTCTGCATCATCATTCTTATTACTCTTCTTGTAATAAATCTGAAATTCAAAGTCTGCTAACTGTTTCATTCAATGAATCTGTTGCTGATTTAATTGCTTAATTATTACAAAGTGTCTCAGATTCTTATGATTTATAAAGATCTAAATAGACTTGCTTATATCTGCAAGATAAGATCTTCAATCTTGCAGTGCTTTCACTATTGCAAGAAGTTCTTTATCATAAATCTTATATCTTTTCTTGAATTCTGACAACTTTCTAAATCAATACATAATAGACTTCTTCTGTTCATCTTTAATCTAATATAGATATGCTTCAACTGTGAAATTCAATGCATCAGTTTTCAGTATCTTTTTACATACTTAATTGAGTATTTACAGATATGCAGTTTCACTAAGACTTTTCTTTAATGCATAGAACACATTCTTCTGTTTTTTATCTCAATGCTATTTCTCATTCTTGCATGTCAAATGCATAAGAGATTCTGCAATTCTTACATAGTTAAATATGAACTTTCAATAATAGTTTGTCAATTCTAGAAAGACTTGTACTTTCTTAATCTTTCACAGTGTAGATCAGTCTCAAACTGTCTCTGTCTTTTTGAGATCTTTCTTAATCTAATTAAATTAAATGACATACTCTAGAAACTGTATTTTCTTGATTTCAAACCTGCTTTTTGACTTTTTTACATACATAGCTTGTTCATTGAGCTTTGCTAGGACCTTGTGTACATGTTTGTGGTGCATTTCAAGGTCATCTGAATAGATCAGAATATTGTTAAGATAAGTAATTACAAAATTATTAAGATATTCTCTCAACATGTCATTGATAAGTCTCTAAAAGGTGACTAAGATGTTCTTGAGCTCAAATGACATAACAGTATACTCATAGTGTTTATATCTTATTCAGAATGTCATTTTCCATTCTTTGCTCTTCTTTATGTGTACACAGTAGTACACTTTCTTCAGATCTAGACTCATAAATTACTTAACTTTCTCTAGTCTGTTTTGCAACTCTTCTATCAGCAATAGAGAATAACTATCTTAATAAGTTATCTTATTAAATTGTCTATAGTCAACATAAAGTTACTTGATGTCATTCTTCTTTGATACAAACAGGATTGAATATTCTGCTGATGACTTTAATGATCTGATAAATTCTCTCTTTAAATTCTCAGCAAGATAGTTCTGAACTTTCTTTAGCTGATCCTCACTCATAGGGTTAGGGTTAGGGTTAGGGTTAGGGTTAGGGTTAGGGTTAGGGTTAGGGTTAGGGTTAGGGTTAGGGTTAGGGTTAGGGTTAGGGTTAGGGTTAGGGTTAGGGTTAGGGTTAGGGTTAGGGTT
>JAABVA010001466.1_pt1 | contig 25350 bp, 16 predicted proteins | sample 5560331 | NCBI WGS metagenome assembly JAABVA01 (sample SAMN12812661, study PRJNA571458) | rock metagenome | isolation source: Antarctica rocks | place: Antarctica: Victoria Land, Mt New Zealand sud | collected 2016-01-07
ACTCAGTTCTGTCACTGAAAGCACTCAGAAATGATCTTTCTGAGTTGCTCAAGATCTGACTGAATGATGAGCTGTATAAAGACATGATGTTGAGTTATTGTAGTAAGTTGAGTAAATAAATGATACTTTATTGTACTTTGAGTGATGTGTTGATGATAGTGTGTTGTGAGAGTTTCAAAATTAGTATATACAAGATTGTAGTCATGTGACAGAACATGTATCTGAATGTAAAATGAATTTCTTACAATATTAATCATGATAGACACTATTCAAAAATTACTATGTGTAGCAAATATTAAGTATCAATGAAGAGATTTCTCATTGAAAAATCTTTAATTGATAATCAAAGATCTATTTAATTATTCTTTATCTTACATCTCTAATCTCTAAAGATCAGCTTTCTATTCAATTAATAATGATTACTTACTATTTTTCTTACTACTCTCTTCATCATTAATAGATTCAATGTTCTTCTCATCATCTTCATTGTCATCAATTAAGTCATCAAGAACAAATTCATCAATGAAATCATCATTCAAAAATTTTTTATCTTCAGACACTATCACACAAGCTTCATCAGCATCTTCAATCACACTTTTTTCATCTTCTTTCTTCTGATTAAGTGCAGGCTCTTAGATGTAATTAGTCAATGTTAAAGTTAAGAAGTGTTATAATTGAGCAATATAATATTTATACATAATTAAAGTCATTGATGTGTTCAGAATCAAGAACTTCACTATAAAAGTGATGTATGATCTTGACAAGGTCAGAATCTTCAGCATCATGTAGCTCTTGCTTTTTCATATTGTTAAGCATTCTTTCATGATGCTTAACTACAACTGCAAGACACTTCTTAATTTGATGATTAATGTTGATGCACTTCTGCTGAATAACTTCATCTTTATTGATATTCTAGAGAATGTCAGAGAGTCTATAGAAGATATAGATGTAATATATTTCTTACTTCACTTTTATGAATTCTCACTCTTCTTTTAATACAAAAGCTTCAGCAAATAACATTTTCTTCTTAGTCTTCTCTTTAAGTCAAGCTCAGTTCTCATTCTTCATTAACTTGTTTCTCAACTCATCTTCATAATAGACATCTGCAGATAATTAAAAGCAATATAATTGAGCATAATAATTCTAAAGAAGTCTTACAAGAAATTTCACAGTTATATTATTTCTTTAAGATCTCATCTTTAATCTTCTCTTTCATGATCTTCTTCAATGCTGAGTTCACAATCTGATATGCATCAATCTTCTTTAATGCATCTCTTTTCTGTTTTACAGCTTCACAATTCATCATCTTTGTATTTTCAATTTGTCTAAAGTTCTCATTCTTTATATGTTTCTGTTGTTTCTTTCTTGCACATACAGTCTTTAAGTTGTTCAAGTATTTGCTAAATATTTTCTTTAAATCATATATAGACTTCTGTAAACAATCATGATGGTTAGATCTCTCTTTAGAGACTGAGAATGAGTTAAAAGTTAAGCATTTTGCAGTTTACAGTGAAAGCTTAGTGTCTAAATCTGTCATGATGAGAATCTAGAATATGTAATTAGCTGCTGAGTTCTATACTGAGTGACATAATCAAGCATTATATGTGTGCATCACAGCTGCACATCAGAGTGAAGTACAAGAGCAATGCATAAGATTAAATCTTAAGAAATGAGCAGTAGAACAAGTGATAGCACTGAGTAACATATTTAGTGAGTGTAGAGACTGAGTGTAGAGACTGAGTAAAGACAGAGTGAGTGTAGTAGATTGAGTGACAGAGATGAAGATAAGAAAGTGTTAGATTGAGTATTAGAAGTAAGTGTGTTGATATATTCATTCATAACATTGATGTACATATCATGAGTAAATGTGTTGTTTATCAGCAATCTAACATCTAAGTATTGTTAACACCTAAAAGCTCTCAATACATCTTTTAACTACACACTTTTAAACTACAACACACTTTCAAACTACAATGCATCTTCAAACTACAAGATCACTCTAAAACTCATTGTCATTCAAAGATGCATTTAAACTGTTCTTTGATAATGCTTCTGTTAACTTAATTTTAAAGCATCATTGTATCATCATATTACATCATGATACATATTAAGAAAACTCTGAGACACAGTGCTACAAAGACTGTATTAGGTGAAGAAAAGACAGCAGCAGCAGAAAGAACATTCAGAAAGACATTTAAGAAAGAAAAAATTGATGTTGATGAAAAAAGAAAAAAAAATAATGCTGTAGATACAGAAGAAGACACTGAAGCATTTAAGTTAGCTCATTACTGAAAGTCAGGCAGTAAGCTCAATTCTGACACACAATATAACACTTAATAATAATGCTTTGTTCTACAGCTGTCACTCTTCATAAAATATGTTGCTATCAGAAATTAACAGATTTTCTAATAGCAAAACTATTCTTTCAAAGACTTTGTTGCAAGATAACTTAAGATTATTTGAAAAGAGTTTTTTCTCAGCATAAGATGTTTTGCTTTCAAAGCTCAGTCATTAACAGTCTGCAGAAGACAGTAAAAGCATATACTGTTGTCTTCTTTAAAAGTATGTCTAATGAACTGTACAGTAATTATCATTTATTAGTTAACAGAATGCAGATGTCAATCTGACTGCAATTTATGCAAAGTGAATTATCATTCAGCACAAGAACATGTCTCTCATTAAGAGATACATGCATAACTGAAACATTGCATCTAAAGATGCAGATTAAAGCAATCATTACTAGACTATTTTGAGAATATCTAACTCTCAATGTAGTAAATAAATAGACTAAATTGAAAGCTGTTCAACTGTGTATATATAATGCTCACTTATAACACTTATGTATCAGTAATCTCTAAGCTCATAACTTCTATTCTTGAGTCAAGTCTCAAGAGCTCACTTATTAATCAGTCTCAGAATTCTTAAAATCTGAACAGAACTTCTAAGTTAAGTTAAGCTTCAATGTTTAAGTCTGACTCAGATTCTCAGACTGACAATTAAAGCTTAACTTAATCTGACTCAGAAGCTCTGTTCAGGTCAGGCTGAGTTAACCTGACCTGATGGTCACTTTAGATATAAGTAAGTCTATTCAGATCTTTATGAATCATAAGAATCTGAGAAACTTCATGACAATTAAGCAACTAAATCAGCAACAGATTCACTGAGCAGAACAGTTAGCAGACTTTGAATTTCAGATTCATTATAAAAAAAGTAATGAGAACAGTGATGCAGACACTTTAAGTAGATGATCTGATCACAAAGAAGTGAAAACAATTTATGCTGAAATTCTGTATAAAGATGAGAAAAGAATACTCATGAAAGACTTAGCAGTGACATTTAAGATGAAGAATGCTTTCTTGATGAATAATAAACTCATTAAAGTATGTTATGACAGCAGAGCTGATGAGCATCTAGAAGTTAAATGTATAGAAGATCTTGTATAAAGAAGATGTAACATAGACAATCTTTGCAGTCAAATCACAGAATACATTGTCAAATGCAATTCATACTGATACAATAAGATTCAGAGAGATAAGCATTACAATGAGATAACATAACTGAATGCACTGAACATATTTTGAAAGTCTGTTATCATGAACTTTATCATTAAGCTATTAAAGTTCAAGAACCTGGCATGAGAAGTCAGATTTGACAGCATATTAATTATAGTGAATAGATTAACAAAGTACATGATGTTCATTTCATTCAGAGAGACTGCAATAGCATCAGTATTGATGTACATTATACTGCAAGAATTAATCAGCAATTATGAGCTATCAAAGAAGTTTATCATCAACAGAGACAAGCTGTTCACAAGTAAGTTCTGAAAAATGCTTACAGCAGAACTCAGAATAAAACACAAGATGTTGACAGCATATTATTTACAGACAGATGAACAGAGTAAATGAATGAATCAGACAGTCAAGATGTACTTGTGACATTATGTTAATGCAAAACAGAACAATTGAGTACAACTGCTGCTGATGACATAGTTTACATACAACAATGTGTGAAACAAAATCATGAGAAAGACATCATTTAAAGCAAACTATAAATATCATTCAGAGATTTGAAGAGACTTATAAGTGCATAGATCTTAGAGTTAGAAAGTAATGTTGAACATTGTAAAGCTTAAGAAACTGTATACTGATCTTACAAAGAGAATTGAAGAACAGAAGAGACAAACAATAAAGATAAAATCATATAAGATTGATGAGAGAATATATTTATGAATGAATAACACATAAACAAAGAAGAAGAGCAAGAAACTCATGAATAAGAACATTGAGTCATTCATGATCAAGAGAAACATCAAGAGACTAAGTTATGAGTTAAACTTATCTTAAGAAATGTAAATACACTCAGTATTTTATGCATCAATGCTTCAACAATGCAATCAATTCATATCACTTCAAATCACATCAATGTCTGTTGAACTCAAAATCAAATATGAAGTAAAGAACATTTTAAAAAAGAGAATGATTAGTGAAGAAGTTCATTATCTCATTAAATGAAAAGAATATGATGCTTTAGAAAGCATATAGAAATTTAAGAATAACTTATTTAACTGTGCAAGAATGCTTCAGCAGTTCAAGAAGAGAAGGCTGTAGAGATAAGATTATCTTAGAAATTTAAGAATAAGAGATTTAAAGAATTAAAATCATTCTTATTTTTGAAAACATCATCATTATCATTAATAAGTTCACAAGCAAGACAGAGTGCCTTCTCAGTAACTTTATCTTTTATATGTTTTAATGTCTTACAAAGACAAGCAACTTTAGCAAGAGCTCATGTCAGTTCTTTTTCAGCAACAGACAGATTGAACTTAAGTTTATTGTATATATAATTAAGAGATTCTCACAACACACTGACACATAAATAATCACAGTGAACACACTCAGCACACTTAGAATGATTCTTCATCTTTATGCAAAGAATTAAGAGATTGAAACAGTAAAGACAGACAGTCAACACTGAATCACTGTCTTTATTAATGAATTGATAAAGACAAAGGCAATTGCATGTTTTGAATGACTTTATCATGAAAAGCTTACAGATTACAAAGACAGAAACTTTCATTTAAATAGATTCTAGAGAATTAGTGTCTGAAAAGAAAGAATGATGTTATGATCATCATTTTAATAGATTCATTGAACATATAGATTCAGTGAACTACATCTTAAAGACATACAGCTCAGTGTAAGCTCATGATGCTTATAAGTGAGCTGAGCAAGCTGACTTACAATGCTCATAAATGAGTAAGATAAGCAGTCTAATATATATACAGATCATCTTTCTTAAGAAGATGAATGTATTCAATGCAATCATTATTTAACATACTACTAGCTACTGATTAACTCAACATGCCTGAAACCCTCTTATATCACAAGCTCTAACCTCTAGCTCCTATATCAGAGAAACCTCTGATCAGGACATAATAAGTATATCTGAGTTACTCAGTTCACTCAGCTCTTCTGACTCTCACAGAGATGATGTTAATGATGATAGTAACTTTTATGAAGATAATTTAACTTAAAAGCTGATCAATATCAGCTTATTTTACTTAAACTTGCTTAAGAAGTGAGAAGACAGCAATATTATCAATAAGAATAACAAGAATTATTATTGAAATGTCTATGTCTTTATTAATTGAGTTAGAGTGACAGCTATTACTTAAGACATCAGGCAAATATGTTAAAATCTTGACATTAATCTATGTGAAGAAGTAAAACTGTGATGAAATAGCTAGCTGTCAAAGATCATTTATCTTGAATTAGTAGCTCATTTTAATGACATTGAAGAATGATGCAAGACATTAGAGAAATGCTTTAAAATATTGCTCAGTGAGACTTAAAATAAGTTTAACTTGATTAAATACACTGTTGAAGACATTAAAAATCATTATAGCTCAATAGAATACATTATTACTCTTATAACTGTCATTAAAAGCTGTAATTAAGGTGAATTAGAATTTAGTCTTGTAATTTAGACATGAATGCATATTGATATGTTTCTTTAATGAGATATCAATGAATCTAAGAATGAAACATTTATTAAAGATTTTGTTAATATTCTTTTAGTTAAACAGACAAATTGATATAATAGCTATTTGTACAATTCTTAATCTGATAGATTTGTTTAATGAAATCAGCAAGATCAGTATGATTGCAGCAACTATAATCAAAATAATTATGATTGTTAATCTTTCTCTTACTCATCATATTCATCATTAAGATATAACAATTTCTCATATTCACTCAGATCACAATGACAGTCTAATAATTAATTACAACAATTTCAATCTTATTCACAAAATGCTTTGTCAAACACTCAATTAAGCTTCAAGACATCTCTTTAAATTATTTTCAGAAATGAAAGATTGTCATCTAAGATAAACACATTGAATCAGAGATTTAAAAATCAGATTAAAAAACTGTTTAACTGTTTAAACAGAGACAATAAGTTCTCATGATGAGACAATTGTAATGAATACAACAATTAAGCATACTTCACTTAAAAAGTGAATTCTTCTAAGAACAGATCTTCTGTCAATGATTAGACTGACTATTAAGAATTTGAGAATGTCTATTACAATAATACATATTAGAAAGTCAATATACTCAATATTTAGAAAGAAGAAGAGGTCTATGAGCTGAATTAAGAGCAAGAACTGAAGAACAAAAAGAATGAAGAAGAAGCTGTAAATATAAGTTATGTGACTGAAACACAAAATGACTGTCATAGCTGTCATAAAATCTTTCTGTTCAACAATAAATTGCATAAGCATGTGCATGATGAGTACAATGACAGAAAATTGATTAAACAGAAGCTCAATAAGACAATTTAAAAGTTAAAACTCATTAAACTGTCAAGATCTATGCTGATTAGATCTATAGCTAATCTGTTCTCTTATGTATTTATCAGTTATGATTTTTAAAACTGAAGATACATTACTGTCTTAGCAAAACTAACACTCACAGTAAAAGAAGAGTCAATCTGTCTCAACATAGACTGCATCATGAGTCTAATTGACAGAAGCTTTTTAAAGAAATAGATTTTAAATATCTTGATTAAATGAATCTCATTGCTCATTGTGATTCAAGAATTGAGAACTAAAACTCATTATTGTAATAAATATATTATTTTTACTATCTATCTGTCTGACAATAATGACTGACTAGCAGTAATCATTAAAGAAATACATATCATCAATAATCTAAAGATTAAGATGCTTGTAAACATCAATATTCTTATTTTAAAGAATATTTCTATCATGCTTTTAAGCAGAAAAGCAATTGTGAGTAGTTGTGATGACATTAAACTATCATTGACAGTCATTACATAATCAATTAATTCAGTATAAAAGATCATAATGACTTACAAAAATATAATCATATAGCTCAGAAGCTACACAAATGTACTAATAGTCAAGACTACTCTATCTTAAAATTGTAATCTTCTGTTTAAATCAGATTGCAACATAGAGAACACAGCAATATATATTTACATTGTTAATCATACTTTATTGACAGTATAAGTGCAAAATGACTTAGATGTGCCTTTTATCATTTCACAAAAAATCTGTCTTGATTATATTGTGAAATATGAAGTCAACAGATGTTATCTAGTCAATTTGCAGAATTCAGAACTTGCAGTCTTTACAATTAAAAAATAAATAAATTGAATCAGAATATGTTTTTAAAGCTTGTTGATCACAGCAACAGCATTTTATCTAAGAATGATGATTAGCTCTAAGAGAAAGGTCATGCATAAAGTAATGATTTACAGGTCTAATGCTGTAGCAGCTCAAATCACAACAGTTATGTATTTATATTCTCATCTTTAAACAGATTAAAACAACTTAATAAAGATTCTGAAAAAAGAATGAATGAATATTCTGCTTATTGATGATTGAAAGACTCAGTACAAATTAAAATAAGTATGTGTATATTTAGTTGAACAAAAGAATTGTGAAATAATTGATACAGTGTTTGACAAGTTACAGACACAAGATCACTTAAAGTGAACTATAAGCTTTATTTCTTTTATCTATCTCTGTTTTATGATATGAAAAAATCTACTGAATGAGACTCAAAAAAATAGAGTAGTAGTCAACATTTAAGCACTTAACAAAATTATTATGCTGAATATCTATTCAGTATCAAGTCAGACTGACATTTTAACTGCAGTTTAAAAAGTCAAATACATCTTTACAGTTGACTGTAGCTTCTTTTTCTATCAGTAAAGAGTAAAATAAACACATCAGCACTGTCTGATTGTCATCTTACATTGAGGTTAGAAAATCTTCAAGATTGCAGTTATGAATTATTGAAACTCATCAACATATATTTAATGAATGATTGATAGAATTCTACAACAACAGAGATTATACATTAAGATTTATGTTAATAATATTGTTATTTTCTTCAATATGCTAGAAAAGCACTTGAAACATCTTTACAACATATTTAACATATTAGACAAAATGAAAATCTATTTTTTGCTGAAAAAGTTCTATCTAGCATATTCATTTATTTAGCTGTTAAATCAGCAAATAAATGCTTTGAGCCTTGTAACTTCAGAAGATAAGTTAATCACAATATTTAGAATTAAATTTTCTTTAAGTCTAAGTCAGTTAGAAAAGTATCTTAATCTAATTAACTATCTGCAACAATATATTTTACATTACACAGCTATCATCAAGTCACTTCAGCAGCAAAAGATCTTCTTAAATCAAGATCTTTAAGCAAAAGAAGCAAAAGAAAACACTAGAAAGTGAATAATTATTATTATTAAATTGAATAAGTCAATCTTAAAGAAATTAAATATCTTTCATTATCTTCAGTCTCTATTCTCTTAATCAATCATTCTAATGCATTTCTTGTCAAAACAGTAACTCTACATTGATCTGAATGTGTTCAAAGAATTTGACTTTGAAATGCATATATATCACATAAAAGAGTTTGCTGAAGACAATACTTCAAAACAAAAGTTTATGAAGTCTGTTCTGTTTCTAAGCAGACTGCTTCAAGATGTCAAAATGTAATATTAATTAACTGAACTTAAAGTGACAGAATTGATCTGAGTAGTTAAGAAGATCAGACACATAATAGAAATGATGATAAAAAATGTAATTATTTACACTGATTATGCAGTCTTAATAAGAATCAGTCATCAGTTCAGTTTAAATATTACTGTGATGAAGAAGCTTAACTTATATCTTATTTAGATATCTAAATATCTTCAGTGCTTTTATTTAAACATTCACTATAAGTTTAAAAAATTAAACATAATATTAAATGCTCTGTCTTAATTGTTTAGCAATAACAATATCTGTGAGTGTTTAGTTAATTGAAAGAATTAATCAGAAATAGACAACTTCATATTGAAAATCTTGTAGATTAACTTGAGAACAGCTACTTACATAAGAATCTTAATGAAAGTCTCAGATCAATTGTGACAGAATATTAAGTGTGAATATGCTGAAGAACTAAAATGAAAGCACATTTTACAGATATCAAAAAGAAACAATGCTCTGAGATCTAATGCTGCAAGACTTTTATATGAAATAAGAGATAATTTTATCTTCTATAAAGATCTTAAAAAAGAGTCTTATCTATATATATTAAAGAGTCTTTATGACAGAATGTTCAAGATAGCTTATGATGACATTGATTACTCAGAATATGTACAAACTCATAAGAGATTGATTGATTTGCTTTATTTTTATGATCTATTAAAGAATCTTTATGAATACATATAACATTGTTCACAATGTTAACTCAGTTAAACATCACATTATAAGTCTTATGATGTCTTACAGTCAATAGTTACACCTTCTTGTTCTTTTTATACATTGATAATTGACTTTATTCTGATCTTATCATTATCAAAGTCAGATAAGTATAACATAATTATGTTAGTCACTGACAAATTCAGTAAAGCTATCACTTTTATACTTAGTCAAGACATCATAACAACAGAAGATTGAGTAATTGCATTACTAAATCATTTAGCACTGCTAAACTGAGATTTGTCTAGAGCAATCATATCAGATTGAAACTGCAAATTTTTGATGAGTCTATGAAAAGAAATATTTAAGCAACTTAAGATAGACTTGCTCTACTTAAGTGTTTATCATTTATAAATGAACAGTAGCTCAAAAGTGATCAATTAAATAACTGAAATTGCATTTCAATACTGATTAATGATTTTAAAAGAGTCAGATCTTTAACTGTTTATATTAATGCATCTATAAGTCACTTTAAACAACTCAATTAAGTACAGTTCAATCAGGCTCAGTCTTAATCAGATCATTTTCAGTATGCAAATGTGCAAAGTCATGAATTTGCTTCAGATAGAAGAGTCTGACATGAAGTGAATAGACTTTAATCATAATGAAGAACAGATAAAAAGAAAGTTAGTTACTTTTACAATGATGAATCAGTACTGATTGATGCATATTGATGTTAAGAATGCAATAGTATACATCATTATAACAATGAAGTATTATTACAATTGAAAACATAAATCTCTTTACTTCAAGATAGAAGATTTAATAAATCTATGTTTACACAAAAGCTATATGCTACTCAATCTAAAGAAGAAAAATAAGAAGCTGAGACAGCAGTTTGTGAATCTGCTGAAAGTTCTGAATTGTATTGAAAAACTGATATATTAACTAGAATTATTACTGAGTTAATGTATTTATGATGTTATATCAATAGCACACCTGAAATCAGCTCATATCAATGATTCATATTGACAGTCAAGATCAGAAGAGCTGAAAGAAGTTATAGTAAATGATGAAAAGAAGTGAGAAGTTGAAAAACTGCTGTTCAAAAGAATGTATTAAAGAGACAGAGACATGACTATTAAATATTTAGTTTGTTAACTAAAGTATAGCTCAGAATTTGACAGCTAAGTCAATATTAAAGATTTGAGAAATGTTAAAGAGCTAATGTAACTGTATGAATTGAAGCAAATGCCTAATGCATAATTATATGACAGCATTTCTTATTTAAGCAGTGAATTCCACATACATGACTTAAACTTAAATGACAGATATCAGAAAGATAAACAAACATTTAGAAATAAATAACATCATTACTCATCAGAACTTTTATTAACTACTATTCTTTATATCTTTTATACAATTTCAGTTCATCAATCATTTCTATAAGACACATACAACATTCATTCATTCTTTATATCACAAGACATCAAAATGATTAATTAAAAGAAAAACTCAGAGTTAGTGAATCATGAACTATGATGTAGTGAGAAATTAGACAAAAAGATTGATACAGTTAAAGTGAACAACATTTTTCAGACAGTATGAAAAGAATGAAAGCTCTACACTGAAATGTCAGATTATCTAAATGAATCATCATTAAATAGAATAAGATTTGATGATTACAATGTCTACATAATTATATGAAAGATGCAGAGAAACAAGAGAGATACAGTGTGATCTGTGAACTTTAATTGACAGAGAGATATCAGAGTCTTAAGAACTAACTATGATAATAAGATTATTATGATGAACAATGTTGACAAGGACTGCTATGCTGTTTTTAAGAACTATTATCAGTTATGTAAAGAAGAGAAAAGAGAAGCAGATATAAAGATACATTATAATATGCATTAAATTGAAGATAACAAATCACTTCAATTTAATAACAAAGTCATACATCTTAATTTACAATCAGTCTCTAAATCAAAGAAGATTGTCAAAGACAATAAAGTGAAAACATTTATTATGAAAGTCATAAAAGCTGAATTGTTGAACTAAGCTGACTCATTGCATCAAAACATCAATATGACTTCATTTATCACAATAACATTGTCATTATCATTAAACTCAGCTCTATTCATCATAATAACATCATCATCTACACTAAATCTAGCAACAAAGTCTGTCTTTAATTTCTTTACTCAATCAACACTGTTGTCAAAGTCAACACTTCAACACCTGATTGCATTTAATATCACTGTTATGTCTACTGAAATGATCACATCATCATAAATAACAATTAGCTTCAATGTCTCTACATTATTTACTATACTTCATATGTCTAAGTAGAAGACAGACAAGACAGAACTTAATGTTTTCTTAATGAATAAACAATGATTAATGAATTTACTTGTCTTAAGATTAGCTGCAACATCAATTAAGTTACAATCTCTATCTGCTGCAATTCTTATCATCAATGTATCTCTTCTATAAGTCATAATACAAAAGTTACTTGATGACTTCATCTGACTAGATGCACATCTGAATGAATAAATGAAGACAGTGACTGAAATACAAAGCTATATTGTTAAAGTGAAGAATTGCATTATCATTCTGAAAGAAAAACTGAGTATCATTGAGAATTATGCAGTGAGGACTCAGAGCATTCTGATGAAGATAATTGATATATTAAGCTTCATTGTTGAATATCTAAGAGAGAACAGCAGAATGGCAGATGCAGAGATGATTAAGATGATGAAAGATGAGTAAATAATGCTGAATATAAAGAATGAAAGAATCTTGATGAAGTGCAAAAGCAGAAACAAACAGAAAAAGTAATGTCAGAAATTGATGTCTTTTTTGTGATTAGCAACTTATTATGACACTGATGTCTTTCTTTTTCTTACTAAATTAATTCATCATTATGATCTTTTCTCACTTTTATCATTTCTTTTTGTTTAGACATTTGTTCTTGCTTTATTCATCATTATGAGAAATTGCTTCTGCTCATCTGCTTTTATGATGTCATAGTTAGACAACTATATAGCTGAGACTTCTCACTTACTTAACAAGACAGCTTTTTACCTCTTGACATTACCTGATGATAACAAAGTTATTTAAATCAGAATGACAGTTTTAGATATTGCTTTAAATATTATCAGTTAAATATATTGTAATCTGTGATGTCATTGACACTCAGAACAATTCAGACATCAAGAGAGATTTATAAAAGCTTTAGAAAAAAAAGACACAGCTTAAGATTGATGAGACTGTTATGTTAACTTTTTCTTTCTCTTTAAATTTAAAAAAGAAGTCATCATGATTACTGTCACTGACTTCTGTATTAAAGACTTTATATCTCTTTTCTTTTTCTTTGTAGACTGACTTCTGATATAACTTAACTGCAGTCAATCTGTACAGCTTGACTGCAATTAATTTATTTATCTTTTTTTAAGCATTTTACTTGATGTCAGAAAGAAATTCACAATCTTTAATGAAGTGAAAGCTGTTGCAAAGAAAGCATTTAATAAAGCAGTAAGAAAAATAATCATTATTTGAGCTGAATGATCTGTAATAATGTTACTTAATATCAGCTATGCAGTAATTTAATGAACTGCAGTTTTTCTCAGCTGTGTTGTGATCTACTATTTGAAAAAGCTCAGAACTTAATATAGAACAATGACTTTCTATTATCTCTGCACAAATGAAAAGATAGAAAATCCAAATAAAATGTTGAGCTTTATGCTTACAAAATATCTTATGAATAAATTAACTCAATTATAAGATAAATACTTACTGCAAGCACTTTTTGCAGCTTAAATTTAAGCTCATAATACAATTAAACAGAGCTCATTCTATTTACTGTATAAAATAAATTTACAATTATCAGATAACTTAAATGATCTTTAATTGCTGAGAGAAACTGGCTTTGAAGATCAGTTAAAATGAATTGAGCAGATACAGACAATTTAAATAATTGTTAATGAAATTCTTTTATAAAAGACTATTGAATTGAAAACAATTTGTAATAAAACAGTGCAGTTAAGTATTATAAGAGAAGAAGACTGAGTGTTTATATGAAATGAAGAGTCTTAGAAGTTTAAAATTAAATAATTTAAATCTTATACAATATTAAAAACTTATTCATTAGAAACTTATGCATTAAAAATGCTTACAAGATGTGTTTTACAAAATTTAATTTATGATAATTAACTTATAAAAGTACATATCTTTAATGTCAATGAATTTTGAGCTAATTCAGAGCTGCAAAGCAGTTTAAAATGAGCTAAACTATCTGTGCTATAATTAAATTTTAAAGTTGATGAGATTTTTAAATAAAAAGAGTCATCATTGTCTTTTTATAAAGAACTTTTAATTATATCTTGAGTCAAATGAGATCACAGACAAAAGAAAGAGCTATATAAGCTTTTAATAAAGAAGAAAGAAGATTTTTTTTAGAAGACAATTTATAAAATATAAAAATGTTATAAATAAATAAATTCATCTATACTCTCATTACAAAATGTTTTAAAAGTACATTAAAGCATTACTTCTTTCAAACTGATCTTAACTAAAGTGAATGATGTAATAAATGCATTACAGAAGACTATTAAAAGTTAAAGAGATGCTGATGATTTGACTTTAACATTTATAATAGAAAAGAGATGTAACTGAGAGAGAGTAAAAGTCTTGATATTATATAATATTAAGAAAAAACTGAATGATTAAAAATGACTTAGTAAAGATTTATGACAACAACATAATGAGTTGAAGTTAAAGCAAATAAGAAATAAAGCTGAAAAGAAAGATTAAAAAGTCTTAACTTTAGTAATGATTAATAGTGATTTGATGACAATCTGTAAAAGAAATATGAACTTATATAATTTACATAAAAAACTTAAGAAAAAGACTCTTATAGATTAGAAGATGATAGTATCAGAAGTAAAGCAATTTTATTAACTATTTATTTATTAAAAAAAAAAAAAAGTTACAAATTAAATATAAATTATATTTAAAGCAAAATTACTGTTCACTGTAACAGCACAATGATGAGTAAGAATACAACTGATACAGATAAGACAGTAATGTAAGTAAAACAATAAATACATTAATGTTAAGTTTTTCAGCTTAATGATAAAGAATTTTAGCAGTCATCTTTAACTTATTTATAAAACTTAAAACATTCTTTACTGACAAGTAATTGTAGTCAGTAAGAAGTATAACATTATTAATGATAATGATGAGAGTAGCAGACAGAGCAGCAACATAATAATGATAAGAAGTTGCTAAGTTAGCAGATAAAGAGAATTTGAACTTTGCATAATTTTAGACTGAGTGTGCAGGTTGCCTATAGGTCATGCAGGTCAGAGTTGAGTTCAGGTATTGAGTCAGGTTGAGTTAACTTTTATTCAGCTGAGTTGAGTGCAGGTTAACCTAACTTAACCTGTGTAGAGTCATGAATTTTTTGTGAGTTATATATAGTCTTAATAAGCATGTGTATGTGCTTAGTAAGCACATACACATGCTTACTAATGTGTGTTTCTAATGCGCACCTTCACAAAAAGTCATGATTTTCATAACTTATTCAGTAATATATCTTGTGACTGTGTAATTTATCCCTATATGACTAGTTAAGGTGTAATTTATTATGACTAATATATCAATAAGCTTTCACATTTTTGAGCTCTAGCCCTGACCTTACCCATAATGGCTAGCCTTATCTATGTGCAGATATTCACACAGATTGTAGATAGAGTTGATCTGTATATAAATCTGACTCAACCTGACCTGAACTCTAGTGTGAGTTTGAGTCAGATACACTTTTTTCTGACCTGACCTGACTTTACACTCAGTCTACATAATTTAAAATAATAAGTAGTCATCATATTAATATAAACTCATACTTATAAAAGCTGCATCAAATATTCTGTGCATCTCAATGACAGTTTATACATAAATTATAAAGAAAATAATAGTCATTAAACTTAATCTGAATACACACTGTAAATGATCTGTCTTTATGCACATAGTTGTTGTAGACAGTTAGTTTACATTCTTTATAAATGTAAGTGACAGTAGCTTCACAATATATTTAATAAGTATAAAAACAATCTAAATTCATATTAATGTATAAAATTAACTGTCAAATTACTAACAATATCTTAAGCTTAACTCTGAGTCAACTCTTTAATGACAGATCAGTCAGAACATTAAGTAATAAGAAGTTAAGTTAATTAATAATTGATTTGTTAGAAAAAGAAAAGAAAACAATATTAAAAGTAAAATGCTTAATTAATTTTATGTATTGTTAGCTTTTAAACTAAAACAGAGATAACAATATATTATAAAAGAAAGTTTTTATATCTTTTTTATAATGAAACTGTTCAGTAATCTTGTGAAAGTGATTAAGAACTAGGCTGAGTGCATGAATTGCCTATAGGTTGTGCAGGTCTGAGTTGAGTCTGAGTGTCAGATTGAGTAGAGTAAACTTTTTTTGACTTAAGTTGAGTACAGATTAACCTAACTCAACCCTGTGTGAGTTGTAAGTTATTTGTGAACTGAGTAAGCAAGAATTAGTCTGACTAAGCAAGTATAAGTTGATATAAACATGCAGAAGTTTTTGTCAGTTAGTTTGATAGTGTGCACATTAGAATTATACATTAGAAATGAAGATTTCATCTTAAATTATAGTATGTACTATTCTTTGAAAGTGCATAATGATGTTGTCATTGACTATGCTATGACTCTATGCTATAAAGTTTAATCAGCACTTAAAACAATCATCATCATTTACTGATAAGAATTCATCTTCATTCACTGTTTAAAGATCTATATCTTTCAACATTAAAAGACTTAAGACACAAATAATCATCATTTAACATTACTTTATTGATGAAGTGATGTTGAACATCACTCTGTTAACAGAATGATGTTAGACATTGCTCTGTTAACAGAGATTGAGAATCTCTGACTGTGTAGTTTTATCTGAGATTGAGAACTTCTGACTGTGTGATTTCACTGAAGATTGAGAATCTCTGATCATGTAATTTCATCAGAGATTGAGAATCTTTAACTATGTGATTTCATCAAAGATCAAAGACTTTCAACCATGTGATTTCATCAAAGGTCAAAGGCCCTCAACTATGTGATTTCACCAGAGATCAAAGATCTCTAATTATGTAGTTTCATCAGAGATTGAAGACTCTTAACTGTGTGATTTCATCAAAGATTGAAGATTCTTAACTGTGTGATTTCACTGAAGATTAAAGATCTTCAACTATATGGTTTCATCAGAGATCAAAGGTCCCTGACTGTGTGATTGAGTGATGTGATGAATGATGAAATAGTGAAGCATGAAGAAAAAGTGATGTAAATGAAGATAATGTAATTAAAATTGATTTAATATTTACTGTTAAGAGTTAGCATTATTTACTGTCAGATTACTCTCATATAAATTTGCTCATTACTTATCTCTCTTCATTCTCTTCTTTCTTCTCACTTTTCAAATGCAAATGTTCTTTCTAATGCACAATGTATTTCTCTTGAAAGCAAAGAAGTTGACATTGTGTTCTGAACAGATTATAGTCTCATGAATTTTTTATATTTATTGACATAATTATTAAGCAAATCTCTTCTGACTCTCTTTTTGGGATGAGCTGAGAAAATTGATAGTATAGTTGATTGTAAAGATGCTGTGGTATTGACTGATTCATTCAGATTGCAGTGTTTTAGTCTTTTAATGAGAAATTCTAACATACATGCATCAGTCAGCTATCTTCATAGATATTAAGTCTCATATCTTCATTTAGATCATCAGAGTCATCATCTGAAGTATTGTAAGAATTGTACTTCAGAATGTCATAAGTGATTTGATTCAGAGTATCAGTTAGGCTGTTATCTGCAATGTTAAAAGAGTTGTGATTCAGAATAAATACATAAGATAGATACTTCATATCTATATCAGCTTCATCTAAAAATAAGTTTTCTGCAGTGTTCTCTCTTTCAGTTATGAGATAATTCAATTTTTAATGTTGAAGTAAATTGAACTTAATCATCATAATGATCTCAATGATGACTTTATTTAGTCAATCTCTTCAATAAGTAATGACATCTTAAGCAAGATTGAACAGTCATTCAATCTCAACATCAGCAATAAATATAGCAAGAACATTCTTAATCATTGCAGCTAATACTGAAAAGATCATGATCTGCAACTTTCAGTATTTTAGAATGTCAAGATCATTTTTATTAACTGAATACAATGAAGAATCTAAGTATTGATTGACTTTCAAATCAATAGTTATGATGTCATTAAGTTGAGTCTTGAATTGCTGTGCTTTTGTGATGAGATTTATGAACAATTTGATGACAGATGATGTTGAATTCTGAGTACAATTATGCAACAAAACATTCTTATATAAACAATAATGATCTTTGTAATAAGTCTAAAACTCAGTTCAATACTGTGCATAATATGTCTGATCTTACTCAGCTGACTGCACACCTCAGTAATTAGTGATGCACATTAGAAATACACATTAGAAAGATCAGTAGAAAATGTATCTGATACAGTAAAAGTTTTTGTGTAAAATCAAGAATGATGACAATGTTATATAATAAGTCACTCTCATCTTCTGTTTACACATAATACTTCTTCATCTTAGTTAATGCTTTCTCAATAGCTATCTTCAGCTCTGCTGTTCACTTCAAGATTGAATCTAATTTCTTCATGTTATTCTGATTCTTTAGATGATCAAAAAGATTGATGTACATAAAAAATGTCTTATGCATAGTTGAATCATACATTTAACTCATTGACTCTGTGTACTTCTTGAAGAATTGAAGAAGCATCATTATATATGTAACTTGCTGTTACTTCTGCTCAGATACACATAGAGTCTTAAGCTTCTTGCTTAATTTTGTGATTCTGTCATACTCTTGACTGATTCAGACACATATATCATTGCAAAGTTGATAGACTCTTTACATCATATTATAAATAAAGTTTCATTGTGTTCTAACATTCTGTATAAGTGTCAGAGCAGAATGTGAATGAATGAGATACTGAATTCTCTTAAATATTTTATACTGCTGTGAAGAGAAATTTGTAGCAATAGCAAGCTGCTAAATCTAGATATTTAAGAATGTGTTAGTCATATCTGTTAGAACTATTCATTAGAAACAAGATAGTAATATATTTTGAACAGAGTGTTAGATAAAGTGATTTTCTTGATGATTTATGTCAAATTATTCTTGTTAAATGATAAAGTAATTGACTCATTAACTGTCAATGTCTTTAACAAGTCAAGTAGATTCTTAACAGCTAGCTGAATGACATGTGCAAAGCAAGAAATGACATTGACTGCAGTCTGTTATACAATATCTTTTCTTTTTAAGAGCTCACTCAAAGCTCTTTATATAAATTCATTGTTGCTGCAGTTGTCTGTAATCACTGCAAGAAGACATTTCTTCAGCTTATATTCTTAAAGAATTGCAAAGATCTCTGTAGTCATTGATTAATCAGTATGTTGACTGTGAAAAAATTGAAAGACAAGAAGAATTTCTTAATAGTTTCAGTTCTTGTTGATAAAGTAAGCAGTAACATTTATAAAGATCAGATGACTAAGACTGATTCAGTTGTCAAGTGCAATTGAGATTTTGATAGTTTGCTTAAGCTCAGTGAGAAGTGTTTCTTGAATGTTTTGATGTTGTATCTTTACTAAATTGTCAAATCAGTGTCTATTAGGCATCAATGTATCTGACTGCAACATTTAAATGAGTTTTCAGAATTCAGGGTTCTTAAGTGCTCAAAAAGAAAGATTTAGAAAGAGAAAGTTATTTAGAAGTTGTTTAATGAAGTTTTCAGTATTGAAATACTTATTTGCTGATTTCTTATCAAGTTTTGTCTGCTGTGCTATGTCAGAGATATGCATTAAAAATACACATTAGAAAAGCAGAAATCAATGTTTTTAAAAGTGAACTGAATATTTATGCTTAAGTAGATGTTCATAATGATAGCTAAACAGTTCTTGATTAATCTATGATTTCAGAGAGAATTTGTATCACTGTTAATCAGTATTGAATGAGCTATATTCTCATCACAACAACAGCAGATTAAGCAAGATACATTAGTATATTAATGTGCTGTCTTTAAATACTTTTGTCACTCATTGCTGACATGAAGATGATTATCTCATTGCACAATACAGTGTTTTCAATTAAATTTATCAATACTAAATTGACTGTCATCAGTGTTCTTTCATTCATAATCAGTCAAAATTCATTACTCTTTAAATTTACTCTGCAGCTCATTCTTCCTGACTGAGTCATCATGTTCTGAATATTAAATTAGATGTCTTTAAAAGTTAATGAATTTCAAGCTTGAAGAAGATTTCAGAGATGATTCAATTGAAGTATTTAAAGATTTTGTTTGAGAATTGATGACATCATCATAAAGTATAGATGATGATGACTGACTGAAAGTCATATGAATGATTAAGCTATAGAAACACAAAGCTTTGAGAATTACTCTGTAAAGTGTACATGATGTGTTTACAGAATTGTGATGCATTCAAAGATATAAACATACTTCATAGTTAGAAGTTAAGAATCAAACACAATTGCTATTTAATGTTTTTAACATGTTTTTCTAACATATAATGACTGCAGAGAGCTTTACCTTCATTTTAAATATTCATTGATTGAAAAGAACTCTTAATTTAATTACTGAGTAAGTTACTCTCAGTTAAGTTAAGAAAAGTGATATAGTTTGATTGTTGCAGTAATTGTCTCATCTATCTTATATATTTGCTGCTCTTCTCTGAGAAGAAATCAGAAGATGAGACAGAAGTTATATTGATGATTTTGCTATAGATATATTTAAAAGCTGTACTGTGTAATTTATAAATGTTGTAGATCATCTTTACTTCTACAATATTGTGACACATTCAAACACATTTAACACATAACACTCATCATTGTAATTAAAGAAATAAAGTTGAGAATTAATATTTTTAATAGACTTTTCTGATATGCAATCTTCTTGTCTTTTTCAGTCTAGATATTATTGAATGTAATTATTTTCAAAGTGCACTAAAAGAATTAGATAGTGAAAGCTAATCTTTATACAGAAAGAGAAAGTGAAATTATTTATTTATTTATAATTTATGCAATAAGTCAAAGCATCACTGACTGCTTCTCTCTTTCAACTATTTCAGAGTCTTTCAGCTTTTGCTTAAGACAATATAATCATTTCTGTGAGCTTTGCTCTGTCAACAATCTGTTTCTTGAATCATGACATGTGTAATGCTGATAAAAATTATATTATAGAATTTAACTCTTCAGAGATTTCTCTCAGATTATTTTCTACATCTTTAGAAGTCTGCAATTGACATGAACATATTAAAATTATTTGTTAAAATTCTTTTATCTTCATCACTGCCTCACTAACTGCAGCATTCTCTTCACTGACATCTTTCTTCTTAGTTTTGTTCTCAGCAACATCTTTAACTGCAACTTTCTCTTTAATAACATCATTCTTCACAACTTCTTTCTTAATCATCTCTTCAACTGCAACATTCTCTTCAATCATAACTTTCTTCTCATTAAGATTCTTCTTCATAACTTCTTTCTCATCAACATCTTTAATCACATCTTTCTCTTCTTCATCAGCATTTCTCTTCACACATGAATTCTCTTCTAATAAAATAACAATGACAAATTTCTTAAGCTTAATCATCTATAATAGTCATTAATATATTAAAAATAACTGTTAAAATTCTTTTACTTTAATTATGAGTTCATTAAAATATTTATGTTCATCTAAATCTAACTTTATAATTCAGAATTCATCATCATTCTCTGTGCTCAGTGTCATGACAGAACTCTCATCATCAGAAAGAAAGATATATATTCTCTTTAAGATCTTAAGATTTTTAACTGCACTGAAGAATTTAAGCTTCAAGATATGTTCTTCTGAATTTGAAATTGTGTAGCTATTAATGATAAGTAGATACACATTAGAATGAACTGTTAGAACATTTACTTCACTGTTATGTTCATGATATTATTAGAGTTCATCATCTGCTGCTAAAAGTGTCTCATATACATTTCTGACTTGAGATCATCAGCTATTTAAAGACTGTGTCTTTCTCTCAGATAACTTATCTATTCTTAATATTAAATCACAAAATCAATATTCTGCTCTGTTATCTCTTTAATTGTTGAGTGAATCTATCATATAATGAATAAGTTCTAACAGATTTTTCTAACATATATATGTGATATTTATTTCTTCAGTAACCTTCTTCTTCACTAAGAGCTTCACTTTCTTCTTATTCTTCTTTATAATTACAAGATCTTCAATCTTCATTTACATCTCTTACTTCTTCTGTCTTCTCACAATCTTCTATCTCTTTCAGTTAATCTCTAACTTCAGTCACTTCATTAATGTCTGTTAGCAGTATCAGATTCATAAAGCTCATAAATATATCACTCTGCTGAGCTCAATATTAATTTTTCATAATATCTTCTGTTAAATTCTTCTTTATCTGCTTTCTCATCTTCACATTGACTTTAACTCACACTGATGTCAGTCTGAGCTTACTTAAGACATAGTGATGTGTCAATCTGTCATAATCATTCACTTAATTAAGAAAATAAGCATTGAGAGATAGCTCACTTTGACATTTTTGCTCTGCAACAGTACAGAAATGTTGAGAATATTCATTCTTCTTCTTGTACAGACTGTCACTTTCATCTTTAATATGTTATTCAGCTTTTCTTGATGATTCAACTTCACATGTTCCTGTCAGTTATCATTGTAAGATACAGGCTTCAATTTCAGACTTCTACATGCTCAATGTTATTAATACATTAGAAATAAGCATTAAAACTTACATCAATGTCAGTATTGTTAGGCTCAGCAGGTAAAGAGATATTCTTAATGATAGTTTTAGACAGTGTAATATGTGAGATGATGTCTTTCTATATTTTAAGTGTTATTAATGTGATAGACATAGATGTTCTAACTTATATTGAAGTTCTTGTAATATTTTGTGAGCATGTTAACAACAACATTCATGACAGAGTCTCTCTACACATTAAATGTTATTAATGTGTTAAAAACAGACATTAAAATATATCTCATCATCATTGTTGCAACACTTCTTTGAAGACAATGATGTTAATAAAGACATGACATGATGTTTTGAAGTTTCAGAAGACATTATGATATATATTATTTTTATTAGATAATTTCAATGCACATGTCAGTTAGAAAAGAGATATAAATGTTGAAACTCATATTCTTAATGATGCTGATGAAGATGAGATGTTCAGAATTGAATGATCATGTAAAGAAAGATAAGCTGAGCTTTTAAGTTTGTTTTATTTACTCAGTGAATTTCTCAATAACATTATGACAACAACATAGCTTCAGTAACACTACATTGATAATCTTAGATTAAAATAATACATTTTACATCAAAACAAAACACTTACATCTATTAAAAGTCTTCATCTCAGACATTACATTCACAGAGTCATCAGCAACATCAGATATATCTAGTTCTTTGTCTTTAATGCATCATTCTAACAGTCTAATTAAAACAGAAGCATCTTTATCATATTTTTATAATAAATCTTATTTCTATAAGATCACAATCATCATCAAATCATCTATTAAGTCAAGATCATCTATCTCATTTCTAATAGACAATTCTAACAGTTCTAGATAATATAACCAGAACAAAGTGAACCTTAAAGACAGCAAAGTCAAGCAGGGTGACAAACTACAATAAAATGAAAAATGCAGCTGAAAAAGAAAACTAAATAACTGCAAAGTCAAAGAAGAAAATGACAGCTAAGATTACATCACAGTCATTAAAGAAGCAGAGATTTAAGACTGACAATATATACATACTCTGTCTATTTTCTAACAGTACTTTCTAATGTGTCTATAGTGATTGTGCTCAGAAAGATTAGACATTATTAAAAGAGTGTGAAGTCTCTGATTCTTAAATTATCATTTCAGTGACTGATTAAAGAGATTGTGCAGAATATCTTATTTAAATTTTATCTTTACAAATTAAATATATTTACTCACTGACAAAGCTCTGCTATTCAGGCTGTACAAGAGACTATGAAGACATTCTTGATAGAATATCTTGAAAATAATACTTTACATATTGATGTTGAGATCAACTACTAATAGATATTTAGACATCAACTTGTGTGCAATTTACATGAAATGCATAACTATTCAAACAAAGAACATAGAGTTGATTTGTCACTTCTATTATAAATTGATGTTGTTTAAGTTCTTCTCAGATCTTTAAAAATAATATTACAGTTGTAGTCTGTAAACTACAATATGTATAGCTTAACTTATTATGATAAAATCACACTTATTCTTGATCTGTTACAAATACATGTTAAAAATATGACTGTGACATAATTGTGATGTTGTCTGAATTTATACAGTAAACTTATGCTACATATTAACTCAATAGAACATAGAATTGAGATCAGTGTAACTTATTATGATTAGTCTTATCTGTGTATGAGTATCTGTGCAGATTGTAAATAGAGTTGATCTGTATATAAACTCAATCTGACCTGACCTAAACTTTAGTGTAAGTTCAGGTTAAGTGCACTTTTTTTTAACCTGACTTGACTCTACACTCAGTCTATTAAGAACAGATTTGTAATGATTTAAATTGTTGTTATTTATATTTAATGATGAAGTGATGACAATAAAATCACACAGAATACAGACTTAAAAGATAGATCTATAAATTATTAATAATGCATTATAAATTAATTATGAAAAGCTTACATGATAGTAGAGCAAATAAAAATTGATAAGTACAATGAGAAAAGTGAACAGAAGTCAAAGTGTGATTAAAAACTTAAAAAAGAAGAAAAAAACTTTTTTTTTTGAGAATGTTGTGACTGATGATATAGACAGACAAGATAAACAGTGAATAATTTATCTTATCATCATAACAATAATAAGTTACACTTTTAGTCACTTTTGAATGACAATAGTGATGTGAAGCAGAGTAAAACAATGTGAATGTAAACTGCAGATAAAAATTTTACAGAATGTTAAGCAAATCTCTGTACTTACATCAGTGAACTGTTGTGACTATGCAGTAAAGAAGAATGTGATATCATTGCTTACTCATCTCTTACTAAGTGTCTCTATTTATGTCTTAGTCATCATTTTCTATATATACTCTACATAGCATAAATGAAAAGAAACAACTTTCTACAGACCAATTCACAATTGGTGCTTTCTTCTTGTGTCTTTGTATTCATTTATGTATACATCTACTCTGCCTCTTCTCATAGCAATCATGGGCAAGGTAGTGGCTTACGACACCTTGCCTTGTGCTACTGTACCATAATCGCTTCACAGGATGACTCAACGTTCCATCCGAATACGACAGCGCACAGCATCGAAGCACCACCGCATATCGATCGGAACTTGTCGGCCAATGGCACAGTTTATCCAAGTCATCGTTGAACGTCTCAGGAAAAAGGGCGCTGTCACAATGCTTGAGTTTTTGCCCTCTCGCAGATCCCTCTGCATCGCGAGATGTTTGATTGGG
>JAABVA010001467.1_pt1 | contig 25343 bp, 17 predicted proteins | sample 5560331 | NCBI WGS metagenome assembly JAABVA01 (sample SAMN12812661, study PRJNA571458) | rock metagenome | isolation source: Antarctica rocks | place: Antarctica: Victoria Land, Mt New Zealand sud | collected 2016-01-07
CGCGGCAACGCGCGCGAGGGCGGCTTCCGCGAGCGTGGCGCGTTCACCGGGCGGCGCGATGGTCGCGTGACCAACTCGGCCAGCCCGCAGGCGACTCCGCGCCGCACAGTCCACTATCAGGTCGTGATGATGGACGAGGAAGAGTGGGGCGACACGCTGGAGAACCGCCTCAACACGCTCGGCCGCGACGGCTGGCGCCTCGTCGCCATCGACGACGGCCGGCAATACGTCTTCATGCAGGCGGACTGACGCGCCGAGATCCTCCTATCACTCTTTGCGCTGCACAGCGCCCGCACGCCAGGCGCCGCCAGCGCATAGCCGAATGCGCTTCAGCCCTCGGGCGCGTCCTAGCGCATCGCGAGGCGGACCCGGGGTTGCTCTGAGGATGGTCGATGGCAACTGGGCAATCACCGCGGACTGCCCTCAATGTAGAGTTGTCGCGCCGCTATCCTTCATGTGAGTTTTGCATCATGCGCTGTTGCCCGCGCCGTTCTACGCTCAAAAGTGTGGAGAGCACTGTCCCCTTCTCCAGGGGTCCGAGCAGCTAGATAAAGAAAGGAGCGCGCGCACGAACCACTATCTTGCGCTATCACCGACGAGGGGCGAGGCGTCGTCATGCCCTCGCACGCGGACCACGCGGACCGATGTTGAAACGAACAAGACCATGGGAGCAAAGAATGTTTAGGACTCGTACAGGCGCGCGCCGCCTGTCGCTGTTAGTCGCGCCGGCGCTGCTGCTGGGCCTGGCGCCCGCCGCGGTCGCGGGTGGCGTAGTCACGGTCGCGCAGGCCGCGGTCGCGCCGCGCGTCGCCGCCGGCCTGACCGTCAACCCGGTCCAGGCGACGGCCGGCGCGACCGTGACCCTCACCGGCGCGAGCTACAACGCCATGACGGCCACCTTCACGCCCACCGTGACCGTGGCCTTCACCGACGCCAACGGTGTGCGCGCCACGCTGCCGCAGACCGCCACGGCCAACACCAGCGGCGCCTTCACGCTGCAGGTCGCCGTCCCGGTCACGGCTGCCAACGGCCCCGCCGCCTTCGCCGCGACCGACATCAGCGGTACCGTCGCGACCACCGCGTTCGACGTGCGCCCCGCCGCGGGCAGCACCAAGATCGGCGCCAGCCCGAACACCGCGCTGCCCGGCGCGACGACCACCATCACCGGGTCCGGCTTTGCCGTCAACCAGTCGATCACGCTGACCCTTACACAGGGCGCCAACGTGACGGAACTGGCCACCAACACGGTCACGACGACTAACACCGGCCTCTTCACCGCCACCGTGGCGGTTCCCGGCAATGCGCCGGCTGGCTCGGCCGCGCTCACCGCGCAGGACCGCGACAACAACAGCGCCACCGCGCCGTTCACCGTGACGCGCAACGGCCTGCCCACGGTCGTGGTCAGCCCGACCAACACGACCCCCGGCTCGACCGTGGGCGTGACCGGCACGGGCTTCGCCGTGAGCCAGCCGCTCACCCTCACCTTCGGCCAGGGCGCGACCGCGACCGCGCTCATCTCCGGGACCGTTTCGACCGACGCCGCGGGCGTCTTCACGGCGACGACCACGATCCCCACCACGGCGATCACCGGCACGGCCGCGATCACTGCGACCGACCGCTCCGGCAACACGGGCGCGGGCGCCGTCACCGTCGCCTTCCCGTTCACCGCCAATAACAGCCCCACCTCGCTCTACTTCGCCGAGGGCTACACGGGTCGCCTGGCCACGAACCGGCGCGCGGACTTCGACGAGACCCTGTCGATCCTCAACGCCAACCCCTTCACCGCGACGGTGCAGATCCAGTACCTGATCGAGGGCGGCGCCCCGGTCGTGGTGACCCGCCAGGTCGCGGCGAACAGCACGCTGCGCGAGTCGGTCAACGGCGACATCGGCAACGATAGGAACGCCGCCGCGGTCGTATCGTCGGCCTCGCGCGTCACGGCCGAGCGCATCATCCGCCGCACGGCCGGCGCCAACACGACGCTCGACGCCGACAGCTCGCTCGGCAACCCCAACCTGGGCAAGACCTTCTACTTCGCCGAGGGCTACACCGGCGCCAGCTTCCAGGAGTACCTCACGCTGGCCAACCCCGGCGCCACGGCGGCCAACGTGACCGTGGCCTTTGCCCCGCAGGGCGCCACGGCCCCCGCCACCGCGACGCTCACCTTCACCGTCCCGGCGCAGGGCCGCGTGACGCGCAACATCCGCCGCGACACGCTGGGGCTCAAATTCCCCAACCAGTCGCTCGGTCTGATCGTAACGGGCGACCAGCCGATCATGGCGGAGCGTGTGCTCTACTTCGGCGACGGCGACGGCTCGGCCAAGTACGGCTCGACGGCCAAGGCCGGCATCCAGACCGTCGGCAACCAGGTCATCTTCGCCTACGGCTCGGCCGGCGGCACGGGCCTGGCGCAGCGTCCGGGCGACCAGTCGTTCGCGACGATCCTGAACCCCGGCGCGTCGCCGGTCTCGGCCACGGTGGTGGCCCAGTTCTACGACGCCACCGGCAAGAGCCTCGGCTCCTCGTCGATCGCGGTGGCCCCGGGCACCCGCGAGACGATCAACGCCAATGGGGCGGTCAGCAACACCGCCTCGATCTACGCGACGATCCTGACCTCGGCCAGCCCCTTCGTGGCCGAGAAGCCGCAGTACTTCGGCGGCAGCCCCAACATCGGTCAGCACCCCGGCGTGGCGCCGACCGGCGCGCCGGCCGGCGTGAAGAGCGCGGCCTTCCCCGACCTGAGCCTCGCCGACGCGGCGGGCCAGGCGCAGCAGCAAACCGTGTTCCTGTACAACCCGACCACGGCCCCGATCACCGTGACCGGCGCGTACTACTCGACCAACGGCGCTAAGAGCCAGGTCTACACGGTCCCGGCCGGGAACATCGTGACGGTCAACGTCAACGCGGACGCTGCCGGCCTGCCGGCGGGCGCGCTCGGCGCGACCTTCACCGTGACCAGCGGCGGCGCCAACGACTCGTTCGTGGCGACGAGCATCGCCAACACGACCGACGGGCGCAGCTACACGGGCAACCAGGGCGCGTTGCCCGCGCAGTAACAAGTAGTCGGTATCGGTCATCGATAGCCAGTAGTCAGGGGGTATCCACCATGGGAAGCGCCGGCCGTGCGCCGGCGCTTCCCATGGTGGCCGCGATCCGACTGCTGGCTATTGCTTTAGGCACAGAGGAGACAGTTCATGAACAAGGCCAAACGAATCGCCCTGCCGTTCATCGCGGCGGGCCTGCTCGGCGCCCCGGCGCTGGCCGTCCCCGCTTTCGGCGCCGCCGCGGGTAGCGCCTCGGCCGCGAGGGCGACGTCGACGGCGGTACCCGGGACACCCAGGCCGGCGAGCGCGCCGAGGCCGGGCGCGGCGAAGCCTCTTCCCAAGCCGCTCACGCCCAGGCCGGTCAACGTATACGTCGGCGCGCAGTTGGTGGCGGTCGGTCAGAGCGTGGGCGGCGGCATCGCCAGGGTGCGCGGCCAGCTGCCGTTCCCCATCAAAACGCCGGCCTACGTGCCGGGTGGCTACGTGCCGCTGCAACTCGCCATCACGCCGCAGCAGCGCGGCGTCAGCAACGGCTTCAGCACTCTGACCTACGCGCCATCCAGGCACGGTATGAAGACGTACGCCACGACGAGCGGGTTCCAGATCAATCAGACGGCCGACCTGCTGCCCTTCGTCAAAAGCACCGGTACGGTGACGACCACGGTCGGGGGCAACGCGGGCATGCTCAACGAATTCAAGGCGGGCAAGACCGACATCCTGATCCTGACCTGGGGCGACGCGGCGGGGAACGGCTACACGGTCACCACCGACGCGGCCACCTCGCGCCTCTCGCGCGCCGACCTCATCCACATCGGCGCCTCGCTGCGCTAACCGTCCCACCATCCCCGGGCGTGTTTGGCGAACGACGCGTTGTAATCTACCGGGAGCGCCTACGCTCCCGGTAGATACCTGTTCACCGGGCGTATCCCTATATGGCGATATATGGCGATCCTATCGGACGTGAACAAGGCAATAGCATGCCTTGACGCGCCGTTAACATGGCCTTAACAAGTTCTTAAAAAACGGAGGGTACAGTACAGGTAGAAAGAAGGAGAGGCCGACGGAGGAACAGCGCACGATGAGTTACCGCGCGACACCGCAACCCGGCGGCGCCGATGGAACCGGCCGCCACGAGTGGGCGTGGCTATACGTCGCCCTCGCCCTCGCGCTACTGGCCGTGCTCAGCTTCCTGGCCCTGGCCCACCGCGAGGCGCTCGACGCCCCGGCCCCGCTGCGCCAACTACTGCTCGACGGCCTGGTCGTCGCCATGGTCCTGCTGCCGGCCTTCGCCGTCCGCGCTGCCGAGCACAGCGCGCTCGCTCGCTTCGCGTCGACAAGGCGCGCGCCCGCCAGACCATACATAGTGCGCCGGACGGACATGGCTGCTCGCGCGGATGCGCCGATCACATGGCCGGTTGCCCGATCGTCCTCTCGGATGCCGCGTACTCGTATTCGTATCCCGTAGATATAGCTCCTCGCGCCCCTTGCGCCCCTTGCGCCCCTTGTTCTGCTATACTCTGGGCGACGCTCAATCCGTGCTAATTGGACGAGCGCCCCGACGTCATCATTTGTAGACGTTGGTAGAGTCGGATTAGGAGGGCGCATGTCAAGGACGACTGCCAGGGTAGCCATCAACTCCTCATACGCTGCCGTACCTCCCGTCGACGAGCGCGCGTAGCCTTTTCGGGCCGCCGTTAATATAACGCCGTAGATCCGCTTCAACGCGACGCGCCGTCGCTTTTCACGACCACACGACCATAGGTACAGCAGCGCCTGTGGTTTCTTGCGCCTTCAATCCAGGGTTAGTGTTGACGCGCCGCTGTGACGACCCGACTGAGGGGGCCACGAAGAAGCTATTCCGGCGACGCGCCTTCGGGGGCGCGGCGTCAAAATAGAGCCACAGGACAACGTATCCTGTGGCTCTATTGTTATTTGTCGGCCGCCGGCGCGCCCGTGTCGGCCCACGAGATCGAGAGGTCGTTCATGTTGTTGTACCTGTTAGCCGCCATTGTGTGGGTCCTGTTCCTTGTCGAGATAGCCATCTATTTTCCCCCGCCGTCGCTCGCGGGCGACGGCGGCGACAGAGCCAGGAGTACCACCCGTTGTCCAGGACATACCGATATGGCAGGAGCGAGGACGGAGAGAGTCGCGAGCGGCCCGCGTGGTCGCGTCCGGATCAGCAGACGTTCCGCTGTCGCCACTGCAAAGTCGTCGTGGGGCCGATCCCCTACGGCGGCAAGCATCGCAACCACTGTCCCTATTGCCTCTATTCCCGGCACGTGGACGACTGCACCCCCGGGGATCGCGCGAGCCACTGCGGCGCCCTGATGGCGCCCGCCGGCGCGTTTACCCGCGCCAGGGGTGAGCACGCCGTCGTGCACCGCTGCCTGGGCTGCGGCGTCGAGCGCCGCAACCGTATCGCGCCGACGACGACTTCGCACGCGTGCTCGGGCTGTTAGCCGGTAGCCGGTAGCCGGTAGCGGCCAGCTATCAGCCGACGGCTGATAGCTGGCCGCTACCGGCTGATCACTTTCTCTTGTCACATCCCGGCGCACCGTGGTGCTCTATTATCAGAGGACGGTGTGGGAGGGGGGCGCGACGTACAATGTCGGTGCGGGTAGGGACGTACGGGAGCGTGCGAGACGTGCAGAGTGTGCGAGACGTGCAAGGCGTGGGCGTGGGCGACCCCTTCGAGCGCCTCTTCACGGCGGAGTACGCCACGGTCGTGGCCATCGCCTCGCGCGTGCTGGCCGACGCCCACGAGGCCGAGGACGTGGCGCAGGATGTCTTCGTGCAGTTCCACCGGGCCTACGCGCGCGACCTGCGCGCCGGTCACACCGTCCCCCACGCGCGGCCGTGGCTGCACGCCGCCGCCGTCCACACCGCCCTCAACGTCGTGCGCGGACGGCGCCGCCGCGCACAACGCGAAAAGGCCGAGTTCGGCGCGCACGAGCGCCTCTACGACGCCGGCGCTCCTGACCCGGCGCATGTGATCGAACGGGAGGAGCGGCAGGGCGAGGTGCGCAGGGCGCTCGCCCGTCTGCCGCAGAAGAGCGCTGCCGTGCTGGCGCTGCGCTATAGTGGACTGAGCTATGCCGAGACCGCCGCGGCCCTCGGTGTCAACGTGGGACAGATCGGCACGCTGCTCCGGCGCGCCGAGGCCACCCTGCGAAAGGAGATGACCCTGTGAGACACCTCGACGACGGCGCGATCCGCCGCCTGTACGACGAGCCGGAGGCGGTCGCGGCGGCGGATCGCGCGCACCTCGCCGCGTGCGCGCGCTGCCAGAGGACCTACGCGCTCGTGGCGGCCGACGCCCGCGCGGCGTCGGGTCTGCTGGCCGCGCCGGCCACGCGCGTCGACCCTGTCCCCGCTTTACACACCATACGACAACGCCTCGCCGCCGAGCCGGCGCCCCGTGCGACGGGGTTACGGCTCCCCTGGCGACGCCCTCTTGAAAGGACAACACCCATGTACCAGTACAACACGAGCGCGCGCCGGCTGGCGCGGCCAACCGGCGCCCTCGTCGCGGCGGCGGCCCTCGCCGGCGCCTTCGCGCTCACGCCCGCCGGCTCGCTCGCCGCGAGCGTCCTCACCATCTTCGAGCCGCAGCAGTTCACGGCCGTCCCGGTGACGAGCGGCGACCTGCAGAGCCTGCGCGACCTGCCGGACCTGAGTTCCTACGGGACGATGGCCGCGATACAGAACCCGACTACTCAGTCCTATGCGAGCGCCGCGGAGGCCGCGCACGCCTCTGGCCTGACCGTGTTCACGCCCGCCACGCTCCCGGCGGGGGTCCCCAGCACCGTGACCTATAGCGTCATGTCACGGGGCATCGCCTCCTTCACCTTCGACGCGGCTAGGGCGCGGGCCGCCGCGGCGAAGGCCGGCAAGACGCTACCGGACATGCCCGCGGGGCTCGACGGCAGCGCCCTGCGCCTCTCGGTCGGGCCGATCGTCGTGGCTACCTACGGCGGCGCCGCCCCGGCCAACGGCGGGGACAACCCGGCGTCCGCCCCGCGCGGCGCGCCGGCCCCACAGGCCCGTGACGGAGGCAAGGCGGCCGTCGCGCAGGTACGCAAGGATATCAGGCCGCGGGCCGCGGCGGCGGGGAGCGGCGATCTGACGTCCATCCCCAGCCTCGTCGTCGTGCAGGCGCCGCGGCCGCGGCTGACAACGACGAACGGCGTCACGGTGGTCGAGCTCGAGGATTATCTGTCGCGCCAGCCCGGCGTCTCGTCACAGGTGGCCGCTGAGATCAAGAGTATCGGCGACCCGAGTTCGACGCTGCCCATCCCGATCCCGGTCGACCGCTTCAACGCGCAGCACGTCACCTTGCAGGACGGCGCGGACAGCCTGGTCGTCGGGGACAACACAGGCATCGGCAGCGGCATCATCTGGCAGAAGGACGGCGCCGTCTATGCCGTGGCCGGCGCCCTCACCCAGGACCAGGTCGTGGCCGTCGCCAATGCGCTGCACGCGCGCTGAGGCCGTATAATGGCTATTGTGACAGGAGGCCGAAACCGCGTGGAGGCAGGGGAACAAACCCCTGCCTCCACGCCCGCCATCCAGACGATCGATCTCGTCAAGCGATACCGTACGACCACGGCCCTCGCCGGGCTGTCCATCACGGTGCCGCGCGGCGAGGTATTCGGCTTCCTCGGTCCCAACGGCGCCGGAAAGACTACGGCCGTCAAGCTGCTGCTCGGGCTGACCCGCCCGACCGGGGGCGAGGGTCTCGTGCTCGGCGCCCCGCTCGGCGACCGCGAGACGCGGCGCCGCGTCGGCTACCTGCCCGAGTTGTTCCGCTACCAGGATTGGCTCTCCGCGCGCGAGGCGCTGGCCCTGCACTGCGCGCTCGCCGGCGTGCCGCGCGCGGATCGCGCCGCCGAGATCGACGAGGCGTTGCGCACCGTCGGGCTTGCCGCGCGCGCCGGAGATCGCGTGGGCGCGTTCTCCAAGGGCATGCAGCAGCGCCTGGGCCTCAGCGCGGCCCTGCTCGGCCGCCCCGACCTCGTGCTGCTCGACGAGCCGACCTCGGCCCTGGACCCGGTGGGCCGGCATGACGTGCGCGAGATCATCCACGCGCTCAAGCGGCGCGGCGCCACCGTCTTCCTCAACTCGCACCTGCTGACCGAGGTCGAGCATGTGTGCGACCGCGTGGCTATCGTCAATGTCGGGCGCGTCATCGCCACGGGCACGATGGGCGAGGTGCTCGGCGAGACGGGCGTGGTGCGCCTGCGCGTCGTGGGGCTTTCGCGGGCCGGCGAGGACGCGCTGGCCCGCTTCGGCGAGGTCTGGCGCGAGGAGGGCTGGTACGTCGTGCGCGGCCTGGACGAAGACGACGCGCCCCTGCTCGTCGCCGAGGTCGTGCGCCTGGGCGGCCGCGTCTACGCCGTCGAGCCGCGCCACCAATCGCTCGAAGATCGCTTTTTGCAACTGTTGGCGATTAGCAATTAGCTGTTAGTGATTAGCAGCGGGAGCAAGAACTCGATGAACCCGACCGCCGGTCCAAACAGGGTACACCTCGCCATTCTCGGTGGCCGCCTGACTAACAACTGATCGCTAATTACTAACAGCTGATCGCTAACCGCTCGGGGGGACCAATGCCGTCGCCGTCGCCGTCGCTGCCGCTGCTGATCATCGCGCGCCTGACCCTGCATGAGGCGGCGCGCCGACGCTTGCTGCTGGCCGTGGCCATCCTCACCCTCGTCATCATCGGGATCACCGGCTGGGGCTTCTCGCGCATCCCGACCATCACGCGCGGGGGCCATACGATCTCGCACGTCGAGGTGTTGGGGATCGCGGCCAGCCTCGTGCTGCTCGTGGCCTTTATGTTCAACTTCGTGCTCGCCGTGGGCGCCGCCTTCCTCGCCGCGCCCGCCGTCGCCGCCGACGTCGAATCGGGCCTCGTGCTGGCGATGCTACCGCGCCCGATCCGGCGCGGCGACTTTGTGCTGGGCAAGTGGCTCGGCCTGACCCTCTTGCTGGCCGGGTATACGGCCGTCGCCGGGGCGCTGGAACTGGCCGTGATCAAGGTCGTCACCGGGTACATGCCGCCCCACCCGGCCAGCGCGATCCTGTTCCTGATCGCGCAGTCCGTCGTGCTCCTGACGCTGGGCCTGCTGGCCAGCACGCGCCTGCCGTCGATCACGGGCGGCATCATCGCGCTCGTGCTCTTCGGCTTCGCGTGGATCGCCGGCATCATCACCCAGGTCGGCGCGGTGTTCCAGAACAGCAACATCACGACGGCCGGCACAGTGGTCAGCCTGCTGCTGCCGACCGACGGGCTGTGGCACGGCGCTCAGTACAACCTGCAGCCGGCGGCGCTCACCGGCATCGCCAGGGCCACGAGCCAGACGGGCGTCGTCGCGGGCGCGCCGCCCACGACGCCCTACATCATCTGGGCCGTCGCCTGGGTCGTCGTGATGCTCTACCTCTCCGTGCGCAGCTTCGCCCGGCGCGACCTCTAACACGATAGGCGTCAGGCGATATAAGCTCATGCTGGTCGGGAGCTGGCGTTCCCGGTCGTTTCGTGCACGAATTCGACAAGCCGGGCGAGCAGGGCGGGGTCGGTCTCGGGCAGGATGGCGTGCCCGAGGTTGAAGACGTGGCCGGGGCGGCCCCTGGCGCGGCGCAGCACATCGCGCGCGCCCTCCTCGGTGGCGGGCCAGCCGGCCAGCAGCCGCGTCGAGTCCAGGTTACCCTGGATGCCCTTGTCCGGGCCGACCCGCGCCCACGCCTCGTCGAGCAGCACGCGTGCGTCGACCGAGAGCAGGTCGCCGCCGGCCGCGGCCATATCCTCCAGCAGGGCGGCCGCGCCGGTCCCGAAGTGGATTGAGGGAACGCCCATCCTCTTTATAGCGTCGAAGACCGCGCGCGTATGCGGCGCCACGTAGCGGCGGTAGTCGGCCCGGTTGAGCGCGCCGACCCACGAGTCGAAGAGCTGCACCACGTCGACGCCGGCCGCGACCTGCGCGCGCAGGTAGACTATCACCACCGCCGAGAGCTTATCCATCAACAGCCGCCACGTCTCCGGCTCGCGGTACATCAGGGCCTTGGCGCGGCCGAACTCGCGCGAGGGGCCGCCCTCGATCATGTAGGCGGCCAGGGTGAAGAGGCCGCCGGAGAAGCCGATGATCGCCGCGCGGTCACCGAGCTCCCTCTTGACGAGGCGGATCGACTGGAGCACGAAGGGCACGTCCTCCTCGGGCTCTATCACGCGCAGCCTCTCTACGCCGGCCCGCGTGCGCACCGGGTTGGCGATGGCCGGGCCGCTGTTCAGGAGCTCGACCGCGATGCCCATGCGCTCCAGCGGCAGCATAATGTCCGCGTAGAGCACGGCGGCGTCGACGCCGAGGTCGCGCACGGGCATCACGGCCAACTCGGCGGCGAGTTCGGGCGTCTTGGCCAGCTCGAGCACCGAGTAGCGCTCGCGCAAGAGGCGGTGGCCGGGCAGGGCGCTGCCGGCCTGGCGCATGAACCACACGGGCGTCGCGCCGGCCGAGCGCAGGTGGCAGGCGTCCAGGAAACGCGCGCGGCCGGCGCCGCCGCCTGCTGTGGATGAACTAGTAGACATATACATTCCTGCTTGGCGCCGCTCGCCCGGGACCGCCCGCGACTGCAGTCGCCGGCCTCTGCTGGGACCTACCCATTTGCAGGGTAGCAAATCGGCCCGTGGCGATGTATACTACAAGAAGGTTGAGCCGAAAGCTATCAACTACCCTTGATATAGCGCCGGTGGGGTGCTATACTGACTGTGTAAGCGTTGAGGATAAGCAGGGTTCGCGCCATGACGGTGAATAGAGCCAGGCGACGACCATCCGGCCCCTCGTCGCCGCTGCAGTCCCCACGACTAGCGGTATCCGGCTAAGGGCCGGCCCGTCCCCAGACGATACTAGTACTATGAGCGCCGGCCGGCAGTCGCCGGCGCCGCCTTTGGCGGCGGCCTTTCCCCGGGCCACGAGCCGCCGGAGACTCATCCGAGAGGACCTATTTCAATGCCTAAGTGTGAGAAGTGCCAGATCAAGGACGCCCGCGTGCGCCTGGACGGCATCGTGAACGGTGCCCGCGAGTCGCACCTGTTCTGCGAGACCTGCGCCCGCGAGATTATGGAAGGGGCCATGGGTCCGGTGGGCCCGGTGGGTCCGGTGGGCGCGACTGGCCCGCTGCAGGGCAACATGAGCGGCGCCGGCGCCGCCGGCGGCAACGCCCTGGGCAATATCTTCGGCCGCGGCGCCGGCCAGGGTGGTCAGGGCGGCACGGCCACGGCCGAGCGGCAGGCCCCCCAGAGCAAGACCCCGACGCTCGACCACTTCGGCCGCGACCTGACTAAGGACGCCGCCGAGGGCCGGCTCGACCCCGCTGCGGGCCGCGAGCGGGAGGTCCGCCGCGTCATCACCGTGCTGGGCCGCCGCCAGAAGAACAACCCTGTCCTCGTCGGCGAGCCCGGCGTCGGCAAGACCGCCATCGTCGAGGGCATCGCCCGGCGCATCGCCGACGGTACCGCCCCCGCCTTCCTGCGCGGCAAGCGCATCATCTCGCTCAACCTCGGCGGCATGGTCGCCGGCGCGATGTTCCGCGGCCAGTTCGAGGAGCGCGTCAAGGGCGTCATCGAGGAGGCCACGGCCGACAAGAACGTCATCCTCTTCGTCGACGAGCTGCACACCGTCGTCGGCGCCGGCGCGGCCGAGGGCGCCGTGGGCGCGGCCGATATGCTCAAGCCGGCCCTCGCGCGCGGCGACCTGCGCCTGATCGGCGCCACCACGCTCGACGAGTACCGCAAGCACATCGAGAAGGACGCCGCGCTGGAGCGCCGCTTCCAGCCCGTGCAGGTCGGCGAGCCCAGCGTCGAGGAGGCCATCCCGATGCTGCAGATCGTCAAGCCGCACTACGAGGGGCACCACGGCGTGCAGATCTCCGACGCGGCGATCGAGGCGGCGGCGACGCTCTCCGACCGCTACATCAACGACCGCTTCCTGCCCGATAAGGCCATCGACCTGCTCGACGAGGCCGCCTCCATGCTGCGTCTCGAGGCCAGCGAGCGTGGCGAGGGGCCGCAAGCTGTGTCCGACCTGGAGGCGCAGGTGGCCGACATCCAGGGCCAGAAGGAGTCTGCGGCGCTGGCCGAGGACTACGAGCGCGCCGCCAAGCTGCGCCAGCAAGAGGTGGTGGCCCAAGAGAAGCTCGACCACGCCCGCGCCGAGGCCGACCAGGCTGCGCCGCTGGTGGTGACGCCCGAGCTGATCGCCACGGTCGTGGAGGGCATGACGGGCGTGCCCGTCGGCCAGATGCTCGAGAGCGAGCGCGCGAACCTGCGCAACCTCGAGGGCGACCTGCGGGGCCGCGTGGTCGGCCAGGACGAGGCTATCACGGCTGTCAGCCGGGCCATCCGCCGCGCGCGCGCGGGCCTGAAGGACCCCAAGCGCCCCATCGGCAGCTTCCTGTTCCTCGGCCCGACAGGCGTCGGCAAGACCGAACTGGCCCGCGCGCTCGCGGCCGAGCTCTTCGGCGGCGAGGACGCCATGATCCGCCTCGACATGAGCGAGTACATGGAGCCGCACACCGTGTCGCGCCTGTTCGGCAGCCCTCCCGGCTACGTCGGGCATGACGAGGGCGGCCAGCTCACCGAGCAGGTCCGCCGCCGGCCCTACAGCGTGGTCCTGTTCGACGAGATCGAGAAGGCGCACCCGGAGGTCTTCAACGCCCTGCTGCAGATCATGGACGACGGCCGCCTCACCGACGGCCAGGGTCGCGTGGTCGACTTCAAGAACACCGTGGTCATCATGACCAGCAACGTGGCCTCGGCCGACCTGCGCAAGGTGGGCAAGCTCGGCTTCGCCACCCTGCGCGGGGCCGAGGACGCCGGGGAGCGCGAGGACGCCGCGCGCAAGAGCAAGGCGCTGGAGGGGCTCAAGCGGGCCTTCCGCCCCGAGTTCCTCAACCGCATCGACCAGGTGGTCGTGTTCAGTTCGCTCACGCGGGAGAGCCTGCGCTCCATCGTGGACCTCTTGCTCGCCAACGTAGCGGGGCGGCTGACCGAGCAGGGCATCGCGCTCGAGGTCTCCGACGAGGCCAAGGCCTTCCTGATTGACGAGGGCTACGACGAGGAGTACGGCGCGCGGCCGCTGCGCCGGGCCATCCAGTCGCACGTCGACGACGCCCTGGCCGACGCCATCCTGGCCGGCGAGGTCGAGCACGGGGCCACGGCGCGGGTAGCGATGGAGGACGGCGCGATCCGCGTCGCCCCCGTCGCCCCCGTCGCCCAGTCCACGCCGGAGGCGGTCCCCAGCGTCGCCTAAACCCGCTATCGATCATGCGATCGGTATATACAAAAACGGCCGGCTGCCACACGTCGTGACAGCGAATCCTCGCCCTCTCAGTTGATGGCTGACAGCTGACGCCTAAAAGCTGTCGGCCATCCAGGGCGTGGGGCCGCCGAAGACGAGCGAGGCGAGCGCGAGGGCGCCCGGCGCGCCCTCCACGAGGCCCGTGCTCAGCAGTTCCTCCGCGGACAGGTAGCCGCTGTAGAGGGGAGCCAGCCCGCGCGCGTCCAGCCGCACGTCGCCCCGGCCGCCCGCGCGGACCTCGCCGCGCCCGCCGGCCACCGTCAGCACCCACCGGCCCCTGTTCCACGGGAGCGCGTCGTCGCGCACCTCCAGGTGCAGTTCGGCGTGCAGCGCCGGTGGGTAGCCCCGTGCCTCGAGCGCGCCGGGCGCGTCCACGATGCGCAGCATCCACTGTTCGTACCACGCGACCTTGTAGCCCTGGTTCGGCACGTGCAGGAGCAGCGGATCGGCGGGGGAGCCCACCCATTCCACGCTGTTGACCGTGGAGCGGTGGCCGGCCAGGAACGCGAGGAGGGTGCGCGCGGCCCCCGGCGTGAGCGCCACGAGGTCGCGCGCGACGATGGCGCGGTCGCGCTCGCCGGCCCGCTGGCGCTGCTCGTAGACGATGTAGCCTTCCGCCACGCCGTCGCGCTCGACGAGGTACGTGTTCAATGGGGTGTCGCCCACGTTCATCAGGCGGCGCCACATATACTCGTTGCGGTCGAGTGCGCCGGCGGTGCGCCGGCCCTGTTCGGCGTAGAGGGCGCGGATCGCGCCGTCATCCTCCTCGGTGGCCCGGCGCATCTGGACATGCGGGTCGCCGCCGCGCGGGTCGAGGCCGTGCAGGGGTAGCGCGTAGCCCATGGCGACGCCGGCCTGCTCGTACCCGGCGCGGCGGTACACCACCTGGGTGGCGGGGTAGAGCGCGGAGAGGCGCATGCCCCGCGCGCGGACCTCCTCGAGCACGCCGCGTAGCAGGCGCGAGCCGATGCCCGTGGAGCGGTGCTCCGGCGCGATGGCCACCGCGGCGATGCCGGCCATGGGCACAGGGCGGCCGCCGAACCACTGCCCCATGAACAGCATACTCAGACCGCCCGCGACCCGGCCGCCGACTCGCGCCAGCCGAACATTCTCGGGTCCCTGACGCTGTATCCCCTTGATGTCCGGGACGAGCGGCGGTGTCGGGGCGAACGCGTAGTCGGCGATGGCCCTGAACGCGCGCTGCTCCCCCTCGTCGACCGGCGCGCCGATCTCCAACCCGTCCCCGTTGTGTGTTCTCACAGGCGCTCCTTGCCGCGATCCCCTCGACGCGTCCCCGGTCATGGTAGCACGCCGCGCGGTCCAATCGGCGCCCCAACGCGCTGCTTCACAGCCGCGCCTGCTCCAGCGCGGAGCGTAGACCGCCGTCCGCACCGCCTCGGGCGCGTCATGCCATCCGTGAGAGCGCATCGTTGCGTACCGGCCGCACCTTAAGGATTGAACTCCCAGTCGAACAGCTCCCGCATGGGCAGCCTGAAGCCCGGGATAACAGGGTCGGTGTCCAGGGTATCGTTCAGGGCGAATAGACGCTGCCGCGTCGCTTCGTACGCGTCGATCGTGTGCAACCACGGATTGATGACCCGGACCAGTCGGACTCCGTGGTCGAGATACCCTTGCACTTTCGCACTGACGGCGCCGAAAGTGTCGGTGGCCGAAACGATCTCGACGACGAGATCCGGCGCGACATCACCCTCCTGATGGAAGGAGGGGGTGTCTTATCACCGGCCACGAACGTCAGATCCGGTAGCCGATCCGGCAAACCGTCGATGTGGTACGTCGTTCGAGCGGCAAAAACATGCCCGAGCCTGTGCGCCCGCACGTAGGGATAGAGCGCGGCGCCGAGCGCGATGGTGATCTCGCCGTGCGCATAGCTAGGCGTCGGCGGCACGTCCACGATCTCTTGCGCGACCATCGCTTCCCGCCTCCATGCTGAAGATAACCCGGGTGACTAGACAGGCCGTCACGCGGCGGGGAGGCGGCCCTCGCGGGCGAGGCGCGCCTCGTGGGCGTCGACGAGCGCGAGGTTGCCGGCGAGCGTGTCGTCGGCGAGCAGCAGGCGGCGCAGGTCCATGCCCTCGGGCACGTCCGAGAGGTAGCCCAGCAGGTGCCGGCGCAGCGCCCACACGCCGGGCCGCTCGCCGCGCGCCGCCACGTTCCAGCGCAGGTGCGCGCGGCACAGTTCCAGCCGCTCCGCGACCGTCGGTCCCGCGACCGGCTCACCGGCCAAGTAGGCGCGCGCCTCGCGGAAGATCCAGGGGTGGTTGAGCGCGGCGCGCCCGATCATCACACCGGCGCAGCCCGTCTCATCGAAGGCGCGCCGCACGTCGGCGGCCGTCTCCACGCCGCCGTTGACCACGACCGGGATGCCCACCGCCTCGCGCACGCGCCGCGCCCAGCTCCAGTCGGCGGGACCCTTATGCCCCTGCAGGGCGGTGCGGCAGTGCAGCGTGATCACCGCGACGCCGACGGCCTCGAGGCGGCGCGCCATCTCGTCGGGCCGCGGCGGGCTGTCGCCCCAGCCGATGCGCGTCTTGACCGTCACCGGCAGCGCGACCGCGCGCACCACCCGCTCGGCCATCGCGGCCATGGCCGGCACGTCGCGCAGCCAGGCGCTCCCCGCGCCGCGCCGCGCGATCTTGGGCACCCAGCAGCCGCAGTTGATGTCGATCAAGGCCGGCGCGGCCCCCTCGGCCACTCCCGCCGCCTCGACGAGCGTGGCGGGGTTGGCCCCGTAGATCTGGATACCGACGGTCGGACCCTCGCCGGGGCCGAGCTCGATCTTGCGCCGGATTCTCGGCGCGCCGGCCAGCAGCATCTCGACGTTGACGAACTCCGTGAAGGTCAGATCGGCGCCCAACCCGCGGCACAGCGCGCGGAAATGGACGTCGGTGACATCCTCCATCGGCGCCATCATCACCGGCCGGCGCGCCAGCAGGTCGTCCAGGTGCGCCCGCGCTGCCTCGTTCTTAGACATGCTCCTAGGTTGAGATTGAATCATCGGCTCGCGCGCCTGTATCTCCGCCTCGACAATTGAAACAGAATTGATACTACCCTCGCGCCCTTGTTGGACGTGGATAAGCTCCTCTCGCAGTATACGAATGTTGCCGGCATATCGGCATACCGTGGGCGCACGCAGATCACGCAGATGTCAGCGCCAAGAGTGGCGGCACGGTAGTTTTCCGGTGGCGCGTTGTGTTTTCGCGCGCGCCAATCGAGGTGCGCCCGCGCCTCATCGTCGGAATGGATAGTGACATCGAGGCTATGGGCTTCCTCGAGCAACTCGCGCAGCTTCTGTGCTCGTTCGGCATCGCTCATAGGCGGAGGGGGGAGAAAGACATCCAGTCTTCGTGGCCGAGCGGCGCGTGATTCAGTTCGTCGCGGAGCGCCCGCCAATGCGGCAAGTGGTGGTCCATTAGCGCTATAAATCGCTCGTTATGGCGTCGCTCTCGCAGATGCGCCAACTCATGCGCGACAACGTACTCCAGGCACTGCTCCGGCTTTTTCGCCAGTTCCAGGTTCAACCAGATCCGCCGCGCCTCGATGTTGCAGCTACCCCACTTGGTCTTCATCCTTTTGACGCCCCAATCGGCTACCTGCACATCCAGGACCCCCTGCCACTTCTCCAGTAGCGGCGGAATCAGCGCCTTCAATCGCGCGCGATACCAGCGTTGTAACACGGCTTCGCGCTGTGCGGCGATTGTCTCCGGCCGTACGTAGAGGTCGATAAATGCGGCGCCGCATAGACCCACTCTGGCGGGACCAGCGTGCTCATGCACGCGCAGCCGATAACGCCGGCCGAGGACGTAGTGGCTCTCGCCGCTGACCATTTCTCGCCGCGATTGGCGCAGTTGGGCGCCAAACCTGGCCTGCTGGCGTTTGATCCAGCCTAGCTTGCCAATGACCGCCAGGCGCACCGCGTCATCGCCGACCGCGAGGGGCGCGGCCACCCGCACCCGGCCGTGCGGCGGATAGACCCCGAGGTGCAGGTTCTTGATGTCCTTGCGCGCCACCTCGACGGTGAGGCCGCCGACGGTGACGCTGCCCGTCTCAGTACTCATCCTGGTTTTTCGCCAGGTCGAGCAGGCGGGTAGTCGTGGTTTCGAGGTCCTCCTCAGGCCCGGTTGAGTAGGAGGCACCGGATTCCTTCATCTGTCGCGGGTCGGCCCCCGTCGTTAGCGCATCGAGCGCGGCCCTGATGGCCAGCTTCACCTTTCTCACCTTCACCTGATTGGCGCGCCAGTCGTCCTGGCGGCTCTCACGCACGGCCCGATCCACCGCCAGGGCGCGCGCCTCATCCCGCTCCAGGTTGTCGTAGAGCGCCCGCCTGGCCGGCGTATTCAACGCGGCGGGATAACCCCCAACGCCGCCCGGATTCTTCGCTTGCCTGGTCAGCTCGGCGATCCTACTCAGGTATTCCTGGTACGCCACGACACCGCTGCGCCGCTCCTCGATCAGGGCGTCGAGCAACTCCGACATCTTGTCGTAGTACTTGGGATTGATGGGCGACTCGTCGATGATCAGCCTGCGCACGTTGTTTTCGATGGTCTCGGCCACCGCGTCTTTGCTGTCCCGGATGCCCGCGGGCAGGCTGTTCACGGCGTCGGGGCCGCGCTCGACGATGAGCTCGACCAGCGACATATCGTCGAAGGCGGAGATTTTGTCGCTCTCCTCGGCGCGGATGTAGGTGTCGATGAGGTGGCGCATGGCCGGCTCGTACATCTTGAGGTCGATGTAGTCGCCGCTGACCAGCTTGACCTCATCGCGCGCCCTGCTGTAGTGGTCCACCTCGGCCCTCAGAGCCTCGATCTCAGCCGCGCTATAGCCCGCCTCGGCGAGCTCGTTGGCCACGTCCGCATATGCGCGCAGCAGCGCGGCCGTGAGCTTGTAGAGCGCCAGGCGCCTGGGTTCGTTCGCCTTGAGCTCTGCGGCGTCTCCGGAGTCCGCGGCGCAGAAGTAGCGCAGGTAGGCCGCCGTATCCCTCGGCCTTTCCACCGGCTCGCACAGCGCCTTGACTGCCTCGCGCGTCTCTTCCAGGCGCTCCTTCGCCTTCTTCAGACGGTCTTCCAGCAGCCCGGCCACGTCTTGCCGGTCGTAGCCGTCCAGCGCGCCGGAGGTGTAGTCCTGCACAGCGCCTTCCAGGCTCTTGAACAGGTCCTTGTAGTCGATCACGTAGCCGTATTCTTTGTCGTCGCCGTCGAGCCGGTTCACGCGGCAGATGGCCTGGAACAGCCTGTGGTCGCGCATCTGCTTGTCGATGTACAGGTAGGTGGCGGAGGGAGCGTCGAAGCCGGTCAAGAGCTTGTCCACCACGATGAGGAGCTTCATCTGTCCCGGCTCGTCGATGAATTTCTTCTTGACCGCTTTCTCGAACTCCTCGGCCCTGTTGACGGCCTTGTCGGGCTCCTCGTCGAACCAGCCGGCCAGCATCGTCCGGTAGATGTCGTACTGGCGCAGCTTCTCGGTCATGCCCTCGCCGGTGGTTTCTCCTTTGATGTCGGTCGGGGAGGGCTTGTAGCTGGTCACGATGGCGCATTTGCCCGCCAACTCTGTCCTTGCAAAGATCTCGTAGAGCTTGCAGGCCTGGTAGATGCTGCCCGAGACCAACATGGCGTTGCCGCGCCCGTCCATCAAGCGCGGGCGGGTAGCCATGTCGAAGAGAATGTCGGCGACGATCTTGTCCAGCCGATCCCCGCTGGAGAGCACCTTGCGCAACGTACCCCAGCGCTGCTTGAGTTGGGCGCGGGCCAGATCGGTCAGTCCCCTGGTCTTGGCCTCGAACCACTCGTCGATCCGCTTCGGCGAGGTAAGGCGCTGGTCGATGTCGCGCGCCTCGTAGCGCAGATCCAGCACCACGCCGTCCGCGACCGCCTCGTTGAACTTGTAGGTGTGGATGTAGCGGCCGAAGACCTCGACGCTCTTCCTCCTGTCCGCCTTCAGCAGCGGCGTGCCGGTGAAGCCGACGAACAGGGCCTCGGGCAGGATGGCCGCCATCGCTCGTGCAGCTCGCCCGACTGTGTGCGGTGGCACTCGTCTACGAACACATACAGGTCGCCCCTGGGCTTGAAGCCGGGCGGCAGCGCCTGCTTTACCTCCGCGATATAGGCGGTGACATCGCCCGCGTCGTCGCTCCCCCTGCCGCCGAACTTGTGGATCAGCGAGCAGATCAGCCAGGGCGTGGCCTTGTTGAGCGTGGCGATGAGGGCGGCGCCGCTCTTGGCGCGGTAGATGTCCTCGTCGACGCCCTTGAACACCCCCTCGATCTGCTCGTCCAGCTCGGTGCGGTCGGTGATGATCAGCACGCGCGCGTCGGGACGGTTCTCGCGTATCCACTTGGCCAGCCAGACCATGGTCAGGCTCTTGCCCGAGCCCTGCGTGTGCCAGATGATGCCGCCCTCGTGGCGGCGCACGAAGTCCTGCGCCGCGCGCACGCCGAAGTACTGGTTGTGGCGGCAGAGCTTCTTGACGCCTGCGTCGAACACCACGAAGTCGTGGATGATTTCCAGCAGGCGCGTCTTGTTGCACACCTCGCTCAACTGGCGGTCGAGCGGCGTCGCCCTCACCCCCCAACCCCCTCTCCCTGACGCGGGAGAGGGGGGGACGCCTATCGAGGCGGTCGCCTCCGTGTCTCGCCCCTCCCCGTGTGCGGGCACACCGCCCGACACGTCAGGACGACTCCCCTCTCCCGCGCGCGGGAGAGGGGTTGGGGGTGAGGGTCCGCCCTCTTCCTTCCACGTCAGGTAATACTTCTCCGGCGTCTCGATGGTCCCGTAGCGCAGCCCCTCCGTGTCGTTGCCGGCCATCACGAGTTGTAGGGTCGCGAAGAACGGCCGGATGAACTCTCTTTTCTGGTTGTCCAGGTTCTGGCGGATGCCCTCGGCCACCGACACGGTGGATCGCTTGAGTTCGAGCACACCCAGCGCGATGCCGTTGACGTAGAGCACGACGTCGGGGCGCTTGGTGTTGGCCCTGGCGTCGGCGCCCCTGACCGTCACCTCCTCGGCGACCGCGAAGTCGTTGTTTTCGGGATGCTTCCATTCGACGAGCCAGACGGTCTGGGTGTTCTCGCTCACCTCGGCCTTGACCTCCAAGCCGTAGCGCAGCAGCTCGTAGACGGCGCGGTTGCGGTCGTAGAGGCTCTTGCTACTGTCGTTGGCGGCCTTATCGAGGGCGAACAGTGCCCGGTTGATCAGCGCCTCGTCGTGGCCCTGCGTGCGCAGCCACGCGCGCAGCAACTCCGGCTCGATATTGGCGTTGTCCGGTCGGTCGATCCAATTGCCCAGGTAGCGGTAGCCCAGCGTGTCGCGGAACAGCGCGACCACACGGTCCTGGGTCTTGCGCTCCCTCTGGCCGACAGTAGTCATACCCGAGTATCCTTCCTACGCTAGCGCTCGTCGTCCTTCTGCGTTGTATACCCGCGCCGACACCCCTTGTTGCGGAAAGGCCAGGCCCTCACGGTCTGTAAATAATCGGCCTGGCCTGCGACTGTGGTCGCATGGCAGCGTACGGGCACTGCCGTGCCGGGGGCAGGGCTTCCAGGCCGCCAGCCCGGCCGCTCAACTGACGTACGTTCACGCGCTAGGGGCGCCCGAGCAGGCCCCGTGCATCCTGCCCGTCCCGCCGAGCGTGTCCCGTGCATTTTCGTGCAACGCCACGGATATGCGCGCCGGGACCCATGTACCCCTCTCTACTCGCGGAGCGGTCTCTATTGTACGGCACGGGATGGCGCGCGTAAAGGAACACACAGTGGCGGGGGTGCACCTCATTATTGTGGAATGTAGCCTGCGACTGCGGTCGGATGGCAGCATACGCCGACTGCGGTCGGGATCGGGCGCGCGCCTGACACCGGGGGCACCGCAGTCCTGGCACCGCAAGTGCCCGTGCGCTGCCATCCGGGTGCCCCGCGTGCGGGGAGGGCAGTCGCAGGCTCCTGCGCGCCCGATTTCACTATTTCGAGGTGCACCCCAGTGGCGGCGCAGGCGGGTGTACCCTGCGATTGTGATGGCGAGCGCCGTAAGCCTGGCCCTAAAGGACCATGGCAGGCTACGGACCCTGAAGGGTCTACTCGCATGCGCCGCGTTGCCTCCATGCGGCGCCTTTGGACGCCGTTCCCTGCCATGTCGCGCTCACAGCAGCCTGATCCTCCCGGTCAGCAATTCCTGCATCATGCCCTGCTTGAGCGCGCGGGTCTTCTCGCGCCGCACTTCCAGGGCGGCAATCTCGGCGTCCATGTCGGAGAGGACGGCGGCGATGGCGCGTTGTTCTTCGGGACAGGAGAGGTGCAGTTCCAACTGAGCAAGGTTCCTAGCACTGATATGGACTACGGCATCACCTTGTCCCATCCTCGCCTTTTGATCGGCAACGGATGGATGGTTCATCAGGTAGCCGAGGTACATTGAATCTTGATCGGTTGGCATGAACAGAACGATGTCGCTACCCGCATACGCCTCTTCGTCGCCGAGAAACGCGACACATTTCCCAATCTCCTCCGCCGTTTCACCAGAGCCAGCAAAGAGTAGCTCGCCCCTGTGTAGGCGCTGACTTTGTCTTGCCACCTGCGACGGGATAAAAGAATAGAATCCTTTGACATAGTCGTTGTGGCGGGTGTAGATCTCGCCGTATCTAATGCACGGCAGTCCGTCGGAGACCACCTCGTCTTTCCTGATGCCTTTGCCCTTGGAGAACGCGCCAACATCCCCCAACCGCTTTACCTCCCACTCCCCGCTAAACCCTAGCAGGTGTCGCTTGCCGGTGAGGAGTTGCTGCATGGCGGCCTGCTTGAGGTCGCGCTTCTTGGCGATGAGCGCGTCGAGCTTGGCGAGCAGGGCATCCACGTCCGAGAGGGCGGCGGCGATGGCGCATTGTTCCTTCAACAACGGGAACTGGATACTTAACCCGCCCAGGACACTTTGGTTGAGATTGATCATTGTCGAGCCAACGGAGGTACCTTCGATAGCTGATATCACCTCCGCACTCGAAAGTACTCGTTGCAGGTAATCTGGAGAGACTCCCTCGGCGCAACGAACGATCAGTGAACCAGTCCCGCAAAGCCAGCCCACTTGGTTTTCTTGCACTACCGCGCAGCGTCCCATGTCGCCACGCCTACCAATAACGATGTCCCCCGGTCTTAGCCTGTACTCGGAAAGTTGCCTCGCAGCGCCTTCAGTAATAGTCATCGTTTGGGAGGGAACGAGTTTGCCATTCATAATATGCATAGGATTGATTACGGGAACGCTATCAATCGTATAGTCCGACTTATGTAGTGCGCTGCCGAATGGTCCGGTTCTAAACGTTGCCTTCTCACCAAGTTTTTTGACTTGCCAATCCTCAGGAATAACCCCCACCTCGGTCCACTTGTAGCCTGGCCTTGGCATATGTTGGCCGGAGTCTCCGATCGTCGTCCGAGGTGACACGTCAGTGGCCGTCGTTTGCCATGGAGCGTGGGTCAATGGCTCCGCGACCGCCACGTTATCTAGGTCAGGCGGTGTTAGGTCCATGCGAACCCCATCGTCTTCAAGTGCGCGTCCACGCGGGCGGTCAGGTCGGCCACGTCGTCGGCCAGTTGCGGCAACGGGGTAGCGTAGCGGTCGGCCAGGGTCTTGACGCGGCCGGTAAGCGCCTGCGAGACGCGGTCCAGCTCGCTCTGCACATCGGCGGCGAGCCGCGTGAGCCACTTGTCGTCCACGACCAGAGCCTTGATCTCGGCCTCGCTGAGCTTGGCGTATTGGGCGGCCACTTTGGCGTCCAGCCTCTTCTGGGCATCTTTGAGCCTCTTGCCAGCTTCGGCTTCCTGCCCGAGGAGCGCGAGGTAATCGGTCAGCACGGCGCGCTCCTGGCCGGCGTCGGCGTCGGCCATGATGTCTCTGAGCCGATCCCTCAAGCTCCTGGCGGTCAGCTTGCCTTTGTCGGTCCTGGCGTCGGCCAGGGGGCCGTCCTCGCCGCCGTGCTCTTCGTCGAGTTCCTCCAACCGGCGCGTGACCCTGTCGCGCTCGGCCTCCAGCGCCTCGATGGCCGCCTGCTCGGCGGCGACGTAGCGCGCGATGAGCAGCGCGGGCGGGATCAGGTCGACGTTGGGCCTGCCGTCGAGCACGGCCTGCCAGCCGTACAGCGCGATCTGGTATACGTCGTCCTGCATGGCCTCGGCCCAGTAGTCCATCAGGCGCTGATAGATGTCGTAGGGATCGAGCAGGGGGGCCGCGCGGAAGGTGTCCAGCAGGCGCTCGGACAGCGTCTCGATCAGCCGCTTGGGGTGGTCGCCGCGCGCGATGCCCCGCAGGCGCGGCGTGTTCTCACGTGTCCACGCCTCGAACAGGGCGTCCACGCTCTCTTTGAAGGCGGCGAACTCGGCGTGGCCGAAGATGGTGGCTTTGACCTCGCCCGCCGCCACCAGGGGCCGGCTGTAGCCCGCGCGGCCCGCCGGGGCAAAGAGCGCCCTTCGCAGGCCGGGGAAGACCTGCCAGTAGCGGGCGAGGTCGTCGACGTCCTGCTCGGGGATGCCGCCCCTCAGGTGCGCCTCGATGTCCTGCAGGTCTTCGCGCGCGCCGCAGTCGATATAGCGCGGGATATTCAGGTTGAAGCCGTTGGCCTCGATCTCGGCCAGCGGGACGGCGCGCGCGTACCCCTGTATTTCGACCTGCCGGGTAAAGGTATCCACGATGCGGTGGATGTCCTGGGCGCGCAGGCGGTTCTTGGCGCCGTCTTTGACGAAGCCTCGTGAGGCGTCGACCATGAAGATGCCCGTGCGGGTAGGGGCGCTCTGTTTGTCCAGCACGATGATGCAGGCGGGGATGCCCGTGCCGTAGAACAGGTTGGCCGGCAGGCCGATGACACCCTTGATGAAGCCCCGGCAGAGGAGGTTCTTGCGGATAGTGGCCTCGGCGCCGCCCCGGAACAGCACGCCGTGCGGCAGGATCACCGCGCCCTTGCCGCTGCTCTTGAGCGAGGCCAGGATGTGCAGCAGGAAGGCGTAGTCGCCGTTCTTGGCGGGCGGGATGCCGTAGGCGAAGCGATGGAACAGGTCCTCGGCCGGGTCGAAGCCGTTGCTCCAGGCTTTGGTGGAGAACGGCGGATTGGCGACGGCGAAGTCGAAGGTCTTGAGGCGTCCGTCGGCCCCTTTGAAGTGCGGTGTGGAGAGGCTGTTGTCCCGCTGGATCTCCGCGGTGGGGCGGTCGTGCAGGATCATATTCATGCGGGCCAACGCGGCGGTGGCGTTGTCCATCTCCTGCCCGTAGATGGTGATGTCGAGCCCGGTGCGGCTCTCGGCTTCGTCGTGGGCTTTGAGCAGTAGCGAGCCGGAGCCGCAGGTGGGGTCGTAGACCGTCTGGTCGCTGCTCTTCGCGTCGCCGATCCCGATCACTTTGGCCATGATGCGCGAGACCTCGGCCGGGGTGTAGAACTGGCCCTTGCTCTTGCCGGACTCGGTGGCGAAGTGGCGCATCAGGTACTCGTAGGCGTCGCCCAGCAGGTCGTCGCCCTCGGCGCGGTTGCCGCGGAAATCAAGCGCCGGGTCGGCGAAGATACCCACCAGGTTGGAGAGGCGGTCGACCATCTCCTTGCCCTTGCCGAGCTTGTCGTCGTCGTTGAAGTCGGCCACGTCGATGACGCCCTTGAGCCCGTTGGCCTCGGCCAGCCGGCCGATGATCTTGTTGATACCGTCGCCGATCTCCTTATCGCCCTTGAGCGCCACCATGTCGGTGAAGCCGCCGCCCGCGGGCACGTCGATCAGCGCGTCCGTCCGGCCCGCGTATTTGTCGGAGACGTATTTGACGAAGAGCAGGACCAGCACGTAGTCCTTGTATTGCGAGGCGTCCATGCCCCCGCGTAGCTCGTCGCAGCTTCTCCAAAGAGAGCTATAGAGCTCGGATTTCTTGATGGCCATTACATTAGCTGCCTATTTCGTCCTTGAACTGCCGCTCAATCAGCGTGCGTCTCTTAG
>JAABVA010001469.1_pt1 | contig 25295 bp, 24 predicted proteins | sample 5560331 | NCBI WGS metagenome assembly JAABVA01 (sample SAMN12812661, study PRJNA571458) | rock metagenome | isolation source: Antarctica rocks | place: Antarctica: Victoria Land, Mt New Zealand sud | collected 2016-01-07
GGTCATTGGAGGGCTCCTGTCTCCGGGGTTGGGGGGCGCAGCACCCAAACCCTGGCAGACGGACGCCTCGCGGCGTGCAATCGTTAACCCACACCCTTACCGCCGTAGCGGTTTAGTTCAATCCGCATTCAGCCGCTTCCACGTCGTCTTGTCCCGTTGGCGTGGTTCGGGATCCACCCTTTTTTGGGTTACACGGGCCGCGCGGAGACCGCCGGCCTGTGAGGGTCGGATTTCGGTGGAAAGGTGGTCGTATTCGGGAGGCGGCCCACCTCCTCGGGTTAAGCTCGCTGGGGCTGAAGCAGTCCCAGGCCCAACAGGGTGAGCCAGTATGGATGGCCTTGGCCGATCATCAACTCCCGTGGGCTTTTGCCGCCCAGATGGCGGCGCAGGATGAAGTCGGTGCGCAGCTGCAAGTTGAGGTTCTCCACCAGCGAACTGCTGCGCGAGGTGTGCGTCATGGCCTGCGTTAAAGCATCAAGGCGCGACAGCCTGTCGGCAAGGCCTTCACTGGCGCTGGATGTGAAATCGCCGTGGCACGGCGTATCGCCCCAGGCGGCCTTCTGCCCAGCGCGCAAGGCTTGCCCGGCATCGGCGATCGTATAGTCAGGATCGAGCCCCTGCTGGACAGCGTCCAGTAGATGCACGCCCCAGGTGCCTGCGTCGCGACGCTGCTCCGCAGCCAGGAAGTAGCAGTAGGTCGACGCGGCATCGACGCCGACCAGCACGGGCGTGGCACTGTGGAGGAGCTCATCGTGCAAGCCTACCCGAACCCCGGACAGGTCCTGCTGCCGGTTGATGATGTCCGCCTGCCGCGTGGCCGAGTGAAGCACGTGGTGAACGATGCCCACGCTGATGGACAAGCCCAGCAGGTCGCGCAGGAACTCCACGACGCCAAGATACGAGCTGCGGTAGCCCAGCACCAGCCCGACGATCACCTGACGCAGCCATGTCCTGGTGACCGCTACCTCGAACAGCACCTCATGATCGGGCGTCGCAGACAGGAAAGCGCCGTCCAACGCCGCGACAGCCTTGTGCGTTTGCTGGTAGACGAACTTGCGGCTCACCCCGTGCCGGGCCGCTAAATCGCTGACCGTCTCCGACCGCGCCAGTGCCTAATGGCCAGGTCCTTCCGATCGCTCTCCGGCAGCCTCGCCGCTGCGCCAGCACATCGATCCATACGCGCACCACACCTGAAAATGTCAGGGTGCCATCGTCCGTCCTGGAAGCGTCAACCCGGCTTCACCAAGCCCACGTATAATTTGGCTTTGAAACACGGTGGCCGAGGGGCTCTATCGCCATCCCATCGAGGCGCGGCGGCGCCTAGCCGTGGTTGAGGTGCCGGGGCTGTCCCCACAAGTCTTGCGGGCGGCTCGGGCGGTGTCGGCGGCTGCATGCCGGACGGGCATGAGGCAACGGCGGCGAGGGAAGCCGAGAAGGCATGCCGAATGGCTGAGGAGAAGGCGAGGGCAAATGCTGAGATCGACGCCACGCTCGCGGCCGCGCTGGCCCAACGTAGCCGTCACAGCATCCAAACCCGCATAGCGCCGGAAACAGGATCTCTGCCAACCCGTGAGTGGTCCGGCCGACGACCCGCGGATCGTCGATCCCGGCGGGAAACTTGCAAGCGAAAAGACCCATGGCGCATGCCTCTGACATGCGCGAAGACGATCGCCCGGCTAGGCCAGGTGCACCAGCTTGTCACGCCCCACAGGACACTCAGCACAACAGGATCTTTGGTGCGAAAGCCCTGGATTAGGCGTGCCCGGAGGCACCCTCATGCGGACCGTATTCTGCCCGCAACTCACCCGACCGCACGCTGGACATCGCATTCTGCAGGACCTGCACGATGGCATCGTCGCCCATGGTTCGCGCCAGAAGGCCCAGCGACCCACCTAGCAGGGCAGAGGCAATAGAAAGCGGGCTAAGATTTTGCCCGGCCATATACTCGATCGCCTTGTCGACAACAGCGCCGGCATGGCTCAGGTCGGCAGGGGCCTCAGAATTTCCGTCGTTCGGCATGCGGCACTCCTTTTGTCCATAGATAGCGTTCGAACCTTGCGATCCAACCCATCCCTACTGCGCGGCAACCGTCTCGGGCTCGAGCACTTCGGCCCCTGACGCTCCAAGCGCAGCCGCCTCACCCTGCTCAATCTGCAGCTCCCACATACGCGCATAAAGCCCATCCGCGGCCAGCAAGCTCGCATGGGTGCCGCGTTCGGCCACCTGGCCCTCAGAAAGCACCAGGATCTCGTCTGCATCGACCACGGTCGAGAGGCGGTGCGCGATCACCAGCGTCGTACGGTCGGCCGACACGGTGCGGAGGGCCGTCTCGATCTCGCGCTCGGTCCGGGTGTCGAGCGCGCTAGTCGCCTCGTCCAGGATCAGGATGCGCGGGTTCTTCAGGATCGTGCGGGCGATGGCGACCCGCTGCTTCTCGCCACCAGACAGCTTCAGCCCGCGCTCGCCAACCTTGGTCTGATAGCCCTCCGGCAGGCGCAGCACGAAGTCGTGCACCTGGGCGAGCTGGGCCGCGTGCTCGATCTCGGCTTGGCTGGCGCTGGGGCGGCCATAGGCGATGTTGTAGCCGATGGTGTCGTTGAACAGCACCGTATCCTGCGGCACCACCCCGATGGCGGCGCGCAGGCTGGTCTGCGTCATGTCGCGCACGTCGATGCCGTCGATCTCCACCGCACCCTCGGTCACGTCATAAAAGCGGAACAGCAGGCGGCTGATGGTGGACTTGCCAGCGCCTGTCGGCCCGACGATCGCGAGCTTTGCCCCGGCAGCGGCGGAAAAGCTGACGCCGCGCAGGATCTCGCGGTTCGGATTATAGCCGAAATGCACGTCGCGGAAGGTCACGGAGCCGGGCTGCCCGAGATTCGGCTTACCCGATGTCGATCCCAGTATGACGGCGCCGACGCGGTCCGCAACCTCCTGGCCGACGGAGAGCAGGCGGAACATCTGCTCCATGTCGACCAGGCCCTGCTTGATCTCCCGATAGACGAAGCCGAGGAAGTTCAGCGGCTGGTAAAGCTGCATCAGATAGGTGTTCACCAGCACGAACTGCCCGACCGTCATGGTGCCGGCCTGCACGCCGTCGGCCGCCATCAGCATGACCCAGCCCAGGCCGATCGCGATGATGAACGCCTGGCCGAGGTTCAACATGTTGAGCGTGACCTGGCTCTTGACGGCGGCGCGCTCGTAGCGGGCGCGAGCCTCGTCGAAGCGTCGCGCCTCGTGCACTTCGTTGCCGAAGTACTTGACGGTTTCGAAGTTGAGCAGGCTATCGATGGCCTTGGTCTGCGCTTCAGTGTCTGTGTCGTTCATCGCGCGGCGGAAGCGGACGCGCCAGTTGGTAAAGCCAAAGGTGAAGCCGATATAGAGGACGACGGTGACCAAGGTGACAAGGGCAAAGCGCCAGTCGAACAAGTGCCACAGGATGCCGACGACCAGCACGACCTCAAGCAGTGTCGGCACGATGTTGAAGACCGCGAGGCGCAGCACGTTCTCGATGCCTGCTGTGCCACGCTCGATCGAGCGGGACAGGCCGCCGGTCTGCCGATCCAGATGGAAGCGCAGCGACAGGCGATGCAAGTGCTTGAAGGTCTGCAGTGCGACCTTGCGTACAGTGCTTTGCTGCACGGCGGCGAATACGGCGTCCCGCAGCTCGGCGAAGCCCGACGAGGCGATGCGCAACACTGCATAGGCCAGGATAAGGCTGAACGGTATGGTGAGCGGATGCCCCTTAGGAGAGAGCGCGTCGACCGCCTGGCTGTAGACGATCGGAATATAGACCGTCGCGACCTTCGCCAGAATAAGCATGACTACGGCTGTGACTACGCGCACACGGGCGCCGGTTTCTCCCTTGGGCCAAAGATAGGGCAAGAGCGAACGCACGGTTTGGAACCCGGTCCGCTGTGGAATGGCGGACGCGGGCATCTGGACTACATCGGCAGGCTTCATGGACACTATGTGGCGACGCGCACGGGCGGTGGAAAGGCCGAATGCCTGGGATGCCCCGGGATTGTCACCATAACAGAGGGATGCCCGACCTCATGCGCCACATCGCCGCCTGTCGAAATGCCGAGCTGCCGGGCGGGCGAATGCCCTTGCGGCTCGGGATGGCTCAAGTGGGATGGATACTGCTGGAGGTTGCGGCGGCACTGGGCCGCCTAGGCGCGACCGTTGGGCCCGATAGCGTTACAATCGCCGCGACCGAGCTGCCGGGCATGGAGCGGGAGCTCTTCAAGCAAGGATGGTTCCGCTGGCGGGACGAGGCGTTCGACGTGCGCGCGGAACGGGATGGCCCGGCGCTGGCGCAGATCGACCGTGGCGCGCTGCCAATATTCGGCGTTCGAGCCGAGGGCGTACACCTGAACGGGATCGTGCAACGGGCAGATGAGCCCTGGTTGTGGATAGCCCGTCGCGCGGCCAACAAGCTGCTCGATCCCGGCAAGCTCGACCATCTAGTGGCTGGCGGCGTGCCCGCTGGCCTTTCGCCGTGGGAGACGCTGGCCAAAGAGGCGGACGAGGAGGCCGCAGTCCCGGCCGACCTGATCGCGAGCGCCACACCGGTTGCGCTGCTCAGCTACGCTATGGACCGACCCGAGGGACTGCGGCGAGACCGCCTGCACTGCTATGACCTGATCCTGCCCGAACACTTCACGCCGCATCCACGCGATGGCGAGGTCGAGGCGTTCGAACTCTGGCCGTTGCGGGCAGTCCTAGGCGAAGTTCGACGTACGCACAGCTTCAAGTTCAACGTGAACCTGGTGCTTGTCGACCTGTTCCTGCGGAGAGGGCTGCTGGAGAGGGCCGAGGCACAGCGGCTGCGGGCAGCGCTGGATGCGCCATCGGATTAAACCGCGCGGCTAGTGCTCGGGAGGTTCAGCGGCGATCGGGATCTCGCGCATTTCGGCGGCCTGATCGCCACCACCCGGCGCTTCGTCCTCATCGTCACCATCCGCACCCTGGTGCTCGGCAGTTTGCGGCTCGTTTCCTTGGCTCTCATAGGGCTGACGCCGCTGTGGTCCCACACCATTGGATTGGCCTTGCACCTGGGCCGCCTGGTTCATGGCGTTCAAGATACGGAAATAATGCTCGGCGTGCTGAAAATAGCTTTCGGCCATCACGCGGTCGGCCGAGCTTGTGGCGTCCCGCCCCAACTGCAGATACTTCTCGAACAGCTGCTGCGACGTGCCTCGGATGCGGAGGTCCGGACCGCTGCTGTCGAAGACGTGATTGCGGTTCAAGGGCACGTTGCCGGTTTGATGCCGGATCGGCACGCCGCCACCACTTCCGCCGCTACCCCGGTGGTTGCGCCCGCGCATACGTTTCATGTTCATTCGTGTGGAACACTTTCCTGTTCAAAGCCAGTCTGGCCTGTCCGCAGCCACTCCCGGACGCGCTCGGGCCCAACCCGGCAGCAGTCGACTGGCAGCTATGGGTATCGCCCGCGAGCGGACGAACAACGCTGGCAGGATTGCACCCAGCGGGCAACTCCTGATCGCGCGAACACCCTAGCGGTCCCACGCCGTCCTGCCAAACGTTTTCTCACAACCTCATCACCATCGCTCGCCGGATGCCGCCCAGGTCGGCGCGAAACGTCACCGGGTGCATCGCCAGTGCCGCGACTGCATCAGCCTGGCCGAAGCCGAGTTCCAGCACGCCGACGCCTCCTGGGGCGAGCAGGCCAGGCAACGCCGAAAGGATACGGCGATACGCGTCGAGCCCATCGGCGCCGCCATCCAGCGCACGGCCTGGTTCGTGCCGGGCAACCTCCGGCATCAAGCCGGCAATGTCGGCGCTGGGGATATAGGGCGGATTGCTGAGCACCAGGTCAAACCGGGCCGAAAGCGGATCGGCCCAATCGCAGCATAGGAATGCGGCGCGCCCCGCCAGCCCCAGCCCTTTCGCATTGCGGGACGCCAGCGCCGCCACCGAGGCCGAACGGTCGACGCCGAGCCCCCACGCGGACGGGAATTCCGTAAGGGCGGCCAGCAGGAGACAGCCCGTGCCCGTCCCGAGGTCCAGGATCGTCCGCACCCGGCTCCGGTCCGGCATCGCCTCGATCGCCGCCTCGACCAGCGTCTCGCTATCGGCGCGCGGGATTAGGGTGGTCGGCGAGACCTCGAAATCGAGGCTCCAGAACTCCTGGCGTCCCAAGATCAACGCCAACGGCTCGCGTGCAGCGCGCCGGGCCAGCAAGGCATGATACTGCGCGGGGTTGATGGCGCGCAGCGGCTCGTGCAGCAGCGCCTCGCGCGATAGCCCGGTCGAGTGGCCCAGCAGCAGGCGGGCGTCCAGCCGCGGGTTGTCGATCCCGGCCGCCTCAAGCAACGCCGCGCCATGGCGCAGCGCCTCCTGGATTGTCACTGCACTGTTACTCTTGGGCGGCCAGCCGGGCAGCCTGATCTTCGGCCGTCAACCGGTCCACGATGTCATCAAGGTCGCCCTGCATGATCCGGTCGATCTTATGCAACGTCAGCTCGACCCGGTGGTCCGACACCCGGCCCTGCGGGAAGTTGTAGGTGCGGATGCGCTCGCTGCGGTCGCCGGTGCCGACCTGAGACTTGCGGTCGGCGGCGCGGGTGGAGGCGAGGCTCGACCGCTGCGCCTCGAACAGGCGGGCACGCAGGATCTTCATGGCCTTGGCGCGGTTCTTGTGCTGGCTGCGCTCCTCCTGCATTGCCACCACGACGCCAGAGGGGATGTGGGTGATGCGGACGGCGCTTTCCGTCTTGTTCACGTGCTGGCCGCCGGCGCCCGACGCCCGGTACACATCGATGCGCAGGTCGGTCTCATTCACCTGGACGTCGACCTCCTCCGCCTCCGGCAGCACGGCGACGGTCACGGTCGAGGTGTGGATGCGCCCCTGGCTCTCGGTGGCCGGCACGCGCTGTACCCGGTGGACGCCGGATTCGTACTTCAGCCGGGCGAACACGTTGCGGCCGGTGATCTCGGCGACGCCCTCCTTGAGGCCGCCAAGGCCGGTATCGGCATATTCCAGCACCTCGACCCGCCAGCCCTTCGACTCCGCATATTTCTGGTACATTTGGAACAGCTCGGCGGCGAACAGGCTGGCCTCGTCGCCACCGGCGGCCGGGCGGATCTCTAAAATTGCGCTGCGGGCGTCGGCCTCGTCCTTGGGCAGCAGGGCCAGGCGGATTTCATGCCGCAGCGCCGGCAGTTTGTCTTTCAGCTCGTAGAGCTCGGCTTCGGCCAGGTCCTTCATCTCGGGGTCGGACAGCAGCGCCTCGGCGTCGGCATTCGCCCGCTCGGCCCCGCGCAGCTCGTCGATGCAGTCGACGATCGGCGCCAGCTCGGATAGCTCCTTGCTGGCGCGGGAGAACCCCTCGCCGCCGAGGCCCTCGCTCAACTGCGACCGCAGCTCCGCCGCGCGTCCGACGATGCGGTCGAGCTTATAGTCCAGGCTGCCGCTCATGCCAGTCTCGCCACCAGTTCCGCCAAGACGACCTCGGATTGCGCGCCGGTCGCGAGGTCCTTCAGTTGCGCCATGCCACGGGCGAGCTCGGCCTCGCCGATGATCACCGCCGCGCGGGCGCCGATGCGGTTGGCGCGCTCCATCCGGCGCTTCAGATTGCCGCGATAGGCCATCTCGGCCCGGATACCGGCACCGCGCAGCGCCTGCAGGGCGTCGAGCGCGGCTGTCTCCTCCGCCGAGCCGCCAACAGGGATCACCGCCACCGGCGCGGACGGCACTGGCGGCGCGTCCAGCAGCATGGCCAGTCGCTCCACTCCCGCAGCCCAGCCGACCGCCGGGATCGCGGGGCCGCCCATCTGCGCGACCAGCCCGTCATAGCGGCCGCCGCCCATTACGGTACCCTGCGCGCCCAACTGATCCGTCACGAACTCGAATGCGGTGTGGTTATAATAGTCGAGCCCGCGAACGATGCGCGGGTTTTCCCGGAACGGCACATCCAGCCGCGCCAGATGGGACCGCAGCGCATCGTAGAATGCCGCCGCTTCGAGCGTCAGCACTGCCTGGATCGTGGGGGCGGTCTCGATCAATGCGCGGTCGCCGGCGTCTTTGCTGTCCAGGATGCGCAGCGGGTTGCGCTCCAGCCGGTCCTGGCTGTCCGGCGACAGCGCATCCCGGTGCGTGCTGAAATATCCCACCAGCGCCTCGCGATAGGCAGCCCGGCTCGGGGCATCGCCGAGCGTGTTCAGCTCCAACACCGTGTCGCCGTCCACCCCCAGCGCCTGCAGGATTTGCCATCCAAGCGCGATGATCTCGGCGTCCGCCAGCGGCTCCGAGGGCCCGATCAGCTCGGCGCCGATCTGGTGGAACTGCCGGTAGCGGCCTTTCTGCGGGCGCTCGTAGCGGAACATCGGCCCGGCGTAGAACACCTTCTGCGGCAACGACTGCGTCAGCCCGTTGCTGATCAGCGCGCGGCACACGCCGGCCGTGTTCTCCGGACGCAACGTGATGCTGTCGCCGCCGCGGTCGTCGAAGGTGTACATCTCCTTCGTCACCACGTCGGAGGTGTCGCCCAGCGTTCGGGCGAACACGCGCGTCTCCTCGAAGATCGGCGTGGCCCACTCGTCCATGCCATACAGCCCGGCCACACGCCGGGCGGTGTCGATGACGTGGGCGTGGCGGCGCTGGTCCTCGCCGATCAGGTCCCGCGTGCCGCGGACCGGCTGCAGGTCGGCCATGCTACTCCGCTGCGACCTTAGACACGGCCGGCGCGGCAGCAGCGAGTTCCACCGCCTTGCGCTCGACCGTGGCGATGATGTGCTCGACCATGTCGCCGCCGTCGATCGTATGGTCGGTGCGGCCGGCGTGATACACCATGTGCCGCCCGTTACCGCCGCCGGTCACGCCGATGTCGGTCATCAACGCTTCGCCGGGGCCGTTCACCACGCAGCCGATGATCGACAGCGTGATCGGCGTCTTGATGTGCGCCAACCGCTCCTCGAGCGTCGCCACAGTCGCGATCACGTTGAAGCCCTGCCGCGCGCAGGACGGACAGGAGATAATCTTCACGCCGCGGTGCCGCACGCCGAGCGACTTCAGGATGTCCCAGCCGACATGGACCTCCTCCTCCGGCTCGGCCGACAGCGACACGCGCAGGGTGTCGCCGACGCCGGCCCAAATCAGGCTGCCCAGCCCGATCGACGACTTCACGGTGCCCGCGCGCTTGGTGCCGGCCTCGGTAATGCCGATGTGCAGCGGATGGTCGCATACCTCGGCCAACTGCTGATAGGCAGCGACGGCCATGAACACGTCGGACGCCTTCACGCTGATCTTGAACTCGTGGAAATCGTTGTCCTGTAGGATCTTGGCGTGCTCCAGCGCGCTCTCGACCAGCGCTTCAGGGTTTGGCTCGCCATATTTTTCCAAAAGGTGCCGCTCCAGCGAGCCGGCGTTCACGCCGATGCGCATGCTGCAGTTGTGGTCGCGCGCGGCCTTGATGACCTCGCGCACCCGCTCGGCGCTGCCGATGTTGCCGGGGTTGATGCGCAGGCAGGCGGCGCCGCTCTCTGCCGCCTCGATGGCGCGGCGATAGTGGAAATGGATGTCGGCGACGATGGGGACGGACACCTGGCGCACGATGTCCTTCAGGGCGTGCGCGCTCTCCTGGTCCGGGCAGGACACACGGACGATATCGACCCCCGCCTCCTCGGCACGCCTGATCTGCGCCACCGTGCCGGGCACGTCGGTCGTGAGCGTGTTGGTCATGGTCTGCACGGTGATCGGCGCGTCGCCGCCGACGGGCACGTTGCCCACGTGGATCTGGCGGGACTTCCGGCGCTCGATCTGCTGATACGGGCGATAGCTCATGGTGGCTCCCCGCGCCGGACCTCCGACGCCTTCATCTATGTGCCGGACCCCCGGCGCTCGGTCTATATATAGGACCGCGCGGCTGCTTCTACTGCGCCGCGGGCTGTCCCGTCGAGGCGGCTTTCAGCGCATCAGGGTCCAGCGCCACGTCCCGCCGGACAGCGCCGGCGGGACCGAGCACGGAAGTGGGCTGTCCGTCGACCAATAACTCCGTCCCGCCGGCGTTGCCGGTCGAGAGCAGCAGCTGCGCTCCCTTCGGCACCGGCCATATGTCGCCAGCGCGCATGATGCGGTTCAGCAGCACCTGGCCCTGGCGCTCCCTGACCTGCGTCCAGGCATCGGCCTTGAACCGCAGCATGACACGGCCGTCGGTAATTGACGCAACCGGCAGAGGATCAGGCGCTATGGCGACGGGTGACGTGACGGGTGCCGTCACTGGCGGCGTCACTGGCGGCGCGAAGACCGGCATGGGCGCTGCCAGCGCCAGGGTGGGTGGGTCCGGCAGGACAGTGGCAACCTGCGGCGATGGGTCGGGCGGCGCGGCCCGGTCGATGGGCGGCGCCAAGCGCGCGGGTACGACGGGGACCACCTCGGCCGCGGACTGCGCGTTGCCGGAATAGCGATACCAGCCGACATAGGCGCCCAGCGTCAGCAACACGCCGAGCATCACCACGGCGCCGGCCGGCACGCCGCGGTCCGGCACGGGGGATGGAAATGCAAGCTCGGTCTTACGGTTCACCACGTGCGCCTCCGCCCGGAAGCGCCGCGCCATCTCGGCTGCATCCAGGCCAAGCAACGTCGCATAGCTGCGAAGGAAGCCGACGGCGTAAACATTGCCGGGCAGGTCGGCCACGCGGCCGTCCTCGATCGCTTCGAGGAATGGCAGCCGGATACGAAGCTGGGCGGCGATGTTCGGCAAGGCCCAGCCAAGCCGCAGCCGCGCCGCGCGCAGCTCCGCCCCAATGCGGGACGAGCCCAGCACCGGGCCATCCGGATCGCGACCGGCGGAGGAGATGACCGCGCTCGCCTCCTGGAACTTAGCCCTACGGAAGTGCAGCATGGAATGATCCAGCCTCTATGACGTAACTATTCCGGCTGGGGAAATATGTAACCTGGGAACGCCACTTTTGCTACGATTACAATCAGCATGAATCAAACCAGGTGGCCGTGCTCCCTGGCCCACGACGTGAGCGGGGCACGCAGGCTGGCCTGGCCGGCTGCGTTCCGCCGGGATGCCGTGAGCACCGCACGAAGCTCGGCCAGCTGCACCGAGGCGAACGCCGCCTTCAGCCGCAACAGGCTGGCCGCCGGCATCGACAGGGTGGTGATGCCCAGGGCCGCCAGCACCATCGCCTCGAGCGGCCGCCCGGCGTGCTCGCCGCAAAGGGAGACGTCGACCCCTGCTGTCGCGGCAGTCGCGCATATGTGTTCCAGGGCGTCCAGCACCGGCGGCGACAGCAGGTCGTAGCGGCCCGCCAGCCCCGGCGTGCCGCGGTCGGCGGCGAACAGGAACTGCATCAGGTCGTTTGATCCGATCGAGACAAAATCCACCTCCGCCATCAGTGCGGGAAGCTGCCAGAGCAGGGCCGGCACCTCGATCATGCTGCCGACCAGGATGCGCTCGGGAACCGGGCGCACCCGCTCCGCCTCCGCCAGCAACAGGCTGCGGGCGGCGCGGAACTCGGCGACGGTCGCGACCATGGGGAACATGACCGACAGCGTCCGGCCCTGCGCCGCCAGCAGCAGGGCGCGAAGCTGGCGCCGCAGCAGCGCCGGGCGGTCAAGCCCGACGCGCAGGCTGCGCCAGCCCATGGCCGGGTTCTCCTCCTCCTGCCGCGGCGCATCCGGCAGCAGCTTGTCGCCACCCAGGTCCAGCGTGCGGAAGCGCACCGGCCGGTCCCCGGCGGCGTCCAATACCCGGGCATACAGCGCCGCCTGCTCCGGCACGTCCACGATCTCGCCGCGGGCCAGCATCGCGATCTCGGTCCGGAACAGCCCGATCCCGGCAGCGCCGGTCGTGTCGAGCTGCTCGACCTCCCGCGCCAGGCCGACGTTGAGCATCAGGCTCAGAGCAGCGCCGTCCGCGGTGTGGGCGGGCCGGTGGCGCTGCGCTGCGAACCCGGCTTCAAGCTGCAGGCGAATATCCAATGCGCGCGTATAGGCGGCCCGGACCTCGCTGTCAGGACGCAGGATCAACTGCCCCTCGTCCGCGTCCAGCACCGCCTCATCGCCATCCTCCACCGCTGCCAGCAGGCCGCGCACGCCGCCCAGCGCCGGCAGGCCTAGGGCGCGGGCCAGGATGGCGGCGTGCCCGGCCGAGCTGCCCTCCTCGATCGCGACGCCGCCGATGCCGCGAGCGTGCCACTCCAGCAGCTGCGCGGGGCCGAGCCGGCGGGCGAACAGGATGGCGCCTTGCGGGATCGCCGGCACCACCTCGCCGCCGTCCAGCGCCGCCAGCAGCCGGCCGGCCAGGTCCTCCATGTCCGCCAGACGCTCCCGCAGATACGGATCGGCGATGCGGCGCATGCGGTCCCGCAGCTCGTTGGCGACGCGGTGCACCGCGGCCTCGGCCGTCAGCCCATTCGAGACCGCCTCCCGCACCCGGCGCATCCAGCCGCTGTCGGCCGCCACCAGGCGGGTGGCCTCGAGCACCTCGCGCGGGCCGTCGCCGTCGGGCAGCCGGGTCTCGATCAGGTCGTCGAGCGTGCGGCGCATGGAGGCAATGGCGAGGTCCAGGCGATTGATCTCCTGCACGGGATCGTCCGCCAGCAGGCGCCGCAGCGGAGCGCCGGCGCCGTGCAGCACGATCGGGCCGATCGCAATGCCGGGCGCGAAGGGCGTCGCCTGGAACGGCCGCGGCATGGTGGCGCCGACGCCCTGCTCCGCCCCGTCCGTTGCCCCGGCGGCCGCCAGGACCTCGGCCAGCAGCATGGCGACCGTCTCCAGCAGCTCCACCTCGTCGTCCGCATAGCGGCGCGGCGCGCGGTTCTGCACCGCGAGCACGCCGAGCACTCGGCCGCCGCGGCGCACCGGCACGGCCAACAGCGAGGCGAACGGGTCCTCCCCGGTTTCCGGACGATAGGCGAAGGCCGGGTGGTTCTGCGCGTCCGGCAGGTTCTGCACAGCGCTGGTGGCCGCCACGATGCCGACGATGCCCTCCCCCACCCGCAGCCGGGTGCGGCCGACCGCCTCGGCGTTGAGCCCGTGGGTGGCGGTCAGTTCGAGCAGGTCGCCGGGCCGCATGGCATAGATGGTGCAGACCTCGGCCACCATCTCACTCGCGACCAGCGCCGCCAGGTCGCCGAGCGGGACGCCGCTCGTGCCGCTCAAAGACAGGCCGAGCGCCATCATGTCGCGCAGGCGTGACAGGAGGCGGCGGGTTTGCAGCATCTAGTGCCGGACCTGATCGTGCCGGGCGGCGATCGCCTGGCAGGCCTGGTCGATCAGCTCGGCGATGATCTCGGCCGTTGGCTGCTCCGCGGTCACCATGCCTACCGATTGCCCGGCCATTACCGAGCCATGCTCCACATCGCCATCGATCACCGCGCGGCGCAGTGCGCCGGCCCAGAAGTGCTCGATCGACAACTGCGCCTGCTCCCGCGTCAACTCGCCCGAGTCGACGCGCGCCATCGCCGCCGCCTGGTGCTGCAGGAAGGCCTGAGTGCCGGCGTTGACTAGGCCGCGCACGGGTATGACGGGAAAGCGCGGATCGAGTTGCACGCTGGGCAGCGCGTCGCGGGCGCGGGCGCGGATGAAGGCCTGCTTGAAGCGCGGATGGGCGATGCTCTCGGTCGCGGCGGCAAAGCGGGTGCCGAGCTGCGCGCCGGCCGCACCCATTTCGAGAAACGCCAGGATCGCCTCGCCCCGGCCGATGCCACCCGCGACGAACACCGGGACCTCAGTCACGTGCGGCAGGATCTCCTGCGCCAGCACGGCGAGCGACACCGGGCCGATGTGGCCGCCAGCCTCCGAGCCCTCGATCACCAGGGCGTCGGCGCCGAGCCGCACCATGCGGCGCGCGAGCACGAGGGCGGAGGCGAAGCACACCAGGCGGGCGCCGCCATCCTTGACGGCGCGCACCGCAGCACCGCTCGGCACGCCGCCGGCCAGCACGACATGGCCGACGCCGGCGCCCAGGCAGACCTGGATCAGGTCCAGCAGGCGCGGGTGCATGGTAATAAGGTTGACGCCAAATGGCCGTGCGGTGAGCGCCTGAGTGCCAGCGATCTCCTGCGCCAGCGCATCCGGCCCCATGGAGCCGCCGGCGATGACGCCGAAGCCGCCGGCGTTGCTGATGGCCGAGACGAGGGTGCGCTCGCTGACCCAGCTCATGGCGCCGCCCATGATCGCAACCCGGCTGCCCAGGAAACGCCGCCCGCGGTCCGACAGGCGGTCGAACTCGGCGCGCGCGAGCAGGCGGCCGCTGTCGTGGACAGCGATATCAGGCGGCATCGAGGCCATATGCGGTGTGCAGCGCACGGACCGCGAGCTCGGTGTACTCCGCCGCGATCAGGACGCTGACCTTGATCTCGCTGGTCGAGATGACCTGGATGTTGATGCCCTTGCCCGCCAGCGTGCTGAACATGATGTTGGCGACGCCCGCGTGGCTGCGCATGCCGACGCCGACGACGCTGATCTTGGCCACGTCCGGATCCATCAGCACGGTGTCGGAGCCGATGGCGTCGCGGTGCTCGGCCAGCACGGCCTGCACGCGGGGCAGGTCGGCGCGGCCGACCGTGAAGGTCATGTCGGTGCTGCCGTCGGCCGACACGTTCTGCACGATCATGTCGACGTTCACCTGCGCCTCCGACAGCGGGCCGAAGATGGCGGCGGCGACGCCGGGGCGGTCGGGCACGTGGCGCAGCGTGATCTTGGCCTCATCCCGCGAGTAGGCGATGCCGGATACCATTGCTTGTTCCACGATCTCGTCCTCATCCACCACCAGCGTCCCAGGCACGTCCGCGAAGCTCGAGAGCACCCGCACCCGAACGCGCTCCTTCATCGCGAGCTCTACGCTACGAGTCTGCAGGACCTTTGCCCCCACGGAGGCGAGCTCCAGCATCTCTTCATACGCAATCTTGTCCAATTTACGCGCGCGCGCGGTGATGCGCGGGTCCGTCGTATAAACGCCGTCGACATCCGTATAGATATCGCAGCGGTCGGCGCGCAGGGCAGCGGCGAGTGCGACCGCCGATGTGTCCGATCCGCCACGCCCGAGGGTGGTGATGCGCAGGTCCGGTCCCAGCCCTTGGAATCCCGCCACCACCGGGACCTGCCCGGCCGCCATCGCCGCCAGCAGCAGCCCGCCATCCACCGACTCGATGCGCGCCTTGCCGTGGGCGCCGTCGGTATGGACGCCGGCCTGCCAGCCGGCCCAGGAGCGCGCGTCCACGCCGAGGGCCTGCAGCGCGATCGCCATCAGGCCGGAGGTAACCTGCTCGCCCGTCGCCACCACCGTGTCGTATTCCCGGGCATCGTGCAGCGAGGCCAGCGACGCGCACCAGGCGACCAGTTGGTTGGTGACGCCGGACATCGCGGATACGACGACCGCGACCTCATGCCCTGCTTCCACCTCGCGCTGCACTCGACTGGCGGCGCTACGGATTCGGTCTAGGTCGGCCATTGAAGTTCCACCGAACTTCATCAGGATCCGCGCCATGCCTGCTTCATGCCTTTCGGTGCGGGCTTGGCCGTTGCGGCAACGCCCCTGCTGGGTCACATAGTCATTGAAAAAGGCATAGGGCAACATGATAGACACGCAACCCGGCATAGGCCGAGCCGGATCGGTCGTTGCGGACGAGGTAGCTCGGTTCGACGCGCTGGCGGCGGAGTGGTGGGACACCTCCGGACCGATGCAGGCGCTGCATGCGATGAACCCGCTGCGGGTCGGCTGGATCGACCGGCGCATCCGGGCGCGGCTTGGCGGGCCGGTGCGGCTACTCGACATCGGATGCGGCGCGGGCCTGGCGTCGGAGGCACTGGCCGGGTTGGGCCACGACGTGCTCGGGCTGGATGCGGCCGCCGACGCGATCACGGCGGCGAAGGGCCACGCCGCCGGTCAAGATTTGTTGCTGTCCTACCGAGTGGGAGCGGCCGAGGACCTGGTGGCGGAGGCTGGGCGCTTTCCGGTCATCACCGCTCTTGAGGTTATAGAACACGTGACCGATCCGGCGGCGTTCCTGCGCCTGCTCGCTCAACTGATCGAACCCGGCGGATTGTTGTTCGTGTCCACGCTGAACCGCACGCTGCGGTCGCTCGCCATGGCGAAGCTCGGGGCGGAGTATGTGCTGCGGCTGCTGCCGATCGGCACCCATGATTGGCAGCGGTTCGTCACGCCGGCGGAGCTTGGCACATATGGCAAGGCAGCCGGGCTCCCGGTGGCGGACATCAGCGGGATGCTGTTCGACCTGCGGTCCCGGCAGTGGCGGGCGGGGGCGGACCTGGCGGTGAACTACATCGCCATGTTGGAACGGCGCTAGCCGTCGGCGCGGGGGACCCAAGGGATGCGGGCGACCTCGATGCCCTCGTCGGCGAGGGCCTCGGCCTGCTCGGGCGTGCTTTCGCCGTAGATGCTGCGCTTATCGCTCTCGCCGCGATGGATGCGCCGGGCCTCCTCAGCAAAGCCGGGGCCGACGTAGTCGCAGTTCCGCTCCACGTCGGCGCGCAGCTTCTGCAGCATGGCGCGGACATGGTCGGGGACGGCGACACCGGTCTTTTCCGGCACGGGCATGGAAACGTGTTCGGGAGCGCCGGACGGGTCCACGACAGAGCCACCCTTCGCAATTCTTGGCGCCATCAGGGCACGGTTCACGGTCGTGTCGCCGCAGGCCGGGCACGATACCAGGCCACGCTGTGCCTGGACGTCGAACGCTGCGCTGTCCCGGAACCAGCCATCGAATGTGTGGTCGGCGCTGCACCGCAACTGGTAGTGGATCATTCCCGCTTCAACTTGGCTACGCCTATAACGGCGAGATTTTCCTCGCTATTGCAACATGGCGAGGCGGCGGCGCTGCACAAGCTCAGGCGGCGGCGAGCAACGGATCGAGCTTGCCGGCGCGGTCCAGCGCCACGAGGTCGTCGGAGCCGCCGATGTGCCGGCCGTCGATGAAGATCTGCGGCACGCTGGTCTGGCCGGAGCGTGCGATGGCCTCCCGGCGCTGCGGCGTGCCGTGCGGCGCATCGATCTCCTGAAACGCAACACCTTTGTTCTGCATCAGGTTGACGGCCCGGCTGCAATAGGGGCACCAGGGCTGGGTGTAGATCTCTATCTTCGGCATCGCTGTCTCCGTGCGTCGCTGGAGGATTGGAACTGACGGGGCGGCGCACAAGACGCCCTAGGCCAGCGGCTGGTCTGCAACGCACGCCGCAACCAAAAGGTCCACCCTGGCCACGCCGGCCGCCAGCAGCGCGCGGGCGCAGGCGTCCGCGGTGGCGCCGGAGGTCAGGACGTCATCGATCAGCAGCACCCGGGCGTCCGCGAGCTGGCCTTGGCGGGAAGCACGGACGGCGAAGGCGCCCGCGACCTCCGACCGGCGTTGCGAACCGGACTTCTGCGCCAGGGACGCCGTTGCACGCGTCCGGCGCAGTCCGTCCAGCACGGCATGGCGGCCAGACATCCGCGACAACACCTGGGCCAGCAGCGCCGATTGGTTGTAGCGCCGGGACAGCAGGCGTCCGCGGTGCAGCGGCACCGGGACCAGCCAATCCGCCGCGGACAGCAGCTCGGCGCCGGCCCGGGCCATATGCGGCGCCAGCGCCCGGGCGATCTCGATCCGGTCGCCATACTTGAACGGCAGCAGGATGCGGCGGGCCTGGTCGTCGTAGCGCAATGCGGCGCGGGCGACGGTCCACGCCGGAGGGTCCTTGCGGCAGGCCGAGCAAAGGCCGAACACGCCGCCCTGCGCCGGGGACGCGAACGGACGGCCGCAGCAGCCGCAGCAGGGGTCGGTCACGAAGGCGGTGCGGCGGAAGCATGCGGCGCAGAACTGGCCCGGCGCCCCTACCGGCGCGTCGCAGGTCAGGCAGTTCGGCGGCAGCAGGACGTCGAGCAGCAGCGTGGCACCCCGCCGCCACAGGGCTTTCACGCGCCGAACGCTACGGTGCCGTCGCGCTCGATCTCGTGCACGAGGTCGATCTCCCAAGCCAGATAGGCCTGCATCGCCGCCTCGACGCCGGAGTTGCGGTCGTAGGGGCGCAAGTAGAAGTCGACGCAGGCTGCATCTGGCGGGTCGGTGCGGTCGGCGGCCGGAGTGTTGCCGGCGGCGATCCATGCGGCGGTGCCGCCGTCCAGCACCTGCACCGGCGCCGAGGTCAGGCCCTGCAGCTCCGCGACGGCGAGCCGGGCCAGGATGCCCTCGGGCGAGGTCACGACGACGCGCTTGGCCTGGGCGAGGTGGTCGCGCAGCCCGTCGAGCCTGGTGCGGATGCCCCAGATTGCGCCGGGAATGTGGCCAGCGCGGAAGTCGATGCTGCGGGCGAGGTCCACGACGAGCGCGTCATCAAGGCTCTCGGTGGGCGGTATGAGCTCTGCGGCGGGTAGCGGCGGCGGCACGATGGCGGTGGCGTCCAAGTCGAGCAGGCCGCCCTCGACGACGAACACATCGCGGAAACCCATCTGGCGCAGCCAGGCGCCGGCCATGCGGGCGCGGACGCCGTCGTCGTCCAGCAGCGCGATGCGGGCGCCACGGACGGCGATCCAATGGTCCGTCGCCTGGATGAGCTGGCCGCCGGGCGCGTTGCGGCTGCCGGGGCGGTGGGCCTCGTTGAATTCGATCGGGTCGCGCACGTCCAGTGCATAGAGCGTGCGGTCCGGGTCGTCCGCGTAGCGCTCGAGGTCGAGCGGGCCGATGACGCCGACGCCTGCCTCCTCGGCGAAGGCGCGGGCGCGACCGAGCGCCAGGGCGGCGGTCGCGGGCGGCCCAGGCTGGTAGCGCCGGGTCTGGCCGCGCTCGCACTCCAGGCCGGCGAGCTCCCATCCCATGGTGCCGTTGCGCAGCGCCACCACCGGGTTCGGCACCCCGGCGCGGCGCAGGCTTTCGGCGCCCATGATGCTGCGGGTGCGTCCGGCGCAGTTGACGACGACCGTGGTCGCGGGATCGGGCGCCAGGTCGGCGATGCGATAGGCGAGCTCGCCGCCGGGCACGTTGACGCCGGTCGGGATCGACATGCGGCGGAATTCTTCAAATGGCCGGCTGTCGAGCACGATCATATCGCGTCCAGCGTCGATCCAGGCCTTTAGCTCAGGCGCGTCGACGCTTTCGGTGCCGTAGCGGTGTTCGACCCACTCGCCGAATGCCTTGCTGGGCACGTTCACGCCGCTGAACAGCACGAAGCCGGCGGCGTCCCAGGCTGGGGTGCCGCCCTCCAGCACGTGCAGGTCGGTGGCGCCCTGGCTCGCTAGATATTCGGCCAGCCGCTCCGCCAGGCCACGGCCGTCGTCGACGCAGACGATCCGGGTCGTGATGCGCGGCAGCAGGACGGGCACGCGCAGCTCGGCGCGGGATAGCGGGCAGGGCACGGCCCAGAACAGGTGGCTGGCGCCGAACTCGCCCTCCTCGCGGGCGTCCAGGATGGCCAGCTCGCGGCCGTCCTGGATCCAGCGGCGCAGGGTGGCGGGGTCGATATGTCTTCTTGGCGGGCTCATCGGTTCGCGGTCGGGGTCATGAAGGCCTTGTTGTAGGGCTGCACGGTGCCCTGGTCGGGGTCGAAGCCCTGGCGCGCGTCGAGCTTTTCCAGTGCCATGCCATAGACGTGCAGATGCCGCGTCGGCTTGGTGCCGGAGGTATGGATGGAGTGGATGTCGTCGGGCATGAAGGCGATGCCGCGGCCGGGCTCGACCATGACCTCGCGGACCACCTCCAGGCTGGCCTTGCCGGCCACCGAGGCATCGTCGGTGCGGCGATACACCCGATTGAGTTCCTGGCCCTCGACCGCGGTGACGACGGCCCAGGTGGTGTGGTCATGCGGCTTGGTGGACTTGCCGGGGTTGAGCGCCAGCATATAAAGGGCGAAGCGGCCGTCCGGGTCCTCTTGCAGGAGATAGCGGCGGGAATCTTGTTCGCCCACGGGCGGCGGCGGGAACTCGGCGTGGGGAAACAGCGCCTCGTGCTCGGCGAGCGCCAGCATCTCGGCCAGGATGGCGTCGAGCGCCGGACGGGTGACGCCATGCTCGCGCTCGATGGCCTTGACGCGGTCCATGGCGGCGGCGACGGCGGCACTTCGGGCGGCGGAGGTTGCGGACGCGTTCATGGGTGTTCCCCTTGGCTGTCTTGGGCACAGCCTAGTGGATAGGCGGCGGTCCGGTCAAAACGCTTGGCAGGAGGCGGGGGCGACCGCACATGGGTAGCATGAGCGATCCCGTTGTCTTCGACCGCCGGGCCGTGCGCCTGCACCGCGACCGTGCCGCCGCCACGGTGGGGCAGGTCGCCGACGTCTTGACCGAGTGTGCCGAGCGCCTGCTCGACCGGCTGGACGACACGACACGCACATTCACCCGCGCGCTGGACGTGGGCGGACGCGGCGTGGTGGCGCCCCTGCTGCGGGCGCGGGGGGTCGAGGTGGTCAGCTGCGACCTTTCGGCGCGGATGGCGGCGACCAATGGCGGGCTGTATGTGGCGGCGGACGAGGAGTGGCTGCCGTTCGCGCCGGGCAGCTTCGATCTGGTGGTGGCGAGCTTGTCGCTGCATTGGGTCAACGACCTGCCCGGAGCGCTGATCCAGTTGCGCCAGGCATTGGAGCCGGATGGCTTGCTGCTGGCCAGCCTGCCGGCGCTGGGCACGTTGGGCGAGCTCCGCACGGCGCTGACGGAGGCGGAAGCCGAGCTGATGGGCGGCGCCTCTCCCCGCGTCTCGCCCTTTCCGGAGCTGCGCGACCTCGCCGCCCTGCTGCAACGCGCCGGCTTCGCATTGCCGGTGGCGGACGTGGAAGAGATATCGTTGCGTTATGCCGACCCGCTCGCGTTGCTGCGCGACCTGCGCGCCGGCGGCGAGGGCAATGCGGTGGCGCTGCGGGACCGCCGCATATCGGCGCGCGCGCTGTTTCCCGCGGCGCTGTCCGCGTCTCCCCAACATGAGGGCCGCACCGTGGCAACCCTGCGCCTTGCCAACATGACTGCGTGGGCGCCGAGCCCGCAGCAGCCTCAGCCGCTGAAACCCGGGGCTGGCCGGGTCAGCCTATCGGATGCGCTGAAATAGCCGGGCTATCGCGCCGGACCAGCCAGCGGCATGATCGTCAACGCCTCGAACCCGGTGACGCTGTCCGCCTTGGTCCAGAGCGCCACCCGTCCCGCGTCAGGGAAGCTTCGGTCCGTCGCAGTGAACAGCGTCTTGCCATCGAACGTGATGGTGAACCTGTCGGCTTCGGCTCGCAGGCCCAGCGTGTGCCACTGGCCGGAGGTCACCCGGGCGCTGGCGCCGCTGATCTCCCGCCGGTTGCCTTCGACCACACGATAGAGCCGCACGTTGTCCTCGAGCGCGTTGGCCCGGACGACGTAATAGTTGTCGGCGTCCCGGAGCCGGATGGCCAAACCGCCCGCCTGGTCCGTCCGGCCGCTCACGGGCCTGAACCGGACAATGACCTCCACGTCGGCCGCCTTGGCACCGGGAACGATGGCGAGCGGATAGCGATAGTCGGTCGGGTCGGCTTTTGTCTGAGTGAGCGCCATGCCGCCGCGCGCGGTCGGGTCGGCGACCACCGCCCACTCGGCCGCGGCACCCCGGCCGGTGCGGGCGGCGATCCAGCCATCCGGCAATCCGCCGGGCTGCAGGGCGGCCAGCGGTGTCAGGACCGCGTTCGGGCCGGCGCCCTGGGCATTTGCGACACTCGACGCGATCGCAAGCAAGGCCAGGCCGAGGGCCGTCCGCCGGCGCCATGAACAGGTCATCAGACAACTCCGGCAAGATGCAGGGCAACCCCAGCCAGGGCGGATCCGGCTAGGGTCGGCATAACGCCAGCCTTGAGCCGCAGCAGCGCGAGTGCGGCGGCCACGGACAGCGCCGCCGCCCAGGGATCGAGGCTGCTGAATACCGGCAAGTCGAACGACAGGCCAAAACCGTGCACCGGCGTATGCGCCCGGAACAGGCTGTGCAGCGCGAACCAGACAGCGAGGTTGAGGATCACTCCGACGACCACGGCGGTGATGGCGGCCAGCGCTGCATTCAGCGAACGGTTACCACGCAGCGTCTCGATGAAGGGCGCGCCAAGGAATATCCATAGGAAGCACGGCACGAAGGTCACCCAGGTGGCCAGCGCCGCCCCCAGCGTGCCGGCGACCCAGGGAACGAGCGAACCGGGATCGCGGTAGGCCGCCATGAAGCCGACGAACTCCAGCACCATGATCAACGGGCCCGACGTTGTTTCGGCCATGCCCAGCCCGTCCAGCATCTCGCCGGGGCGAAGCCAGCCATAGCCTTCGACGGCCTGCTGCGCCACGTAGGCCAGCACGGCATAGGCGCCGCCGAAGGTGACGACGGCCATCTGGCTAAAAAACAAGGCGATGCGGCCGAACGTGCTGTCGGCGCCCAACGTCAGCTGCACGCAGGCGACCGGGACCAGCCAGAGCGTCAGCCAGATCGCTCCGGCTCGTAGCGCGCGATTCACCGTAGGGCGGGCGTAGTCCGGCAGGCCCTCGCCATAGGCGGCGTCCAGCAATGCAGGCTCGGACTCGGCCACACCGCCCGGGCTGCCATGCCCAGCCCCGCCCGCCGCGAACGCAGGCAGGCCCATGCGGGCGCCGGCGAACCCGGCCAGCCCAGCCGCCAGCACCACGGCCGGGAACGGAATTGCGAACAGGAACAACGCCGCGAAGGCCATTGCAGCGAGCGTCACCATGGTGCGGTTGCGCAGCGCCTTTCGTCCGAGCCGCAGCACGGCCTGCAGCACCACGGCCAGCACCGCGGCCTTTAGCCCGAAGAACAACGCCGCAACCGCTCCGACGCTGCCATAGGCGGCATACACCAGGCTTAGCGCCAGGATCGACGCGAAGCCCGGCAGCACGAACAGCGCCCCCGCCATCACGCCGCCGGCAGTCCGGTGCATCAGCCAGCCGATATAGGTCGCGAGCTGCTGCGCCTCCGGACCCGGCAGCACGGTGCAGTAGCCCAATGCGTGCAGGAACCGCGCCTCGCCGATCCAGCGCTTCTCCTCGACGATGATCCGGTGCATCACCGCGATCTGCCCGGCGGGGCCGCCGAAGCTGAGCGCCGCGACCCGCAGCCAGACTTGGAAGGCGTCACCGAAGCTTACGCCGTGCAGCGGGCGGACGCGGGCGGTAGCCTTCGCCGCGGCAGACGCGCCGCTCATGCCGGGACCCGGGGCTGGAAGGGCCGCGCCGTTGCGGGCCAGTTATGCGTCTCGCCAACCGCGTCCCGGCACCAGCGGTAGAAGGCGTCATACAGCAGCATCCCGGCCTCAAGCTGGGCCAGGTCGTCGGAATACATGCGGGACAGGCCGAGCGATGCCGCCAGCAGGCCGGCTGCCTCGGGCGCCAGGTCCGGCCGGGCGGTGTCGGCGCCGCGCACGATGGTGGCGAGCCGCAGCAGCGGCGCCGTCGCCAGGCCGAACGCATCGACCATCACGTCGAAGGTGCATCGCTCGCCCTGGTGACTCCAGACGACATCCGCGCCCTCGATGTCGAAGGGGGTTGCGCCGAAGCGGTCGGCGACGCCCTGGACCTCGGAAGGTGCTACGAACAGGAATACGGCGGCGGGATCGACGAAGCGCCGGATGAGCCACGGGCAGGCGATGCGGTCGATCTTCGGCCGGGCTCGGGTTACCCACAGGGTGCGGCCCCGGGCGTCGCGGGGTGGCAGCCTGGCCTCCGGCACCATCGAGAAGCCAAGCTTGGCCCAGGCGACGGCACCGCCGTCCAACGCCTCGGCTGCAACGCCGGCGTGCCGCAGCCAGGCAGCGACACCTTGGCTCAGCTTGAGACCTTTTTGGCAGATTACGATGGCTGAACGACCGGCGAACTCCGGCGCCCAATCGGCGACGTTGCGGAAGGGCCGGCGTACTGCTCCGGGCACCAGGTGCGGATCGAGGGCGAAATCCTCGTCGGTGCAGACATCGATCAGCGCCGGGCAATCGGGCCGGCCGATGAGGCGCTCAAGCTTTTCGGGCGAGATGAGTGTAATGGCTGACATGATGCGTCCCTTGCTGAAGGTAGGACGCGATGCTTCGGCATGTCGCCTCGTGGGGAGATCGCGGTCCCCATTTGCCTATAGGACCACTGCGCTTCAGCACATGTCAAGAATGAGTTGGTTGAGCCTAGCCCCCCGTCAGGCTCATATGCCGCGCCACCGCCGGCGCTGGGCTGCGGCGGTCGATCACGAAGTCATGCCCCTTCGGCTTGCGCGTGATCGCCAAGCGGATGGCGGCATCCAACTCAACGTCCGTCACCCCATCCCGCAGCACGCGCCGCAAATCCGCCGCGTCGTCCTGGCCCAGGCACATATAGAGTGTACCCGTGCAGGTCAGGCGGACGCGGTTGCAGCTCTCGCAGAAGTTGTGGGTCATGGGCGTGATGAAGCCGATCCGCGTCCCAGTCTCCGCCACGTCGAAATATCGGGCGGGTCCGCCGGTCTGGTAGTCGGTACCCTTCAGCGTCCACCGCTGCCGCAGCCGCGCGCGGACTAGCGAAAGCGGCAGATATTGGTCGGTGCGGTCGCCGCCGATATCGCCCATCGGCATCGTCTCGATCAAGCACAGGTCATGGCCGTGCTCGCCGCACCAGGCCAGCATGTCGTCGATCTCGTCCTCGTTCACGCCCTTCAGCGCGACCGCGTTGATCTTCACGTGCAGCCCGGCCGCCTTCGCCGCCACAATGCCGTCCAGCACCTTCCCGATCTTGCCCCACCGGGTGATTGCGGTGAACCGCGCCGGGTCGAGCGTGTCGAGGCTCACGTTCACCCGGCGCACCCCGGCGGCATGGAGCGCCGCGGCGTGCTTGGTGAGCTGGGTGCCGTTGGTCGTCAGCGTTAGCTCATTGAGGCCCTCGCCCAAGCGTCTGCCCAGCCGCTGGAACAGCGTCTGCACATCCCGGCGCACCAATGGCTCGCCGCCAGTGATGCGGATCTTGTTGGTGCCCAGACGGATGAACGCGCTGCACAGGCGCTCCAGCTCCTCAAGCGACAGCACCTCCGCCTTGGGCAGGAAGGTCATGTCCTCCGACATGCAGTATACGCAGCGCAGGTCGCAGCGGTCGGTGACGGAAACTCGCAGATAGGTGATGGCGCGGCCAAACGGATCGATCATGCCCATAGTGTCGGACCTATAGCCCCCGGGTTCAACTGTCATCCTCGTCCAAGATATCCAGCGCGACGACGCCGGCGTTCACCAGCACCTTGCCCGCGTGCTCGAAGTTAACCGTTATACGGTCCCCTACGGCCGATTGGACCTGGCCTACGCCCCAATCCGGCCGGCCGGGATGCAGCACCCGCTGCCCAGGCTCGATCAGCGAACCGAGCGAGCGATGCGGCCCGCTCATGCCAGC
>JAABVA010001471.1_pt1 | contig 25291 bp, 12 predicted proteins | sample 5560331 | NCBI WGS metagenome assembly JAABVA01 (sample SAMN12812661, study PRJNA571458) | rock metagenome | isolation source: Antarctica rocks | place: Antarctica: Victoria Land, Mt New Zealand sud | collected 2016-01-07
CGTGCCGTCGCGCAAGATCAGCCCTATAACCGTGCAGACCCTACAGACGTGGGCGCGCGAACACAACACGAACCTACGCGGCGCACTGCGCCACGTCGCTGATGGCTACGCCGCCGACATCACCGCGCTTACGCCGCAGGCCGCGCGCGCCGTGGGGACCTTCGCCGCCACGCTCCACGACCTGGAGGCGGAGCTGGACCTGCCGGTCGAAGAGACCAACGTCTACGAACTTTTCAAGAACCTGCTCGACCGCACTGGCTATGCCGCCTACGTACGCGACGGCACGGACGAGGGCGACGAGCGCTGGCGCAACGTGCAGGAACTCGGCAACGTGGCGAGCAACTACTCCGAACTGCCGGTGCGCGAGGGACTGGAGGCGTTCCTGGAGAACGTCGCGCTCGTCTCCGACGTCGACAAGCTGCGCGAGGACGAGGAGAAGGTCACGCTCATCACGCTGCACGCCGCCAAGGGCCTGGAGTTCCCGGTCGTCTTCCTGACGGGGCTGGAGGAGACGATCTTCCCACACAGCCGCGCGCTGGAGGACCCCGCGCAGATGGAGGAGGAGCGCCGCCTGGCCTACGTCGGCATCACGCGCGCGCGCAAGCTACTCTACCTCGTCAGCGCCGAGCGGCGTCAGTCGTACGGCAATTGGCATTCCAATGAGCCCTCGCGCTTCATCGAGGACGTGCCATCGGAACTCATTGATGTGATGGGTGGCCGCGTGCGTCGCGGCGCCGGGCGCATGACCGCGCCGCGTAGCGGTTCCGGCTGGGGCGACAACACGAGCGGCGGGCGCGGCGCGGGCGCGACGCGCTCAGGCGGGTCGGACGGCTGGGGCGCGCCTGTACCGACGCGCGCGGCCTTCGCGGACGCGCCCGCCGCTCCAGCCAAAACCGAGCCGGAATTCAGCGCTGGCGAGCGCGTCCAGCATAAGCACTTCGGCATCGGCGTCGTCGTCTCCAGCAAAGTCGAGAACGGCGACGAGGAAGTCACGATCGATTTCAAGGACAAGCGCGGCGCTCTGGTGCGCAAGAAATTGGTCGCCAGCTACGCCGGATTGGAGCACATTTAGATGCCGGTCAGGGGAATCCGCGGCGCCACCACGGCGACGGAGAACAGCGCGGCGGCGATCTGTGAGGCGACCGACGAACTGTTGCGGGCTATCATGGAGCGCAACAACGTCGACATAACCGAGATCGCCTCGGCCTTCTTCACCACTACACCCGACCTGACCGCCGAGTTCCCCGCCTACGCCGCGCGCGGGCTGGGCTGGCTCACCGTCCCGCTGTTGTGCGGTCACGAGATGAACGTGCCGGGCGCGCTGCCCCGCTGCATTCGCGTGCTGATCCACCTCAACACCGATCTGCCGCAGAGCGCCATGCGCCACGCCTACCTGCGCGAAGCCGTCATGCTGCGCCGCGACCTCGTCGAGCGCTACGGCCAGAGCGACGATCCCCGTGGGGATGCGCCCAAGCCATAGACGCGCGTTTCGCCTACGGAAGCGCGTATCACCACGCGCCCTTTCGCCCCGCCTTGAACGAAGGGGGCGGCCGGCAGGATGCCGGCGGTTCCGAGGGGCGTTATGACGCCGACTCAGCGCGCCCCTCCGCGTCCAACGCGCTGCTCGCCGCCGCGATCGCCTGTTGCAGGGTGAGGGGCCGCCCCCCCGCCTGGGGCAACCCGAAGGTCGCCGCGGCATGGCGCAGAGCGCGGGGAGGCGCTTCCTGCCACGCGGCCACGGTCATGATGGCCGTGGCCGGGGCGAAGCGCTCCATGAGAGGAAAGTCTCCCACCTCGCGCACCAGGGCGAGCGCGTGGGCGTAGGCGGCGCGCGCCCCCGCGGTGTCGCCGTCCTCCTCGGCCAGTTGCCCCAGCAGATATGACTCAAACGCGACGGTCTGCGTGTCGCCGAGGGCAGCGGCCGTCGCGACCACGCGCTCGACGTAGGCCCGCGCCCCACTCACGTCGCCGCGCGCCCACGTCAGGCCGCCCAGGACAGCGAGCGCCATGCCGCTGACCCAGCTGTTGCCCTGCTGCTCCGCCCGTGCGAGCGCTGCGGACAATTCCTCCACCGCCCCCGTCAGGTTGCCCCGTTGGGCGGATGTCATGCCCAGAAAGTAGAGGCAACTGAGGGTCTCCCAGCGCCCTGGCGGCGCCACCGCGCTAAAGAGCGCCAGCGCCTCCTGCAGCGCCGTCCGCGCCGCCAGCGGATTGGGCGCCCCTTCCAGGGGGAACATGCTGAGGAACGCGGCCATCAGGCTGGCGCGCCCGCGGGCCAGGGGGTCGTCCAGCGCGGGCGCCAGGGCGAGACACTCCGCACTCCGCGCCCGCGCCATAACCGCGTCGCGCGTCATCATCGCAATCACGGCGCCCGTAGCCAGCGCCCGGACGCGTCCCGGCGTCGGCGCCGCCGCACCCGGCGTCAGCAGCAGACGGTCCAGCCAAACCGCGCCCTCGCGCAGATGCGGGCGCATCAGCCAGAACGGGTACAGATCCGCGGCCAGCGCCAGGCCCCGCGCGGTAGCCGGCCCGTCGCCGGCCTGCCCGCGCTCCACACACCAGGCCAGCGCGGCGCGCAGGTTGTCCAGTTCCGTCTCCACAATATCCAGCGCCTGGGGCAGGCCGGCGTCGTGGAAATGCTCCTCCGCCGCCTCCGCCAGCGTCAGGTAGTGCGCGGTGTGGCGCCTGCGGACCCACTCACTCTCGCCGGCCCCCTCGACCTGTTCCAGCGCATATTCGCGGACGGTTGCCAGCAGCGTATAGCGCGGCCCGTTGTCCCCCATGGGCGCCCGCAGTAGGTGAGCGTCCACCAGCGCCGCCAGCCCCTCGGCCACGTCCTCCACGTTCGCCCCCACCAGCGGATCGTCCGGCGCGCCCTCCAAAAGGCATACGGACGCCGCGTCCTCGACAGCGCAGCCGCCCGCGAAGGGGGCGAGCCGCCGGAACAGCGCCTGCTCCGCCGTGGGCAACAGGTCATAGCTCCAGGCGATCGTGTCGCGCAGCGTCCAGTGGCGCGCCGGCGCGTCGCGCGGCCCGCCCACCAGCAGACCCAGGGGCCGGTCCAACCGCGCCGCCAGCACCGCAGGCGGCAGCGCCGCCACACGCGCCGCGGCCAATTCGATCGCTAGTGGCAACCCGTCCAGCCGCGCGCAGATCGCGGCCACGGCCGCGGCGTTGGTGGGGCTCAGGGCGAAGGCGGGGTCCGCGGCGCGGGCGCGCTGCACGAAGAGGGCCACGGCAGCAATCTGTTCCAGCGCGGCGACCTGTTCCAGTTCTAGCGCGGCGAGCGGCGGGAGCCAGTCGGGTGTGGGGATGGCGAGGGGCGGCACGGGGTAGACCTGCTCACCGCGTATGCGCAGCGCCACGCGGCTGGTCGCCAACACGCGCAGACCTGGACAGGCCGCGCGCAGCGCCGCCACCTCCGACGCCGCGTCGAGCAGGTGCTCGCAGTTGTCCAGCACCAGCAGGAGTTGCCGCTCACGTAGGTGGGCGGCCAGAACCTCGGCGGCGGGCCGGCTGCCCTGGGCGGTCAGGCCAAGCGCCCGTGCGACCGCCGGCAACACCAGGGCGGGGTCGCGCAGCGGGGTGAGATCGACGAAGGCGGCGCCTTCGGCGAAGCGTTCCTGGGCCGCGTGGGCGGCGTGCAGGGCCAGACGTGTCTTGCCGACGCCGCCCGGCCCCACCAGCGTCAGCGCACGCAGGTCGTCGCGCCGCAGCAGCACGTCTACCTCCGCCGACTCGCGCTCACGCCCCACCAGCGCGGTCGGCGGGAGGGGCAGCGCACCGGAGGAAACCGGCGTGGGCGCTCCAAGGGACGTCGCCGTCCGCCGTCGCGGTGGCGCGCCGGTCAGCAGCCGCGTATGTTCGGTCGCCTCCAGCCCCAGGGCCGCGGCCAGCCGCCGCGCGGTATCCGGCAGCGGGCGGTTCTCGCCGCGCTCCAGGTTCTGGACGTTGCGCACACTGACCCCGGCGCGCTCGGCCAGCGCATCCTGTGTCAGCCCCGCCTCCAGGCGGTAGCGTCGCAGTAGCGCGCCGAAAGACTCGTCCGTCTCCGTACTCATGCCCATCGTCGCACCGTCCCGCCCCACTGGAACCACGACACTCTGTACATCCCACGCCGTTCGGGCTGTGCAGCCATGATAACACAGACCTCCTAACTTTGTGGGTAACGCTGTGGGTTTTGCGTGGTCAAACGGACGCGATGCGGTCACAATAGACATGACGGGACACGCTAGCGCCCGTCGGGGGTCGCAAGCGCCAATCGGCCGTAGGCCCGCGCGTTTCTGTCGCGGGACGTACACACCGCCGATTGGCGGAGTACAAGGATAGAAGGAGCAGGTACCATGTCCACCGAAGAGAACAAAGCCATCGCCCGCCGCTGGTACGAGGAGGCGTTCAACAAGCACCGCGTGGCCGCCATTGACGAGTTATATGCCCCGGACTTCGTGACTCACAATAATCCGCTGGTACCCGAGGGCAACAGCGCGGGAGCCAAGCAGCTCTTCGCCGGCCTTTTCGCCGCCGTACCCGATATGAGTGTCACCGTCGAGGACATCATCGCGGAGGGCGACAAGGTGGTGGCCCGCTACACGACGCGTGGGACACAGCAGGGGGAACTTATGGGCATCCCGGCCACCGGCAAGACCTTCACGACGACGGCCATCGACATCCTGCGCCTGGAAAATGGGAAGATCGCCGAGCATTGGCTCGAAGCGGATCAGCTCGGCATGATGCAGCAACTCGGCGTGATCCCCGCGCCGGGGCAAGCGCCACGCTAAAGCCCATCGATCGTGGGGGCCGCCGGCGCGTCGGATTAGTGGATATCCCTCCTGTCCGATTAAAATGCGTCGCGCGGATCGGGGCGTAGGGGCGCATTGCATGCAGCCCTGTCTGATTACAATATGGCGCGCGGATCGGGGTGTAGGGGCGTATAGCGATACGCCCATGCCGATTGGTCTCTCTCCGCTGCGCTCCGACAGCCCAACCGAGCGGTCACGGCGTGCCGGCTGGCAATCTCCCGGTTATTTCCAACCAAAACCGGCGATTCTTGCCTAGACCCACGCCATCTGAGATCTATACATTAGCAAAGCCCCGTCCCATCCCAGACAAATCAGGCGCGGGAGTGCGGCATTGCCACACTCCCGCGCCTAAAGCTGCCGTGCGTCGGGGCGTTAGATTCCTAACGCCTTGCAGGCGGCCTCGGTCTGCGCGACGCAGATGTCCGAGCGCTTGATGAAGCCGTCCTTGATGACCGTGGATTTGATGTTGGCCTTCGTCACCGTAGTTACAGGCAGCAGCACGGTCGGGATCTTGCCCGCGCCGTTGTCCGTGGTGGTCGGGAAGGTGTACATCTTGTGGTTGAGGAACGCGTCGGTCACCTTGGCCGCCGCACTAGCCAGCAGCTTGAGCGGCTTGTAGATCGTCATGCTCTGGTTACCGAGCAGGATCTGCTGGAAGCCGGCGATCGTGGCGTCCTGACCGGTGACGGGGATCTTGCCGGCGAGGCCCTGCGCCTTGAGCGCCGCGATCACACCGCCGGCTAGGCCGTCGTTGGCCACGAGCACGCCGTCAACCTTGTTCTTGTTCTGCGTCAGCGCGGCGGCCATCTCGGCCTGCCCCGTGTTGTTGTCCCATTTGGGCGTGTACTTGTCATAGACAAGCTTGTAGACGCTCTGCTTAACCAGGGGCTGGATCACGGACATAGCGCCGGCATGGAACAGGATCGCGTTGTTGTCGGTCGACGCGCCGGCGATCGACACGATCGAGCCGCCCTTCTTGACGTGGGCGATGAGGTACTTGGCCTGCTGCGCGCCGACGGAGAAGCCATCGAATGTGGTGTAGGCGTCGACCGGCGCGCCCTGGATCAGGCGGTCATAGGCGATGACCGGCACCTTGGGGCTATTCGCGTGCGCCAGGCGAACGATCGCGGCGGCCTGCGCCGAGTCGACGGGCACATCGATGAGCACCTTGGCCCCGGTCGTCAAGAGCGAACGCGCCTGGTTGGCCTGCTGCGTCTGGTCGTTCGTGGCGTCCTTGATCGAGACGCTGACGTTGGGGTCGAGCGCCTTCAGCGCGGCCTCATAGTAGCTCTTGTCGAACTCCCAGCGGGCTGAGGTCGTGAAGTCCGAGAACAGGAATCCGACCGTCCCCGAAGCGGCTTGGCGGCGCGCCGCGTTGGCCGAGTGGGTCCCGCCGAGGAGCGGGGTCGCGGTAACCGTGAGGGCGAGACCGGCCGCGGCGGCGATGCGCAGGCCCTTGACTTTCTTCATTGATAGCTCTCCTATTGATACGGCGTACGTGACGAAATATGGCAAAAGCGCGTGTCGGACAAAGCGAATAACCTGAACAAGGTCGCGTGTTCTCCCCCGGTAGGCGCCCTCCTCAAGACGGTTGACTACACCATCTCAGATAGTACACGGTCGACATGAATGGAAGATGACAAAAGACAGATGACGAGAGTAGTAAGCGTCATCGACGGATGGCAAGACCGCCGCGACGTTTGCCCACGACATCTATCAGGATGGCCAGCAACAGGATCGCGCCCTTGATGACGTAGACGAAGTAGGGACTGACCGTGCCGAGCAGGTTCAGCCCGCTATCCACGCTGGCGATGACGAGGCCGCCGAGCAGCACGGCCCACACCGAACCCTTGCCGCCGGTCAGCGACACGCCGCCGATGACGGCGATGGAGATGACGTCGAGCAGCAGGTCGGGTCCCGCTGTCGTGGTGGAGGCGGCTTGGCCGTAGCCGACCAGCATCACGCCGGCGATCCCGGCCATGAGCCCCGAGACGCCGAAAACGATCCAGCGCACCCCCGTCGTATTGATGCCGGCGCGCCGCGACGCTTCCAGGTTGCCGCCGACGGCATAGATGTGGCGCCCGAAGGGCAGGCGCCGCGAGAAAAACCAAAAGAACGTGGCCAGGACGCCCAGGATAACCAGCGCCAACGGCACGCCGCGATAGGTGTTGACGAACAGCGCGAGGCCCTCGAGCAGGACGGCCAGGGCGACGACTCTGCCGACGAAGCGCGCGATAGGCGCATTGACCAAACCGGCCCTGGCGCGACCGCGCCGGCCGTTGAGCCCGTAGAGGATGTAGCATAGCACCGCCACCGTGGCGAGACCGATGCCCACGCCGGGCGACAGGAAGGTCGAGCCGAGGCCCGTAATGAACGTATCGAACACGTTGATGGTCGCGCCGCCCACCATGTTGTAGGCGATGCCCTCGAAGATGAGGAACCCGCCCAGCGTGACCACGAAAGCGGGCATGCGCACCCAGGCAATGAGCAGCCCCTGCACAAGCCCCAGCACGGTGCAGATGGCGATGGCGGCCAGGATAGCCGCGGCCGCCGGGAAGTGCAGGTTCGCCGAGAACTCCGCCGTCAGCGTGATCGCCAGCAGCGTGAGGTAGCCCAGCGAGAGGTCGATCTCGCCGAGCAGGAGCACGAAGACGACGCCGATGGCCAGCACCGGCTTGTACGAGTACTCCTGGAACATCTCGGAGATGTTGCGCGAACTGGTGAACGCGCCGTTCGTCAGGGCGTCGAAGTAGATCCATACAATGATGAGGCCAATGTAGATCGGCAATGTCGTTAACAGGGTGTTCCAGCCGATCTTGATACCGCCGAAAACGGGTAAGCCGATAGCCTCTTTCGAGCCGTCCGCCGCGACATCGGGGGCGGGGGGGGCGGTCGTGTCGGCGGCGCTATTGGCGGGTTTGGGTTCTATGTTGGTCGTGCTCATCGTTCTAGTTCCTGCCCTCTCACGCCAATCTCACGCCAATACCGCCGACGCGAAGGTGCGCGCGCCGGTGATAGCGGCCACAACATCCTCGGGCGTGCTATCCGCCATGCGCAACGTGGCCACGCGTTGGCCCAGCCGCATCACGATCGCTTTGTCGGCCACGTCGAAGACGTCGACCATGTTGTGCGTAATCACGACCACGGCGAGGCCGCGTTCCCTCAGACGCAGGATCAGGTCGAGCACCTGGCGCGTCTGCGCCACGCCAAGCGCGGCGGTCGGCTCGTCCAGGATCACCAGCTTGGGCGACCACAGGACGGCCTTGGCCACGGCGATGCACTGGCGCTGACCACCGGAGAGCTGCGCGACGAGGTTGCGCACCGAGGGAATGTTGATGCGCAGGACGGAGAGCGCCTCCTTGGCGCGCCCCTCCATCTCATCCTCACTGATCGTGCGCAGGATGCCGGGGATGAACGTGCGCGCGCGCTCGCGTCCCAGGAATAGATTAGCCACTACGTCGAGGTTGTCGCACAGAGCCAGGTCCTGGTAGACCGTCTCGATGCCAGCGCGAGTCGCGTCGCTCGGCGTGCGGAAGTGCTGCTCCTGCCCGTCGAGGATGATCTGCCCCTCGTCGGGGAGGTGCGTGCCGGCGATGCACTTGATCAGGGTCGACTTGCCAGCGCCGTTGTCGCCGAGCAGCGCCGTCACCTCTCCGGCCGCGGCCTCGAAGTCGACACCGCGCAGCACTTGCACGGCCCCAAAGTTTTTGACGATGCCCTTACACTGCAACAGCGGCCCATTCGTGCTGGACCGTGTCGCGCTCCCGGGCGCCTGTGGACTGGTCACGCTCATTATTGGGATACACTCCACGCTAGCCTGTTAGTGGGTCGTCGGCCAGACCTTAAAAGGTCATGGCAGACGACGGACCTTGAAAGGTCGGTCTGGGCGCGACATATACCTGACGCCCGTTCGCCTCGCACGGCTGGCGCTGGCGTGACCTTTTAAGGTCTGGTCCCTGCCATGACCTTTTAAGGTCTGGCCACCGCGCTCACCATCACCATCACAACCATGGGGGACACCCGCCGACCTTGAACCGCCTACGGTAGGCTGTACTGAGAGTGATAGCACAGGGCATACGCGCGTGTCAATCTCCCGGTTATTTCCAACTAAAACCGGCGATTCTTGCCTAGACCCGCGCCGCCCCTGGTCTATACACTGACTGGTAACACCGCCAACGTCGCGTGGAAGCGTCGTCACGCGGGAATGCGTCGTGAGTATGTCAGGGTGAGAGAAGGAGTCCAAAGATGGATCAACGCGCGCACACGTTTGCCACGAGGTTCGCGAGATGTAGGCCGCTCATCGCGGCGTTGAGCGTCGGCGTTCTCTTACTGAGTACGGCGCCACTACGGCCGTTTACCGTGACCGGCGCCGCCCATCCCACCACCGCTCTAACTGCTCTTGGCGCGCTTCGCGCGCATAGCGTGACGGCCCTAACGACCACGATAAGCGACGCCGGCACGAACATCCTCGACGAGAACGCCATCCTGGCCCAGAACAATCTGCCAGATCCCCAGTGGTATAAAGACAATATCCCCTTCCTGGATACGCCCGACGCCAACATCAACGGCGTCTACTACTATCGCTGGGACGACGTGCGGCGGCATCTGCGCGACACCGTGCCGGGCACGGGCTACGTCTCCACCGAGTTCAGCCAGCCGGTCGGCTATAGCAGTTCCCCCTTCAATGCTATCGTCGCCGCGGCGGGGCACGACATCTACGAGGCGCGCTGGCTGCGCGACCAGCGCTACATGAACGACTTCGAGACCTATTGGCTGCGCGGCGGCGGCGTTGGCGGCAGCCATCAGTACAGCGAGTGGCTGGCCGACGCCTACTATAATCGCTATCTGGTCAACGGCGACCCCACCCTCCTCAAGCGCCTGCTGCCCGACCTGATCAAGCAGTACAACAACTGGTCCAATAACTACACCGCCGACGTCAACGGCAGCGGCCTCGGCCTCTACTACATCACGCCCGTGGCTGACGCCACGGAATTTACCGACTCGTCGTACCACTCCTGCGACCACTTCCGGGGCGGACAGGGCTATCGTCCCACCATCAACGCCTACCAATACGCCGCGGCCATCGCCATCAGCGACACCGCCGCCCTGGCCGGCGACACCGCCGACGCGGCTGATTTCGCCAGTCGCGCCGCCACGCTCAAGGCCAACATGCAAAAACTGCTGTGGGACCCCAACAAGCACTTCTTTATGCACCTGTTCACCACTGATAGCTGCAACGCGCAGGGCGACGGCGGTATGAACTGGGCCGGCCAGCGCGCTGTCTGGCGCGAGGAGATGGGCTTCGTGCCCTGGGCTTTCAACATGCCGGATCCCCAGTACTCGTCGGCCTGGCAGTATCTGATGGACCCCAACTACTTCTACGCGCCCTATGGCCCCACGACCGACGAGCGCACGCACGACTTCGAGGCCGAGGACCCCGCCACCACGGTCATCACCGACGCTCAGGTCATGTCGTCGACCAGCGCTTCCAACAACGCGTACGTGGGGAATATCAGCAGCCCCGACAGCGCGGCGGCCTTCACCGTCACGGCGCCCGCGGCGGGCACATACCCGGTCGTGGTCTACTACGCCAACGGCGGTGGCGCCGCCGCGACGCAGACGCTCACCGTCAACGGGAACGCGAGCGCGCCGATCACGGTGACGTATGCGCCGACGCCCGCGTACGGGCAGTTCGCGCCCAGCCAGGCTGTTACCGTCAACGTGTCGCTCACCACGGGCTACAACACGCTCACGTTCCAGCCGGCCACCGGCAAGGCCGACCTGGACAAGATCACGGCCAACCCCTACTTCGACATCGAGGCGATCCCGCCGACCGACGCGCAGCGCCGCAATGACAGCTACTGCTGCCATTGGGACGGCCCGTCGTGGCCGTACGAGACCAGCCAGACGCTAATGGGACTGGCTAACCTGCTGGACAACTACCCGGCGCAGAGCTACGTCACCAAGGATAACTACTTTACGCTGCTGGAGAACTACGCCACGACACAGCACAAGAACGGCGCGCCCTACGTCGCCGAGGCGGCCGACGGCGACACGGGCGCCTGGATCTACGACGCCTTCAACCACAGCGAGAACTACAACCACTCCACCTTCAACGATCTGGTCATCTCGGGCCTGATCGGCGTGCGGCCGCGCGCGGACAACACGTTCGAACTCAAACCGCTGGTCCCCGCTAGCTGGGATCACTTCGTCCTGGAGAATCTGCCCTACCACGGCCACCTAATGACCGTGTTGTACGACAAGGACGGCAGCCACTACCAGCGCGGCAGCGGCCTGCAAATATTCGAGGACGGCAGCGTCATCGACACGGCGCCGACACTGGGGAGCGACGTGCAGGCGTCGATGGCCGCGCCCCTCACGCCGGCGCCTCAGACGCGGCTGGAGAACTACGCGGCCAACCCGGTCGCGGCGGACGAGGTCTTCCTCAACCAGGGCATCACCCAGCAGTACCCCCAGCCGTTCGCTTCTTACACCAACACAGGGTCACCGGGCGACAGCGTGTGGCAGGCGGTCGATGGCCGCATCTACTACACCAACATCCCCAACAGCCGCTGGACCGACTACGGGTCGCCCAACCCAACCGATTATCTCGGCGTCGACTTCGGCGCGCCCCGGCCGGTTAATGAACTCAAGATCTATACCTACGACGACGGCGGCGGCGTGCGCGCGCCGGCCAGCTACAACGTGCAGTACTGGAATGACACCAGCTGGGTCGACGCGCCCAACCAGGTCATGTCGCCGACCGTCTCCGTTGGGAACGGGCCGAACGAGGTGACCTTCAGTCAGGTCATCACACCCAAGGTGCGCGTCGTCTTCACGCGCCAGCAGGTGAACGGGCAACTAGCCGGGGTCGGCGTGACCGAACTGCAGGCCTGGTACCCCTACAACGCGAGTGGCGTCTACGAAGCTGAACAGGCCGACATCAGCGACGCCAACGTCAACTACAACCCCAGTTCCAACGCCTCCAACGACGCCTACGTGGGCCAAATAGACCACCCACGCGACTCCAGCGATACGGGAAACAGCTACGTGCGCTTCACGGTCAACGTGCCCAAAACGGCCACGTACCCCGTGGAGGTTAGCTACGCCACCGGCGCGATCACCGCGACGCACAACGTCAGCATCAACGGCGGCGCGCCGTTCACGGTGGCGTACCAGCAGACGCCCGGCGGCTATGGGCATTTCCAAACGGAAACGGTGTTCATGCCGTTGAACGCGGGCACGAACACGATCCAGTTCTCCAAGGGCGATCAGTACGCCGAACTGGACAAGATCACCATCCAGCCGGACGATCTGCCTGTCTTGCAGGCGTCCTACCCGTTCGACGAAGGCAGTGGAATAACGGCGACCGATACATCAGGCTACGCCAACGACGGGACACTAACGGGCGGCGTGTCGTACTCGTCGCCAGGCAAGCCAAACAGCGACGGCTCCACCGACCCCTACGCGCTCAGCTTCGATGGGACGAGCGGCTACGTCGACGTGCCCAAACCCGTAGTCGACACGTTGCGCAGCTACTCCGTGGCGGCCTGGGTCAAGCTGAATCCGGGCGCCGCCAACGGCGTGTACCATTCGGCCGTCAGCATCGACGGGACCAACGTGAGCGGCTTCTTCCTGCAATACTGCGGGGCGTGCGGCAAGTTCGCCTTCTCAGCGCTCAACGGCGATGACACGGGCGCGTCGACCGTGCGGGCGCAAGCGCAGACCGTGCCGCAAGCGGGGACGTGGTACGACCTGGTGGGCGTGTACGACGCGACGGCGGGTCAACTCCGGCTCTACGTCAACGGAGTGTTGCAGGACACGCAGACGTACACCGGCGCGTTCGCGGCGAGCGGGCACACCATTATCGGGGCCGGCAAGTTCACGAACCGCGTGGACTACTGGCCGGGCCAGATCGACGATGTATCTCTGTACCAGGGCGTCCTGAGTGACCAGCAGATCCAGCAACTGGCCAGCGGAGGGACGTCCACAACAGGGACGGCCACGCCCACAGCGACGGTGAGCGCGACGGTCACGATGCCCACGGCGACCGAAACAGCTGTGACAAGCACGGCGACATCTACCCCGATGGCGACAATTACCCCAACGGCGACAAGCACGGCAACCGAGACTGCCGTGCCGTCCGCGACGAGCACGAACCCCGTTAGCCCGACGGACACGAGCACGCCCGTGCCGCCGATGGCGACGGACACCGCCGCCGCGCCGACTATGACCGACACCCCACCGCCCTCGACGGCGACGAGCACGCCCGTCCCGCCAACCATGACCAGTACCGCTACTCCCGTGCCGGCCACGGCGACCACCGCCGTCCCGCCAACGGCCACAAGCACCGCTGCCCCACCGACGGCCACAAATACCCCTGTCCCGCCAACGGCCACAAGCACCGCTGCCCCACCGACGGCGACTAATACTTCTACCGCTGTACCAGCCACGGCGACCGGCACAAGCACCGCCGTGCCGCCAACCGCGACGGCGACGAGCACGCCGATGGCCCTGCCGGTGTGCCAACTCTACGTGCTGCCCGCCTTCGACACCGTCCCGCGCGGCGGCAATCAAGCCCTGCTGCTGGACGCCGCGCCTACCTCCGCCATCACGCTCACTGTACGGGCCAAGTACCCGGCGAGCGCCACGCTCTACACCGATAGCAGTCTGGGCGCGTCCGATGGCTTCGGGGTAATCCTGCGGGGCGCGCACGCCTCCGGCGGCGGCTACCGCTACGCCTTCCACGTCGCGGCGTCGGGGCTGGCGCTACTGACCTTCGCCATTCCCCACGACGCGCGTCAGGGTACAGTCAGCATGCAGGTGACGGCGCAGGAGCCCTGCGGCCTGTTCAAGACGGTCATGACCTTCCAGGTACACGGGACGGTCCGTGGCGCGGCGCGCACGACGGGCGGTGCGGTGACGCTGGCGATTCCGCTGCCGCGCGGGGATACGCCCCCGGCGAACGCCGCCCAGCTAGCGCGGCGCGGTCTCCTGCGCGTGACGACCCAGGGGCGCGGGGCGACAGCGCGGCGCGTGCTGCGCATCACCTACCACCCACACATGCGTCCGGCAGCCGCCATCAAGGCCGGCGCCGGTCGACCGCGGCCCCACACGTTATTCGGGGTCGTGGTCGGGACAGGGGCATAGGCCGCAGCGTCCTCGTAGGAGGTAAGCCAAACAGGGAGGCGCGACGCGTGCGGCTGGTGGCGGGGTGACCTTTTAAGGTCCGGTCTCTGCCATGACCTTTTAAGGTCAGGCCCATGAAGGAGAATAGGCAATCTCCCGGTTATTTCCAACCAAAACCGGCGATTCCTGCCTAGACCCGCGCCCCCGAGGTCTATACACTGACTGGTAACGTCAATAACGCCGCATGGTAACGCCGCGCGGCTGCATCATAGCGATAGCGAGGAGGAATCCAAAGATGGATGAACAAGAGCAAGAGCAGCCTACGGCGTCGGCAGGGGTAAGACGTAGCGATTTTCTCAAGTGGGCCGGCGTGCTGGGGCTCTCTCCCGCGCTGGCGGAGACGCTCCTTCAGCGGCAAGAGGCCGCCTATGCCGATACTAGGGGAGCCGCAGCCTCGACGTCGACCTTCACGCCTGTCCGTCCGCCCGCCGTCCCCCTGGTCGTGCGCGCCCCTTACGTCAGCGTGTGGCAGTTCGGCGACAACCTCGCGGGGCAATGGCCGACGTTCTGGAACGGCGTTATCAAGGGCCTTGCCGGTATCATCCGCGTCGACGGTACGCCCTACGTATTCATGGGTGACCCGCGCGTGAATAATGTCCCCATTGCCCCGCCCGTGACGCAGATCAATCTCACAGTGACGCCTACGCAGTCGATCTACACGCAGCAGGCCGGCGGCGTCACGTTGACGCTGACATTTCTCTCGCCCGTCGAGGCCAACGATTTGCGGCGCCTCTCCATGCCGCTCAGTTACATCTTCGCGCAGGTCCAGAGCAACGATGGCGCGCCGCACCGCGTCAGCCTGTACGTCGACATCTCGGGCGAGTGGGCGCACCCCAACCCCGGCGCCCTCATTAATTGGGGCCGGCAGCAAGCGGCGACTACGCGCGGCTCGCTGACGGCGCTGACCGTCACGGCGGCCAACCCGACAATCCTGGCCGAGAAGTACGACAACGGCAACCTGTATAGCGACTATCCGTCGTGGGGAGTCGCCACGCTGGCCGCCCAGAACGCGCCGAACGTGACCTTCCAGATCGCGGCGGACACCGTCGCGCGCTCCGCCGGCGCGTCGCAGGGGCGGCTGGACAACACGATCGACATGGATATGCCCCGCGCCATCAACGACCGCTACCCCGTCCTCGCCTTCAACAGCGACCTCGGGATGGTCGGCGTCCAACCATCCAGCCCGTTCTCGCTGGTGGTCGGGCAGATCCGCGATCCCGCCGTGAGCTACGTCGGCCGGCCCTTGCTGCCGCTGTGGCGGACCTACTGGCCGCGCTGGCAGAGCATGGTGTCCTTCGCCTTCGATGACGCCGCATCCGCGCGAACCCGCGCGGGCGCCCTCGACGCCAAGATCAAGGCCGACGCGGTGAACGCCGGCGGCACGGACTATTACGCCCTGTGCGCCCTCGCCTTGCGCCAGGCTTTCGGAGGCACGGAGCTGGTGCAGAGCCCAAGCGGCGCGCCCTGGCTATACCTCAAGGAGATCAGTTCCGACGGCAACGTCTCGACGGTCGACGTGGTCTATCCCGGTTGCCCGGCCCTGCTCTACATGAACCCGCGCCTGATGAAGCCCCTGCTCGACCCCATCATTACCAACTGTGAGACCCCTGTGGACCGGGGCGGCTGGCCTAAGAAGTTCGCCATCCACGACATCGGCTCGCACTATCCCGACGCCACCGGTCACCCCGACGGCAACGAGGAGGACATGCCGGTCGAAGAGTCGGCCAACATGCTGATCATGACGGCCGCCTACATGCGCCGTGTGAGTCAGAGCGAGGCGTCCGCCTACGCGACGCAACACTATACCATCCTCAAGCAGTGGGCCACCTACCTCACCAGCGACAACGGCGCGGGGCAAGGCCACTCCAACGCCCTCGACCCGCTGTTCCAGAACCAGACCGACGACTTCTCCGGCTTCATCGGCCACAGCGTCAACCTGGCTCTCAAAGGCATCCTCGGCGTCGGCGCCATGGGCATTATCGCTGGGTTCGCCGGCCAGACGACCGACCAGCAAACCTACAGCGGCCTCGCCAAGAGCTACATCCAGCAGTGGGCCGATATGGGGCAGGACCCCTCCCAAGCGCACCTCATGCTACAGTACACCGAGCCGGCCGAGGGCGGCAATGCCGCGACTGATGGAACCGGGACCTGGAGCCTCAAGTACAACGCCTACCCTGACAAGTTGTTGGGCCTGAACCTGCTGGCCGGCCTGAAGCCGAACCCCGCGGGGGGCGACCCGAACGATGAGCCAGTGCTGACGGAAGAGGCCGCTTGGTACAAGACGCAGGAAGATACCTACGGCATCGCGCTGGACAGCCGGCACACCACGGCTCCGGGTAACAAAGGGACCTATACGAAGGGCGATTGGGAGTTGTGGACCGCCGCCTCGACGGAAGACGCGACGCTGCGCGCCGACATCATCCGCCTGCTCTACGCGTTCCTCAACAACTCGCCGTCCCGCGTGCCGTTCACCGATTTCTACAATCAACACACCGCACAGCAAGCCGGATTCCAGGCGCGCCCCGTCATCGGCGGCATGTTCGCCATCCTGACCCTGACCGCGGGCACGCTGTCATCAGCCGCCAGAACTACCAACAGTGCGCGTCGTTAAGGAGAGTAGACTCATGACTGTTACTTCGACCAAGTGGCGTGTCCTCGCCGTCGCCGCGCTCGTCATGCTGACGGCCGGCGCGTTGAACGCGCCGGGACGAACCGCCGCCTCTTCACACACACCTACCGGCGCGACCAGCGCGGCCGCCGCGTCCCACCGCCCAGCCGGGTCGGCGGCGGCGACGCGGGCGCACGCCACTGCCGCGCTGCCCACCGGCTTCGAACTCAATCGGGGTCAGACGGACCGCCGCGTCACATTCCTGGCCCATGGCGGCGGCTACACGCTGTTTCTGACCGCGACCGAGGCCGTCCTGAACGTAACGACATTGCCCGCGGCGCACGCGCGCACGGTCAGGACGGCTGCCGCGCGCCCTATGGACGGTGATGTAGTACGCCTGCGCCTCGTGGGCGCTAACGCCCACGCCGTCGTCAGCGGGCTCGATCGCCTGCCCGGCGCCAGCAACTACCTCCTTGGGCATAAGCGGAGCCAGTGGCGCACGGGCGTACAGTCCTACGCGCGGGTGTCCTACCGCGACATCTACCACGGCGTCAACCTCGTCTACCACGGGGCGCAACGCCAACTGGAGTATGATTTCGTGCTCGCGCCCGGCGTTTCCCCCACCGCGATCAAGCTGGACGTATTGGGCGCGCGGGGGCTGCGCCTTGACCGCGTGGGCAACCTGGTGTTGCGCCTGCCCAACGGTGACCTGAGCCAGGCCCGGCCCATCGTCTACCAGCAGGTGCGGGGCCGGCGCGTCGCCGTGTCCGGCCGCTACGCGCTGCTGGGTCATGGCGAGGTCGGCTTCGCGGTCGGCCGCCACGATACCCATGCGCCCCTCGTCATCGACCCCGTCTTGAGCTACGCGACGTACCTGGGCGGCGGCGCCGACAGCAGCGACAGCGCGGGTAACGCCATCGCTGTCGATAACGCCGGCGACGCCTACGTCACCGGCTATACAACCTCGACGAGCTTCCCGACCACAACCGGTGCCTACTCCGCCACGAACAGCGGCGCCACCGACGCTTTCGTGACCAAGCTCAACCCCACGGGGACTATTCTCTACAGCACCTACCTTGGCGGTAACGATACCAGCGCGGGCGACGGTGTCGCCGTCGATAGCGCCGGCGACGCCTACATCGCGGGCACGACGAGCGCGACCGACTTTCCGACCACGACCGGCGCCTACTCCAGCACGGCCGCCGGCAGTTCCGACGCCTTCGTGACGGAACTCAACGCAAGCGGCGCCGCGCCCGTCTACAGTACGCTGCTCGGTGGTAACGACGTGGATAGCGCCGCCGCCATCGCGCTGGCCGGACCGGGCAAAGTCTATGTGACCGGCTCCACGAGTTCGGCCGATTTCCCGACCACGAGATCCTACCGCGCCGCCGACAACAACGGCGCCGTCTTCGTAGCCGGCCTGAACACGGGGGCGTCTGGAAAAGGCTCGTTGGTCTACAGCACCCTGCTCGGTAGCCACGGCTTCGACACGGGCGCCGGCATCGCCGTGAACAGCGCCGGCGACGCCTACGTCACCGGCTCGACGGACTCGACCGGTTTCCCGTTCACGACCGGCGCCTACTCCACCACCAATAGCGGTGGGTCCGACGCCTTCGTGACGGAACTCGACGCCACGGGCGTCATCTCCTATAGCACGTACCTTGGCGGCGGCGGTGACGACCATGGTCAGGCCATCGCCGTGAACAGCGCCGGCAATGCCTACGTCACCGGCTCGACGGGCTCGGCTAATTTCCCGCAAGCCAACCCATTGAACGCTACCGGAGCAGGCTGCAATAACCCCAGCGGCAATGGCGGCGTAGACGCTTTTGTGACGGAACTCAACCCCGCCGGCAGCGCGCTCGTCTACAGCACCTACCTGGGGGGCAGCGGAACCGACGCGGGCTACGGCATCGCTATCGATGGGGCGAACGACGCTTACGTCACCGGCTCGACCACGTCGGCCAGCTTCCCGACCACGACCGACGCCTATACCACCACGAACAGCGGCGGCGCCGACGCCTTCGTGACCAAGCTCAACGCGGCCGGCCATGGACTGCTCTACAGCACGTACCTCGGCGGCGGCAGCGACGACACGGGCTACGGCATCGCCGCCAACAGCACGGGCGCGTACGTGACCGGCCAGACGTACTCCAGCAACTTCCCGACGACGACCGGAGCAGCGGACGGCGCCAACAGCGGCTCCTCCAGCGCCTTCGTGGCCCGCATCACCGGCACGGCGGGCGAAACGGGCGGTGGGACGAGTATGTCCACCAGCACGCCGGCCCCGACCTGCACGCCGCTCCCGCCGACGGGCACGGCCACGGCAATCCCGCCGACGGCCACACCGGCCCCTGCCTCACTGCGGGCGTACTACACATTCGACAATACGCCGAACGACTCCTCGGGCAACGGCCACACAGGGGCGCTCAAAGGCGCCGCCACCTATGTCTCGCCCGGTAAGGTCGGCGCCGCCGCCCTCGGCGTCGACGGCTCCGCCGGTACCTTCTTCGATGTGCCGGGGCAGGTTCTGGACACGCGGCAGAGCTACTCGGTGGCGGCCTGGGTCAACCTCAACGCCATCGGCGACAACTTCCAGACGTTCGCCTGCATCGAGGGCAATAATGTCTGTACGTTCTACCTGCAAATAATCGGCGATCCCAATGTGGGCCACAAGTTCGCCATGTCCCCTCAGAACGGGGATTCGACGAGCGCGGGGGGCGTCCGCGCCGCCGCCAACTTCGTGCCGAACACCAACACCTGGTACCACCTGACGGGCGTCTATGACGCGGCGGCCGGGCAGGTCCGGCTGTACGTGAACGGTCAACTTCAGGCCAGCGCCCCGTTCACCAGTCCGTTCCAGGGCACGGGCGACACCGTGATCGGGCGGGGTAAGTTCGGCGGCAACCCCGTCGACTTCGTCAATGGCAAGATTGACGATGTCCATTTCTACCAGGGTGTCCTGACCGACGCGCAGATCGCGGGGCTGGCCGGCGTCCCGGTCCCCACCGCGACAAGCACGGCCATACCGACGGCGACGCCAACGAACACGGCGACCTCCGGGCCGGTCTCGACGCCGGCCACACCCAGCACGGCCATAGGCGCCCTACAGGGCAGCCAGGACGCCGCCCCGGCCTCGGCCAACCTGACAACCGAGGGCACGACGGACTGGATCGAGTGGGGCGACCAGTCGGCCGGCGCCACCAACAACGACTACACCACGGACTACAACCGCAAGGCCGGCGTGGCGCCACGGATCAGCACGTTCAACCCAGTCGGCTACGGTACGGAGAGCCAAGCCGCCGGCGGCGGGACGGTCCTGACGTGGAGCGACGGCACGCCCACGCAAAGCGGCACGAACAATGGGCAGGGCATCTACGTGTCCGGCAATGGCAATAACCCGCCCAGCTCCGGCAGCGGCTTCCAGTTCAAGGTATCCGCCGACACCTTGACGCGGGAACTGCGCGTCTACGTCGATGCGTCCAAAGCGAGGGGGCGGCTGACCGCCTCGTTAAGCGACAACAGCGGGCCGGTCTATAGCGACGACTCGTTGAGCAACACGAGCGGCACGACAGCCGGCGTCTACACGCTCTACTACCGTGCCGCCTCGCCCGGTCAGACACTGACCGTGGACTGGGAGACGGCGGTCGACTACGGCGGCGGCGGCGTGACGCTACAGGCGGCGACGCTACAGGGAGTCACGTCGATCCCGCCGACTAGCACGGCCACACCGATCCCGCCGACGGTCACGCCGGTCCCGCTGGCGCTGAATGCGTTCTACAAGTTCGACGAGGGCCGTGGAACCACGGCCAACGACTCCTCGGGCAACGGCCACACGGGGACGCTGCAAGGCGACGCCGGCTATGCCGCGCCGGGCCAGGACAACAGCCCCTACACACTGATTCTGACCGACACGAACGGTGCCAATGGATACGTGGACGTGCCGGAGGCCGTGATCAACACCGCAGAGAGCTACTCGGTGGGGGCCTGGGTCAATCTCAACGATACCAACGGCTTCCACACGGCGGTCAGCATCGACGGCCAGCATATCAGCGCCTTCTTCCTGCAGTACTGTGGGGCGTGCAACACGTTCGCCTTCGCCGCTCCCGGCAGCGACGCGGACAACCCGGCGTCGATCCGTGCCCAGGCCACCATTGGGACGCCCAAGGTCGGGCAGTGGTACTACCTCACCGGCGTCTACGACGCCGCTAATCAGGTGATCAAGCTGTACGTCGACGGCGTCCTGCAAGACACGCAACCGTACTTCGGCGCCTTCCAGGCGACGGGGCACACCGCGATCGGCCGCGGCAGGTTCAACGACAACCCGGTGGACTTCTTCCCCGGACGGATCGACGAAGTGCGCCTCTATCAAGGGGTGCTGAGCGACGCACAGATCGCGGCGCTGGCCGGCGTGGGCGTGAACACGCAGACCCCGACGGCGACGGGGACAGCCGTAGCGGGTACCGCGACAGGCACGGCCACGGGAACAACCGTGCCCGGCACGGCCACCGGCACGACGACCGCTGCCCCGTCCGCGACGGGCACGACGACCGCTGCCCCGTCCGCGACGGGTACTAGTACATCGGCGCCGACGGCAACTAGTACAACGACTGCCGTCCCGTCCGCCACCAGCACAGCAACGACGGCGCCTTCGGCCACAAGTACAGAAACGACGGCACCCTCGGCTACCAGCACGACCGCGCCGACCATGACTAACACCGCCGTCCCACCGACCATGACTAACACCGCCGTCTCGCCGACGAGCACGAGCACGGCTGTACCGGCTACGGCGACCAACACCGCCGTCCCGCCGACGAACACGCCGACGGCCCTGCCGGTGTGCCAACTCTTCGTACTGCCCGCCTTCGACACGGTACCGCGCGGCGGGAACCAGGCCCTGCTGCTAGACGCCGCGCCCGACTCCGCCATCACGCTCACCGTGCGGGCGAAGTACCCGGCCAGCGCGACGCTCTACACCGATAGCAGCCTGGGCGCGTCCACTGGCTTCGGTGTCACGCTCACGGGCAAGCGCGTGGTGGGCGGCTACCGCTACAGCTTCCGCGTCGCGGCGTCGGGCTTGGCGCTGCTGACCTTCGCCATCCCCCACGATGCGCGTCAGGGCACAGTCACGCTACAGATCGCAGCCCAGGAGCCCTGCGGCCTGTTCAAGACATTTACGACCTTCCAAGTATACGGGACGGTGCGCGGTGCGGCGCGCGCGACGGGGGGCACGGTGACGCTGGCCATCCCGCTGCCGCGCGGGGATACGCCGCCGGCGAACGCGGGCGCGTTGGCGCGTCGCGGTCTCCTGCGCGTGACAACGCAAGGGCACGGGACCAAGGCGCGCCGCGTCCTGCGCATCACCTACCACGCGCACGCGCGCCCCGCGTCTGCCGTCAAAGCTGGTGCGACGCACACACGACCCCATACACTGTTTGGGGTCGCGGTCGGGACGGGGACATAGCCGCGTCGTCCCCGTAAGAGGTAGGACAAACAAGAGGAGGCGGACGCGGGAAAGCGCGCCCGCCTCCTCCTGCTTCGCACGGTGCAACGTATCTACTGAGAGCGCCGGCTTCCAGGCGGCAGGTCGTCGCGGGCGAGCGGTTCACCACTAGCAGATGTCGTGGCGGCGACCGTCTGCCGGCTGGAAGCCGGCGCTCTCAGCAAACGCGAAAAGAGCGCGTGCCCCTTTGAGTACGTGCGAAAGACACGGACTGATACAATTTTGTCATGAGATACGTAGCCGCTCCCTTGCGGGGACTTATTGTCCCCGCCCTCCTCCTCGCCGGCGTCGGCGCGCCGCGCGCGTTGGCACGAGCGATTCCCGTGTCAACGCCGCCGCCAGCGCCGCCTGCTCAGACATCGCCGGCGGTGGGGTTGACCGTGACCGGGACCGAGCGCATGACGGCGCCGATGCCCCTGCTGTCGAGTGCGGCTCCTACTCCAACCAGTAGCAGCGGCGACACGGAAGACTTGTTCGTGTACGCCCAGTTGAGCTATACCGGCACGGCCGAGCTGCACTTTTACGCGGGCGACATCGGGCTGGATGACGCCGCTGGCGTCATTCAGTCCCCTCAGCCGTGTGATCTGTCGAGCAAGCTGTCCTCGAAAACCCTGATCTCCCCGCCTACCGGCCCCGCCACTGTGTCGACCTGCCTGCGCTATACCATTACAACGAACGACGCGTCGAACATGGCCCTGGAGTATGTTCACACGGAGCAGGCGTCACAGAACGCGCCCGGCACGCCCTATCATGCGTCAGCCACCGTCCACAACCCGCCCTTTTCGACCCCGCGCCGCGTCTACGCGACCGCGACGCAGCCAGCCTTCCAAGCCTACGTACTCGATGAAGCGCTCGTGGGCGGGTACATCGCGCTGAACGTGGACCGTCTGTACGCAGGCGGCGTCAATGCCGCTGTTCCCACCTCGGTTGGCGCCTATATAAAGCAGCAGGCCGGCAAACTTGTCGCGGATCGCCAGGCGTTCCTTGCCGTCGCGCCCGGCTCCGACCTCAAAGCCAAAATGGAGCAGGCTAGCGTGTCCAGGGTCTTCACTGCCATCCAGCAAGACCTGCTGGCCGCGCCCACGCTGCGCACCTACACGCAGTGGGCGCACTGGCGCGCCGCGTTCACGGCCGACAACGACTACATGGCCGGCCTCTACGACTCCTGGCCGGCCACGGTCGCGGCGCCATAGCAGGGCCTTCTCTTTCCCCCTCCGCCCCCAAGGGGGAACCTGGGGAGATGCCTCCCCCAGACCCCCGCCATACACTCATCGCAGGAGCCATGGGGCTTGGAAATGGGAAACTACACGCCGCCCCTCCATGCGCCGCCCCTGTCTGTCACACCGGCGGTGGCCGCTAACGCCGCCTTGATCGCCAGCACCCTTCCCACCATCCACCACACCGTCTGTTTAGTGGGGGTCTGGGGGGAGGCATCTCCCCAGGCTCCCCCGAAGGGGGCGGGGGGGGCGAGAAGAGAGACCCTAGTCGGAGGGGGGCTCACCCTCCCGCGCTGGTATAGCCCGCGATGGCGCGCCGCCACAGCCACTGCGAGAGCACGGTCGTCACGACCGCGCAGACCGGCGCGTAGGCGTACAAGACGGGGGCGTTGTGCCCCGTGAGCAGCCCGGCTGGGACCGTGGCGGCGACGCCGAGCGGGATCACGTAGGAGAAGACCAGCCCCAACGCGCCACGGTAGACCGCGCTGGGCAGGCCGGCCATGTTCAGTACCTCGTCGAAGAGGTATTGCAACCCGTCCACGTTGACGACCCAGAACGAGACGGTGATCAGCATGAACAGCATGTTGTAGAAGATCGCCACCGCGCATACGATCAGCGCCGCGCAGGCGGCCAGCGCGCCCACACCCGGCGCGGTGTGCAGCGCGCCCAGACCATAGACGACCAACCCGACACCGATGGCCGCGTTGAAGAGCGAGCCCAGGTTGACCTGAGCGCAGGTCAACAGGAAGCGTGTGTTGATCGGCTTGAGCAGCACGAAGTCCATCTGGCCGTCGCGCACGAAGCCGGGTATAGCCGCGATATTCTCCTCCACGAAGAAATACAGCACGCCCTTGACGATGCGGAAAACGCCGAACAAGAGCAACACCGCCGGCTGGCTCCAGCCGGCGATGCTGCCCGTGCGCATGAACAGGACCTGGTAGAAGACGAGGGCCAGCGCGAGGTAGCCCGCGTTGCGCGCCACCCCCATCGCGAAGTCGCCGCGATAGGCCAGCTGCGCCATCATCGAGCGGCGCGCCAGGTAGGCCCACAAGCGGCCGTAGCGCCGGAGCACGAACGTTGCATTCATAAATAACCTTACATCCCCGCCGCGCTGTAGCGGCGTAGTCCGCGGACCCACAGCAGCCGCGCGAGACCGATCAATGCGACGAGCCAGCCGAGTTGCCATGCGAAGCCGATGGCCAGCCCCACGCCGTCGAGCTTGTTCAGGAACACCTCGATCGGGAACGAGAAGGTGTAGCGGAACGGCAGCGCGGTCAGCGGCGGCAGCAGCCAGGAGGGGAACAGCGCCAGCGGCACGAGCTCACCGGAAGCCAACACCAACAAGAGATCGTAGACCTCGAATAGGTTGCGCGTGTTGGTCGTCCAGAAGGCCGCTAGCCCGATGATGACCTCAAGCGCGATGAAGATCGCCGTGGCGCACACCGTGGCGAGCAGGGCTAAAGCGACCAGCAGCGGCGTGAGCGCCAGGCGCAGGTCGTGCCGGAAGACCACCACCAGCAGCGCGTAGACCGGCAGCGCCAAGAGCGCGCTGACGATCTTCCACGTCTGTTCACCAACGATGTAGTAGGAGAGCGCGGCGTACGGCTTGAGCAGGTGTTGCGCCAATGTCCCGTCCTTGATGCCGCGGGCAATCTGGGTGTTGATGCGGCCGCCGATGATATACCAGGCCAACCCGACCACCAGGTAATAGGTGATGATATCGCCGCGCGTGTAGGAGCCCACGCGGCCACGCTGGCCGTAGACAGCCAGCCAGGCGACGATAGCGAACAGGGTCGGGACCGCGCCGACGAGCACCCAGATCAAATTCTGCGTGCGGTAGGTCAGGCTCTCTACCAAGCAGGTGCGGAAAAGCATCAGGTACTTGCGGCCCCAACGCGGGCGCGCGATAGACGTAGCCATTTAGCGGCCCGCCTTTGTCGCCGCGTCGACATCCAGGGGCTCCGGCTCTGGGAGCGCG
>JAABVA010001473.1_pt1 | contig 25245 bp, 25 predicted proteins | sample 5560331 | NCBI WGS metagenome assembly JAABVA01 (sample SAMN12812661, study PRJNA571458) | rock metagenome | isolation source: Antarctica rocks | place: Antarctica: Victoria Land, Mt New Zealand sud | collected 2016-01-07
CTGTGCAAGGAAAGTCGCAATCGGAATAGTCGGGGGATTTCTGGCCCCAACTGTACCATCCTGTGCTTGCCTGAATGTCTGTAAAAGTCCTGGCGCCATTATTCACCGTCACGTTAACAGGAGAGGAGCTAGAGCCGCCACAGTTATCCCATTCCTGGATTACTGTTCGTTGCTTACCCGCTGCAAGAGTCATCTGTGTGTCTAGCTTAGGGCCATTTGTTACATAGGTGAGTTGGTCGTTCACGTAGATTCCCATTGCGGCTACGCCGGTTGCGCAGCTGGTGGTGGCTGTTGCTACATAGCTCGTGAGGCTCCCGATATTGGTGTTATCTACGGGTGAATTCACCCAGACGGCCGATTGGCCGGACACTGTGATCGGTACCGCAGCCAGTGTCGCGCCGCCGCAGAAGTCCCACTCCTGAACCACTGCGTTATGTTTACCGGGGGTTAGGGTAAGGGATGTACTTAGGTTGGTTCCGTTCGCCACATAGACCAAATGGTCATCCAAGTAGATGCCCATCGAAGCAACGCCTTTCGCACATGTGGCCGTATTTCCGGTCGCCACAAATTTGGCTGTTGAAGTTATGGTGTCTCCGCTGCGAGGGCTGCTGATCATGACGTTGGCGAAGGAAGGAACGGCGAGTAACACAGTCAAGAGGAGAGGGGAGGAGATCCAGTTCATGTCTTTACCTTTCAGTCGCCTGTTCCGATTTGGAACTAAAGCTAACGAGGTAACTAATGAATGAAGCAAGTGGTCGTATCTATTGGACTTAAGTGCTAGCCACCTTAGTCGGGACTAATGATGGTCTTCCGATGGGAAGCTTGCGCAGCGCCTTGTACAAAAGAGGCTTATAGAAATGTCCATCCGGCATCCGCTTCTACTACTCACAGAACCGGCGCAATTGCTGAGCAGGGGTCAACGTGACATGGCACAGTTTGCCTACAAGGCGTCTCTCCGCACGGTAGAAACGACTACAGGCGAAAGCACCGGTTGCACCTTAGCGCGAGAGGGCATCTGGCCTTACCATTGGTGCGGCGCGAGCGTTGGAGAATTACCTGGCACGCTGTTGACAGACACCGCAGCTCGCGCTGCTCATCGTTTTTGAACTGATCCATGTTCGATTGGGTTGAGACTCCCGAGGCTTACCAGCCACGATCGAGTGCTGGACTTTGTGAGCGGAACAGGGCTCTTGCTATTCTTGTGTGCAGAGGAAGCTTCTTACCCGCGCGACACGAGGACCTCATGAAGGTGTTTGGGACTATCAACGAAATACTGGCCCGGCGCGGCGCGGAAGTTTTCCGCTGCTGGGCGGGTTGGGTACTTCTTGCCGGCAGCGTTAGTTGCGCGGGTGCGATGCAAAGTCCGAACGTTATGTCCCCGCCCCACCATCCACGCGCGCGGACCAATCCCCCGCATCCAGTTCTCGCCAATGGGTTAGCTTTGGGCACACAATCTGCTTCAGGTGCCAAGAAAACCCCGGTCTCCCGTGCCAAGGCAGAACCAGTACCAGCCAAGGTTGCTCTTGAGATGGGAATCCTGACGATTGAGGCGGAGAACTCCGACCTGGAGGAGATCTTGAAGGCCGTTGCCGGCCTGAGCGGAATGGCCATCGATGGCGAGATCAAGAGTTCTCGGGTGTATGGCGTGTACGGGCCCGGAAGTCCGCGTAGCGTCCTGACCGATCTCCTGGCGGGCTCAGGCTACAACTTCATGATGGTAGGCGTCACTGACGAGGGTGTTCCACGGGAGTTGTTGCTCTCCACTGAGAAGGGAAAATCTCCTCCTGGTTCGGCTGCTCCTGCGTCAACTGTTGCGGCCAATCTTCGCGAGGTGCCGGACACAGGGGAGCGGGAGGAAGAGCAACTAGGCCCGGGTGCCATCGCTCATGTTCCTCCACCTCCGCCGCAAGACCCCCAGGAAAGGGTGCAGCAGAATCTACAACGACTCAAGCAAATGCGCGAGCACATGAAACAGCAGAACGTGCCACAGTAGCTGGCGCACTTACCGCACGTAGCTTACATGGAGCTCAATGTCGAGGCGATCAACCAGCCTTCAGAAGTTCCGAAGCGAGGAAAGCCTGATCCTGCTATGGGACCAGCCTGCTGAGCACTGGGACGTATGCTATTCAGGGACCTGCAAAAGACAATAAATGTTCGAAGTGTGAAGAGGGTCAGGCCTCCATACCGTCTGCTCGAAATGAGAACGCAGCTTATACTTGGGCTGTGAGTAAGACTTTCTATATCGAGACGTTTGGCTGTCAGATGAATGCGCATGACTCCGAGAAAGTGGTTGGGACTCTGGAGTCGCAGGGGTATGCGCGGGTGCAGGATGAGGCGGAGGCGGGGCTGATTCTGTACAACACGTGCTCGATCCGGGATAAGGCAGAGCAGAAGGTCTTCCATCGGCTGAACGAGTACAAGAAGCTGCAGGGCGAGGGAAAACGGTTCGCGGTACTTGGGTGTGTGGCGCAGCAGGAAGGTGAGCGGATCTTCGACAAGGCGCCCTATGTGTCGATGGTGTCGGGGTCGGCGAGCTATCGGCATCTGCCAGAGATGCTGATTCGGCTTGAACGCGGAGATCAGCGAATTACGGGGCTTGACGACCGGCAGACGGATGAGACGTTTGAGACGGAGTTTGTGGCGCGGACGAATCCGCATCGCGGGTACATCACGATCATCGAAGGATGTGATAAGTTCTGCGCGTATTGCGTGGTGCCGTATACGCGTGGGAAAGAGCGGAGCCGGACGGCGGCGAGCGTGATGGCTGAAGCCCGGCGGATGGCGGATGCGGGGTTCACGGAGATTCAGCTGCTCGGGCAGAATGTAAATTCGTATGACGACCCGAGCGGGGCGATGACGTTTGCGGAGCTGCTGGCGGGGGTGGGGCAGATCGGGGGTATCCGCCGGGTGCGGTTTACGACCTCTCATCCGCGAGATTTTACAAAGGATATTGTGGATGCGATCGATGCGGTGCCGACGCTCTGCGATCATGTGCATCTGCCGGTGCAGTCGGGATCGAGCGTAATTCTAAAAGCGATGGCAAGAGAGTATACGAGGGACTGGTATCTGGAGCGGATCTCCTGGATCAAGGCGGCGCGGCGGGATATCAGCATGACAAGCGACATTATTGTTGGGTTTCCGGGCGAAACGGAGGGGGATGTTGAGGAGACGGCAACGCTGCTCGAAGAAGTCGGGTATGACGCGATCTTTGCGTTCAAGTACTCGCCCAGGCCGAATACGCCGGCGCTGACGATGATCGATGCCATTCCGGATGAGGTGAAGGCAACGCGTCTGCAGGTGCTGCTCGACCGGCAAAGGGAGATCCAGAGAGTGAACTACGAGCGGCATGTGGGTGAGGTGATGGAACTGATGGTGGAGAGCCACAACCGGCAGCGTGGGCAGGTGGTGGGGCGCAGTTCGCAGAACAAGACCGTAAACTTCACGACGACGTCGCCGATCCTGCCGGCGTTGGGAAGTTATGTTCAGGTACGGGTCACGCAGAGCTTTCCGAACAGTCTGTTAGGTGAGGTGGTGGTGTGATGAAGAGGTCGGACGTTGGGGCGGACACGAAGACAAGCGCGGAGGTGGAGGTTCAGATCCGGGGTTTGATGATGGATCCGGTGACGAACATGCCGATCATCGTGCTGAAGGATGTGGCGAGCGACCTGGTGCTGCCGATCTGGGTGGGAATGTTCGAGGCGAATGCAATTGCGCTCGAGCTTGAGAAGGTGGCGACGCCGAGGCCGATGACGCATGACCTGCTGCAGAATGTGACGCGGGGGCTGAACGCGGAGGTGACGCGGGTTGTTGTATCGGAACTGCGCGAAGACACCTTTTACGCGATCGTTTGGATGATGCAGGGTGGCGACCCGGTGGCGGTGGATGCTCGGCCGTCTGATGCGATTGCGATGGCGCTGCGCTGGGACTGTCCGATCTATGTGAGCCGCGAGGTGCTGGAGCGGTCGAAGCAGCAGTATGGAGGGGCCCAGTCGGCCAACGCCGAGGACGTGCGGCGGTGGCTTGAGGGGTTGAATGACGACGAGATGGGGCGTTACAAAATGTAGGTGGAATGGGTGTTGGCGATTGTGGGCGGGGAATCACAGGTGCGGGCATTCCTCGCTTGCTCGACAGCGCAATGGAAGGGGAATCTAGACCCAATCGCAGAGGTGGGCGACTTGTTCTGCCCATGAGTCCTCGGTAGGGATGGGGGGTAGGGGGGCGGATAGGTGATGGCCGTGGCGGACGGAGTCTATTGCCTGCTTGAGGGCTGGAGCGAGCGAGGGCTCGCCGCCCCTGAGAACTGTGGCCCAGGGGGTGTCGAGGAGGATGTCCGAGACGCCGGAGTCGCGGTGGAGGAGGACAGGGATGCCACGTGCGAGGCTCTCGATGGCGGGTATGCCGTAGCCCTGGACGGCGGGCATGAGGAAGAGGTCGGCGGCGTGGTAAAGCTGTTGAAGTTGTGTATCGGTGACGAAACCCTGGAAGTGGACACGATCTGCGATGCCGAGCTCCTTTGCGAGCGCCTGAAGGTGGGCAAGCTGGGAGCCTTTGCCCGCGATATCAAGGTGCCAGTCGATCTCCGCTGACATTGGATAGGGCTTTTGCTCGAGGGTGGCGAGGGCGCGGAGGATCCAGTCTATGCGTTTGTTGGTTTCCACCCGGGAGACGGAGAGCATGCGTAGCGGGCCGGTGACAGGGTGCGGGCAGAAGCTGTGCGTGGAGGGGAGGCCGCCCATACGGGCGATGGCAGCGTCGACGCCGAAGGTTCTCCGACAATCCTCACGGAGGTAGGTGCTAGTCACGATTGTGGTGCCGCCGGAGCGGAGCCCGTGAGCGGCCATACGGTCGGAGAGGATGCGTTTGACGCGGTTCTTGAGGGGCGTGGCACGGGAGGCCTCGCTGAACAGGCTGGGGGTGTCGTGCATGAGAGTGTGAAAGCCGCGAATGCCCGCTGCTGAGGCGTGAAGTGCCGTCTGGTAGCCGGAGAGAAGGGGCGGAGGGGCTCCGGTGCGGGAGCGGAGATAGCGTCCGAGAGAGCGGATCTTGCGAAGCGCGGTCATTTCCGGACGGAGCTGGACGACCGAGAGGGGGTCTGTCGAAAAGCGCTCCAGGCCGACCTTGTCGGTGTAGCAGACGATGTGAGAGGGGATGCCTTGCCGGTAGAGCCAGTGGGCGAGGGCGAGGCAGCTGCGCTCGGCGCCGCCCATGTCGGCGATCTCGGTGGTGACGATAGCGCGGGAGTCTGGCGGGATGTCGTCGGTGGACGCATCGGGCACTGGTGGGAGATCTGGCAAGGTGCGGGGATCCTCCGCTTCGCTCTGGGATGACAGGGTTGGAGGCTCTAGGATGACCGGGTCAAGGGGTTGCACCGGGACAGGGTCAAAGGGCTGCTGGGTGACAGGGGCGAGTGGTGCTCAGCGGACGGCGAGGCGGTCGAGGTGGCTGAAGAACTCGGGGAAGGAGATCGCGGCGGCCTCCGCTCCATGGATAGCCGTGTCGGAGGTGGCGCGGAGGGCGGCTATGGAGAAGGCCATAGCTATTCGGTGGTCGTGGCCCGAATCGATCTCGGCGCCATGAAGTTGCTGGCCCCCGGGGATATCGAGGCCGTCCTCAAATTCGGTGAGATCGGCCCCCATGGCGCGAAGATTGCGGGCGACCAGATCGATGCGGTCTGACTCCTTAATGCGGAGTTCCTTGGCGTCGCGAACGCGGATGCCGTTGCGGGTGTAGGGAGCAATGGCAGCGAGAACGGGGATCTCGTCGATGAGCTGGGCGGCGAGAGTGCCGGAGATCTCGAGGGGACCCGTGAGTTTGCGGGAATTGGGATCGGCGTTGATCTGGAGAGTTCCGACGAGTTCGCCGTGATGCTCTTCGACGTTAAGGACACGGATCTTTGCGCCAAGACCGGAGATGACGTCGAGCAGGGCAGAGCGCGTAGGGTTCATCCCGATGGCGTCGAGCACGAGGTGGGAGTCCGGGAAGAGGAGGGAGGCGGCGAGGAAGAAGGCTGCGGAGGAGAGGTCGCCGGGAACGGTGGCTTCTATGGCGCGGAGTTGTTGACCGCCTTCGATACTGATCTTCGCGGTTCCATCTTTGGTACTTTCGGAGCGGGTGAGGGTTGCGCCGAAGGCTCTGAGGGCATGCTCGGTGTGGTCGCGGGTGAGGATCGCTTCGGAGAGGGAGGTGGTGCCCTGAGCCTGAAGGCCGGCAAAGAGAACCGCGGTCTTGACCTGGGCGGAGGGGATGGGGGTGCTGAAATCGATGGCGGTGAGCGGGTGTCCCACGACTGTCATGGGAGCGTGTCCGCCGAGTGCGCCATCGCCGCCGGTGAGATGAATCTCCGCGCCCATCTGGGCGAGCGGCTTGCGGATGCGCTCCATGGGGCGGGCGGAGAGGCTCTCATCTCCGGTGAGGAGGAAGGTGTGCGGATGCGACGCGATGAGGCCAGCGAGCATGCGCATGGTTGATCCGGAGTTGCCGCAATCAAGGCTGCGCTGGGGCTGCTGAAGGTGGCCGGCGGTTCCGGTGATCGTAACCATGCCGCCAGACTGCGCGGCTACCGGTGCACCGAGAGTGGCCATGCAGGAGAGCGTCGAGTGGGGGTCGGCGCCGGTTGAAAAGTTGGAGAGGCGGGTAACGCCTTCGGCGAGACCGGCCAGCATGGCGTAGCGGTGGGAGATGGACTTGTCACCGGGAAGGGTGAGGGACCCGTTGAGGCTGCGGGCGGGCCGAAGGAGTTCGGTGGGCATTACGAAACATTCTAAGCGAGGACGAGGCACCGAAGCACCTCGGGGCGCTGCGAACGCTGGGTCCACAAGGATGGTTTGCTCATCACGAGGTTACGAATTTTCCGCTTGCCGAATGATTGGCTTGTACGTAGGCTTCTGCCACTCCGGAAATTAAAAGAGAGGTGGCCAGGATGTCACTGCTTTCTTCTGTTAAGAGAAGAATCAACACGCTATTTGGCGGCGTAGGGGCTTTTGATCGAGGCAAGGCAAGGGATCAGGATGCCGGAACGGCAGACAAGGGTCCCCCGGTGACCGTTACCGCTCCAACAGCAACGGCTTCAACAGCGCCTGGGGGCGAGGAGGCGGTGATCACGCACCGCGTGCTGCTGATCCACGGCTACTCGGCGGACGGAAAGGAGTTTCTGGAGTGGAAGAGGGCTCTAGCGGGTGCAGGAATGGGTGTGGAGACGATCGAGATCGGGAACTATGTTTCGTTGAATAACGAGATCAGCATTAAGGATTTAGGCGAGGCGTTTGACCGGGCGCTGCGACTGACCAAGTGGAGCAAAGGGACGACGGACGATACGTGGACCTTCGATGCCATTGTGCACTCGACAGGAATGCTGGTGTTGCGCCAGTGGCTGGTGAATGATCCGTATTCGAGGAGCGATGCGCGAAGCCGGGTGAAGCGATTGAAGCACCTTGTTGGACTCGCGCCGGCGACCTATGGGTCTCCGCAGGCCAAGAAGGGAAGAAGTTGGCTGGGTGCCCTGGTAAAGGGCAACAAACATCTCGGGCCGGATTTCATGGAAGCCGGAGACATGATTCTGGACGGGCTGGAGCTGGGGAGCCGGTACACCTGGGAACTGGCGACGAAGGATATGATGTCGGCCGATCCGATGTATGACAAAGGCAAGGACACACCTTACGTCGCGATCTTTATCGGCAACACGGCCTACGCTGGAGTGAGCGGGCTGGCGAACTCGCCCGGCACGGATGGAACGGTGCGGTGGTCGGGATGCTCCTTGAACAGCCGCCTGGTGAAGCTCGATCTGCGCACAACCGCCAAGCTGATGGACAAGGGGCAGGCGACGCGGTGCAGCATCTCTGAGTGGACGCTAAACCGAGCCAACACACCGGTCATTGCGGTGGAGGCGCGAGATCATGGAACCATCCTGCAATCGCCTGAGCCGGGTGCGGTGGCGCTGGTGAGGGACTTCATGACAAAGGTGTCGGACGATCTTAGCTATGCGCAGTGGGAGTTGCGGGCCATCGCTTATGGCGCACCGGCGCTTGAGAAGATGAATCGGCAGAGCGCTCTCGACGGCGCAGCCGACGGTGCCGGCTGGCAGCAGTTTGTTGTGCATCTAGTGGACGATCACGACGATGGCATCAAGGATTACAACCTACAGCTGTTCCTGGGGAGTGATCTCGCTGAATCGGACGATCCGGGATTCAAGCCGCTGCCCGTGATCGTGGACAGCTACGGTGCGGATAGCAGCTATCGATGCTTGTACGTTCGGCTAACCGAAGATCTGATAAAGCTAAACACGCCGGGAGGTCCCGCCGGGAAAGTATGGATCGAGCTTCTGGCTTCGAGCGGAACCCGGTACGTGGAGTATGAAGCGTATGACGGCGCGGGACAGGTGAATCGTGGCAACGACGGCGGGCCGAAGCCGACCAAGCTTGAGATCACTAAGCTGGCGCAGGGAAACGACACGCTCTTCTACCCGTATACGACGACGCTGGTGGAAATCTACCTGGAGCGCGAGCCGACGCCACTGCAAGCCGTCAGCGATCTATTCGGGTTTTTGGGCAGGGGTTTATAGCCAGCTGCGAACGCGAGTGAGATTCAGGCGAGATATGAATTCGCCACGCGGAGGGCGAAGTAGCGCTCTTCGCGATGGAATCAAGGCTCGACGTACGGATCTTTTAGCGGTACACTCCTGTGCAATCGCGATCGTATGCCGACGCGCGGCTTCCAATGATAAGAGACTCTGGGCCCTGAAGCCGAATTTGGACCCAGGAGAATGACTTATGTGGATGCGGCGCTGTTTGGCTACGGGGGTGTTGGTGCTTTGCCCAGGGCTGGTTCGTGCAGATTTCACTTACCAGGAGACGACGCAGATTACCGGCGGAGCTCTGGTCGGCATGATGAAGCTTGCTGGGGCGTTCAGCAAGCAGGCGAAGCAGGCGGGTGAGCCAATCGTCTCGACCGTCGTGATCCAGGGCAATCGGATGGCGCGAATCGGGCAGGACAGGACGGAGATCATTGACCTGGACAAGGAGACGATCACCGAGCTCGACCATACGAAGCACCAGTTCACAGTAATGACGTTCGCGCAGATGAAGCAGCAGGTGGATGCGGCGGTCCAGAAAGCGAAGCAGGAGCAGGCAAAGAGCGCGCCGGCGCCGAGTGAGCCCTCGGCGACCTCTACGACGGAGATGAAGTTCGCGGCGCATGTACGGCAGACGGGTGCGATCAAGCAAGTGTCGGGTTTACAGACGGACGAATCGATACTCGCTATGACGCTGGATGCGACTGACAACAAGTCGGGGCAGACTGGGGCATTCGCGATCACGAACGACATGTGGCTGGCACCGGAGATTCCGGGCTACGGCGAGGTGCGGGAGTTCTACAAGCGATACGCCCTGAAGATGGGAATGGTGATGGGTGGAGCGCTGAATCCGCAGATGCTGGCAATGCAGCCGGGAGCTGGGCAGGGAATGGCAGACATGGTGAAAGAGATGTCCAAGTTGAAGGGCATACCGCTGCTGCAGGTAATGCGGATGGGAACGACGGTGAATGGGCAGGCTCTGCCGGCGGCTTCGGAGGCTCCGTTGCCACCGACGAATACACCGGCCATGCCGACGGTTGGGGACGTGGCTCAGCAGACTGCGGTGGCGGCCATTGCGAGCAAGCTGGGCGGGCTGGGCAGCCTGAGCGGGATCGGGTCCGGGCTGGGAGGCTTCGGACGCAAGAAGAAGGCGGATGCGGCGGCGGCGGTGAACTCGACAGTAGATTCGACATCGGATGCTGCCTCGAATGCAGCGGCGGCGAAGGCGACGGGAAGCGGACAGGCTGGAGGCGGAGCGGCTGGAAGTGCAGCGGTGAATTCGGCGGTGCTGGTGGAGTCGAAGACGGAGATGACGAGCTTCTCGCAGGCCACCGTAGATGCGAGTCGGTTTGCGATTCCAAGCGGATATTCGAAGGTGGAGGCGAAGTCCACTGAGTGAAAGCGCTTCGGGCGAAGCGAAGATCTTCAGGTGGTGACGCGGAGGGCGTAGGCGAAGTGGTGGCTTCTGCGGGGGAGATGGGCGGTGAGCAAGGTGTGCTGCGGGTTCCAGGCGTTGCCGGGACGTCTCGGGATTAGAGAACGCGGAGAGCGACTACGGTCTCATCGTCGAAGTGTTCGGCTCCGGCCTGGAAGATGGTGACAGCTTCGAGGATGGCATCGAGGGCTCCGTCCGCGGTCTGGGATGCGGTCGGATGGCGCTGGAGAAGAGTGCAGAGGCGGTCAGTTCCGTACATTTGGCCGTGAATGTTTTCAGCGTCGACGATACCGTCGGAGAAGAGAACCACCAGGTCTCCGGGAGCGGTCTGGACGGTCTGCTCTTCGTAAGCAACGCCGGGGAAGAGGCCAAGGGGAAAACCTTCGACAGCGATGGTGCGGACGTTGAGTCCATGGGTGAGATCGGCCTTATCGCTCGAGACAAAGAGCGGCTGGACGGAACCGGCGTTGGCGATGCGGAGGGTGCGGTCGGTGTTGTTCCAGAGGGCGATCAACATGGTGACGTACTGTGCATCGAGCTTGCGGTCCTGGAGTTGCTCGTTGAGGGCAGTGAGGAGTTGGGCGGGGGGGAGGTACCTGGTAGCGAGTGAGCGGAGAAGTCCGCTGACCAGCGCTGCATAGAGAGCGGCGGGAGCGGCTTTTCCGCTGACGTCTCCGACCGCGATGGCAACGCATCCGGGCGACTGAGGCGTGCTGTAGTCGAGGAAATCGTAGATGTCGCCGCCGATGGAGCGGGCGGGGAGGAAGCGGGCGGCGATCTCCGCGTTCGGAGGCCGGGGAGGAGCCGATGGAAGCAGGCGGAGCTGAACGTCGCGAGCCATCTCGAGATCGCGCTCCATGCGCTGCTCCTCCTCGTGGATGCGTTGGTAAAGGCGAGCGTTAGCGATGGAGACAGCCACCTGTGCCGCGAGCGTGGTGAGGGTGCGCTGATGATCTTCGTTGTAGTAGTTGACCCGGGTGTGCTCGAGGTCAATGACGCCGATGACGTTTCCTTTGTAGATAAGCGGGACGGCGAGTTCCGAGCGGGTCTCCGAGTTTTCTACGACGTAGCGGGCATCTCGCCGGACATCAGGAGCAAGAACCGGGGTGCGCTGAGCGGCGGCGGTGCCGATGAGACCGAGGCCGAGCGGGACATTGCGCTCTCGGATGACACGCTCGCCGTAGCGGGTGCTGAAGCGGTGTTCGAACTGCTCGGTGCGTTCGTTCCAGAGCAGGATGGTGAACATCTGGAAGTCGATGACACGCTTGAGTAGCTGGCCGATGCGTTCCAGGAGATCGTCGAGATCGAGGATGCTGGTGATTTCGCGCGAGATCTCATGGAGGACTGTGAGGGTTTGAGCCTGGCGGGAGACGCGGGTGTAAAGGCGGGCGTTTTCGACGGCCACCGCCATGCGGGAGGCGACCAGTTCCAGCAGGCGCTGGTGTTCGTGGGTGAAGAAGGCGGGCGATTCGGACTGGATGTCGATGACGCCGATGACCTTGTTTTTGATGATGAGCGGAACGGCGAGTTCGGAGAGAACGCCGGGGTTGGCGTTGATGTAGTGCTCAAACGTGTGAACGTCCTCTATGAGGATGGACCGGCGCTGGAGGGCGGCCTGGCCAACGACTCCACGGCCGAGCTTGATGCGCATCCGCTCGATTTCGGGGGAATGGCCGGTCTGGAAGCGCATCCAGAGCTCGTTGGTGCGGTCGTTGATGAGGAGGATGGCGAAGATGCGGTAGTCGATAACGGCGCGAACGAGGTCGGCGACGCGGTGCATCAGGGTATTCAGGTCGAGGGTGGTGTTGAGCGCGTCGGCCAGACGGTGTAGAAATTCGACCTGAAGGGGCTCCACACGAGGCAGTGAGGAGGAGGGTTGTGAGGCAACGTTCGGGCGATAGTCACCCTCGAAGGGGTGTTCTGCCTGCTCGCCGAGCGAGAGCTTAGAGGTCGAGGCAGGCTGGTCCGGCTGATCCGAGCTAGACATGGAAGAGCCGATGATACTACCGAGCGAAAGAGGGTGAGGAGATGCTTTGCCAGGCGGCACCGGAGTTGCAATAAGACGCTGATCGGCAACCTCTGCAGGCCGGCCGATCGCCGCCATAGGAGCGGTGAGCTAATAGCTGCCGTTTGTTGTTCCCGCAGAGGTTCGGCCCGAAAGTTCGGCGACGATCTTGACGCTGGCGCTGGCTCCGATGCGAGAGGCTCCGGCCCCGAGCATAGCCACGGCATCGGCGAGCGAGCGAATACCACCTGAGGCTTTGATGCCGGCGCGGATGCCGGCCTGTTCCCGGAGCAGGGCGATGTCGTCGACGGTGGCGCCACCGGTCGAGAAGCCGGTTGAGGTTTTGAGGAAGTCGGCGCCTGCGGAGAGGGCGAGATCGGCGGCTCGGAGTTTTTCCTCGAAGGAGAGCAAACAGGTTTCAAGGATGACTTTGACGATGGCTCCGGAGCCATGGGCGCGCTCGACGACGCCGCGGATATCCTGCTTGACGGCGGCGAGATCGGCTGGGGTGCCGGACTTCAGGAGGCCGACGTTGAGCACCATGTCAATGTCGTGGGCTCCGAGTTTGAGAACGCGAACGGTCTCATCGCGCTTCGACGCGGCGAGGGTGGCGCCCAGCGGGAAGCCGATGACGACGCCGACGGGAATCCCGGTTCCGGCGAGGGTGTCGGCCGCGGTGCCGACCCAGGTGGGATTCACCATGGCGCATGCAAAGCCATACTCGGCGGCTTCGTGGCAGAGCTGAATGACCTGGGTGCGGGTGGCGTCCGGTTTGAGCAAGGTGTGATCGAGGACGGAGGCGAGATCTCTAGGAGAGGAGAGCACCTTCTCGAGGAAGGCTGCACTATCCCAACCCGGGGAGAGGTTGGATTTGAGAAAGGCAACGGGCTCGGAAACGACTTTGGACTGGATCTGCGATTCGGTCGGAAGGGATGGGAGAGAGTTGAAGTTCACTGCGACTCCTGCGGCGTTGGTGGTGTCCTTGGGGAGGTTCACGCGCCGGGTATTTTCTATCACACGGAGGTGACAGCTGGCTGAACGGAGGTGCCGTGGAGCGCTGCGTGATAAGCCAGGGCCAGATCGTCGCGCAGAAAGTTATAGAGCTGCTCGCCTGATTGCTGATCGCGGGCACGGAGTACGGCGGAAGGATGGATCGTGGCGACAACCTGACCGGCGTACGGGGTGGAGAGGATCTTGCCATGGTCGCGCATCAGAGTGAAGGTGCCGCCGAGAAGTGATTTCGAGGCCGAGGCTCCGAGACAAAGTACAACGTTCGGACGGACGGCGTCGATCTCGGCGAGCAGCCAAGGCCGGCAGGCGGAGATCTCGGAGATGCGGGGATTCTGATGGAGGCGAAGCTTGCCGCGCTGGATGAACTTGAAGTGCTTGACGGCGTTGGTGACATAGACGGCGGATCGGTCGATTTGTAACTCCGCTAGGACTTTGTCGAGAATGCGGCCGGCCGGGCCGACAAACGGGAGGCCCTGGAGGTCTTCCTGGTCGCCGGGCTGCTCCCCAACGAGCATGAGGGTTGCGGCTTTGTGGATGGTAGCGGGCGAGGGGCCGACGCCGGGGACGGCTTGGGTAGCATGCAGGTAGAGATCACAGCCCTTGCAGGTGGGAAGCGCGGCGTTGATCAGGGTGAGCTCGTGTTTGGCCGGCACGAAGCGGGCGGCGGAGGGCTTGGCGGCTTGTGTGGTGACCATAGTGCCTACTCTGGATGCTGCCTGGGTGATGAGGGTTGGAAGAAGGGAGGCTTCGGGAAGATCTTTCCAATAACGCACGGGCATCTCGGAACGCATGACGGACGGATTGAGACGGGCAGGGTTAAAAATGCTGGCGTAGTAGGAGCGCCAGAGCGTTTCGAGCTCGTCGGCCTGAGGTGCTGACTCGCGGGGCAGTCCTTCAAACCAGTGGAGCTGGCGGGAGGCCGGATCCCATGAGACGCTGGCGTCAGGAGTGAGAATGGTCCACTGCATGGGACCGAAGCGTTCTACGAAGAAGGGCGCGGCGAGGGGGAGTATGCGGTGGTCGGGTTTGTACCAGGCTACGAAGTGCTCTTGAAGATGGCTTGCTTCGGGGTTATGACTCCCTTCGCCAGCGGCTACGCCCAGGAGATCTTTGGGAGCAGGGTTGAACGGATTAGCCTCGTCCATGGCGTCTGGTTCGACCTTGCGGAAGCGAACGAAGGCGTGCATCTTGTGGAGGTCGCGGCGAACCTGACTGCTGATGGTGTGAAGGTGCGCGACGTCCGCGTCAATCTCAATCTTTAGGAGATCGCGGTTGGCTTGCAGGCGGTAGAGGATGCGGTAGAGGAGGTTCCAGCGTTGTGGGTCCCGGTGAACTGCGGCAATTTCGGCAAGATCCAGGAAAGATTTTGGGACATGTGGACTGAGAATCGGCTGGGCAGATGGTGCGTCGTCCGATTCGCCGGTGAGATCTAGATTGAGGGTCAGTGTGACCAGGACGGCGGCGTCCTGGAAGTCAACATCGAGGGGAACGCGGCCCTGCTGCAAGGCAACGCGGGCGTGGGTACGCCAGTCCTTGAAGTCGGGTTGGATGACAATGTGCTTCAAGGCTACACCCAGGTTTGCGGTAGAAGAGCGCTCTCCGCGGCGCCCAGAATCACGATGAGGTAAGAGAGTGCGGGCGCCAAAAACGTTATACCGAGCCGGTGATGGCGCTGATAGGAGCGAATAGATCTAGTTGGGTGTGTGAGCTGGGTGGAACGTCGACGGTGAAGTTCAAGATGGGGGCTGACGGAAGGTGGTCGTCCGCGATGAGGTAGGGAAGAGAGTTCTTGACGCGGACGTGGAGCTTGCGGAGACTATCGAGCGTGAGGCGGTGGTACTTGCGGATGGAGAGGATGCGGTCGACGTTCTTGTAACCGATTCCGGGGATACGTAGAAGAGCTTCGCGAGGCGCGGAATTGACGTCGAGAGGGAAGAACTCGGGGTGGGTGCGGGCCCAGGTGGTCTTTGGATCCTCGGAGAGCGAGAGCTGGGGGCTTTGGTCTGTGGTGAGCTCTGCGGCTTCGAAACCGTAGAAGCGCATGAGCCAGTCAGATTGGTAGAGGCGGTGTTCGCGGATGAGGGGGGCGGGTTTAAGTGGGAGGCGGGTATCGGCCTCGGGATAGGGACTGAAGCCGGTGTAGTAGATGCGGCGGAGCTTGTAGGAGGTATAGAGGCGGGTGGCGGTCGAAAGAATTTGACGGTCGGTGGAGGGAGTGGCGCCGATCACCATCTGGGTAGACTGGCCGGCGGCGGCAAACTTCGGGGGCTTCTGAGCGCTGGGAAGCGCGGATCTCTTGCGGTCTTCGTCGGACTCGTCCTTCTGCGTCGCAATCTGATCCATGGTCGATTCGATGACGACGGACTTCTTTTCGGGGGCGAGCTGGACGAGGTCGGCCTGGGTCGGTAGCTCGATATTCGCGGAGAGGCGATCGGCGAAGAGTCCGGCCTCGGCGATCAGCTTCGGGTCGCAGCCGGGGATCGTTTTTAGGTGAATATAGCCGCCGAATCTATGGATCTGGCGGAGAGTCTTGGCGACTGCGACGAGCTGCTCCATCGTGTAGTCGGGAGACTGGATGATGCCGGAGGAGAGGAAGAGGCCTTCGATGTAGTTGCGCTTATAGAAGTCGAGGGTAAGGTTGACTACTTCTTCGGGAGTGAAGCGCGCGCGCTTGATGTCCGACGAAACACGATTAACGCAGAAGACGCAGTCGTAGGTGCAGTAGTTTGTGAGCAGAATCTTAAGCAGCGAGACGCAGCGGCCGTCCGGGGTATAGGAGTGACAGATTCCCATGCCATCTGAGTGGCCGATGCCGCCGGGGGTGGCGGAGCGTTTGGCGCCTGAGGAGGCGCAGGACGCGTCGTACTTGGCCGCATCGGCAAGGATCTCGAGCTTTTGCTGGACGTTCATCATCTCTGTCCTAAGGGTTAGATGCTCGGTGTACCAAGATCAGTGTAAGCGCGGGAGCGAATAAAAGGAGAATACCGGCGCTGCTTTGGTTCGGATGTTTCTCGTGCATCATCTAAAAGCCATGAATGAAGTGAGACCGAAGGTGGCGCTCAGATTGTCAGTGCTGGATCAGGCGCCGGTGTCCGCGGGAAGCACGCCCGCAGAGGCGTTGCAGAGATCGATTGACCTGGCGCGACATGTAGACGGGTTGGGATACACGCGCTTCTGGATGAGTGAGCACCATGCGATGGATACGCTCGCATGCACGGCGCCGGAGATCATGCTTGCGAGGATTGGGGCGGAGACGCAGCGAATCCGGATCGGGTCGGGCGGAATCATGCTGCCGCATTATGCCGCATTAAGCCGCGTTGAAAGTTGCGGAACAGTTTCGTATGCTGCATGCGCTCTACCCCGGAAGAGTCGACCTTGGGATCGGGCGGGCACCTGGGGGCGGGCCGGTGGAGTCGCTGGCGCTGCGGCGCGAACGTAGGGTGCAGATGCAGGACGATTTTGCGGATCAGACCGCGGAGCTGCTCGCATTTCTAAATCGCTCGGGTGTTGAAGGTGCGCTTCGCGGAGACGGAGGCGCTGGATTTCCGGTGCAACACCCGTTTTCGAAGATCCGGGTCTCTCCGGAGATGCCGGGCGGACCGGACGTGTGGATGCTGGGGTCAAGCCTGTGGAGCTCGGCAGCGGCGGCGGAGTTTGGTCTGCCGTATGCGTTCGCCCACTTCTTCTCTCCGGTGCACACGCGAGCAGCCATCGAGGCCTACCAGACTTCATTTATCGAGAGCCAATACCGTGAGAGGCCGGAGGCGATGGTGGCGGTGGGAGCCATCTGCGCCGAGACGCAAGGGGAGGCGGAGTATCTTTCCGCGAGTGTGCGGCTCCTGCAACAGCGGATCCGCTTAGGCGACCGCAGCCCGGTGGCTTCGCCTGACGACGCGCTACGGGAGCTGCAGGTCTTCGGGAACGGTGGAAGTGAGGACGGAGAATTTCCGCGCTATTTTGTGGGGACTCCCGCCAAGGTACGGAGAGAGTTAGAGGGGATGGCTGGCGCGCTCGGGATCGGAGAAATGGTCGTGAACACAATTGTATGGGACCACGCGGCTCGACTGCGAAGTTATGGCTTGCTCGCGCAGGCGTTTGGCTTCGCAGGAACTGCCGTGCGCTCACAAAGCTCGGCGGCCTGACCGGTGCGCGAGGTTTGTCGGGCAAGCAGCGAAGAAGAGTCACTGGCCTGCGGCTTCTTCGGGAAAGAGACGGATGTCTTGGACGTTGCGGTAGTTTTCGGCGAAGTCCATGCCATAGCCGATGACGAAATGATTGGCGATTGCGAAGGCGACGTAATCGGCCTCGATGGGGACGAGGCGACGCTCGGGTTTATCGAGGCAGGTGGCGATTTTGAGCGAGGCGGGCTTGTGCTGGAGCATGAGCCCGCGGAGGTAAGACATGGTTAGACCGGTGTCGAGAATGTCTTCGACCAGGATGACGTGTTTGCCTTCGATGGGGTCGTCGATGTCCTTGATGAGCTTGACCGCGCCGGAGGAGACACGGGCGCGTCCGTATGAGGAGACGGCGACAAAATCAAAGGTGGCGTCCACTTTGATCGATCGGGCGAGGTCGGAGAGAAAGATGGCCGCCCCTTTGAGCACTCCAATGAGAACGATGGACTGGCCGGAGTAGTCCGATGTGATCTGGGCACCGAGGGCGGCTACGCGGTCGGCGATCTGCGCCTGCGAGATAAGGACGGGCATGCCGGAGGCGGGTGGAAGGTTGGGCGTGCTGGTGGGCATGAGCACGAGAGTATCGCGGAAGGGAGCGCGGGGCAAAGCGATCCGGTGCCTGTGTGGCGCGCGGTGATAGCTCCGGCGCGCCGATATACTTCGAGGGGAAGCGAGGTTTATGTATCCGTATATCCATGTAGGGTCGATCAGTCTGGGAACGTTTGGGCTGCTGCTGTGGGTTGCCGCCGTGGTAGCAACCCTCGTTCTGCACCGCAACTTCGTCCGGCAGCGCGTGGAGGGTGACGCGCTGAGCATCGTCGCGCTCGTGCTGATTAGCGGTGTAGTCGGTGCGAAGGTGTGGCATGAACTGCAGGATGTGCCCGGCCTGGTGGCGGATATGCGACAGATCGCGATGCCGGGGCGGGCACATGCGGGCGAGGTGGTGATGGGGTTCCTGACGTGGCTGCGGGCGGGATATGCCTGGTTCGGCGGGCTGCTGGCGGGGATTGCGATGCTGATGTGGCAGGGGCGGGAGACGCGGCCGAATGGGTTAGGAGGCTGGCGGGGGGCGGTGCGGATGCTGGACCTGGCGGCTCCGGCGGCGGCTATCGGGTATGGGGTGGGGCGGATCGGCTGCCTTACCAGCGGAGATGGGGATTACGGGAAGATCACAAGACTGCCTTGGGGCGTGCATATGCGGCCGGATGCCCTGGTGCCGGTGTATCCGGCGGGCGCCATGGTTCAGCCGACGCCAGTGTATGAGTTGCTGTTTGCGGGCGCGGTGTTCTGGGTGCTGTGGAAGCTGGGCGAGAGGGCAAGGCCGCTTGGATGGCTGACGGGTGTGTACCTGGTGCTCAGCGGGACCGGGCGCTTCCTGGTGGAATTTGTGCGCATCAATCCGAGGCTCTACTTCGGAATGAGCAATGCACAGGTAGCGGCGCTGGCGAGTGTTGTGGTGGGTGTAGGGGTGATCGCCTGGGCTCGGGCGAGGAGGATGGAGTGGTCGCCGGAGATCGTGGCGGAGTCGCGGACGTGACAAACCGCTAGACTCGGGATCACCATGGGCATCATTGTCGTCCTGATCTTCTATGCGATCTTTCTCTCGGTTCTTGCCGTGATCAGCGGAGCCATGCTGTTTGTGGGAACGAAGTGGTACCTGCGAAAAACTCCTCACCGTGCGAAGAAGCCGCTGATACTCGCTGCGATCTTTCCTTTTGCTTGCATCATGTTTGCGGCCGTGGTTTGTTGGATACGCAGTTATCAATGAGTTGGTCTTTCACCACGATCCGATGCTTGGAGACGGATGGTATACGCCCATCGGCACGGGATACGCGATCGACATGATTGATGTCACTGACCACGGTATCGTTCACCCGCTTGGAGATCTGAACGGTCCCGGGTCCTTGGACGGCGTGCGGAGATTGCAGATTGTCGGCGACCAGATCTATGGAAGCCAAGACACAAAAACTTTCCAGAACTTCGGGAGCGGAGTGCAAAGAGAAGATGTCTTCTTTGACCTCGACACGAAAACAGGAAAGAAACGGGAGTTCTTAACCGAAGCTGCGCTGAAGGATGAGGCAGCACAAAGAAGAGTGCGACTCAAGTTAGAACCTATTGCAGAGGTTTACGACCGATTTCGCATAGGCTGGTTCGACTGGGTTGCGGGGATAATTTTGCTTCTTTTGCCAGCGCTCGTGTTTGTGCGTTTATTGTTCTACCTGCGGGCGTTTAACCGGAGCGCTGGAGCAACGGTCGAAGCTAGAGGCGCTTGAGGTAGGCCTTGGCCTCGTCCAGTTGCGGGAAGAGACGTTCCTCAGCTTGGAAATCGCGCGAATGGACACAGCGACGGCCGGCTTTGACCCGGACGGGGTGCTTGAGGTGGAGCATCTCGTGATAAAGGAGGTACTCGACGGCGCAGCGGGGGGTGTCGGGGCGATCGAAGACGCGGCTGACGACGATGGTGTTGTGTGCGGCGTCGTAGTGGCCGAGCATGCGGCGGGCGTGGTGCGCCGACCAGGTTAGGGTGGGGCGCCCTAGCAGTCCGTGGAAGAAGCGCGCGTTCAGGTTTTCGAAGACCTCGTCGAGATCGTAATGGTGGCCGACGGGGGTGAAGAGGCGTTTGCGGCCGCGGGTCTCCCGGATGTGCTCGGCCTGCTTCGCGACGGCTTCGGAGGAGACGTGGCGGCGGTAGCGGTCGGCGTGGGTGGGAGCGATGGGTTTTTTGTAGAGCTTGGCGAGGAGGATGTGGGCGATGGCGCGGTGGACGCTCTCGGGGGCGTGCTCGAGGAGGTCGGAGAGGCGGACGTGCAGGCGACCTTCGCGAAGGCGGATGGTGGTGTTCAGCGAGGTGAAGCGGCGGAAGCGGATGTCCAGCGGAGGAATGGGCGCGCGCGGACGGAGGTCGCGGTACTGCTCTTCAAAGATGGGGGTGAGGGGGGAGAGCACTTTCCGTCCAGTTTACATTCGCCGCCGAGGTCAAGGCGGACGACAGGGACCATTGTCAGCGTGGGATGTCGTAGGGGCGATTGTGGCTGCCGGGGGTCTCGCGATCCTTCTCTGACTTCACCGCTTCAGGGTGAGCTGCGAAGTAGGTTCGCTGATCCTCGATGAGCCGGGTTGACTCCTGACGAATATCGCGAACACTTTCGAGTGCGAGTTTCCGGGCGAGGTTATAGGTTTCGCTGTCGGCGGCGGAGCGGAGGGCGGTGGACCAGCGATCAGTAGCCTCGAGGAGCTTAGGCAGCTGCTTGCGGATGTCGCGATGGCGCGGGCCGAAGTCGTCGAGATTATCGTTGAGCTCGTCCGCGATGGAATTGAACTGCTCGAAGAGGTCGTGGAGATCGTCTTCACGGCCGGGGCGGCGGGGTTTGGCGACGAGATCCTGGATCGTCTTCGACCGGGCGTCGAGAAATTTGATGAAGACGGCGATCCGGTCGTTGGGCACGTAGGCGGCTTCCCGGAGCTGCTCGACCTCACCGTCGGAGAGCGCGGAGTCCTTCTGGTGGGCGTGGAGGGGGATCGCTCCGAGCAGAGCCACGAGGCAGAGAAGACGGGGCAGGGATCTTCTTACCGTCGCCAGCCCGAGGGTCCTTCGCATGATCGCGCTCTCAGTGTTTGAAGACCTGAGCCAGAAGCTCGTCCTGAACCAGGTTGAGTTGCTTGAGGGTGGCCTGGAGGGTGTCTCGATCATCGCTGGACGCGGCGCGCATGTAATCGGCCAAGCGGTGGGTGGTGTGGTGCATCAGCATCTCGGCGTTCTTCAGGCGTTTGGTGTCGTTGGCAAGGCCGAGGTGGATGAGCTGGGAGTAGTGCTCGATGCGCTTGAGCGAGGCGCTGGCGTGTTCCGTGTCACCCGCGAGCATCTGCTTTCCAGCGATCTCGGTGACGGTATGAACGAGTTCGGTGTAAAGGAAGCACTGTTCGCGAGGACTGGCCTGCTGTGCGCGGAGCTCGAGTTGCGACAGCGTCTGCTCGTCCGGAAGGACCTCATTTATCGCCGCGGCGCGTACGGGCGCTGAGGTAGAGAGAAGCAAGGCAAGGAGCAGGGCAGGGAGGGGGAGGGGAACGGGGCCGAGGGGGAGACGGAGATTCATAACGCACCTCCTGAGGTGCGCATCTACTTCATGTGATCGAGGGCGATGAGGCGGTGGCGCGCCTCCCATTCCTCGTCTGGAAACATTCCGTTCGCCACGGAGAGGAATTGCTTATACAACTCTGATGCCTGTTTCAGGTGATGCAATTTGTCGTGCGCAGTAGCCGCCAAAAATAGGGACGACGGTGACTGTGGCAGGATTGTAGCTCGAAGATCGAGCGCGCGCAAGGTGCCGCTTGGGTCATTATTCTGGCTGGCGGCAAAGGCGAGGTGACTGGTGGCGGCGGCGAGATCCTCGCGGGTGGGGAAGGCGGCCGGATTCGCGACGGCATGTTGGAGCAGCTGCTGGGCTTCTGCGTAGCGTTTGAGATGAATCAGATCGTCGGCATGGTCGTCGAGAAGCGTCGGGTCCGCAGGGGTTTGGGAAGAGAGCGCTGCGAAGAGTGGCTCGGACCTGTCGTACTGGCCGGACTGGCTAAGGAGCCGGGCGTAGAGGCGGGTGACGGCGGGGTTGTTGGGATTAGCGGCGTGGAGCTTGTCGAGGAGGGCGGTGGCCTGCTCCGGCTTGTTTCCGTGGAGGTACAGGGTCGCCAGTTGAGCGCTGAGGGCGGGGTCGTCGGGGTGAGCAGAGAGGGCGGCGACCAGCAGGGGTTCGGCTTCGGCGGCTTTGCCCTGTGCGAGGAGGAGGTGGGCCAGGGCGGAGGTGGCGGCGGGGTCATTCGGGGTACGCGCGAGGAGCCGGCGATAGGCCGCTTCGGCCGAGGCGGGGTCCTGGGCCTGCTGGGCCAAATCGGCCGAGAGAAGCGTGTCGTCGGCGGTTTCGGGGGTGAGTCTTATCGCGGAGAGCAGGGCGTCCCGGGCTTCGGCTGGGTTGGAGGTGCGATCGAGGTGAGCGAGGGCCCGGAAGGCGCGGGCTTTCAGGCCGGGGTCAGCGGTGTTGAGGGTGGTGGCCGCCTGCAGTTCGGAGCGGGCTTCGGGAGGGCGATTGTTGCGGGCCAGGAGGAGACCGAGGGCGAGGTGGGGCTCGAGGTAGGCGGGGTCGGCGGCGATGGCTCGGCGATAGGTCTGCTCGGCCGGGGTGGTTTGGTCGAGAGCGTCCTGGGCGCTGGCCAGGTCGAAGAGGACGCGGGCGTCGGTGGGGTATTTGTCCGCGAGCGTGGTGAGGAGCTTGAGAGCGCCACGGAAGTCCTGGTGTTCCAGGGCTTGCGCCGCCTCGGTTCGGAGGGGGTCTTCCGCTTGCTGTGTCGCTTGAGTTTGGGAGCTGGAGCTGGCGTCGGTGGTGCCGGGGGGAAGTTGGGCATGGAGCGCAACTCCCAGGAAGAGGAGTGCGAAACAACCTGATGATGCCGCGGCGGAGAGGCGATGAGCGCGCGGAGAGAGGAAGGCTATTCTGCCTTGGCTTGCGTCCGACATCGCTTGTCTTTCCCCCCCGCCTTAAAGTGTGTAAAGTGTTAAAAGGACTTCGCTTAGCTCCGGACTTCGGTAGTGTCCTAATTTGGTTTGCTTACCCATGTATCGCTCCGTGGATCGTAGATCGCAGCCACTCAGATACAGTCTGTTCCGCCATCTTGGCGGCCTTCTCCACGCCCTTACGATCCTCCGCGCTCATCCGCACGAGGACGGTGGTGGACTTCGCTTCGCCTTTGGCAAGCTTAGGACGCCCTACAGGGCGCGGCTTAGGCTTGGGTTGACTGAGCATTGCGGAACTCCTGAACAATTGCGACACGTACAGCGTCTAGAGGGGATAAAGCAGGGTGAAGATTGTAGTACGGTGACATGCCGTTTCGGATTCTCCGGATCGTCGGTCTCGTGTGACCAGGCATAAGCGGTATCGGTCTCGGGATGTCCATGCAAGTTGAAGACTTCTACCGTGCCTTCCCATATCGTCTTGCCGTCCCACGCCTCTTTTACAGGCACACTTGCACGGTGCGTAGACTCAGCACCATGCAGCTTGCGGATGACGTGTTGAAGCTCTTCTATATTCGTCATGCGGTGGCCTCCAATAAGTCTCCAATGTTCCACTGCTTCGGGGCAACGCCAACCGCAACCGCCGGAGTCGTCTTGAGCGTGTTGTGCCGCTTCACGAAATTGTAGAAGGCGAAGTGAAGGCCAACCGCAGCTTCGAAGTTCTCCCCTCTTTTTGAGAATGCTAGGGTAAGTCGGGTCAATCGGCGCATGTGAAGGCGTGTGGTGGCATTCAGCCGCTCAACATAGGTGGTAGAGATGAGGTCTACATCGCGGTGGCCAGTGCGGATTACCTTCTCGGCAGAAAGTACGCCGCTGGTGCTGTACTTACGCTCACCAAACTCCATCGTGCCGTAGGTCTTGTAAATCTGTCCGTAGTCGACATCTTGCCCGAAAGCCTTCTCAACCGCCGTGATGTACGCCGGGAGGCCGTCTGTGCTGATCTGCACCCGGTTTGCCATCCGGCTCGCCACATCCGCAACGAACTTGTCTGCAGAGGCTTTGCTGCGATCCGCAACCATGAACGTAGGCACCAGCTTGGTATCGGAGTCAATCGCGCACCAGGTCCACACGGAACCGATTTCCATCGAATCGCCCATCTTTACGTTGCGCTCTTTCTTGCCCACAAAGCCCCAGATTTCGTCCAGCTCCAACCGATTGCAGGAAAGATCGCGCATCTTGGCATCCATCAGCGCCGTGCAGCCCTGCCCAACCTTCATGCCAAGCCGCATCATCGTATCCCGATGAACCCCCGTCATACGCTCGATTGAGCGAATCGACGAACCTTCGGTAAGTGCGCCGATGATTGCGATTTGCTTGTCAGTGTTGAGTACGTTTGCCATAAAATAAGTGTACTACATAAATTAATACTGTCAACTAGTCTTTTGCTCCAACGGCAAGGACAAAGCTGTCTTCGGCATAAAAAATAGGCCCTTTCGGGTGGATGACTGCATTCATTCCCGCCGCTGCAAATATCCTCTGCAAGTAGAATGCTTCTCGCGGAATATTTTTCAAATCAGATACGCCTATAACGACGCCGACAACTGTTGCCTCAAGCGAAGGAATGGGTAATCCAAACATGGCTGTACAGCCATGGCGATTGAGGACGCCTACGATTTCGGCAGCGTATCTCTGTGCTTCCGCGTTAGCACCTGACGCTGTAACGCCAAACTTAGGCAACGAAGGACAAATCTTATCGCCAGCGGCACTCAAGTCTGTCACTTCTTTGGGTGTCAGATGACGAGGCGGGTCCGCCTCGTTGATTAGTGTGCCTACGTTAGTACCCCCGGACTGATTGCTAGTCACCACGCTACCTGGACCCCCCTGCATTACTACGCTATGGCCTCGTGGAGCTTTAGGACATGGCGCGCTGCGCGGTGCAACTGGGCACAACGGCAGCGGCTTGTGCAGCTCAGCGACAAGATTGGAATTAGTATGAGCAAGAAGGATATGGTCACCGTAGACAGTCCTGATGACTGACCACCCAAAAAGGCATAGCCAAAGAATAAGTAAAGTGAGCGTGGGAACAACGTATGTTGGCCACTGTGTCCAAGCTGCCTTGAACGAAGTCATGGTGCTACCACCACGACGCCATTCGATGAAAAGAATAAGAGTAGACGCCAAGGCGGCTGCTCCCAGGCTGAGAAAAAGGAAAGAAATCCATGTGCTGCTTCCAGTTGCGAGCGCAGTTTTCCATGCAGTCCAAAGCAAATTTTTGAAGTGAGGTCACATGCCCCTAATCCTCCCACCAGGCAGGGCGCGAGTCCACAAGTTTTTGTAATACGGGATTGTTCGGAGTATGAATGTCCAAACTCGGCCAGCGTCCTATGAAACTCATATTAGGACACCACCCGGACTTCCACCCTACCTTAAGAGTTTGTTGAAATAGGTACGGATTCAGAGGCTCAGCGGGCATGGTGATCGTCTTACGAGTATGCGTGGAGATGAGCGGTTTCAGGATGGGATGTTCAGCTATGTATCTCTGGAACAGCGGGT